>ERZ1031467.426-NODE-426-length-12867-cov-11.084530_pt1 | contig 12867 bp, 4 predicted proteins | sample MGYA00517105_ERZ1031467 | MGnify/ENA primary metagenome ERZ1031467 (study PRJEB33719, sample SAMN04261155) | wastewater metagenome | biome: rural village; feature: human; material: feces | host: Homo sapiens | place: El Salvador | collected 2013-01-07 ...
AAGTCAATTCTCTTGCTGTCTTACTATATGAATCTGATAAAGATGACCTGTCGGATGATAATGCTATTATAAATTATGTATATACATTTACCAATTTAAAGAAGGCTACAACTTCTACTTCCGGCAAAGATGCAACTTATACTACCGTTCCAAGAGAAATAGATGCTGCAATTGTTGGCAAGAATTATCATGTTATAGTGATAGCCAATGCAGACGATATGACTTCCAGATGTAAAGGACAGACGATAAGCCAAATCAGAGATATGCAAATGGATAAGGTTTGTACCCGAAATGATGATATCGCCAATTTCTCAGATTTCGTCATGTCATCAAAGAAGGATGCAAAGATTGATTTCTCGGGAGCATCCGGTAGCGGAACTGGAACCGAGTCAGATCCTTATGTGGTAAATGTAGATATTGAGCGCCTGGCTGCCCGTATCGACATCATTCCAAATGCTACTTATGATGATACAGGTAAAGGTTATTATTATAATGTAATGGATGGAACGAATGTAGTAGGTGGTTTTAAGCTCGAATCTGTTACTCCTACCAAGGTTATGACAAAGGGAGAATACCTGATAAAGCGAGTATCTTCAGATAAAGCAGTATCTTCTGTTACTTATTTCGGAGTGGAAAAAATGGATGCTACTACTAAGGCTTCTACTAATTATGTGATTTGTCCTTGGACAAAGGATCGTACAGGCCTTACTCTCGCAGAAGCCGAAGGTCCTGCATCTTTATATAATGTAAAGGAGACAACTTCAACCAGTACAACAGATCCAAGTTACATCCTCGATTATGTGATGGAGAATACGACCACCGATAATAAAGAGGACAATTCTACAGGCCTTATCTTTAAAGGCAAGTATTACGAGTCTTCCGAATGGGATGCAACCAAGAAGCAGCCTACGACTGGTGCAACTGGAACAGAAAAGGAATATACCTATACGCTCCGTCATAGCGACCCTTCAGGAAGTGGAACCACCGCTGACCCGATGCATTTTGGTGTTGTTCGCAACAACATCTATCAGGTAAAGGTAGAAGGTGTAGAAGGAAAGTCTAAAGGTATCAAGTTGACCATACATGTAGTCCCTTGGGCACATTACGACCATGGGGAAGTAATATATTAAACTCTAAGATTAATTTACAAAGTATAACTAAAATGAGAAAACATATAATGAAATATATGGCTTGCCTGGTGATGCTGCTGACGTCTTTTGCAGCATGTTCGCCAGATAGTGATGCTTCTGATCCGGGAAGTACCACCAACAAGACATATACTCTCCATTTTAATCTGTCTCCTGTATCAGGAAGTTCTGCTTCTTCCCGTGCAGGAACTTATACTGCAGGAAGTCCCAATACATGGGATGACGGTTCTAAAGATGAGAACATGAAGAGTTGGACAGTTGTCTTTGTAAAGGATGGAACGGTTGCGAAAGTTGTCAAGAAGCCATCCGTAGAAGAAGGCAAAGATAAGGAAGATGTTGTAACAGTTACCGGTTTGGAAGCAGGAACCACTTATACGGTCTATTCTTTTGCCAATATATCAGATGCTGATCTCGGTACGATTACGGAGGGTTCTTCTCCTAACTTCGATATAAAATCATTTGCTGTCAATGGTAATGATATGGATATTACAAAGAATGGTATTCCTATGAGTAATAAGCAAACGGTAACTATCCGCCCTGACGGCCAACCGGATGTTAAGCAATTATACGTAGTAAGAATGCTATCCAAGATAACTCTCAAGTTCCGCAATATGACAGGTGGAGACATTACAGTAAAAACTGTGAGTATCAGCGATATTACAAGCAATCCTGCTACAGGAACAAATATCATGCTGCTTCCTGCAAAGGATGTTGTTTCATCTACGTATGTAGCCCAAACGCCAAATTTGGTAGAGAATGCAGCGAGTGATGAGTTTAAACATACGATTACATCTGGTTTGATAGTAGCCAAGAACACAACCGATTATGATAACAGCCGTTCGGTTTCTTTCTATGTCAACGAGAGTCAAGCCGGCAATGCTTATCCTTATTTTGTAGTAACGCTCGAAACGAATGTTGGTTCACAGAGATATTTCATGTATACCGACTGGAATCAGATAGCCCGCAACGACCATCATGTCTTAAAGTTGGCACTGAGTGATTACAAGCTACGTCTCAAGGTAGAGGACTTTGGATCTATCGGTTCGACTCCGTCATTGAAAGATGACGGAAAACAGCTCAATCTCATTTTTCATGATTTAGAGGAGTTCCATATCGTTCCTTCTGTTACAAAGTATAGTGATGGTTCATCTGTCCCTTTCACTAATCTCGAATGGACGAAACTTTCAGAATCGGAGACAGATGCAGAGACAAAAGCCTTCTTGACTCCACCATATATCGTTTCTAGCAAAGATAGAATAGAGGCAGAAACCTTAGGTGAGTTAGGCAAGAAGATAGGTCCTATCATCTATCAGCTTTCAGTAAAAGTTAATGATGGAGTTGATTCACCAACGCTGGTATATCGGGTAGCCATCTCTCAGGATTTAACCTGGTACTCAGCAAGACGCCATAACGGTGCATTTTGGATATGTAAACAATAATACTAATATTAAAAAACATTGAAGCTTATGTTTAAGTCTAAGATTTTTAATAGTGTAATGAGATATATGTTGGTAGCAATGCTTGCATTGCTGCCAAATGCTATATGGGGATTAACGGAACAGACTAACTTAAAATTGTTTGAAGGTAATTCGATAACATTTAATGGTCTCAATAACTATATTCATACAGGGGAATATTCTGTTTGGTATATACTTGATTCATCTGGCAATAAGGTAGATGATTTTAGCCAATGGACTATTACTGGTAATGGATATACTCCGGAAGAAGCTGGGTCTTATTTTAAAGTGAACAAGTCTGATTACGAACTAAATTGGCAATCGTTAACAATAACTTGTTCCGGTGGTAATCTTTCGGATTACCAGATAGTTCTGTTAACTTCATCATCAGAGAATTTATATAATACTCCTAGTGATGAAAATGCAGAAAAGAAAATCACTTTTAAGTTGGTGTCACAGAATGATGCTCCTTTGCTGAAAGAATATACAGGAACAAACAAAATGTCTGTAACAGATTTTGTGGCAGATGGTAGTACATCTTATTCTTTTAATCTAGCTTCTTCTTTAGAGTCTCTATTATCTTTAGCTTCTACTTCTGATAGAAGTTCGTTTGATACGAGTTCTAAGAAGATTTATTTGCGTATCAACTTGCGCAATAAAACAACCAATGCTACTCTGAAAGCTAGTGAATATAAAATCGAAAAATCTACCGACGAATGGGGTGGCTATAATGAAGTTAATAATACAACTTTAAGTAATAATAGCTGTAAGAATGATAAAGGAACTTTTTATTATTCTGATCAGTTGCCTTCCGCTAATAAAAAACATTTTGGATATAAAATTACATTACAGAATGCTGCAGATGTGATGTCCAACTATGCGATAGACGTCTATCTTTCTGATGAAGCTGCAGATGTTAGTAATAATACTCTTCTCCAAGAGCCAACTCTTAAGGCGAAGATCACTTATAATTTGATGCCTCAATCAGAGAAGGATAAGTTGACTTTTGATGCAACCGACGATTCTTCATTGGATGCGTCTAAGGTTTTCGACTTCCGTCAGGCTTTCACTTCGAAGACGGCAAAGGTTCAACTGCTTACTGAGGAAAATAAGCAGCGACTTTGTACAGCTCTTGGTGTAAAGGATTTGAGTGAAGTTACTGACCTCTATGTACGATGGATGATTAAAGATAAAAGTGGTAATGCTATACCTGGCATTACTGCATCTGGCTTGACTCTTCGTAAAGATAAGACAACAGGAAAAGATATATATTACACATGGTTCTCTGAGAATGCAGCCAGCACTTTGTCTGCAGCGTTGAATCCTACCTTCACTTTCCCTAGCACAATGTCATGGGATAATTTGAAAGTATCTTGTGTCGTATCCAATACTAAACTGATAGAAGATACGAATGTAAAGTATGGCGTCATGATTAAGGAACCTGATGCATTCAACATCAAGTTTAACGTCAGCTTGGAGGAAGCTCCACTCCTTAACGATTTGGATGCAGCGTATTCTTCTAATCTTAAGGAGAAATCTAAATATATTTCTGCAACACATATAGCTGAAAAGAAACTGCAAATAGTTGATATTGCAGCACAGTTAGAGGATTTTAATATCTTTACGAAAAATGCAGATGGTAATTTTGAAGTGACTACTTCAAAACCATTCTACTTGCGAGTAAGTCTTTTGGATAAAGTAACAGGAGAATTTATTTCTCCTCAGTATTATGCAGCCATTAAAGATGATGGTTCTACTTCTTTTCATACTCATACAAGTCTGCAATACGACAATACATATAAGAACTCAAAGGGGTTATTTTATATAGTAAACGAGAACGCTGTTATCAAGCCTGCTGATTTGAGACTAGCTATAGGTTTCAATGATGGTGATGATATGTCTAAATATCGTATTGAGATTGTTGCTTCTGACGAAACTCCACAGATAGAAGATTATCTGGTTGTCACAGAACCAAAAATTAAAGGTAAGTTGGTTTATGATATCAAGAAAGCAACAGATGCTCCTTTTAAGCATTATAAGGGTTACGCCAATGCTGATAACGATTATGAGGTAATTGATGCTTCGAAGAATCAGTTGCGCCAGAAGGTGTCTACATGGGAGTATACCTATGTTGTTGATAAAACTGACCATAAGACAGTGTCTCTTATGTTGCCTATACAGAATTTCGAATCCTCTGGTGACCAATTGGAGCCTTTAGGTTATTTCAGATGGTATAATTATGATACAGATAATGCATCAGCAAACTTATCTGTAGAGGGAACTTCTTCTCTATTGAATTCTGTGAAAGATGCAGATAATGTAGATAAGGGATTGATGGCTTTCAATTTGATGCAGCATGCTGTGCAGTCAACAGTGGGTGTAAAGTATACTCGTCCTAGTGACCCTGATTGGAAGGGTGAAACAATTGCTTGTGACGTAAGCCGCTATATCGATGGAATAGATGCTACTGGAACCTATATGGAACATGAACCAACCTTATCCATCAGATACATTTTCCATATTATTCCGTCTACTCAAATGGCTGATATTCTCAAGGAAGATCTTGTAAATGATAGCAAGGACCTTACGTTTGAGGATAATAAGAATGTAACGGTAGGATTTAAGGATGATAACTCGACGATGACTTTGCGATTGGATTTTGTAGATCCTAAAATGTATTATTTCTATCCAGTTACCAATACTAAAAAGCATGTATATTATCCTGCCGGTTCAACTGAAGCAGAGACAAATACAATTATCGCTCAACGTAAGATTACGGATGCAGACTTTTCTTCTGATATCAAGAAGGCTGCCACGATAGAATGGCGAGCTTATAATGGTACCAGAGACAAGATGTGTATTCTTGGAGCAGGTAACGTTCCTGATTTCCCACGTTTCTTTGATTTGAGCATAAGTCTTCTGAATAGTGCAACTTGGACTGATTTGGATGGTGGTACTGCTACCAAACTAACCTTTAATCCAGGTGATCACTTTTACGTAGTGGCTTATGTTAAGGATGAGACTGGGAATTTTAGTAGCCCGATGGCCAATTTCAGTATACGATACTTCAGATTCTATCCAAAGACTTTCGAAGAAATGGGTGCTGAAGATGTGACTCGCCAAATATCTTATCTTGATGAGAACTATAACAATATAGCTGTTGTCTCTTTTGATAATGATAGTCCAGAACAAACATTGTCTGCGCCTACAAGTCCTGATGATAATCAAAGTAAGAATCCATCAGCATGGAACAGGCGCAGTTATGGTTTCGTTTATAAGGATTTGATTGATAAGAGTGCAAATAAGGATGATACTGGCAATGTATATTATAATACCAAACATTCTCCTCAGCATGGTGAATATGGTATTTATAAGACGGCCAATATAACAAATGTCTCTGGTAAAGGAAATACTGGTACAGATGGTTACATGTGGTATTCGGATAAAGAACTGCATGATAGAACTTACGAGGCAACAGGTAAATCTCAGTCGGGTTCATTCCTTTATGTAGATGCTTCAGATGAAAGCCGTACCATCGCTTCTGCTGAGTTTACTGCAAGTCTTTGTACTGGTCAGCAGATGGCATTTAGTGCTTGTATTGCTGATATGACCTACGAAACTGTCAAGCCGCAGATTATGTTTAGGTTATTTGGCTTAGAGAAGGATGAATATGGTAATATAAAGGATAAAAAGTTATTACATTCTTTCTCTTCCGGTGCATTTGGCACAAACCGTCTTAGTTCTGAAGAGGCTAAATGGTATCAGGTATATGGTAAGATTACGATTCAGCAAGAAGCACAAGTAGAAAAGTATTCTGACTTCCGTATCGAAATTGATAACTATAGTAAGGGTACTCGAGGTGCTGACTATGCCGTTGATGATATCCGTATATATTTAAAGCCAGCTAAGGTTGAAATCTATCAGGACCGACCAGCCTGCGGTGAAACGGGTACAGGTAGCATCAAGTTGAAGATACGTGCCATTCACGAAACTTTGAATGCTATACTTAACCATAAGGATACGAAGATTCATTACCGTTTAGTGAACGAAGATGGTTCCCCTGTTACAGGAGAAGGTCTTTACAACTATTCGTTAAAAGGACCTGGTGATGCTACAGCTAAAGAAATTACGACGACCAAGAGCTATGCATCTGTTGATGTCTTTGATTCTGAGGAAAACTGTGCAAAGTATGAAATTGATGGTGTCAACATGATAGAAAAAGATGCTGATGGTGAAACCTATATCATCCTGGCTAATCATCCTTTCAAACTCACAAAGGGTAAGAAGTATTATGTCTCCGTATGTGCTGATAGTAATCCAGATGCACCAGATGCCAATTGGGGTAAACCTTCTGAGGTCTGCTCTATCTATAGTGCTATATTTGAGATGATTGGTCAGACACCAATGATTACTGATACAGATGGTAAAGTCATTACAGAGTATCGTGTGAATTGTACTGATTCTGACCCTAAGGTTACGCTAAAGGGATGTCTTACAACTATTGACCCTAATACTGGCGAGAAGATTACGCTTACTGGTGTGCCATTCTTGTGGTATATTGATGACAGCAGTACGCCTGTCTATGCAACACCATCAACAACCATTGAGATACCTGTTAGCAAAATAGGATATGGTGCTCATAAAATTTATATGAACCCAAAAACGGCTGAAACAAATGCTGATGGGGAAATGGTATTTACTGTTGGTAGCGTCAAATATCTGATGTGTACAGAGAAAATTGCTGTGCCTCTGCGTATTGCTAAAGATGGTCCGCAGCTAAACTTCGGATTCAACGATGTGGATTATCCATTTAAAGATAACAGCTACGAAGCTTCATTGCGTATCGGATTGCCACAGATAAAGAAGTTATTGGAAAAAACTTCCCAAGGTTTTCTCCAGGTACCATTGCATAGCGCAAGTTACAAGACTGGTGTTACGGATAAGACTTTGACATTCATTGATGATAACAAGACAGGTACAAGTGAAGCTACTACAAATGTCTATGTTGCAACTACCAATGATCCATTGTGGAATGCAGCTGGTGCAACATTACTGTCAACTCCTGTTGCAACATTGCGTTCAGAGACTCTTCCTGAAATTGCGGCAGGTACACAGTCTACCCTCGACCTCAAGTTCTCTGATGATGTCTTGAATAATTTCCACGAGGGATACTACTACGAGCTTAGATTCGTCTTCGAGCAGGGTGCTGCTTCTGCAGGAACTACCAGCTGTCCAGGCGAGTCTTATCTCAAGGTGAAGATTGTACCGGAGTTCATTACCTGGACTCCTACTGCCGATGGCGGTATGAATGCCAACTGGAATAATGATGATAACTGGCATCGCTCATCATCTACTGAATTGCATGATAATGAGTATCCAAATTATCAGGCTTATGGTAGTGCATCCGGTATTACTGCAAAGGTGGATATTCCTACGCTGAACAGCTATGTGCCAATGAAGTTTACCAAGGTTACTATTGATAACTTGAAGAGTTTGCCATTCCCTGACCTCGGTAATATCGTTTACCGTAGCACCAATGGCATCGCTACCAAGCTGACCAATGGCAAGGGTAATGAGGCTACGAAGTATATCCAGTACGACATCATGGCGTTCTGGAATGAGGCAGATACTGATAAGGGATTGGATACAGATGGTAATCTGAAGTGCGAAAAGTTCTATGGCAATACCTGTCATCAGATTTACTTCAAGCCTCAGGGCGAGCTTCGCGACCAGTGCTATCTGATATATGACAAGGCTTGGGTAGAAAAGGAGCTGGTGCCTAACAAGTGGTATACTATGGCTTCGCCTCTGCAGTATATCTACGCCGGCGATATGTATGTGCCAGCAAGTAATGGACGACAGGAAACTAAGGCATTTACGGGTATTAAGTATAATGATAAGGTGGCATATTCTAGTACTTTAGATGCATATAGCCGAAGCAAGTATCCGGTTTATCAGAAAGCTTGGATGAAGAGTGATGTGAAGGAAATCACTTCTGATGGTGAGCAAGATGCATGGCATAAGCCAAGTGGTGAGGCAAGCAAGGTTGATGTAAATCTCGGCTACTGGAGCCACGTATATAATAAGGTGGATGAATGCTATACTGATGGCTCATTCGGTGGCTTCGCTATCAAGGCTGGTAATGCACTCTTGCCAAAGAGACCTACAGATGGTACTCCATTGCCTAATGCGCTCCTCCGTTTGCCAAAGGAAGATACAAGCTATCAGTACTTTGATTATGATGGTTCAACGACTTCTGGTGGTAAATCTGTACAAGTAGGAAAGGCTGGCCATGGCAAGCTCCTCGTTGCTTTCAATAACGATGAGAAGCATCTCGCAGAGATGACTCAGAACTTGGGAACTGATAATAACAGCGGTTTCTATCTCGTGGCTAATCCATATACCTGCTCTATCTCTCTGAAGAAATTCTTTGAGGTAAATACAGGATTGCAGAAAGCTGTATGGGTGGTTGATGGAGATGACGTAAATAGTGTTTCTGCTACAGATTTGGCAGATAAAGACTTTTTCGTTCAGCCTACTCAGTCGTTCTTTGTCAAGAAGGATGGAACAACTTCCGTTGATGCGGTGAAGTTCACTTCTGCGATGTATGTAGACCGTCTGCTTTCTACTGGCGTCATCATTGCTCCTGGTTATCTCACGAATGTGAATGTCTCGGCTCAGAATGCAAAGGGACAGAGTTCGATGGCGCGTATTGCCGTAAGAAATGAGGCTTCTGATGATTATGATGAGCAGGAGGATGTGGATCTTCTGTGCGATCAGAACCTGAGTGGTATTCCGCAGGTTTATACCGTGGCTGGTTCTCAGGCTGTGGCTGTAAATGCTACTCCTAAGATTGAATGGATGCCAATGGGTGTCATCATGGAGAATGGGGAGAAGAACGAAAGGGTAAACCTCGACTTCAAGGGTGTTGCCAAGCTCGATGCTCCGCTTTATCTCTATGATGCTGCCAACGGACAGTATACCGAACTGCAGGATGGCAATGAGGTGAGCATTCAGGCGAACGAGCATGGCAGATACTTCCTGACACAGACTCGTGGTACTACCGGTATCCAGCAGATTGAGGCTGAGGCTGAAAGTAATCAGTTGAAGGTTTATTCACCTGCTGCGGGCATGATTGTTGTATCTGCCTTGAATGGTGAGAAGTTGGGTAGGGTAGAGGTATTTACATTGGATGGCAAGATGGTTCACAGTTATCAGTTGCCTGATAAGCAGAGAATGATTCTCCGTGTTCCATCCGGAGTATATATCGTAAAGGCATCCACCCAGTCCTGTGCTCAGTCTAAGGGACTGAAGGTTGCCGTAAGATAGGAGAAGCTTGGTTTGACAAGTTTATAATAGTTGATAAAAAACGAAAAGAGGGTGTATCATGAATTTATGATGCACCCTCTTTTATTCGTATATTAAAGATATATTGTCGGAAAAGACAGGATATATTTCTGAGTTATTTAGTATCTCCGGCCGCACAACAGCTGTTGTGCGCTTGCATAACAGCTGATATGCGCTCGCACATCAAGTGTTGTGCATGCGGTGACCAACTGTTATGCATCAAGTTTTATCTGTTCTTGTAAATCATCTAATTTCTTGTTCATTTTATCTTCCCATTCTTGTTTGCGCTTTTTCTCCCGACGCATAGCTGCCAAGAAGGTTTCTCTTGTAAATAAAACATTGTCTGTCATAATCTTTGTCTTTAAACGTAAATCTGCCTGCAAATATACGCTGTTTTTTTGTAATCTCCAAACTTTTCCTGACTTTTTTCTTCCTTCTCTATATGAACAAATCCTTCTTCGGCATATCTGCCATGAACTGCTTGCGGAGCTTCTCAAAGAATGCCATGGTGTCGTTGCTGAAGCCGTGACCCTTCCAGGTGGAGGTGTTGGTGATGAGAATCCAGCACTGGCCGTCGGGGTACTTCAGGACAATGGCAGAGGTGCCGGCAAGAGAACCGGTACGAATCCATGGACGATTGCTCTTTGGAGTGTAGTTCCAACCGATGGAATACTGATGGTCGGGCTGCTCGGTGGTCATGAACTGGATGCTCTTCTGGCTGAGAATGTCCTTGACATGAGGCATACCGTCGATGCTGGCGATGAGACGGCTCAGTTCGGCTGCTGAACCACACCATGCTCCGGCACCTGAGAGACGTGGAAGGTCGGTATCGCCATAACATTTTTCTACCATTCTGCCACTGTTGTTGTATTCATATACCGGGATGCTGCCCTGGTGCATGTAATATTTCGTCTCGTTAGGACGGCGGTCCTTGTAGTAGGTGCCGGCAATATGCATGTCGTAGCATCCGGCAGGCTGGAGCACGTACTTCTGCATGAAGTTCTCGTACTTCATTCTGCTCTTCTTCTCGATAATCATCGAGAGAATCATGTAGCCCAGATTGCTGTAGCATTTGCCCTCGCCCGGCGTATAACCCAGATGGCGCTTCAGGAGAATCTTGAGCAGGGTCTTATGGTCTGGAGGCGTGGTGAGGTGGTTCTGCATCATGATGTAGCGGGTAGAGGATACCGGGTCGCCGGCATAGTTGTTGAAACCTGCCTGATGGCGCAGCAGCTGTTCTACGGTGATGTTGTAGTAGCGCTGGTCCTTGATACTGTTATTGTAGGTGGTATCGTTCAGGATTCCCTTCGGTCCGAATACCTTCTCGTTCATCTTGAGCTTCTTCATTTCCTGCAGTTTCATGATGCCTACGGCGGTGATGAGCTTGGAAATGGAAGCGAAGCGCATCAGCTTGTTCGGTTCCATTCGGATGCCCCTCTCCTTGTCTGCCCATCCGAAACCGCGGGCATAGAGCAGGGAGTCGTTGCGGGTGATGACGAGCTGTGCACCGTTGATTTCCCATCGCTTGAGGTATCTCTCCACGAGTGAATCCATCTTGTGATATTCCTTTCCCTCGGTGAGGGCATTGCTGATGGAATCGTTGATATGCACCTTGGGGAGCGTATCCTTTGCCTTCTCCTTATCCGAAGATGAGGTGCAGCGCGATACGCAACTATGTGTAGACCATGCGACGATGGCCGTGAATGTGAGCAATATGATAGCTATTCTTTTCTTTCTGAGTCTTCTTGCCATATTTATTGATGATGTTTTTTACAGTTTACGGCTTGCAAAGATACTGCAATCTGATGAATTGGCAAAAAAAATAAAGTTAAACATCTACAAACATGAACGGTTAAGCAGATTTTTATGTACCTTTGCACCGTAGAAATACTTGAACAGGTAAATGAAAAAGATAATTAAAAGGATATTCAGATCCTTCTTATATATAATAGGTATGGCAGGGCTTGCCCTCTTGCCCGACATCTGGCTTTGGCATCTGGGAGTGAGCGGGTGGCCTTTGGCGCTAGCCATTCTATGGTGGGTGCCTTCCTTGCTGCTTCTGCTAGCAGAGGTAGGGCTGCAGATGGGCTTCTTTCATAAGCTTTCCGTCCGCATCCTCTTCACTACGATTCTGTTTTCGGTGATGCCAAAGGTGGTGTTCATCCTCTTCGATTTCATGTTGCCGTGGTTCTTTGCCCTCCTTCCGGCGCTGGCGCTGATGGGATGGTTTGCCTTCGGATTCATTGAGGGCTGGAAGCGGTTGGAGATACGGTACGTAACCTATGAATCGCCTGACCTTCCACCTTACTTTGACGGTTACCGTCTGTTGCATTTCACCGATTTTCATCTGGGTTCTTTCCCGAAGGATAGTGACTTCGTGCAGAAGGTGGTGGATGCAGCCAATAATGAGGAACCGGACATGATGCTCTTTACGGGCGATCTGGTGAACAATGATGCCAGGGAGGTGGAGCCTTATCTGGAAACGCTGAAACAGCTGCATGCCCACGATGGCATCTTCTCGGTATGGGGAAACCATGATTACTGCGAGTATGGCAACAATCATACGATAGCAGGACTGAGAAACAACTGGAAGCTGCTCTATAACTATCAATGCCAGTTGGGGTGGCATCAGTTGATGAACGACCATTTCACTGTGAGTCATGGTATGGCTTCCATCGATATCATCGGTGTGGAGAATGCGGGGCAGCCTCCTTTCAGTAACCGCAGCAAATTGCCAAAGGCGATGAAGGGACTGAAGAAGGAAGGGTTCAAGATACTGCTGACCCATGATCCGCATCACTGGCGCAGAGAGGTATGGGACAGACCTATCCAGCTGACACTGGCAGGACATACACATGCGGGACAGTTGCAGATAGGCAAGTGGACACCAGCCCGTATGGCATTCAAGGAGTGGG
>ERZ1031467.430-NODE-430-length-12770-cov-17.935273_pt1 | contig 12770 bp, 10 predicted proteins | sample MGYA00517105_ERZ1031467 | MGnify/ENA primary metagenome ERZ1031467 (study PRJEB33719, sample SAMN04261155) | wastewater metagenome | biome: rural village; feature: human; material: feces | host: Homo sapiens | place: El Salvador | collected 2013-01-07 ...
CCTGGGGGCGACGCGTCCCCGCGTCGGCATTTGTTAGTCAAGGCTCGATGCCTTGGCTAACAAATACATGAAGTGTTGATATTCATGTATTGCCAAATTGGGGCATCGAACCTCAATTTGACAATGCCGACGCGGGGACGCGTCGCCCCCAGGTGAGGACGCGTTGCCCCTAAGTTAGTTTGCGTTTGTGGCGCAACTAGAACGCCTTTTCACTTACGTATATTTTCCCTTTACTGTTTTTATGTTTCATGTTTCATTTTTATATTTCAACGCATTGATTATCAATTACTTATAAACATGAAACATAGTACTCGTATGTTTCATATTATGTTTCAATGTTTCATTTCAAAAACACTGTGGGAGCGATTCAAAAACACTGTGGGAGCGATTCAAAAACACTGAGGGAGCGATCGATCGCTCCCTCAGTGTTTTTAAAAATGAAACATGAAACATAAAATGAAACATACGAGTACTATGTTTCATATTTCTAAGTAATTGATAATCAATTATATATGACATAAAAATGAAACATGAAAGATAAAATAGGGAAGTTGAATACGTGTAAGATATGTAAGCGTATCCGCGATGCTGCCTTGTCCACTTTTATTCATCATTATACCTTTGCCGCCAAATCAAAATCAATAAAATATGACAGCAGAAGAACGATACGAGTGGGCATGGAAACGATACCTTGTACGACTCAATAAGAATTCAAAGATTCGTTTGTCCACCTTTCTGAGAGAAGTCCATGTCTACCAACAAGGCATGGAAAGATGGATGTATGCAAAAGGACTTAGTGTAAAGGAAACGAAAAGGCTGATACGTGAATCTCAAAAACGAGCGAAGTACGAACGACAGCTTCCGTCTTCCGACACAACAGGTTCAATGTTCTTACCAGTAGCAGCAGAATGTGCAGAGGGCTTGATTGAATCTGTAGATACAATGTCAGGAATCAGTATTGCTTTTCCTGACGGTACGCAAGTGAACATAAAACATGGTAGCGCTCAAGCCGTCATGTCATTCCTCAAGCTTTATCAAATGGAGGGTCTGCCATGTTTGGATTGAATGACGGAATGCGCTATTATGTCTGCCAGCGCTATGTTAGAATGAATCTGGGGATAAACGGTCTGTATAAGCTTGTGTCGCAGGAGATGGACCTGCCTCCGCTAAGTGGGGCTGTGTTCATCTTCTTCAGCAAGAACCGGCAACAGGTAAAGCTTCTGCGTTGGGATACGGATGGTTTTACACTGTATCAGAAGCGACTTGAAAGAGGTACCTTTGAGATACCCTATTTCAATACCGGCAAGAAGGCTTGCGTAATGCCCTACAAGACCCTATCCGCTATAATGAGCGGAATATCGTTGAGGTCTGTAAGATATCGCAAGAGGTTGAATATTGACAATTCTATATCTATAAACACTTGATAATCAGTAATATTATCATCAAAATACATGATGTTTTTTTGGTAGTCTCGTCTTTTTTTCATACCTTTGAAGTATGAATAAAGACGAGATTATTGCATTGTTGCAGCAACAGATATCATTTTTGCAGGAACAGGTTTGCTCCCTGCAAAACCAACTTGCGGCATCCAATCGTAAGGCGGACGCCCTTCTGGAAGAGGTCACGTCTTTAAGAAATCTCCTTGAACACAAGTCGGAGGAAGAGGCCAAGCAGAAGCGCATAATCAAAGGACTTGCCAAGATAACACAGAACAAATCCGAAAAGCAGCCTTCAACACCTGCACCACAAGACGCAGCAGCAGATCAGTCTTCGGAGAAGAAGGAACGCGCCCGTACCAACAACGGTGCTAAGCGTAAGCAGCATTTGGAAGTGGAAGTCGTAGAGGAGGATGTCGAACCAGAAGATCCGCGCTTTAACAAAGAGCAGGCAAGACTGTACAAGACAAGGGACGTAATACGCTATGAACTCATCCCCATGCGCTTCATCAAGAAAATATACCATGTGCGTACGTATACGCAGAACGACGAGTTCTTTTCGGGCAAGGCTCCTGACGCACCTTTCCTTAACTCACAATATGACGGCTCGTTTATCGCAGGTTTGGCACAGCTCAGATACATGTACGCAATGCCGGTGGAGAGAATAGTGAAATTCTTCAACGACAACGGCTTCGACATGGATAAGGGAACGGCACACGGTCTGATCCGCAAGACAGAGAATCTCTTCGAGAATCTCTACAAGGCACTCGGTGGCGTAATCAAGGAAGATACATATATCGCAGGCGACGAGACATACCACAAGGTGCTTGTCAAGGACAAGAACAAGGACGGCAAAGGAATTAAGAAAGCCTATATATGGGTGGTGACTGCAGTAAACACCGGTCTTGTATACTACTTCTATCATGACGGCTCAAGAAAGGAGGACATCATACTGGATTATATAAAGGGCTATAAAGGGGCATTCCAGTCAGACGGTTTCTCCCCATACCGCAAAATGGCAAAGTGGCTGTTGCGTCTGGCATGTTTCCAGCATGTAAAGAGAAAGTTTCTCGACTGCGGGGACGATTTCGATGCCAAGGTTATCATACGTCTTATCAACCACCTTTATCATCAGGAGCATAAGCACAAGATCGGAGAAGACGGCTGGACGGAACGCGACAACTACAAATGGCGACAACAATACGCAATACCAGTCATGCATATCATAAAGAAGAAGCTTGACCGCATGGCAGCCGACAACCATCTCCTACCCAAGACAGAGAAGTACGATGCCGTGCATTATATGCTCAACGAGTGGGACGCCCTGATGAATATCTTCACAAGAGGAGATTACCATTTGGACAACAATCTTGTGGAACGACTCAACAGATACATTTCATTATCCCGAAGAAACTCGCTTTTCTTCGGGTCGCATGCTGGTGCCAAACGGGCAGCCATGTTCTATTCGCTAGCATGCTCATGCAGACTGCAAGGTATTAACTTCTTTGAATATATATCTGATGTTATAAACAAAGCAGCAGTGCTGCCACCAAGAACACCGCTAAGTAAGTACCGGGAATTGCTGCCAGATAAATGGAAACAAAAAAATATCGCTCAAGAATAAAAACTTGAGCGATATTTTTTTTGACGTGTATATACTAGCATCGCGGACACGCTTACTGGATATATGTGAGCCAAATCGCAGTTTACTATTTCCCCTCCTGCTCCACCTTCTTCACCTTGCGGAACAAGTCTGAAGCAAATATAAAACTATTTAGGCGTTCATTATCTGACGACATAACATCGTCCTTCGTACCCTCCCACTCGTTATGACCTTGATAGATATAAAGTATGTGTTCACCAATACCCATCACTGAATTCATATCGTGCGTATTAATGATTGTGGTCGTGTTGTACTCTGTGGTAATATCATGTATCAGTTCATCAATTACCAACGACGTTTTTGGGTCAAGACCTGAGTTTGGTTCGTCACAGAATAGATACTTAGGATTGAGCGCAATAGCACGAGCTATAGCCACACGTTTCTGCATACCACCCGATATTTCGCCAGGAAACTTTGCCCCAGCGTCCGACAGGTTGACACGGTCTAAGCAGAATTGCGCACGACGTAAACGTTCCTTATAACTATCGTTAGAGAACATATCAAGCGGAAACATTACATTCTCCAACACTGACATCGAGTCGAACAAGGCCGCATTTTGAAATATCATCCCCATTTCTCTACGCAGCAAAGCACGCTCGCGCTTCGTCATTTGCATAAAACTACGTCCGTCGTAAAGCACATCTCCTTGCGTGGGTTCAAATAGGCCTACGATGTTCTTTATCAACACCGTCTTGCCCGAACCGCTCTGACCGATAATAAGGTTGGTCTTTCCACTCTCAAATGTTGAAGTGATTCCCTTCAAGACTTCTTTCCCATCAAACGATTTGTGTAAATTCTTTATTTCGATCATGATAGCAACTGTGTAAGGAATAGGTCAAAGAATAAGATTAACATAGAGCACGACACGACGGCATTGGTACTTGCTTTTCCCACTTCTATACTACCTCCTTCTACATTATAACCATAGAAGGACGAAACGCTTGAAATGATAAAGGCAAAGAACAACGACTTGATTACGCCCATCCAGAAGAACCATTGCGTAAACGAGTGTTGAAGACCAGCCGTGAGGTCTGACGGTGTAATAATATGTCCGATATAAGCCGTTGCGTATGCACCGATTATACCAGTGAATGTACTAAAGATTACCAAGAATGGCATAATGGTTATCAATCCCACTATTTTAGGCAGGATGAGGAACGACGCAGGATTTACGCCCATAATCTCAAGCGCATCAATCTGTTGCGTTGTGCGCATCGTTCCTAACTCTGAAGCAATGTTTGAACCGACCTTACCCGAAAGTATCAAACACATAATACTTGACGAGAACTCCAACAACATGATTTCACGCGTAACGTAGCCAGACACCCAAAGTGGCATCCACGGGCTCTGCACATTCAGCTTTATCTGAATACAGATTACGGCACCGATAAAGAAGGAGATAAGCAACACGATACCGATTGAGTCAACGCCCAGCTGTACCATTTCCTTTACGTATTGTTTCAAAAACATACGCATACGTTCGGGACGCGAGAAGGTGCGCCCCAACAACATTAAATAACGCCCGAAGGCATTTAAAAACTTTATAATTATCATTTGATTTCTTCGTTTTACCCCACAACTCTACTCTTCAGGTTTACGCAGTGCTTCGGGCTTTAGATTTCCTTTTTCGTCAAACAATCCATAAGTGGTACGCAGCACACGGAACTCAGTTCGGCGGTTTAAGGCATTGCATACCTCTTGTTGTTCCTTGGGCAACTTTAATATGTAAGCCACTGTTAGCGTGTCGTTCGTATGAAGGAACGGATACGTTTCGGTAAGCTTTTTATTTACCACTTTCGGCACTTCCTTTCCATATCCTCGTGCCGTAAGTCTATCTGCCGCAATACCATGTTCTGTTAAGTAACGCACGACGCTCTCTGCTCTGCGTTGCGAAAGTTTTAGGTTGTAATCAGCATTGCCACGATAGTCGCAATGGGCAGAAAGTTCTATCGTCACGTTCGGATTTTCTTTCAGCATCTTTGTCAAGCGGTCTAAAGCTTCGCATGAGTTTTCGGTCAAATTAGCTTTATCAAACTCGTAGAACACATTACGAACCAATACGGGAGAAGATATGCTAGGCAGCGCAAACTGCAACACGTGTTGCTTCTCTACCTCTGCCGTATCAGCGCGCAATTCGTTGCGTACGTTTAAGTAACCTTGACAGGTAGCCAAGAAGAGATAGCTAACGCCTGGCTTTAATGGCTTTTCGAAAGAGCCGTCAGACAATACGCTCACCTTTTCATTCGTACCGTCACTGCCTACCATGTAGACTACAGCCTTGGGCAATTCATAACCATCTTGCTCATACACCCACCCCTTCACGCTTTGTAGCACTTCTGGGTAGGAGAACTCGTATATCTTATCCCAGCCTCGTCCTCCTGTAGCACGATTGGAGGAGAAGAAACCGCGATTATGTAAGCCCTCAAACGTGATACCAAAATCATCACTATTAGAGTTCATAGGCGACGGCAGGTGTACGACCGTCCACTGCTTTGTAACGCTATCTTCGCGTGCTCGATAGAGATCCAAACCGCCCATATTGTTAGCACCCGCATCGCTTGAGAAGTAGAGTTCACCATCGGGACGGAAAGCGGGAAAGCACTCATTCCCCTCAGTGTTTATCTGTGGTCCTAAATTTTCCAATCTTCCCACTCCATGTTTATCGCTCAACTCTGCTCGCCATAGATCAAGTCCACCTTGTCCGCCTGGCATGTCTGAGGTGAAATAAAGCCAACGGCCATCGGGCGATACAGCGGGGTGGGCATAAGATGATAGCGTATCGGCCGATATCGTCAACTGAGTGGGCTTGCCCCACTTTGCATCTGTGCGCTGCGATGTCCATATCTCTGCCATGCGCGGATAAGACGGGTCGGTACGACATACCGTAAAGTACATGGTCTTTCCGTCTTGCGTAAAGGAGCAAGCGCCCTCGTCGAAGTCGGTATTCACCTCTCCCTCTACGGCCTCTATTAGTTTCCACTTTCCTTTTTCATCTTTCTTGCTAAAGAAGATGTCGCCATTCTTCGTTGCCGTAATGCCACTCACATCGCCCTTTGCCTGTTGGCGCGTTGAAGTGAAATACAATTGTTGCGCATCAATGCCCATATAAGCCGGACTATAATCTGCACGCGAACCATTAAATTGGTTAAACAACTTTACCGTATAGGCCGAACCCTTCTTTTTCTCCGCTGGTGCACTCAGACAGCTGGCAATTGCTTGCTCAGCGTGCTTATCGCCAGGAAACGAGTCGAGATAGGCTTGATAGGCCGTCTGTGCAGCTTTATAGTTACCTTGTATGCGCAAGGCATCACCTAACTTGAGGTACGTCAGTGTATCAGTATAACGATAGCGCACGGCATTTTGGTAAGCGCCAACAGCACGCGCTATGTTGCCATACCGACTATAAGCATCGGCCATCTTATAAGCTATTGCACCGCGCTTCGTTCGCTCCTTGGGCGGCGTTTGACTATAAGCTCGCTTATACTGTCCCGCAGCCTCGGCATACTCACCGAGTGCCAAAGCAGCATCGCCTTTTTTTATAGATTTATCAGCACTCCCGCAACTTGCCAACAATAGCAAAAGCAAGAGGACGCTAATCGTATAGTTTATTCGAAACATTCAAGATGATTTGTACGTCAATACTCTTTTATTGTCTTTATTCACTACAACGTGAACGTTCTTATCACAAATTTATTGTTCTAATCGCCACAAAGTTACGACTTCAAAATCAGAAGGCAACGCTTTCACTTTTGTTTTTTCACTTCATAAAGGAGTAGCTACTATTTTTGAAGATAAATAGAACACAAATAAGGAAAGAGAAATAATGGATTAAGCAGCAATTTGTCTGCCTAATTGGGGGGCTAATTGGGGGGCGGGTTACAAACCCGCCCCCCAATTAGGCCGATAAATTGCAGTTTATCCCTCAGATTTAGGGACTCTTGAGTATCACCTTGCAACCAAAGTTGAGGGACTTGTCGTGCGAGATGCCTGTGAAGAGACCGAGGTCGAGAAGGTGAGTGCTTATGCCGTAACCTAATTCCGCATACAATCCTAAGGCTTTGACAGAAAGTAGGTTGAGATAAATGCGCTCCTTTTGCACAACGCGTGAGATGCCTGGTAGGCGTGATAGCAACATCATCGGACTCTCGTAGGCACTGGTACACTGAATGTAATAACGCGATTCGTTGTACCAACGGGCACTCAATAGCTGAAACTCTCCCGTCAACTCGTCCGTCCAACCATGAGGCAAGTAGTTGAAACGAAAGAAGTCGTAGTCGATAAAGCAATCCTTGCCGCGCTTGGTGTAAACACCCGCGTTGGCTCTAAAGTAGAGCGTGCGTAAGGCATATAAGGGAAGTCGATAACGCACTTCGCCTTCCACCTTTTCAAATTGTGACGACTGTCCTTGAAGTCCTAATCCTCTCTCGTAGTTGACGATGAAGGTAGGGTAGCGTGAGTAGAGTGGTAGGCGTCTGCGCCCTTGTCGATAATAATATTGGGCGGGTGTCCACTCCAGCTGAACGCTCGGCCCGATTGAACTGATATAATGCTGAAGTTGAGCGTCAGCAGCTAATTTGTTCCAATTAATTAATACGCGTCTGCTAAAGCACGCTCCAAAGGTAAGTTTAAGTCCAGGGTGGGGCGAAAGGCTTAATTGCGTAGAGGCGTAAGTGTCTAAGTAGTCGTTAAAGCCGTAACGATTGATGACGCTTTGAAGTGAGTCAAAGTTAGAATGCCCTTTCAGTTGGTTGCGTAGTTCGTTGGCTTGGTGGTTGTTATAATAATGTGACCCTCCGCCAGCCTTAAATGATAAGAGACCATTATAATAGGGCAATATATGAAATAGTAACGGAAGGTTCCAATAGACTTGTTTCTGTTTAAAGCTATAACCAATGCTTGGCGTGAAGTTGATAAGTTCCTGTTGCGCTTTACGTCGTGGACTGAAGCTAAAGTGAATGTTCGTCTTGATTGACACCCCCTTCGTCTTGCTCCATTGCACCATGGAAGGAGTGATGAGAGGTGGAAGTTTAACGCTCGTATTGCCATTGCTGGTTAGGTTGAAGCGATGAGAAGAAAGCAAAATGTTTTGCGTGTTCTTCTTATTAAAGAATGTCTTGCGCGGCGTAAATCCAGTTTGTGCCAAGTCAGCTGGCAAGGCAAAACGAGAGATAGTATCGTTCACTTCGTTATAATGCTCTTTGAATTGTGCTTCTTCCGCCTTACGCAGTGCCATAGGACGTATTGAGTCAAAGTATTCGGCGGAGGTGTTGACTTGCGTTGTGTCAATGCGCAGCGCGCAAAGCGTTGTTAGATCAAAGCGATTTTTCTTCTTATGATTAATACGAACAGGACACATAAAAGAGTGCTGCGCAAAGAGGTCGGTCGTTTCGAACACTCTGTTGCCCAATAACTTAAAGTCCGAAACGATACGCATTCGTTGAGGTACCAATTGGTCGTAACCTTGCTTGCCCATACGCGCGTTAATCGTAATGTTTTGTAGCCGATAGTTGAAGTGGAGTAGAAAGTTCGTAACGGCTCCCGTCTTCACATCAACGTCGGCATAGCCATAGGCTAACTCTTCATTGTTAAATCGACGGTGAATATTTACGCGCACAGTGGTGGCCAACGTATCATTACCTATGTGCGTAAACGCATATTCGTAGCGGTAAAACTTACGATTGCGTCGATTGAAAGGATTGAGCAGTTGGTCAATAAAGAGTTTGGACTGATAAATTTGGAAGTTGAAACGCCCCATAGCAGAGAACCTTTCAGGACGCAAGTAACGGGCTGTAGAGTGAAAGGCCACAACTTTGCAGTCCACCTCACCTGGCGGACGGAGTTGCAGTTGCAGTTGAGCCTCAGTGACGTATTCGTTTGTTCCGCGTTCCAATCGAGGCATACGCGGAATAAAGCGTACAATGACCCCATTGCGGTGTGTGTACATATTGTGCCGCAAGTAGATCGAAAGGCTACACTCGTCGTTGCTAATCTGATTGGTGTTCTTCAATACTGTGTTGATGCTATCAACAAACGAAAAGATAAGTTCCTCGGGGTGGGCCTTTTGCGCGGAGGCATAAAAAAACATACCAAGCCATAGGCCGACTATAAGAATCGTCCTAACTAACTTGATATGTTTTAAAGGCCATGATAACATAGCGTGATTATGGGGTTAGCTTCGGCTGACGGCCTTTACCCCTTTGACAGTGCGAAGTTTCTTGATTAATCCCGTGAGGCGTTGCGTATCGTCAACGAGAATGGTCAATATGCCTGAGAAGAGACCGTCGTGCGAGTCGATATTGATACTGCGCAGCATGATGTGCTCTTCCTTCGAGATGATAGAGGTAATGTTGTTGACAATGCCCAAATCGTCTTGCCCCACCACGTGAAGCGTAATGGGGTAAGAGCCTTGTCCTTTGCCTGCCCAACGAGCTTTGACGATGCGATAGCCAAAGCGCTCGCGCAAGGCAGGAGCGTTGGGGCAACTCGTGCGGTGAATCTTGATACCGCCACTGACCGTAACGAACCCAAAGATGTCGTCACCATAGACGGGGTTGCAACAACGCGCCAATTGATAGTCTAATCCCTTCAAGTCGCGGCCAATCACCAATTCGTCCTGTTCGCCTTTCGCCTTTTGTGCGATTTCGCTGTCGAGACTAAACTCTTCGGCCGAACGCACGGCAGCCCTTTCGGCAATACCCTGTTCACGCTTTCCAAGCTCGATATAAGTATCGATTACGCGGTTGATGTCCACCTTGTCATCGGCCAAGGCTTTGAAGAAGTCGAAACTCTCTTTGTAGCCTAACTTCTTAATCAATTGATTAACCAACGCCTCGTCCCAGTCAAGTTTTCGATTGCGCATCTTGCGCTCAAGCGTTTCCTTACCCAAGGCTGTTTCGCCAGCAGAGATTTCGCGCACGGCAGCGCGTATCTTTGAGCGAGCGTGGTTGCTCTGAGCAATGTTAATCCACTCCGATTTAGGCTTTTGCGTATTAGAAGTCAAGATCTCGACTGTCTGTCCGCTCTCCAATTCCTGTCGTATCGGGTAGTTTTTGCCGTTAATGCGTCCGCCCACGCAGCGGTTGCCCACCCCCGTGTGAATCGTGTAAGCAAAGTCGAGCACAGTAGAGTGAGGCGGTAGGCGATAAAGGTCGCCCTTGGGTGAGAATACGTAGACGTCCTGTTCTTTTAAGTCCGAGCTGAGGCTTTGCGTGAGCAATCCCTCATTGCCCGTTTCGAGTGCAGAACGAATGTCGGCCAACCAAGAGTCAACGCCTCCGCTGCTGCTCTTCACGCCCTTATAACGCCAGTGAGCAGCTAAGCCGTGTTCGGCTATCTCGTCCATGCGCTCGGTGCGTATTTGTACCTCCACCCATTTGTCTTCGGGGCCCTTAACGGTTATGTGCAAACTCTCGTAACCATTACTCTTCGGCACGGTAAGCCAGTCGCGCAGTCGCTTCAGATTGCTCTCGTACTTATTGGTAATGAGCGAGAAAACCTTCCAACATTGCTCCTTTTCTTTAGCCAATGGCGAATCGAGGATAATGCGTATCGCAAACAAGTCATATACCCCGTGGAAGCCGCATTGCTGCTTCTTCATCTTCTGCCAAATAGAGTGAATACTCTTGGTGCGTCCCTTCATGTGATAACGCAACCCTTCTGCATCAAGCATTTGGCGAATAGGAGCGATGAAGCGTTCGATGTAGGCATCGCGTGAGCGCTTCGTAGCATTAAGGTTGTCCTTAATCATGTAGTAAGCGTCGTGCTCTAAGTATTTAAGGCTCAAGTCCTCCAACTCGCTCTTCAGTTTGTAAAGTCCCAGCTTGTGAGCTAAGGGAGCATACAGATAAGCCGCTTCCGTACTTACCCGCTGTTGTGCACTGACATTCTCCGTGTCTTTGATGTGGCGCATGAGGTTGACGCTATCAGCGATGAGCATCAGTATAATACGCATATCGCCTGCTTGTGCTATCAAGAGGTTGCGGAAGTTGTCCGTTCGCATCGCCTCCGTCTTCACCTCAATTGATTCGACGCGCAAGAAGCCGCGTAGCGTATTGGCCACGTCTTTTCCAAAGAAGCGTTCCACGACGCTGCATTGCTCATTCGTTCGCACCACGGCGCGAAGCATATAAGCCGTCAAGGCGTGTCCGCGCAGACCAATTTCTTGGACGGCAAGACAAGTTGCCTTCATGGCCATGACCACTTTATTAAGTCCAAACTCGTTGCGTACTAACGTTTCGTCAGTGGCAATGGCGCTGGTAATAAAGTCGGCCAATTTGTGCGCCTCATTGTCAGTAGGGCGCACGTGTTCATTGTGATAGATAGCCAATAGCGCATGAATGAAGTCGTTGCGCTCAGCATTGTGATTGTTTAATTCGCCCATAAGAGTGTCAGTTTTAGAATAGTTTATGTGTTAGAAGCGTGCCGTCACCTGTACGTCAAACGTGTTGTAGTGTGCGTCTTTTGGTGTTGCAGCGTGTCGTGCTGAGCGGTCGTCAGTAAAGGTGTAGTTGAGTTGGAAAATGAGGTTCTTACCTAAAGTATAATTCCCCGACAGACCGTAGTTCGCACAAAGTGATTGCCAAGAGCGCTTATCGTTTCGATAGCAATCGTAGCGACCGTATATCTTAAGTCCCTTAGTAATAGGTACTCCCACTGTAGCATACCAAGCGTCAGAGTGGGTGGGGGCAGTAGCATCGGTCACTACACCACCATACGAACTCATATATTCACCGCGCACAGTCCAATCGCTTTCATATTTTAGGCCAGCTCCCCAGCGAACGCGCTTTACGTCTTTCAGACTTTTGGGATCAGCAGCGTTATACTTCTCGTTCGTATATTTGCCATTCCAACCAAAGCCACCGATGTAAAGGTTCTTTACGGGTGAGATCCACATGCCGCCAATTACGTCTTTATGCTTGTTCTTGTCCGTATGGTTAATGCCTTGACCATTAAATACGCCCACTTGGTAGTGCACCCACTTGTGACCATCAGAGGCTGGCAACAAGTCGCCCTGCACTTGCAGACCCAAATCGCGTCCCGAACTCTTATTATAGCTACCTTCGCCATTGCGGTCGTTGATAGAGGCCAACTTCATCGTAGCTTGCGAATAAGAACCCATACCAATGGCTAAGGGGCTCATCGGGTTTTCAAATCCAAACGAACGCTTAAACTGTCCTAACTTTACGCGGAAACAGTCATACTTTTGCCATTCCATAAAGGCATCAAGCACGCGAGGCCCTTTGTTGTCACCTGGAGCACCATTCACCTCCATTTGGAGTTTGTAGTAGAAGTCGCGATAAACGTGACCGTCGAGGTAAAGTCGGATAAAGCGAAGGTCGAAGCCCCCGTTCGTATCTTTATGCTTTTGGTCGCTAATGCTATATTTGCCCATGATGTAACCCCCAAACTTTATGCTGGGCTGCATCTTTTGTAGAAATTTGTTATCCGAGTTTTTAGCTGTAAGCGTATAGCCTTCCGTCTCGTAGTCAAGATGGTTCGTATAATCATTAGGAGGCGTATCTTCAGCCCACGTACAAAGTGGCGAGAGTGCTAGAAGAAGGGGAAGTATTTGTTTCATAATATTTTCTTTTGTTATTGCAAAGATAGTGCAAGGTGAGCGCAATGAAAAGGAAAATGCAATTTTTCTTTTCATTGCCGAGCCGCCGCCTATT
>ERZ1031467.436-NODE-436-length-12722-cov-5.399937_pt1 | contig 12722 bp, 9 predicted proteins | sample MGYA00517105_ERZ1031467 | MGnify/ENA primary metagenome ERZ1031467 (study PRJEB33719, sample SAMN04261155) | wastewater metagenome | biome: rural village; feature: human; material: feces | host: Homo sapiens | place: El Salvador | collected 2013-01-07 ...
TTAATTATTCCATTAATTTTTTCGTTAATGTTCATTCTCGTTAGGCCGATAAATTACTGTTTATTGCAAAGCGCACTTTGTAAATTTGCGGCTTACTGCTGAATAAGTGCGAAAAGTGTAACGTTCTTTTGGTTTGTTACATAAAAGTTTGCAATTTTGCAACGCTTAAACGAATGGTCAGTTCGTTTGGCAGGGGTGCTACCGTAGTTGCGGATGCTGAGATTATACCCTCATAAGCTGAACCGGGCAATGCCGGCGTAGCAAAAGAGTTGTCTTGACACTTGAAGCACGATGCCTTTTTAAATATGCCAATATGCCAATGTGCTAATATGCTAATGTGCTAATATGCTAATGTGATGCAAACTATCAATCATTTGCACATTTACACATTCGCACATTTGCACATTCCCCGCACATTTGCACATCTTTTCAAGTGTCCCCCAGTTGATTTATTAACTAAACAACTGTTCTTACAAACAAAACGATGAACAAGAATTTGTTGATGTTGGCTGCACTCACGGCCAGCGTAATTAACGTTGCTCCTTCACATGCGAGTGAAAAGGAGAACGAAGCCTCTCGTAATTTACCCATTAAAGCCGACACGGCAAGTGTTAGCTTGCAGGCAGCACAGGTCGTTTCAACTCGTGCTGGTAAGCGCACGCCTATGGCTTACAACAACTTGACAAAGAAGGACATCGCTGCCGTAAACTATGGCAAGGACGTGCCCTTCTTGTTGATGTTTACGCCTTCTGTTACAGTGACTTCTGATGCAGGTGCTGGTATTGGTTATTCAAGCATTCGCGTGCGTGGTACGGATCCCAGTCGTATTAACATCACAGCCAATGGTGTGCCTATTAATGATGCGGAGAGTAGCCAAGTATATTGGACCAATATGGGCGACTTCGCTTCGAGTGTAGAAGATATGCAGATACAGCGTGGTGTAGGTACTTCAACCAATGGTGCGGGTGCTTTTGGTGCAACGATTAATATGCAGACCGAAAAGATTGGTGCAAAGCCCTATGCAAGTGTTGACCTCTCAGCTGGTAGCTATGCAAGCCATAAGGAAACTTTCCGTTTTGGTTCAGGACTCTTGAAGAACCATTGGGGCTTCCAAGGTCGCCTCTCTCACATCGCCAGTGACGGTTATGTGAAGCGTGCCACTACTCGCCTTGATTCTTACTTCTTGCAAGGTGGTTACTTTGGTGAGAGTACAGTCGTAAAGTTCGTTACATTTAATGGTAAAGAAAAGACTTACCATGCTTGGAACTATCCCTCAGTATATGAAATGGAAATGAATGGTGGTCGTCGTTACAACTCATGCGGTGAGTACTATGACAAGGATGGAAACGTACATTATTATAAAGACCAAAGCGACTTCTATCACCAGCAGCACTATCAACTGTTGTTGAACCAAATCATTTCGCCCACGTGGAAGTTTAATGCAGCGCTGCATTATACCAAGGGCTTTGGCTATTATGAGGAGTATAAGAGTGACCGTACGGTAGGTGAATACGGTTTGGTAGCTCCGACGAGTCCAAAGTTTTACAACGAAACCGACTTAATCCGTCAGAAGTTGATGGACAACGATTTCTATGGTGTGATTGGTTCGTTCGACTACGACAATAAGAGCAACCTTCGTGCTACGATTGGTGGTGGCTTCAACCGTTACGTAGGCGATCACTTCGGACTCGTAAAGTGGGTAAAGGATACGGAGAAAATTGACGAGTTGTTGCCCAATCATCAGTATTACTTCAATAAGGGTAAGAAGAATGACGGCAATATCTATGGTAAGGTAAGCTACGAATTTATAAAGGGCTTGAGCGCTTATGTAGACTTGCAGTATCGTCACGTTAATTACGTAAATGAAGGTCCGACCGATAACTACGATGGCACAACGCAGTGGGTGCTCGATATGGAGCAAAACTTCGACTTCTTCAATCCGAAGGCAGGTCTGTTCTATCAAATCAATAAGAACCATAGCGTATATGCCTCTTACGCTATGTCGCACCGCGAACCGACGCGTAATGATTATGAGGACAACCTCAACCAACACCTTAAGGCTGAGCGCTTGAACGATTGGGAGTTGGGCTACAAGTATGAGAGCGAGAAGTTCTCAGCAGGCGTTAACTTCTACTACATGACCTATCGCGACCAGTTCGTCTTGACAGGCGAGAAGAACGAGATCGGTGAGTTTATTGCTCGTAACGCAGGTGAAAGCTACCGCCGTGGTGTAGAAATTCAAGCTGCTTGGAGTCCTGTGAAGTGGTTCCGTTGGGATGCCAACGCTACTTGGAGTCACAACCGTGCGAAGGATTGGACGGTTACACTCAATGACGGCAACGTGGTAAGCCTTGGCGATACACCGCTTTCATTCTCACCGAACTTCATCTTTAACAACATCTTCACCTTCAACTATGCTGGTTTCCGTGCCGCATTGACGAGCCAGTACGTAAGCAAGCAGTACTTGTCAAACACTGGCTTTGACTACTACCTAAGTGAAGAAGAAGACGGCGACCACAAGGTAAGCATGGTATTGAAGCGCCACTTTATAACCAATCTTGACCTCTCATACACCTTCCGCTTGAAGGGCGTAAAGAGCATTACCGCAGGTTGCACGCTTTACAACCTCTTCAGTGCGAAGTACTTCAACAATGGTTGGACTGACCCCAAGTACAAGCAAGTTGACGGTAAGGTCGTTGCCTACACAACACCTAAAGATGCTCGTTATAATACAGGTTATGGCGTAAGCGCTCCCTTCAACGTTATGGGACACTTGAGCATCAACTTCTAATTCTTTTTAGTTGACAAGTTGACGAGTAGACGAGTTGACAAGTAAGTTAGTTTTTACAAACTTGCTTGTCAACTCGTCAACTCGTCAACTTGTTAACTCGTTAACTTCAAAAAATGCAATATCTTGATTTTATCACCACCCTTTTAGGCTTGCTATACATCTACTTAGAGTATCGCGCAAGTATCTGGCTATGGTTAGTAGGCATCATTATGCCAGCGCTCGACATCGCCTTGTATTGGTCGCACGGACTCTATGGCGATGCTGGAATGGCCGCCTATTATACGCTGGCAGGCATCTATGGCTACTTGGTGTGGACGTTTGGTAAAAAGCGTAAGGCCAATAACGAACTCTCAGAAAAAGGTGAACTGCCCATTACCCACATGCCCGCTCGCCTTTACTTGCCCTCCATGTTGTGCTTCTTTGTGCTTTGGGCGCTGACATGGTATATATTAAAATATTATATGCATTCAACCGTACCCGTGCTTGACGGTTTTACCAATGCTCTGAGTTTCGTAGGGCTTTGGGCCTTAGCACGTAAGTATGTGGAACAGTGGGTGTTTTGGATAATTGTAGATGTGGTGTGCTGCTATTTATATATCGGTAAGGGCATTACCTTTAAGGCAGGCCTTTACGGATTGTATGTAGTAATAGCCGTTGCGGGATATTTTAAGTGGAAAAAGCAAGTCATTTCTCAAAAAAATAGTAATTTTGTCGCCAAATAACGTAAATACATAAAATTACATTTACTCCAATGATTAAATCACAAGACATCAAGAAGGGTACTTGCATTCGTCTCGACGGCAAGCTCTACTTCTGCATTGACTTTCTTCATGTAAAGCCCGGTAAGGGTAACACGATTATGCGCACCACTTTGAAGGACGTTGTAACAGGCCGTGTGCTCGAACGTCGTTTCAACATTGGTGAAGCACTTGAAGACGTTCGCGTTGAGCGTCGTCCTTACCAGTACTCATACGCTGAGGGTGATCAGTATCACTTCCTCAACCAAGAGACTTGGGACGATGTAATCATCGAGAAGGACCTCATCACGGGTGTTGACTTCATGAAGGAAGGTGACATTTGCGAAGTAGTAAGCGATGCTTCAAGCGAAACTATCCTCTTCGCTGAAATGCCTGTTAAGACACAGTTGAAGATTACTTACACTGAACCGGGCTTGAAGGGTGATACTGCTACGAACGCTACGAAGCCTGCTACACTCGAAACAGGTGTTGAAGTACGTGTGCCCCTCTTCATCAACGAAGGTGAAATTATAGAGGTTGACACTCGCGACGGTTCTTACCTCAACCGTGTTAAGGCATAATTAGTTGTTCTTAATAATCTGATGTGCGAATGTGTATCTTATGCGCATTCGCACATTTTTTGTAATACTCTCTTTCCTCCCGACCATGAAAGTAAGCATAATAGTACCTGTATTTCGTACCGAACGCACCTTAACGCGTTGCGTCGAAAGCCTACAAGCGCAAACCTTTACGCAATGGGAACTGATATTGGTAGACGACGGCAGTGATGACGGCGCACCAGCCCTATGTGACCGTATGGCAGCCACCGATGCGCGCATTCGCGTTATTCACCAAGTCAATGCCGGACTAAGTGCGGCACGTAATGCAGGACTAAAGGTAGCACAAGGGAAATATGTATGGTTCGTCGACTCTGACGACTACGTTGCAACGGATACCTTAGCAGCAGCTGTAAACGCTATGGAAACTTCGACGGTAGAACTCTCGTTTGTAGAGTTTCCCGTAGCTGTGAAGTGGGGACACCCTACGCAGCATACGATAGCTTTGGTGGCAGAAACGTACACCGATAAGTGGAAATGGTGGTTTGGTGCAGAAGGGTATAAGCATTGCTATGCTTGGAATAAGTTATATAGACGTGATGTGATAGTCAATATTCGTTTTGAGAAAAGAGTCTTTGAAGATGTCTTTTTTATATTGCCTGTTTTAAATACCAATAAGCCCTTTGTCATGATAAGCGAAGGCATGTATTATTATTGCTACAATGCAGAGGGTATAACCGAAAGTCCCAGTGCCAATTTACTTGATTTGTTAGAGGCTCACGTGCGTGTGTTCAGACAACTTCGTTGGGCGTGTCCGAAGCAAATTGGCAAAAGCCAATTCGCAGCTTATTATGCTGAAGTACTGAATGTACAAATCGATGTGTACCGACGCTTTAACCACCGAGTGTTATTAAAGAGACAGTCCGTAGGAGGTACATCGAAACTATGGTTGCAACGTTTGTTGGGTGTGCGCCTTTGTTGTTTTATTGTTAATTTGCTTCGTAAATAATGACATTGACTCAACCTCCCTTCATCAGTTTTATTGTGCCCGTATATAACGTGCCGACCGAAATGCTGTGTGAATGTTTGCACAGCCTCTTTTCGCTTGCACTTCAGACACATGAAGTGCAAATAATCGTTGTAGACGATGGCTGTGATTACGACATTACACAAGGCTGGCAACCAGCTTGGCTTGAGCGTGTCACACTTATTCGTCAAGCTAATCAGGGGCTTTCAATGGCACGCAATAATGCCCTTGCCGTGGCCACGGGGCAATACGTACAGTTTGTTGATGCTGATGACTATCTATTTTCTTCTCTTTACAATGAAGTGTTGGCCTATCTCAAAGCACAGGCTATAGATTTACTCTACTTCGATACAACGGCCACTACTACTCCCCAATCATGGACTACTCCGAAAGGAGTGACGAGTGGTGCCGACTTTATGTTGCATAACAATTTGCGTTCATCAGCCTGTGGCTATGCTTTTAAACGAGAACTCGTAGGTGATTTGCGTTTTGTGGCTGGTACTTATTACGAAGACATTGAGTTTACGACCCGAATTGTACTCAAGGCTAAGACGATGGCCGTCACCACTGCGCAGCCTTATTATTACCGCGTACGCAAAGGGTCTATTACAAGCAAAAAGACGGTGGAGGATTATGAACAAAAGTTCTTACCTATGTCAGCGCATATCTTAATGCGTTTGCAACATTTACCCGTTGAGGCAGCTCAGCGTCCCGCCTTAGAGCGACGCATTGCGCAGCTAACAATGGACCACGTGTACAACACGATGCGCTATACCCACCATTATGCTTACCTCTCTCAAACGCTGACTGCGCTTCGCCGTCAAGGGCTTTATCCCTTTCCGAATAAGCATTATACGCGTAAGTATACTCTCTTTCGGAGTTTGGTAGCTTGCCCTATAACCCGTCATTTGTTAACCTTACTTTTGCATTAAATATGAAAATACTATTAGTTGGCGAATACAGCAATGTGCATTGGACTTTAGCTGAGGGCCTACGCCTATTAGGACATGAAGTAAAAGTCTTGTCGAATGGCGACTTTTGGAAGAACTATCCGCGTGACTATTCCTTAGTGCGTGGGTCGGGGCGTTGGAGTGGGGTGAAGTATATGTTCGATTTGCTTCGTTTATTACCCAAAATGCGAGGGTACGATGTGGTGCAATTGATCAACCCGATGTTTTTAGAACTTACGGCAGAACGCTTATTTTCAGTTTATCGCTATTTGCGACGCAATAATAAAAAAGTCATTCTCGGAGCCTATGGCATGGACTATTATTGGGTAAAGACGGGAAGTAGTACACAAAGCCCTTTCCGCTATGGCGACTTCAATATCGGCCATGAACTGCGCACCAACGTTGAGGCCGAAAGCGAACGAAAGGACTGGTTAGGCACAGCTAAGGAACGCTTGAACAAACTGATAGCCACTGACAGCGATGCAATTGTGGCGGGGTTGTATGAATACTGGCGGTGTTACGAACCCGTCTTCCCGCAAAAGACAGCTTTTATTCCTTTCCCCATAGATTGTGAAAAGGATAAACGACCGATTCAATATTACACCCCCGACCGCAGAGTACGCATCTTTGTGGGCATTAGCAAGTCGCGTAGTGCTTATAAAGGTACGGATATTATGTTATCCGCAGCGCAAGACTTGCGTGATAAGTATGCCGATAGGGTAGAGTTGAAAGTGGCCGAAGGCATACCATTCACCGCGTATTGCGAGATGATGGAAAAGAGTGACGTTATTCTTGACCAACTCTATAGTTACACCCCTGCGATGAACGCTTTACAAGCCATGAGTCGTGGCATTATCTGTGTAGGAGGAGGCGAACCTGAGAATTATGACATCTTGAATGAAACAGAATTGCGCCCTATCATCAACGTTACGCCTTCGTATGAGAGTGTCTATCATCAGTTAGAAGCGTTAATAATGCATCCCGAACGCATAGCCGATTTGCAAAGCCAAAGCGTAGCTTACGTAAAGCGCCACCATGACTACATCAAGGTGGCGCAACAGTACGAGGCGTTGTATCGAAAGTGATAGACTGAAAGTCTCTCCCCCTCCCCAGTCGGGGAGGGGGCTTCTTTATTTATCTCTTTTCAACTCAATCAATTCAATCGTTGGCCAAGCCCCCAATCGGTAGGGCACACCACCACCGATACCAGTCGACACAAAGAGTTGTTGTTGCCCCTCGTGGTACAAACCGCCCCATTCAGGCATAAACCAAGCTGCGGGCGAGAAGTGGCCCACCTGCATTTGTAAGGCATGGGTGTGGCCTGAGAGTGTTAAGGCTATATTCGGTTGACCAATTACGCCATGTCGCCAATGCCAAGGGTCGTGGCTGAGTAATATGGTGCAAGCTGAGGCTGGAATGCCTTGCATGGCTACATTGAGTTTGCCACGTTCGGGGAAAGGCGGTTTGCCTACATTTTCAACACCTGCTACGTATAACGTATCTTCACCACGACTGATGCTATAGTGCTGATTTAACAATACGTTCCAGTCCATTAATCGTTGCATACGCACAATGCGTTGTACCTCTTCTTCTTGTTGGCGCGGTGTCAAGCCTGGTTGGTACATGCAGTAGTCGTGGTTACCTAATACAGATAGTACACCGTCTTTGGCTTTCAATCCTTTCAATACTTTGATAAAAGGCATGGCTTCGGCTGAGGCGGTATTGACCATGTCGCCTGTAAAGACGATTAAGTCGGGTTGAAGGCGGTTGACACTATCGACCATGGCTTGCATGATGGAAGTGTCGCCAGCGTAGGTGCCTAAGTGAATGTCAGACAGTTGTACGATGCGGTAGCCCTCAAACGATTGGGGTAGTCTTGTTACTTTGATAGCTTGGTGAATTACACGGAGCGAACGCCAACCATAGGCGGTACCATACACTTGTACTGCGGCCATTAAGACGGCTAACACAATGGATACTTTATGTACATAAGGTTGTGCTATGGGCCAATGAAATGTTACACCGCGTCCGATAAGGTCGGTGAGTACAAATACGAGTTTGGGTATGGTGATGCATATAATAAGTATAAAAGCCCACTGCATGAGCATAGCGGCCCTTACTTGACAAAAGAGCAAGATCATACAGGCAATGACGAGCACACTGGGCAGTAAAAGAATGGCCGTGCGTATAAAGCCTTCATGTAGACGTGTATAGTTCCACCAAATGTATAAATCGGGTAGGAGAATTAACAGAAGTAAGAGAAAGAAGAAACGAAACACGCTATATTTCTTTTATGTCGTTAATAATAGGGGCAAGCCTTGAAAGCTTGCCCCATATTTTGTTTATCCATTGTTATGCTGTTGTTCTTGCCACTTCTCGCGGGCAAACTCTTGCATGTCGGTTACGGTGTCTTTTTCGTCAACTATCTCGGTGCCGAGCATAGTTTCTATAACGTCTTCCATGGTTACAATGCCGCGGAAACAACCGTACTCGTCGATGATAATCGAGATGTGCTCTTTCTTGGCCAAAAGGCGTTCCCAAATTTTTGAAACATTCTCTGTCTCTTGGAAAGTGAGTACGGGACGCATAATGTCAGAGAGGCGAAGGTCGAATTTGTCTTCTGACAACTTTTCGAGAATAGTCTGACGGAGCACGTAGCCCTTTATGTAGTCGTCGTTCTCCTCATTGTAAACGGGAATACGTGAAAACTGGCGGTAGGCATCGTTTTGGTAAAATTCGCGCAGCGTCATGCTCTCTTCGGCCACTTCAGCTACTGAGCTGGGAGTCATAATGTCGCGCGCATTGACATCGTCAAGTTTCAGCAAGTTCTGAATCATGCTATTCTCTTTCTTCTCAAGCACGCCCTCTTCAGCACCTACGGTGACCATAGCCGACACTTCTTCACGGCTAACAGAGGTTTGCTTCTTATTGCTCGAGAATATGTGAGTAATTAACTCTGACATCAAGACCAAAGGATAGGTAACGATTACGAGCACATGAATGATGCGTGCGCAAGGTATGGCTAATTTGCGCCAATAAGAAGCACCAATTGTCTTAGGAATAATTTCAGAGAAGATAAGGATTAACAAGGTGAGTATGGCAGAAGTCAAAGCAAAGAACTGACTGCCAAACAAATATTCGCTTTGCGCGCCTACCCCCGCAGCACCCACCGTGTGCGAGATTGTGTTGAGTGATAGAATGGCCGCAATAGGTTTGTCAATGTCTTGTTTGTACTTTTTTAAGAGCGTAGCGCCCTTGCGTCCTTCCTTTTCAAGCATTGACACAAACGACATCGGTGCAGAGAGCAGCACCGCTTCAAGGATAGAACACAGAAATGAGATGCTTAAAGCACCTAAAAGATAGAGGAGTAATAGCCCCATGGAATGTGAAATTAGTTAGACATAAGCCCTGTCCCACTTCACAATAATTGGAATAAGTGTGTGCGGATGCACTTCGTCTGTTTGGGCATGACGAAAGGCTTTCGCAGGGAGCAACAATATCGTTATTGACTTTATTGTCGCGTTTTTTCGATATTGAATGCAAATTTAATAATTGTCAATTGAAATTCAAAATAAAAGCCCTACTTTACGTGATTACTTTACTTTTTTGTAAAACAGCAAAAAGCTCGAAATCGCAATGTTGCGATTTCGAGCTTTTTAATTATGTATCATATAACTTTGGGCTTAGACTTAGAGTCCGTAGCCAAAGCCGCTGATGTAGTTGTAGAATACACCACCAATACCGAAGATGAGTACGCCTAAGGTGCAGAGCGCAAGCGCTACGCGTGTGTAACCATCACTCTTGAAGGTAGCAATAGGATTGTCGTTGGGCTTGATGTACATAGCCTTGACAATCATTAAGTAGTAGTACAACGAGATGACGGTGTTGGCCAAGGCAATGAATACCAACAAGGGGTAACCAGCCTTGAACGCTGCCATGAATACGAAGAACTTGCTAAAGAAACCTGCAAAGGGAGGAATACCTGCCAATGAGAAGAGGCAAAGCGTCATGAGGAATGCCAACTTAGGATTGCTCTGATACAAGCCGTCGTAGTCGCTGATGTTGATCTTACCACTGTTCTCCTCAACTGATGTCATTACCGCAAAGGCACCAAGGTTTGACACCATGTAAACTAAGAGGTAGAACACCAAGGCAGTCATACCTTGAGCAGTGCCGTCCATGATAGCCAATACGAGGTAACCTGCTTGCGAAATGGCTGAGAAAGCCATGAAGCGCTTCAAGTTGTTCTGGCGAATGGCAAAGAGGTTGGCAATGGTGATGGAAGCTACGATGATCCAATACATGCCCGTGTTCCAGCTATAGAAGAGGTCGCTTTGAGCAAAAGCCTTCATCAAGATGGTCATCAGCACGAAGGCTGCAGAACCCTTTGAGATAACGCTCAAGTAAGCTGTAACAGAGGTGGGCGCGCCTTCGTAGGTGTCAGCTGTCCAGAGGTGGAAGGGAACGAGAGAAATCTTGAAACCCATACCGCCAATGAAGAGCACGAGACCGAAGATGCTGAGCAGTGAACCGTCGAGTTGTGCACCAATCTCGTTGAAGTAGAGTGTACCTGTTGCACCATAGATGAGTGATACACCGTAGAGCAACAATGCACTTGAGAAGAGGGCGAGCAAGATGAACTTGGCACCTGCTTCAGCACTTTCGAAACGCTTCTTGTCGAAGGCAACCAATGCCGTGACGGGTACTGATGCCATTTCAAGTCCGATGAAGAACATCAAGAAGTGACCGCTCGAAATCATGAAGTACATACCTAACAAGGTGAAGAGCGTGAGCATATAGAACTCGCCTTGTTTTACGAGGTTCTCTTCACGAGTCAACCATTTGTGTGCCATTAAGAACACAACGATTGTACCTACGTTAAGCACACTCTTCATGATTGTCATCATCGGAGTGTATTGATACATGCCGCCAAAGGCACTGGTGCTTTCAGCTCCGCAGCATGGCAGGAGGTTGAGCACGGTGTGAATGGCTAACAATACAACGGGTAAAGCAGTGTTGTAAACTCCCTTCCCGCTCTTTTTATCAGGACACATAAAGAGGTCGGCGATGAACAGTATTACGATTACTGCCAACAACGATAGCTCCTCATGCATATAGAGAAATTGAGAATAATCCATTGTATTAATTGCTTAGATTATGAGATTATTGGAAAGGATTGCAACTTGCTACTGTACCAGCCACTGAGTGAATGTGGTCAACGATAGGAGCAACGCCTGTTGTAATCATGTCGCTCACCCAAAGAGGTGCAAGGCCGAGACCAGCAACGGCAAGGATAAGGCAGATAACTGCGAAGCGTTCGTCCCAAGTAGCGTCAGTAAGTTTGAGGTGATGCTCGTTGGTGCAAGTGCCGTAAAGTATCTTACCTACTACACGGAGAATGTAGACTGCGGTAATTACGATTGAACAGCAAGCAGCAATGGTGAGCACGCGGTGGAAGGTGTCGGCATTTTGGAATGAACCTACGAAGATAGTCATCTCAGCAATGAAGCCTGAGAAGCCAGGTAGACCTAAGTTTGCCAAACCAGCGATGATGTAACCTACTGAGAGGAAAGGCATGATGCGCATCAAACCATTCAGTTCGCGAATGTCACGTGTGTGAGTACGGCCGTAAATCATACCGATCAAGGCAAAGAAAAGGGCCGTCATCAAACCGTGGCTTAACATCTGAAGCACAGCACCAGTACAAGCTGTTTGGTTCAGCATCAAGATAGCGAAGAGTACCATACCGCAGTGTGAAACTGAACTGTAGGCGTTGATGTACTTCAAGTCGGTCTGAACGCAAGCAGAGAATGCACCGTAAACGACTGAGATACCTGTCAAGATGAGGAAAATCCAACTTAACTCGTTGGCAGCCTCAGGCATGAGGTACATAGCGATGCGGAAGCAACCATAACCACCCAACTTCATCAATACACCTGCGTGGAGCATTGACACTGCTGTAGGCGCTGAAGCGTGACCATCAGGAGACCATGTGTGGAAGGGAAACAAAGCACCCAATACACCAAAGCCGATAAACGTCAAGGGGAACCAAATGCATTGTTGTGCAAAAGGTATGGCGTGAGCACCATTGAGGTGGTTAGCGATTTCGACGATGTTCATGGTCTGACCACCAGCACCATAGAAGATACCGAAGATGCCGCACATCAAGAAGGCTGAACCACCCATCAACATGAGGGTCAACTTCATAGCTGCATATTCTTTCTTACCGCTACCCCAAACGCCAATCAAAAGGTACATCGGGATAAGGGCTATCTCGTAGAACATGAACATAGCGAACATGTCTACAGAAATGAAGAAACCAAACACACCAAGGCTCAGGAGGGTGAACCAAAGGAAGTATTCCTTCGTGAGGGGCTTCAGTTGCCATGAGGCAAAGGTACCTGTGAAGACGATAACGGCTGAGAGCAACAACATGGCTACTGAAATGCCGTCAACACCTACTGAATATTTGATGTGAAGTGGTTCGAACCAATTGACCGATGTCGTATAGAGCATTTCGCCTGTGGCTCCTGCTGCACGGTCGCCGAGGAAGGTGATTGTCAAGTAGCCTGCTAAGATAAGCAACAAACTGCTACCTGTCACCATTACCGCACGTACGCCCTTCACATCTTTTGCCAGCCACAAACCAAGCAGCATGAC
>ERZ1031467.442-NODE-442-length-12647-cov-6.999603_pt1 | contig 12647 bp, 9 predicted proteins | sample MGYA00517105_ERZ1031467 | MGnify/ENA primary metagenome ERZ1031467 (study PRJEB33719, sample SAMN04261155) | wastewater metagenome | biome: rural village; feature: human; material: feces | host: Homo sapiens | place: El Salvador | collected 2013-01-07 ...
GTAAGCGTCCCGCCGATTTCGACAACAAGAACATGGATTCTGACAGCATCACGGGCTTTGCCATCGCAGTAACTGAAGAAAGCGTCACCCGCAAATACCGCACCTCCATTGTGATAGAACCACCCAAGAACGAGACGATACTCCCCGTGGATGAATCCTCCCCCATGATCAGAAACCTGGTGAGAGTTCATGCCCAGACGGGAGCACCCATCGAAATTATAACCACCGATGGCGCCACCTTCACCTGCTTCATCGGCGACGAGGGAGACAGTGCCCGCATCGTAACCTCAGAGATAGATACCAAGCTGGTGGAGGCCCTCTTCGAGAACACGGGCATCAGCCGCAGCAAGGCAGAAGAAGGCATTCTGAATTTCGTGAACAACATGAAATATACCGTGGATGAGGACGAGAGAAACATGGATGAGGACGAGAAATACATGGATGAGGACGAGAGAAAGGAGATGCCATCATGATAGTACATCTCGTAGATAAAGCCAAGCAGCGTGAGAAGCGCCTGCATTTTTACCAAGACCCCGTTTTCATCATCTCCATCGATGAGGTGAAGGGATTATTGGGTTCACTCAATCTCATCGACCTCTTTTCCTCTGCCGAGGCTTTCGCCCACTATCTCGTGAAGAACGGGATAGCTGACGGGGGGCTTCTAGAACTGGAGATAGAAGACCTGAAGGTTGAGATAGAAAGCGATATTGCCCCCTGCGACGACAGGGAGAAGCAGGTGGAGAAAGACCTGTTTCTGCTGCTCACCATCACGTTTCTCAAGCTTTGCGCCATGCGCATCACACATCCCGCTGCAGAAAGCATAGCCAGGGTATTCGTTAGTTTCTGCATGAAATACGAGGGTTACTATGAACTCCTCGACAAGCTGAACTGCAAAGAGCGGAAACTCATCCAGCAAGCCAGGTTGCCTAGCATTCTGAAATACGAGCTGCAGAGCATCCAGGAAGAGAAGCCCCCGGTGGTGGAAGCCCTGCCGGTGATAGATAAACTGGTGGATTGCTGCGAATATCTTGCCCCCGATGCCATCCAGCACGTGATTCTGCCGCTTATGGAAACCAACCAGCATTACGGCATGATGTTTACGGAGCAGGTGGAGAGGCTGAAGGATTTATGCCGCCGGAAATCTCAACCCGTGTGGCATGCCGATGGCGACGTGGTGATGAGCAAGTATGTGAATCACGAAGTGAACAGCGTGGCGGCAGGCGGCACGGGAATACAGGTATTACCTATTAACTCTTCAAAATAAGCAGATATGGAAATAGAAGATTTAGCCAAGTTATTGACTGGCTGCAACATCAATGTAAAGGGCGACCTTGTGATGGAGAAGCATGTGGAGCACGAGGTGGCGAATGTGGAAGCCGGCGGCATCGGTATCCAGATTGTTGGGGATAAGAAGCCGAAGGATTCTGATGGAAAGGAAGAAAAGGGTTCGGAGAAAGAAGGTTCTACAGAGGAGAATCCAGAAGAGGAGAATCCAGAAGAGGAGAATCCAGAAGGGGAGCCTCCCCTGAAGCGAGGCATCAAGAACAAGTTTCTCTTTCCCCAGAACGGCAACGAATCAGTGAAGAACGGGCGCTTGACGCAATGCGAGAAAAGGCGTTTTCTGCATTACCTGAGCAAGCATAGCCTTGACGGCCGCATGCTGGTGAGCACCAGGGATGATGCCATCAACAAGGCGGTGGTATGCTTCGTGCGTATCTGGAAGGAGCAGGAGCTCACGGCAAGCAAGCCTTCGGGCAGAGCCATCTTCCGATTCCTAACCCAGGATTGCGGCTTGAAAACCCAAATCACCATCGAGAGCTATGCCAACAAGATGAATGAATGGCTGAAGGAAAAACAGCAGGATGTCCTGACTATGGCAGAAGTGAAAAGATGCTTTGCGGGTATATAAACTTGGTATAATGGCATAAAACTTGCTTTGCAGGTATAAAAACTTGCTTTGCAGGTATAAAACGAGTATAAAAACGCTCCAATTCTTTCCAATATTTAAAATATTGGAAAGAATTGGAGCGTTTTATTCCAGGAGCCCCACAACATCCGTTTAGGCGTCCCGTTTGAACCCCGCTAGGCGTCCCGGCGGATTTGAAATCCGCCGTAAAAAAAGGTTCGACCTATTAAAACGGGGGATTTGGAATCCCCCAATCTTTCGACTGCATTCTTGCTTGCTGCGGATTTCAAATCCGCAGAGCCTAAATAGGTTAGGACATTTTTTAACGCCGGATTGCAAATCCGGCGGGACGCCTAGCGGACTTGCGTTCTTGATTCTCTGTTTGTCGGGTGGATAATGACTGGCGATTCAATATCCACCTCATTTTTTTTCGACGATTTTTTCTGTGTTTTTTCTGTGTTTTTTCTGTGTTTTTTCTGTTGATACAAAGGGCATTTCCATCACGGGAATGCCTTTTTCGTATCAGGTGGACATTTTTTTCTTTTTTATCCACCTCATGCACCCCCGAGCTTTTGGAGTACTTTTGCAGCGTGAATCATCAGAAATGGCGATTCATTAAAAGTAAGTGAAATAAATAGATTTACTCGCCCTATACGAAGGGGTTGCAAGGGAAAGAAATCTCCCGAACATCCACTTCGTTCGAAGGCAAACATTAAAAAAAATAAAGACGACATGGGATTTTACATCAGTTTCCGCATTTGGAAGGTGACATTCACCTTCAATGCAAGCATTTCGTTCTCACATCAGTTGGTATGAACCTGATGCAAGGGGAAAGTACCAGTTGGTAGTATGAACGGAAAATTAAAGAAAAAAGTTATGAACAAGATTTTAAAACTGGTGAGCTTCATTCTGACGCTCGCCGACTTTGCAAAAGAATTAACAGAAAAAATTATGGCAACAAAGAAAACAATTCAAAGCGCTGCCGCCAATAACGGCAAGCAGATGGATAATGCCACTCGTGGCATCCGCAACAACAACCCGCTCAACATCCGCCACAGCAAGAACCAGTGGTTTGGAATGAAAGAGATGCAAACCGACAAAACCTTCGTGCAGTTCGTGAGTCGCAAGTTTGGCTATCGTGCAGCCTTCGTGCTCATCCGCACCTACATGGTGAAACATCATGCCAACACCATCGGCAAGATCATCGCCCGATGGGCACCAAGTTCGGATGGCAACAATACCCAGGGCTACATCCGCTTCGTGAGTAAGACCACGGGCATCCCGGTAGATGAACCGCTCCGCTTCGATGACCAGAAGAAGATGGTGAGCATCGTGCGCAGTATGGCGCAGATGGAAAGCGGCATCATCGAGAACGAGGACATCCTGAACGAGGCCTATTGCATGGTGTAACCGAGGGAATTTGCAATCCACCAAACAAAAGGAAAAAGCATACTCTCTTGCTGCGGATTCCAAATCCGCAGAGCATAAATAGGTTAGGACATTTTTTTACGCCGGATTGCAAATCCGGCGGGACGCCTGGCGGATTGCGGTGAGCATCGTGCGCAGTATGGCACAGATGGAAAGCGGCATCATCGAGAACGAGGACATCCTGAACGAGGCCTATTGCATGGTGTAGAATTCAGGGAACAGTGATTATCTGAGTTGAAACAAGACGGAGGATTTTCCATGGTAAAGCTAGCAACATTCCGAAATGTTTCGTCTCCCAAATTTTCAATTCAGAAATATGAAAAAATATCAAAAGAAGAATGCTTCCGAGGAAAGCAAGAAGAAGAATACTTCCGAAGCAAACGGAAAGCAGCAGAAGAAGAATGCTTCCGAAGCAAACGGAAAGCAGCAGAAGAAGAATGCTTCCGAAGCAAACGGAACTAGAGAGAACAACGTTTTTATTGAAACCATTAATATGGAAACACAAACCATTTTCCATAACAATGGAAGCGTCAACATCTATCCCTGCGATTTCGAACTGGGACAGCATATCATTGCCAACGGCAGAAACATCGCATCACAAAAAGGTCGCATGACCACTGATGATGACGGTCGCTCGCACTTCCGACCTTATGCCAAAGGCAGCGGTCACCGATACATGCGACTTTTCGATACACCACACGGCGAAATGAAAATGACGAAGGAAAATATCATCTTCACCCTCAAATTCCCGAAAAGATTCGGCAAGGCGCTCATCGAAAAACTGCTGGGCGAAGAGTCGGATATGATGAAGGCCTATGTGAAAAGTAGAAGAACGGAAACGCATTGGTAGTGATTAGTGATTAGTGATTAATGATTAGTGATTAGTGATTAATGATGATATAAAATCATGTCTTGTTATGTTATTTTTTATGAGAATGGGGCGAAAATGATGCGCCCCGTTCTCACGGCTGCGGAGTACCGAAATCTCCGCAACAGCAATTATCAGAAACGACTCGTGGCGGGCATCAGAAAGGGTGACGCCAAGCAGAAAATGAGATTGCTGCAAATGAATTACAGTTGCATGCCAGGCAATGCAGCGGCAGGCAATGCGGCGGCAGGCAATGCGGCGGCAGGCAATGCGGCTGCAGGCAATACAGCGGCAGGCAATGCGGCTGCAGGCAATACAGCGGCAGGCAATGCGCCGACTAGCAATGCTACAACCCCTTCCTTGCAGAAGGCACCGCTGAAGGGATGCAAATCGCCTTCTATGAGCGTGGGAATGGATGTGGATTTCGACCCATCGGCTCCTGATTACGAGGAAATGATGGAGAAGGCTCCCGAAATGGTGCTCAGCAAAAAGGATGAACTGGGATTGCTGATGCTCGAAAGATCGGCTAGAAAAGGATACCACCTCGTTTTCCGACGACACTTCATGGATGGACTCGCCGAGGGGAAAATTCTGGAGAACCAGGAAATAAACCTCAAATGGGCAAGCGAACTGCTGGGTGTGAAATTCGATGAGGCGGCAAAGGATATCACACGCGTCTTCTTCTCTACTACGGCTAGCGAAGAGGATCTGCTTTTCCTCGACGATGCACTCTTCGAACAAACAGCTCCTAATATTGAAAATTTAGCAGCAAGCGGAAGTTCAGCAAATGGAAGCGCAACTAACGGAAGTTCAACTAACGGAAGTTCAGCAAACGGAAGTTCAACTAACGGAAGTTCAACTAACGGAAGTTCAGCAAACGGAAGTTCAGCAAGCGGAAGCGCAACTAACGGAAGTTCAGCAAACGGAAGTTCAGCAAACGGAAGTTCAGCAAGCGGAAGTTCAACTAACGGAAGCGCAGCAAACGGAAGTTCAGCAAGCGGAAGTTCAACAAATGGAAGCGCAGCAAACGGAAGTTCAGCAAGCGGAAGTTCAACAAATGGAAGCGCAGCAGGCGGAAGCGCAGCGGGTAAAGAAAATCCTTCAAACTCGGCTGAAGCATCCCAAAAATCAGCCGATGCCCAGCAGGCTTCAAATGCTCAGAATCCAGCCAATGTCCAGCAGGCTTCAACCCAGCAGGCTTCAAATGCTCAGAATCCAGCCGATATCCAGCAAGTTTCAAACACCCAGCAGACTTCAAACACCCAGCAGGCTTCAAACGCTCAGAATCCAGCCAATGCTTCCAGCATTTCTCCCCTCTACAACGGCATTCCATATAGCGAAATCATCTCAAAATATTGGGAACTCTACAACTTCGGGAAGCTGCCTACCATGGGCGACAGAAACGTAAAAACCTTCGAACTCGCCGTAACCCTGAGAGCCATCTGCAACTACTCGCTGCCGCAACTCGAAGCCGTTATCCCACGCTACGACAACTTCCCCGAACAGGAATGGAGAACCACTCTGGAAAGCGCTCTGAAGGAACCACGAAAAGGAATGCCCTACCGACTCCGACAGGTGCTGCTCGCCATACAAAGCGACTCGAAAATCGCTGCCACCGGAGGCTCCAGGGATGTGCCGCCTGCCATGCCGCAGAAACTGCCTAAGCTACTCAAACTCCTTTCCTCAAAGGTGCCGCAGATGTACAAGCCTGCCGTGTGCGAGGCCATCTTCCCCGCACTCGCCATCCACCTGCACGGAGTGAAATTCAGATATTGGGATAATGTTGACCACGAACCTACCTTCATGAACGTGCTCATCGCGCCCATGAGCGTAGGTAAAGGCGCCATCAAGAAACCTATCGACTTTATCCTTGCCGACATCAAGGAAGCCGATAAACCCAACCGACTCAGGGAGGCGGAATGGAAACGGAAGAATCCCTCGGGGAAAACCAAGGCGAAAGACCCGCGACCCAACGATATCTGTATCCAGATTCTCATCGACAACCTCACCGATGCCGTGTTCAACCAGCGTGTAGTGGATGCCCACGAAAACGGTCAGCGATTCGTATATACCCGCGTGGATGAGGTGGAACAACTCAAAAAGGTTACCTCGCGCGGCACCGTGGATGAGGTGAGCATCCTGATTCGAAAGGCGTTCGATAATGCCGAGCACGGACAGGAACGTGTGGGTGCTGATTCCATCACGGGCATCGCACCGCTCAGGTGGAACTTCAATGCCTCTACCACCATCCCAAACGCCCACCGTTTTTTTCTGAAATCAGTGAACGATGGTACACTCTCACGACTCAATCTGAGCACCATTATCAAGCCCAGATTAGAGGATGCACAAGAGAACAATCAGGCAAGCAGCCAGCAAAGCCCCGACGATTCACTCCCCATATTCGGCATCTACGACGATAAGTTTGCACAGGATCTCAAGCCCTATCTCGACCGTCTTTCCTCGGCAAGCGGACTCATCGAGTGCCCGCAGGCTTTGAAACTTGCCAAGGAACTGACCCGCGAGAACGACAAGCGTGCCTCTCTCTACGAGAGCGAAGCCTACCGCATCCTCTCCTATCGCGCCAACGTGATAGCTTATCTCAAGGCGATGGTGCTCTATGTGGCGCAAGGCTACCACTGGTCGGAGGATATTGCCGAGTATGTGAGATGGAGCGAGCAGATGGATCTGTGGTGCAAGATGAGATTCTTCGGCACTCAATTGGAGGAGGAAATACTGCAGGAAGTGAAACAGATTAATGCCTCTCCCCAGAATCTCCTTTCTACCCTCCCCGATGAGTTTACATACGAGCAATTCCTGCGCCATCGACAGCAGCAGGGGAAATGCGGAGACGGCAAGAATACCCTACGCACCTGGAAACATCGGGGGTACGTGGTGTATGATGAAATTACGAAAACATGGCATAAGAAATAAAAATGCAAAGGAATAAAATGCATAAGAAATAAAAATTCCCCCATACGCTTTTTTGACGTATGGGGGATTTTTATTTTCCGAAACGTTTCAGCGTTTCAGCGTTTCACTAAAATTTATCTTCCAACAAATTCAAATTTATCTTCCAACAAATTCAAACTTATCTTCTAACCACAATCTTTGCAGCCTTGCCCGAATTGCCCTTCACAATCAGTACGCCGGCTGGCAACTGGCTGAGGTTGATTCTTGCCACGCCATCCACCATCTTGGCAGATGCTACGCTGGCACCGCTCACGGCATATACACTTACCGCAGAAGAAAGCATATCGCTAACCACAAGCTCGCCGGCTGCCACCTGAACATCCAGAGGCTGCTGAGCCTGATTATATGCCGAATCCCAGATAGAACCGATGTCGGTAGATGTGCCGTCGTCGGTGCTGATGCTCATCCAGCCGATGTTTTCCCTAACAGGATTCTTGCTGCTCAATGTGCGGTCAGGATCTGATGTATCGGCTGCTACACGCAACTGGCAGTAAGCTGCAACAGGACCCTTAGGACCTGTTCGGAGCACTGAGAACAGTTTTCTGTTGAAAGTCTGATACTGGCAGAGGAAGATTGGGTCTTCCAGCTTTCTACCGAACTTCACATTGTTGGTGGTAGTGGCATACTTAAAGGTAAAGGTGGTATCCTTTACGGTAAGAATCTTGCCGCTGGCCTTGGTGGTACCCTTCTCGATAGCCACATAAGATACACGCTGACCTACGATAGAAGGATACTTCTCCTTCATGCCATACTGGCGGGTCATCACCACCTTGAAACCATCCTTGGTTACATCCCATACACGCGCCATCATCGGATAATTCTTGTAGGTTGAAACCGGAGTTACGAATACCACCGGTGCCTCGGCAAATGGCTCGTTGAACTTATATTCTATGGTGTCGCCACCCACACGCAGGGCGGTGCCCTGCTCGTTCTTCAGGAGTCCAGCCTCGAAACGCAGGTCGCCTATCATGCCGTTACCAGATTTTGCCACCAGGTAAGAACTCTGTTCGCTGCCCTTTGAGAAATCAGCTGCATCACCCTCGCAGTTCCATGGGAAGAACTTGGATGCAAAGTAATTCTTAGTCACCGATGATACGTTTTCCACAATGCGGGTAGAAGGATTCATATAAGATGCACTTCCGAATACCACGGCAGGAGCCTCGCTGAAGGTGCTCTTGTAGTAGCAGTAGTTGTCGGCATCATTGTCGGAAACCATGGTTCCCCACTGCAGGGCTTCTTCGCCCTCGGTGCCGTTTACCACGTTGGTCACCTCGCTTGAGTACAAGTCTTTGTTTCTATAGTCAACCACATGCACGCGATAGTAGTAGTTGCCTGCTTCCTCTACGTTCACCTTGTAAGAGTAAGCCTTGTCGGCATTCTCATCCACATCCACGGTAGCCACACGCTTCCACTCGCCGCTGGCACCCTTCTTGCACTCCACAAACATAGAGTCGGCAAACTCGCCGCTAGGGTTCTTCCACGACAGTACACACACTGAAGAGCGAGGCACGAAGGTAGAGGTGAACTCCTTAGGAGCATAGGTAGGCGGATTGGTAGGCACATACTCATACTTCTCGTTATACGCCAGCTTCTCTGGCAGCGCCGCATAGTATTCGCCTATAGGGGTCAGCTTGTCGCCCGCAATGGCATAGCGGCAATCCTGCACATTATTATAATAGGCATAGCGCTCGATGTATGGCGCATCGTTCAGATAATCCAGGATAGGAGCCATGTGCTTCATCTGGATGGCATAGTTGGCATCGGTTCCCTGGGTGTTGGAACCCGGCCATCCCGTCCAGTTGGCACCGTAGTTCATCTCGGTAATCCAGATAGGGCGACCGCCGCAGCGCTGACTGATGCTCTTCAGCTGGCTCTCCCATCCCGGTTTGTCCTTGAACCAGTAGGCATGCACGGCGATGAAGTCGCAGCGCCATCCGCGGGCATCGATAGAGTCGATGAACTCATAGAGCCAGTTGTAGTCGCCTGCCACGGCTGGCGAACCCAGTCGGCGTCCGGTGGCCATCATCTGCGGCCAGTTGGCAAGCACGTTCTTTACATCCATATCCTGCTCCTTGTCGTCGGCCTTGTTTTCCGGCTCGTTGTTGCCCAGAATGTTGGCACTGCCTGTGTTGTTGCCCACATCGGCTATGCCTGGCCATCCCTCGTGGTGGTGCTGGGTTACGTATTCACGGTCTGTCCAGTCGTTGTGGTTGCTGGCATCCCAGTTGTAGCACCATGAGGTGTTGAACTTCTCCTGCACACCGTCGTTCCAGTAACCTGCCCATCCACGCTTGTGGGCATTATTCCACTTGCTGATGCGGATAAAGGAAATTCTGCCCTTCAGTACACCTGGGATATTGGCTATCTCCTTATCGGCCTGGTCGGCGATGAACACGCGGCTGTAACCCTGACCGTTGGCAGATGTGGCGAAGCAAACCATGTATCCACGCTTCAGCTTGAAACTGCGGATGTTGTTGTTGAACGCCTTGTTGCTCGACAGGTTGTAGATGTTGTTCACATTATAGCTGCTGTTGGATGAACCACCATAGTTCTCCTCGGTGAACACGGTGAGCGGCTCCTTGTCGGCAAACGGCAAGAGGATGCTGCCGCCGTTGTAGATGCGCAACTGGCAGTTCTGTCCGTTCTTTGCCTTTTCGCCGTTGATGGTAATCTTACCCAGGAAGGCATCTGCCTTGCTTGGCAGCAACTTGTCGAAGATAACCACTGCACGCCCGGTGTTGGTGATGTTGATACTACCCGTTGTGGCAAAAGGGTTGGCAGATGAGATGTGATAATCCACATCCTCGCTCAGGGTAACCGGAGCTGTAACCTCAGCCACCGTCTGGGTGGTGTTGCCGGCAACCACCGAGAGTGATGTTGCCAGCAACGCTGAAACCATTATTTTTCTAATATTCATAAATATATGTTAAGTTGATAAAATAGTTACTACTTCACTACCACTTTCTTGCCATCTACGATGTAGATGCCCTGTGGCAATCCGCTCAGGTTCTTGCCGTTCTTCTTCACCAGCTGTCCGCCCAGGGTATAGATGCCCTGCTGGCCATGCGCCTTATCTACGGTTACTTCCTGGATGCCGGTAGATGGTTCCTCGGCTCCGTAATAGTAGAGGCGGAAGTTATCGCAGATGCTCCACCAGCTGGAAGTGGTGTTCTTTTCCGACTTCATGCCGATGGTCATGGCTACACGATACTTGGTGGTAACCTTCACACTGTTCTCATAAATACCGGCTGCGAAATACTTGGCTGCCGATGCCATATCATTTGGCACATACTGGTTGCCCACGCTGGCTTCCTTGCCCGACATCAGCTTCTTAGGCTGTGCACCATCCATGATGTGGCAGATGTTCTGCTTGTTGTTCACATTACCCAGATAGATGAAGGCATCCACGTTGTTCTTGCCTGCCTGGTAATCCTGGTAGGCAGCGGTGGTAGAGCCAGGGCGCTGGAATGCCTGAACCTTCAATTCATAGACACCCACTGGCATCTTGGCGAGTTTCTGGTTCATATCGTAGGCACGCTGGTAGAATTCGCCGCACGAATAGTTCAGGGTTGGCTCCATGCTCCATCCGTCGGCAGCATCCATGCCTGCATTCTGAAGCAGGAAACTAATATCGAATGGTTCATCGGCTGATGCGGCTACCACATCGCCCAGGAAGTTGCGCAGGGCGGTGTTTGCCTCTTCTTCCAGTTCCTCCAGTCGGTCGGCAGATGCCGTTTCGGCTTCCGCCTTCATCTTTTCCAGTTCTGCCTTGAAGGTGGCATCCGTGCCCTCCTTCACCTCCTTGTGAGGCACATCGAGCAGGGCCTCCATCTTGTCGAGCAGGGCGGAAACCTTCTTGGCTATATCCACACGCAGGGTGGCGGTAAGCTCCTTGGCTTCATCGCCTGTAAGGATGAGCCATCGCTGGGCACCGCCAGCCGCCGAGAAGTTCAGGATGTTCGCCTTGATTCGGGTGGTTTCCTGTGCCGTCAGGCAGTTCATTCTGTTGCTGGTTACATTGCCTATCCAGTAGCCATGCTTGGCTTCGCCGTTCAGGGTGGCCACCTCTACCGGTGATGGCAGCAGGTGGAACTGCTCTTTGGCACTGATGTTATCAGTTATCTTGGTCTTGATGCCGTTGTTGCCCGATGTTCCATAGGTCATGTATCTGCCTGTGGCCACATTCTTCAAGCTGTAGTAGCAGGTGGCAGGGTCGAAGGTTACGTTCCATGCGGCACTGTCGTTCTCGGTTGCCTCGTCGGCACTCATGGCCACCCACTGCAGGTTGCCCGTCTTGTCGATACGCAGGAACTTGGAAGAGATGCCCAGCTCCTCGTTCTTCAGGTAATACTTGGTGTTGTCATCCTGCTCAAACACGTAGGCAGGGGTGGCAAACTGTCCTGAAGTTGGCGCCAAGCCATCCTCGCCCAGGGCTTCTGCCAGCAGCGAGTTGGCGATGTAGAGATTCTGGGTTCCGTTATCCTCGTGCGCACCGTTAACGCCGTATGGCCACATGTGGGTGCCGTCGCCGTTGAGCTGACTGGTAGGGTTGTTATCCCAGAAGCGCAGGGCACGCGTTGCTCTGCTTCCCAGCCAGTAGCCGCGGGTGGTGTTGGCACGCAGGAAGGCATTGTTCTGCCAGGTGCCGATGGTTCCCACGCCTATGGCATGGAGCATTTCGTGGAGCAGGGTTCCCGTGCGCTGGTAAGAGGCATTAGGTCCTACTCGCATCCATCCGCCGTAGCTGCAGTCGGCAGTAGGTGTGCCGGCACCATAGTGGATGGAGAGATGAAGTCCGTTGATGCCGGTGTATTCATTCCAGAGGTTGACGGCTTCCTTGACCGCACTCTGAATACGGGTATTGGCATCGCCCGAGAAACCTTCAATGCTATAGGTGATGCCTCCGCCCGGACGGGTTATCGCCTTCACCGGGTCGCCATATACCACGGTGCCATTTTTCTTCATCACGTAGGCACGGATATAATATACGGTGGCTGGTTGCAAGCCCGACATATTATAGATGTTGCCATTGTTGCTCAGATAGGCCTTGGTGGTAGCATCCTCTACGGTTGGGTTGGTATGGGTAGAAGAGTAGCAGAATCCCTGCTCCTTGATGGTGCTGGTGGCGATGCCGCTCACGTTCATTCTACCATAGATGTGTGTGGCGCCGCTCAGCCAAACCTTGTTGGTTTGCACCACGTCGGCAGCAAAGGCTGGGGTTACGGTTCCCACCGAAGCCAGCGCCAGCGCCAACATTACTTTTGAGTACTTTTTTTTCATTTCTTTCAGTTTTGAATAGTTGTTGCTTTGATTAATTGCTTTGAATTATTGTTTTGAATTATTGCTTTTGAGCCAGGAACGCAAGCCCGATAGGCGTCTTTGAAGCAAGAACGCAAGCCCGCCAGGCGTCTTTGAGCCAGGAACGCAAGCCCGCCAGGCGTCTTTGAGCCAGGAACGCAAGCCCGCCAGGCGTCT
>ERZ1031467.451-NODE-451-length-12626-cov-23.849256_pt1 | contig 12626 bp, 12 predicted proteins | sample MGYA00517105_ERZ1031467 | MGnify/ENA primary metagenome ERZ1031467 (study PRJEB33719, sample SAMN04261155) | wastewater metagenome | biome: rural village; feature: human; material: feces | host: Homo sapiens | place: El Salvador | collected 2013-01-07 ...
AGGAGTAAATGAAGTTTAGGGTATTGGTTGGCAGCCTGCTTGTCTGGGGGAGTTTTCCGGGGTGTTCAATGGCGGGTTGGGCAATGTCGGATTGTTCAAAGCCGGATTGTTCAATGCCGGGGGTGGAAACTTTAGCCCTTTCTGGGTCTAGGAGTTCTGGTGCTTTCAGCCCATCCTTGGAGCACTCGAAAAAGATAGAAGAAAGCGCTTCCTTTCAAGTGAAGAAGGGGGATAGGAAGGAGGATGCCGAGCAGCTGGCGAGGGCATTGGATTACTTCGCTTCCGAGAAGTTTCATGAGTGCCTGGTGTTGCTCCAGCCGCTCAACAGGCGTTATAAGCTGAATCCCCGCTACCGGGCTTATCTGGCGGTGTGCCTGTATTATGAGTGGGAGTATGCCGAAGCCATCCGGCTCTTTGATGAGGTGATTCCGCAGTTGCAGGGTTTGGCGCCCCATGAGCTTTCGCTCTATTACTGGATGGATGCCGAGAGTTATTTTGCGCTCCAGCAATATGACCGTGCCTTGCCGCTCTACGAGAAGATGTTGCCGCTCTGCAGGGATAATGAGAAGCCTGATGCCTATTATCGCATGGGCTTCTGCCATCTCTTCGCAGCAGAGGCTTCTGGGGCTTCTTCTTCAGAAAAGGTTTCGGGTTCTTCGGCAGAAGAAAGGAAGAAGGCGAAGGAATGTTTCGAGCTTTCCCTGGAAGGATATTTGAAGTATAGGAACACTCCCAATGAAAAGGCAAGAATCGCTCAGATTCGCCACATGTTAGGAGGTTTGAAATAAGACAGAAACTCCCGCTAGGCTTTCCGATTGCCTAGCGGGAGTTTTGTTGATGATAAATTCCCTTTATTCCTTCATATTCGCATCCACGAAAGAGAAGGGGAGGAGGTCCTTGATGCTGTGGAAGCAGAAGATGCCATTCTCGCCATAGAGCAGGATGCGGACGGGCTGCTGATAACGGTCTTCCATCTCCAATATCACCTGGCGGCAGGCACCGCAGGGCGAAATAGGCGACTTGAGAAAGCCGTTCTCGTTGCGGGCCGCTATCGCCAATGTGGTAATCGCCAACTCCGGATAATAGCTCTGCGCACCAAAGATGGCACTGCGCTCGGCACATAGTCCCGATGGGAATGCCGCATTCTCCTGATTGGCTCCTATCACCATCTTGCCATCGGCAAGAAGACAGGCTGCACCTACGTAGAAATGGCTGTAGTTGGCATAGGCATGATTCGTGGCGTCCATCGCCTTCTTCACCAACTCCTGTTCTGTTTCGCTCAACTCCGAGAGCTCAGCTATCTGGTATTGGATCTTTAATTCTTTCTCTTTCATAAGTTGTTCTATTATAGGTTTTTATTCCGATTCTCCTTCTATACAAGGCAGAATCCGCTCATCTGCTTCATGCAAAATCCGATGAACTACAAAAAGCAGAAACCGCTCATCTGCTTCATGCAAAATCCGATGAACTGCATAAATCAGAATCCGCTCATACTACTTCGTATAGAAATCGATGATCTGCTTCAATGCATCCTGGCAAACGGTGCAGAACTCCGGAGTCTCGTTGATGCGCATGCGGCAGTCCTGAACGCCACGGTATACGCCCTTAGGACTGTATCCGGCACCCTCGAAGACGCCCACCTTGGTCTTTGCCACCTTCTCGTTCTTTGACAATGGAGTAGGAACCTTGGTGCCCTTCTTGATCATGTTCTCCCATTTTCCGTGGAAATCGGCAAGGGTGGTGATGTTCTTCTCCCATGGCTCCACATCATGTGGATACATCGGAATCTGCTCTGACTCGTAGGCATACTCATCGGCAAGACCGGCAAATGAATGGCCGAACTCGTGTACCACTACCGGCTTGAACCACTGCTGGTGGCAGGTGGTGAGGTTGTAGGAGTTGAGGATGCCGCCGCCACCGTATTTGTCTGAATTCACGAGGACGATGATGTGCTCGTATGGTGTACCAGCCAGCCAGTTGTGCAGGTCCTTCAGATGCAGGGTGGTCAGGTATCGGTCGCTGTAGAAGGTGTCGAAATGCGAGCTGAGTGCAGTCTTGTGCCAGATGCCCTTGGATGGGATGCTAGGTCCGCTCTCCTGCGATGGCGACTTCACGGCAACGATGTTGAAGCGGTCTCTCATGCTCTTGAACGGCTCGTGGGCGAAGATGGCCTCCGTAGCCTCCTTGGCATCCTTCAGGAAGACCGGCATTTCTGCCTCGGTGTAGCCCTCAGCCACGTAGGCGATGTGGATACACTTGGTGGTATCGGCAGCCTGCTGCAGGGTTTCGTAAGGAGTAGGCTGATTGCCCATCTGATGGATGAGAATGTCCTTTGGAGCCACCTGATGGGTGAGCGATGTCATCACCTCGCGTCGGTTGTTGCGCAGGTCTACGGTGATGTCTACCGTATCCTTTGGCATCGGCACGAGGAATACGTTTTCGAAACTCTGTGTATTCTTCTCTGATTCCGGGTAGGAGAGCCATTCCTGGAAGAGGGTGGAGAAGGAGTTGCGGTAGATGACCTTGCCCGTGCGATGGTCGCGGACGGTAATCTGTCCGTTGCCCTCAACTGGCAGTTCAGCCAGTCGCTGGTGCTTTCCGTACCATCGTGGCATCACGTTCAGCTGGTCCACGGCAATCATCTGCGTCTGCTTGTTGCCGGCAAAGGTGTAATCTACTCGCAGAGTCTTGTCTACGAAATAATCGTCAAAGTTCTGCGCCTGGATTGTGCTGGGCGCCAGCAGCATCGCCATGGTGGCGAGGGATAATATCATTTTCTTCATTGTCTTTTTATTTGAAATTCACATTCACATTCACATTTCACCAAAAATTATCTCACTCTCAGCCTGTCGCCTATTCTGAGCTTGTAGTCGGCAGGGAGATGGTTCTTCTTGTAGAGATACTTCATGCGCATGCCATACTTCTGCGAGATGGTGTACATGCTTTCTCCCGGCTGAACCACGTGTGGACGGCGTTTGTACTGCTTAGGCGCCTTCTTGCGCTTCTTCTTCAGATAGATGATGTCGCCCTTCTTCAGCACGTCGTGCTTGTCGCGCTCGTTGTATCTTGCCAGTTTTCTCCAGCTGATGCCCACTTCCTTGCCCAATGCCTTGAAGGTATCTCCCTCGCGGGCATAGAGATAGTAGTTGTCGTTGAACAGGTGGATAGGGTGGAGCAGCCCCTGACCGTTGATAGGCTGGTCGGTGCCGCTGTGGCTTGCCATGAAGCGGTCGTAGCGCTTTGCCTTGTCGTAGTCGAAGAGCTTGTAGAGCTCGATAATCTGTATCAGCTTGTTGGCATACTGCGGATTGGTGGCATAGCCGCAGGCCTTCAGTCCTCTCGCCCAACCCTTGTAGTCGGTCTGCGAGAGCTGGAACAGTCGGGAGTAGCGTGGCTGTCTTGCAAGAAACTTGCTATGGTCTTCATAGCTGTCTCTTGCGTCACGGTATACTCTGAAGCATTCGCCCCGGGCATCGTCGTCATGATACTGTGTAGGACCGGTCCAGTCGTGGCATTTGATGCCGAAGTGGTTGTTGCCCTGCCTCACGAGGTCGCTCCTTCCGGCAGCACTCTCAAAGAGTCCCTGTGCTAGGGTGATGCTGGCAGGTATGCGGTAACGTAGCATCTGTTCGATGGCCAGGTCCTTATACTGGTTGATGTATGTCTGGTAGGTCTGATTCCATTTCATCTGTGCGCCCGAAGAGAGTGCGCAGGTTGATAGCAAAAAGGCCAGAAAATATGTTTTTATTCGATTCATAGTGCAAAAATAATAAAAAAAGGAATAAAACCATCATTTATTTAAGTATTTTCACTATCTTTGCATAAGAATTATATTAATTGGCTGCCTTCGGCAATTCGGGGAACTGTTCTTTCGTAGCTCCCGGCAGCAAAAATGAAGAGAAAATGCTTAATTTCAAGAAGAAAATACTGATCATCTTTGCAGTGGGTTCCAACGAGAATCAGAAGAATCATGTGGCTATGGCCAAAAGTCAGCTGGAGAATGCCTTTGAAGACATCAGGTTCAGCCCTGACATGTGGACCAAACCCATCGGCATGCCTCATTCCAAACCGTTTCTCAATACGGTTGGGGCGACGTATGTCCATGTGGTTGAGGACCGTGTGCTGCAGGCGTTCCGGGATGTGGAGCGGCGATGTGGGCGCACCGTTGCCCGCAGCAGGCGTGGGGAGATTCTGATAGATGTAGACCTGCTCTTCTATGAGGATCACTTCTGCCATGAAGAGGACTGGGACCGCGACTATATCCGGCAACTGGTCAGGGAACTCAAGCCGTATCTCTCGGAAGAAGAGTGGAAGATGCTGGCGGAGAAAATCAAGGAATAAAAAAAAATCCGAATCTCGTGCTTTTGGGAATCAGAGCACTGGATTCGGATTTTCTTTTGTGAGATGTATTTCTACTACCTTGCCTTCCTGCAGGGATTTCTTTACATTGATGATGCGCTGGTTGCTGCTGCCCCGGAAGAAGAGGTCGGTATCGCGCTTGTCCTTCTGGTAAGGACCGTCTACCAGTACGTCTATTAGCTTCAGGAGTTCAAGCTGAGCCGGATTCTTCACCAGGTTCTCGAAGAGAAAGCCCGTGAAGCACCAGATGGTCTTGTCGCTCTGCTGGCGGATGGCTCGTGCCAGTTCGGCAAAACCCTCTGCCTGAAACATCGGGTCGCCGCCCGAGAAGGTGACGTTGGCGAAGGGATCGTCCATGATTTCCTTCATCAGCTCCTCGGTAGACGTCATCGTGCCATGGTTGATGTCCCATGACTGGGGATTATGACACTCCGGACAGTGGTTCGGGCAGCCGGCACAATATATTGATGTGCGGAAGCCCGGACCATCTACCATTGTATCATGTACTACGCTCAATACGCTGATCATTTTACTTTGAACTTTGAGCTTTGAACTTTGAGCTTTGAATTTTGAACTTTGAGCTTTGAACTTTGAACTTTGAACTTTGAACTTTGAACTTTATGATATGCTGTTTCTCAAACAACTTCTACTAATCATAAAGTTCAAAGTTCCAAGTTCAAAGTTCAATGTATCCTACTTTCCAATATGTGTAACACGGTCGTGGAGCTCTGCCAGCTTGCCACTGTTCCAGCGGTCGGTGGTACCTACCAGGTAGCCGGTGATGCGCTGAAGCTTGTCGATGTGGTGGCTGCCGCACTTTGGACAAACCTCCAGGTTGGCATCAGCATTCTCGTAGCCGCAGTCGAGACAGCGGTTGCGGTTGTGGTTCACGGAACCGTAGCCCATGTTGTACTTGTCCATCATGTCTACCACGCTGGCGATGACTGCTGGGTTGTGGGTAGCGTCGCCGTCAATCTCTACATAGAAGATGTGGCCGCCACGGGTCAGGTCGTGGTAAGGAGCCTCGATCTTTGCCTTCTGCAGCGCTGTACACTTGTAGTATACAGGCACGTGGTTGGAGTTGGTATAGTAGTCGCGGTCTGTAACGCCAGGGATGATGCCAAACTCCTTGCGGTCCTTCTTGGTAAACTTGCCGCTCAAGCCCTCGGCTGGGGTAGCCAGCACGGAGTAGTTGTGGTGATATTTCTCGCTGAATTCGTTGGCACGGTCGCGCATGTAGGTCACAATCTTCAGACCCAGCTCCTGAGCTTCCTCGCTCTCGCCGTGGTGCTTGCCGATGAGCGCCTTGAGGCACTCTGCCAGTCCGATGAATCCGATGCCCAGTGTACCGTGGTTGATGACGCTCTCGATGGTGTCAGTAGGCTCCAGCTTGTCAGCGCCCACCCAGAGATATTTCATCAGCAGTGGGAACTGCTTGGCCATGGCAGTCTTCTGGAACTGGAATCGCTCGTCCAGCTGCTTGGCAGTGATATCCAGCAGGTTATCCAGCTTGGCAAAGAACATGTCGATGCGCTGCTGCTTGTTCTCGATGCCCATGCACTCGATGGCGAGCTTCACGATGTTGATGGTAGAGAAGCTCAGGTTACCGCGGGCGATGCTGGTCTTCTCGCCCCAGCGGTCTTCGAACACGCGGGTACGGCAGCCCATGGTTGCAATCTCCCACTTGTAGCGCTCCGGATCATCAGCACGCCACTTCTCGTTCTGGTTGAAGGTGGCGTCGAGGTTCAGGAAGTTAGGGAAGAAACGGCGGGCTGTTACCTTGCAAGCCAGCTTGTAGAGGTCGTAGTTTCTGTCCTCAGGCAGATAGTTTACGCCTCTCTTCTTCTTCCATATCTGGATAGGGAAGATGGCTGTTTCGCCATTGCCTACGCCCTGATAGGTGCTCTGCAGGATTTCGCGCATGATGCAGCGGCCCTCGGCGCTGGTATCGGTACCGTAGTTGATGCTTGAGAATACTACCTGGTTACCGCCGCGGCTGTGGATGGTGTTCATGTTGTGGATGAATGCCTCCATCGCCTGATGCACGCGGTTCACGGTCTTGTTGATGGCGTGCTGCTCCAGGCGTTCGCGGCCCTGCAGTCCGTCGAGCGGCTTCTCTAAGTAGTCGTCGATTGGCGCATCATAGAGGTTGCTCAGGTCTTCGCCTGTCAGCTTCTCCAGGTTCTTCACCTCTTCCTGATACGACATGCGTACGTATGGAGCCAGGTAGAAGTCGAAGGCTGGGATAGCCTGTCCGCCGTGCATTTCGTTCTGGCAGGTTTCCAGCGAGATGCAGGCCAGTACGGCAGCTGTCTCTATGCGCTTGGCAGGACGGCTTGAACCGTGGCCTGCCGTGAATCCGTGGTGCAGGATGATGTCCAGCGGATGCTGCACGCAGGTGAGGCTCTTGGTTGGATAGTAGTCCTTGTCGTGGATGTGGAGATAGTTGTGCGTAACGGCGTCGCGCGACTCTTCTGAGAGCAGGTAGTCGTCAACGAAAGGCTTGGTGGTCTCCGATGCGAACTTCATCATCATTCCGGCAGGAGTGTCAGCGTTCATGTTGGCATTCTCGCGGGTGATGTCGTTGTTCTTGGCATTGACGATGCTCATGAACACGTCGCGTGTCTTCGCCTTGCGGGCGATGTTACGCTGGTTACGGTATGCGATATACTTCTGGGCAACATCCTTGCGGGCACTCTTCATGAGTTCCATCTCGATGGCGTCCTGGATGGCCTCCACGCTCATCTGGCTCTTGCCACGATAAGAGATGTGGTCAGTGATCTGCTCGATGAGGGCGGTATCTTCACCCTTATCGGTATGCAACATGGCTTTACGGATTGCAGCCATTATCTTTTGTTCGTTGAATCCAACGATGCGTCCGTCGCGCTTTACTACTGTTTGAATCATTATACTATTACTTTTACGATTAATGATTAAATTGCTTAATATTAAGTTCTTATGTTACGAATAGATTACAGTGTAACCATTTTCGACATTGCAAAGATACAAATAATTCCTGAAACGGCAAGCTTTTGGATAACTTTTTTATAGTTAAAAAATATTAAGTCGCTGAAAATCAAGGAAATAATAAAACGTTTTGGAAAACCTTTACAAAAATTTGTTTTCCAAAACGTTTAAATGGTTATATATCAGGCCGTTGCGGCGCTGTGCTTTCTGTGGGTGCTTTTTTCTTGTTTCTTGTGCTTTCCCTGCCGGGGCAGACTGTTACTCCTTCTGCCCCCTCTTGTAGTCGAGGGCAGCACCGATGGCGGTACAGAACTCCGAGTATTTCGGTATTCGGAATCTCACGCCGTAGAGCTTCTCCATGGCTGGGAACACCTCGCGGCATTGGGGCAGGAGGGTGAGATTGCCTATCATCACGAAGTCCTTGATGCCCGATTCCAATGACGAGAGGATGGTGGCAGAACCGATGCTCTGCAATACCATGCCGATGAGTCCCATGGCGATGTCCTCGCGCGATGCATTCGCCTTGGCATTGCTGAAGAGCGAAGCCGTGGCGGTCATCGGAAGACCCGGCAGAGGCTTGGCGCTGATGTCGCCTATCAGGAGGTTGATCTTTGAGATGTCACCGTCCTTGGCCAGGTTCACTATCTGCTTGATGTCGTCGGTCTTCAGCATGATGCGGCTCAGTCCCGCCAGGGTGCCGCCTCCGATGCCGATACCTCCGATGTGCTTGATGTCGTTGCCGTCGCATTTCACGAGCGATGTTCCCGTGCCCATGCTCACCACGATCATGCGGTCGAGCTTGCTCTCATATCGGGCTCCCAGTCCGTCGGCAACGAATTCTTCACTCTTCGATGTGGGCAGACCGTAGATGCGCTCGTCGATGTAGGCTGCTCCCACACCGGTCAGCATCACGTGTTCCACCTCGTCGAGGGCAATCCTGTTGTCGTGCAGGTATTTTCCGAAGGCTCCGTAGAGCGATGTGATGGGGTCGGTAGCCTTGATGCGGATAGGGCTGATAACCATTCCGCTGGCGTCGATACCTACTATCTTGGTCGTAGAAATGCCTACGTCTATTCCGATTACTATCTTCTTCATCTCAATATTTTTCTGTATTTTGTTTTTGCAGGTGCAAAGTTACGCTAAAAAAAAGACACTGCAAAATAAAACCTCATTTATTTTGCAGTGGTCTCTTATTTATTGTCGTTTCTCCTTACAGGATTCCCATGCGGCAGAAGAATACCAGCACGGAGTAGCCTATCAGGATGCTGATGACACCGATGGTGGCTCCTGCCTTCACCATATCCGTCTGCTGGATGAGTCCGGTAGAGTAGGCGATGGCGTTAGGAGGGGTTGAGATAGGCAGAGACATCGCACAGCTGGCTGCTACTGCCACACCGATGAGGATGGTGGATGTACCGCCGATTTCGGCAAGCTTGTCGCCCATGCCGGCACATACCACGCTCAGGATAGGAATCAGGAGGGCAGCGGTGGCGGTGTTGGAGATGAAGTTACTCAGCGCAAAGCATACCAGACCGGAGATGACCATGATGACCAGCGGGTTGAACTCGCCAAACGGAATACTCTTCACGGCAGCCTCGGCAAGTCCGGTACCGTTCATCGCAAGACCCAGGGCGAAACCTCCGGCTACCATCCAGATAACCGCCCAGTCGATGTCCTTCAGGTCGTTGGCGGTGACGACGCCCGTGAAGGCGAAGACGGCGATAGGCAGCATCGCCACGGTATTGGCGTTGACGCCCAGCTGCTTTCCGAATACCCAGAGGATGATGGTGAGGATGAAGGTGGCAGCCACTACGGCTGTGCGCCAGTTGCTCTTCGCATGGCTCTCTATCTTGATTTCGATGGTTTTCTGTGAGAATGGGAACATCTTGAGCAGGACGAACCATGCCACGATGAGCATCAGGATGACCATCGGCGCCATGATCATCATCCAGTCGCCGAATCCGATGCCCATGTTCAGTCCCTGAGGGTCGTTGAGCACCTTGTAGGCGAAGGCGTTAGGAGGGGTTCCGATAGGTGTACCCATACCGCCCAGGTTGGCTCCGATAGGAATGGCCATGGTGAGCGCTACGCGGCCCTTTCCGCCCGGAGGCAAAGCCTTGAATACAGGGGTGAGGAAGGTGAGCATCATGGCTGCGGTGGCGGTGTTGGAGATGAACATCGAGAAGATGCCGGTGATGAGCATGAAGCCCAGCAGCACGTGCTCCGAGCGCTTGCCGAACGGGGCTATCAGCACTTTTGCCATCTTGGCATCCAGTCCGCTCTTCGTGGCTGCTATCGCCAGCACGAATCCGCCCAGGAAGAGGATGATGGTTGGGTCGGCAAAGCATGCCATCACACCCTGATAGTCGAGCAGCTGTCCCATCTCGGCCTCCGAACCCTGCATGATCTTGAATGCCGAGTCGCTGGCAAAGAAGAGCAGCACGAAGATGATTACCACACTCGTGGCCCAAGCCGGAATAGCTTCGGTGAGCCACAGCATCACTGCCATCACGAAGATGGCGATGATGCGCTGTTGAACTACTGTCAGTCCGTCGATGCCGAAGCTGTCGATGGGCAAGTTCCAAACGATGACCGTGACGAGTGCCGTCAGTAGGAAGAGCAGTGCCTTCTTGCGATTAAAATCGCCGGTCAGTACCTTTTTTACCGTTTCTTGCATTTCTCTATGTTATTACGTTATTGTGTTATTTGTTAGTTTTGCTTTTAAATTGATAGTTTTTCTTTTCTTCAGGTCCCAATACATTATTATATATATAAAGGGGCTTTCAGATTATTGGAGCGCCACCTTGGGGCGGCACTCCAACACATTGCAAAAATACATATAATTTTTGAAAAAACCATGTTTTATCGGGAAAAACGATGGAAAAACCACTTTTTTTATGCAAAAACTAAAAATAATCGGGATTTTTTGAACGATATTGGAATATTTTTGCTATATTTGCGGTGCGTTTCGAGATAGCAGCTATCGCGGGCGCCTATCGCATTGGGTGGATTGCCCCCAGACGGGAGCGAGGACTCAGGCGGTAGAGAGAATACAATAATTTGGATAAACCGTAAAAACGTATAGAATTTAAGATCATGAATCAGACAGTATTGTTCACTATCATCGTGCTGGTGATTGTCTTCGCAGTCACAGTATCTTCCTACTACCATAAACGACACATGGAGTACAAGATGAGCGATATAGAAAAGGCGGTTAGAAAGTCATTTCCTAAGGGTGTGGATTCCATCACCAAGCAGGAGCTTGTGACTGGCATCAAGAAGCATTTCCATTGCTCAGCCAAGGAGGCGCACTACATCATCGGTGTGGCTCGTCGCAAGAAGCTGGTGGATATCGCCGCTGATTTCGTGACATTATTATAGAATGAGTTATTAGGTTGACTGGTCTTAATGACCAGTTTCGTCAATGGACTGACTTCAGCACACGTCGGTGTGCAATTATGAAGTTTCATAATATGATATTTGTCTTTCTGGCGCAGGGATGCGCTGGGAGGATTTCTGTTTTAGGTAAAAGCACTTTTTTTTAAGTGCTTCATAACTTCTGTCTGCGCAGTGATGCGCTGTTAGTTGTTATAATCCCTTTTTGGGGTTTTAAGTTTAGTTTTTTTAGATTAGTGTATTTTTTTCTTGCGCATTGATGTGCAGGAAGTCATCATTTAGTAGATTAGTTCAATTTAGGCAGGAAGAAAGGTTCAAGGATACAAAAGGGTGTACATGACCAAGGTATACTGTAAAAGGTATGCCTCGGGCATGACGCCCTTCTTCTTTTTAGGATTCTCCCCTGTTAGAGTCTTCCTCTTTTAGGGTTTTTCTCTTTTAGAGTCTTCCTCTTTTAGGGGAGCTGTCTAGAGACCTACGTCTCCGCTATCGGTGCCACCGCCTTCGGTGTTACCGCCACCGCCTTCGGTGTTACCGCCACCGCCTTCGGTATTGCTTCCGGTTCCGTCAGAACCGCCACCGCCAGGGTTGTCGTCGCCCGAAGGCTTGTCGGTAGAGGTAACCTGCTTCACCACCTTACCGTTTCGGTCGTAGCAGGTGATGCTGACGGAAGTCTCCTCCAGTTCCTTCTTGATCTCGGTGTTAGGCACGAAGATGATGTAACGGCGGGTGATGAGGTTGGCGCTCACCTTGTTCACATCCTCCACGGCAGTAGAGTTGAGACCGAAACGGAGGCTACCCAGTCCTGGCACAGCCACGCTGTGGCCCTCGGTGGCCCAGGCAGCTATCACGTCGCCGATGGCAGTCCATCCGGCATTGATCACTGCCTTAGGAAGACCGCTGCGAACGGCAGCTTCCTCGATTACCTTACTTGCGTTCAGCTGGCTGTAGAGGTCAGCCTGCATAACGAACGCCCACTTCTGCTTTCCCTTTTCGAACGCCACGTTGCGCTCGATAGCTTTTACTTTAATTCCCATAATCTAAATAGTTTTTTAAATGGTTAAACAATCAGTTTTGCCCTTTCCCCTGGGCCAGGTGTTTTTTAATGGTTAAACAATGAGTCTACATGCAGCTGGTAACGCCGAGGGTAGTGCCGATGGCGGTGAGTACAGCGATAATCATCTGCAAGATAGTTTTCCAAACTTCCTTTTTCATTTTCTTTTTCCTTTCTTTTTTAGTGGTTCAACATTTAGAAAGGGATTGGGCAGGTGTGCACCCCTGTCGTTTTCCCCCTCCGTTTTTTAGTGGTTAATTTCCCATTTGCCGTTCTTGATGAATGGCAGTGCCGTTCTTAATGAATGACAGTGCAAAGATACAAAAAAAATCGCCAAAATGCAATAGTTGTCCTAAATCACGTGCCTCCTTGTCCCGAATCACGTGCATCCCTCTCTCATTAATCATGTATTTGCTTGTCGCCATACGCCCTGAAAGGGCAGAAGCTCCTAGCCCAGGGCAACGCCCTGGGTTTCATGGTTGTAGCCAATACGCCCTGTAAGGGCAAAAGCTTTATATTTTTTTGCCTGAGGTTTTAAAGCTTTTGCCCTTACAGGGCGACGGGATTGCGTCGATAGCTACCCAGGGCGTTGCCCTGGGCTAGGAGCTTCTGCCCTTTCAGGGCGTATGGCGACGTGCCTCCAATTGCATGGCGACGTGCCTCCAATTGCATGGCGACGTATCGCCAATTGCGTCCCGACGTACCGTCATCTGCGTCGGGACGTGGAAGGCGGCGCGTCGCCACGCAGTTCGGGGGGCATCGGGCGCCCTGTTACTTTCTGTGGTGGGTATCTGATGGATAGGAGGAAAGGCAAAAATGTGAATGTGAATGTGAATTTGAAATGTTTTTC
>ERZ1031467.458-NODE-458-length-12608-cov-16.400701_pt1 | contig 12608 bp, 7 predicted proteins | sample MGYA00517105_ERZ1031467 | MGnify/ENA primary metagenome ERZ1031467 (study PRJEB33719, sample SAMN04261155) | wastewater metagenome | biome: rural village; feature: human; material: feces | host: Homo sapiens | place: El Salvador | collected 2013-01-07 ...
TTTATGTTAATCTGGGTGCAAAGATACAACATTTTCCTTTATAAAGGAAGAAAAATCATAAGATATTTCCTTTATAGGGGGTAACTTTTCTCCAAAACTTTCCTCTATAAGGGAAACTTTCTTTAAACTCCTCCAAGCGGTCTCTCCGAACCTGTTTCCTGCTATACGGTAGAAATGAGGATTCTAAGATGCTGAATATTCCTCTCTATATGCTCTTTGTTCTCGGAAAGGAGCTGGAGACTGAAAGCTAGAATTAAAAAATGCTTAAAAAACCAGCATTTTCCAACATTCCCCCGAAAAATGTGTAACTTTGCACTATTATTCCCCCGAAAAATGTGGGAGAATCAGGGAGAATTCCCTAGAAAAATGTGGGAGCATCTAAGAGGGTTCCCTAGAAAAATGTGTAAAAAGGAGCTGGAATTATGGAAAGAACAAGTATTAAGGAACTGGTTAAATGGAAGGATAGTTCTCGGCGCAAACCCCTTGTAATAGAGGGCGCAAGACAGGTAGGAAAGACTTGGCTTGTAAAAGAGTTTGCACGTCAAAGCTACAAGCAGTTGGCTTATGTCAACTTTGAAAACATGAAAGTCTTGCAGAATGTCTTCATACAAGACTTCGACATAGACAGAATTGTCACAGCCATTGGGGCTGCGACGCATGTAACATGTACGAAGGGCGACACCCTTATTTTTCTAGACGAGATACAGGCTGCCCCCAATGCTATCACATCACTCAAGTATTTCTATGAGAATGCTCCTGGCTACCATGTAGTGGCGGCAGGCTCCTTGCTCGGCATCGAACTTCACAAGGGGGAATCGTTTCCCGTAGGTAAGGTGCAATTTCTCACTTTATATCCTATGAGTTTCGTGGAGTTTGTCATGGCGATGGGTGAAAACGGATTGGCTCAATTCTTGCAAAACAAGGACTGGGACATGATCAATGCCTTTGCTCCTAAATACCAAGAATTGATCAGATATTACTATTATGTAGGTGGAATGCCCGAAGCAGTGCTCAGCTTCAGCCAAAACCGGGATTGGAAGGAAGTTAGGATGATACAAAACGAAATATTGAAGAGTTATCAAAGAGATATATCCAAGCATGCCCCTTTGGAGATTGTGCCTCGAATAACAGACATTTGGAATTCGATTCCTGCACAACTGAGCAAAGAGAACCGCAAATTTATCTACGGATTGGTGAGAGAGGGAGCTAGAGCCAGAGAGTATGAAATAGCCCTGCAATGGCTTCAAGATGCAGGACTTATATATAAGGTATATAATGTGAAGGCTCCGCGCATCCCGCTGAAGAGCTATGAAGATCGTGCCGCCTTTAAGATATTCCTGCTAGATGTGGGACTGCTGGGAGCGATGGCTCGCCTAAAGACCACAACCGTCATTTCGGGCAACGATATTTTTACGGAATTTAAGGGAGCCTTGACTGAACAATATGTGATGCAGCAGCTATTGCTCAGCTACGAACCATACTATTTCTCTAAACCGAAGAGTACACAAGAGATAGATTTCTTGATAGAAGACGAAGAGGGCGAGGTGATTCCGATAGAAGTGAAAGCGGAGACGAACGTGAAAGCTAAGAGTTTGCGTCAATTTGTAGAGGATAACCACCCGCAAGCCGCTTATCGCATCTCGATGAATGATTACAGACCAGAAGACTGGGTAACCAATATCCCTCTCTGGGCTGCCGAATCCCTCTAAGCTCTCTAAGGAGCTGGAGACTGAAAGCTAGAATCTTAAACGGGCGACGGTTTTTAAATGAACTGTCGCCCGTTTCTTTACATTTTATAAGAAAAAGCGCATAAAAACCGGATATTTATAACAAAATGCAGGGTGAAGTGCAACTTTTTCTGAAAAAAGTTTGGTGGTTTCCTAAATAATGCTTAATTTTGCACCCGATTAAAAATATTCTTTAAAATTAAGTAAGTTTTAGACTTACAGACCCTTATATAATATAAGGTATAAAAAGCGAACTCCTCCACCTCGGGGCAAGAGGAGGGGGCAAAAAGATGAGGATAACTCCTTGTGAGTGATCATATAAGAAAAAGAAGAGAGAAAGAAATTATAAACATTATATATTCATTTATTTAAAACGAGAGAGATTTATGGAAAAAAGACTCATGACAGTAGTTGCAGGTCTTGCTCTCAGTACGAGCATGGCTTTTGCACAAAGTCAAATCTCTGGTCACGTGACCTCTTCTGAGGACGGAAGCCCAGTTATCGGTGCTTCTATCAAGGTTGCAGGCACTAACACAGGTACAGTTACCGACATTGATGGTAACTTCTCATTGAACGCTCCTGCCGGAGCTAAGCTGGAAATCACATACATCGGTATGAATCCTGCTCATATTAAGGCAGGCAAAAACATGAAGATTGTTCTTGATCCAGACGAGCATAGCCTTGATGAGGTGATGGTCGTAGCCTTCGGTACTCAGAAGCGTTCAGCTTTCACGGGATCTGCTGCGGTAGTAGGTGCTGGCGAAATTGGTAAGGCTCAGGTTTCTAACCCAGTTGAGTCTTTGAAGGGTAAGGTTGCCGGTGTACAGATGACTCAGGTTTCTGGTCGTCCAGGCGAGAGCTCAAAGATTCGTATTCGTGGTATCGGTACTATCAATGCTAGTACAGACCCATTGATAGTTGTTGATGGTGTGCCTTATGACGGTGATATGAACACTATCAACCCAGACGATGTTGAGAGCCTTACAGTATTGAAGGATGCTGCTTCTTCTGCTCTTTATGGTGCACGTGGTGCCAATGGTGTTGTGATGATTACAACCAAGACAGGTAAGACAGGTTCTTCTTCTATCACATTCGATGCTAAGTGGGGTTCTAACTCTCGTGCAGTGCCAGATTACAAGTATATCAACAATGCTGCTGGTTACTACGAGACTTGGTACACTGTTTTGAACAATTATGCTTTGAATGCTTTGAAGTATGATGCAAATAATGCAAACCTTTGGGCTAACAAGAACCTGACTGCAGACAATGCTTTCGGTTTGGGTATGAGCGTATTCCAGGCTCCTGCCGGAGAGTTGCTGATTGGTACCAACGGCAAGATGAACCCTAATGCTACTATGGGTCGTGTAGTATCTAACAATGGTCAGCAGTATTATGTTACAGCTGATGATTGGGTAGATGCCATGTTCCGCAATAGCCTCCGTCAGGAGTATAACATCTCTGCACAGGGTGCTAATGAGAAGGGTAACTTCATGCTCTCTTTCAACTACTTGAACAATGAGGGTATTACCTTCGGTTCTGGTTTTGAGCGTTATTCTGCTCGTTTGAAGTCAGAGTACAAGATCAAGGATTGGTTGAAGGTGGGTGCTAATGTCAACTTCGCTCACTATGCCAACAATCAGTCAGGTGTGGGTGATGAGGGTTCATCTGGTTCATCTGGCAACGTGTTCGCATTCGTAGCAATGGCTCCTATCTATCCTCTTTATATCCGCGACGCTCAGGGCAACATCATGATGCACGAGGCTAGTGGTACAAAGTTGTATGACTATGGTGATGCTACTATCAATGGTCAGAAACGTGCTTATGTTGCACAGTCTAACCCTCTTGCTGCTAATCAGCTTGACAAGTATAAGATAGAAGGAAACAACTTCAATATGCAGGGTACCGTAGAGGTTCGCTTGCCTTTGGATGTTACCTTCACATCTATCAACAATGCTTATGTAAATGAGTATCGTACAACAAGCACAACAAACCCTTACTTCGGTCAGTATGCATCATCTAATGGTATGGTTTACAAGTATCATGAAAGATACTTCAACTATAACCTGCAGCAGCGTTTGAACTGGGCTCATGAGTTCGGTGAGCACTCTGTAGCTTTGATGCTCGGTCATGAGTACTACAACCAGAGTTATGCTTACCTCTATGGTAGCAAGACCAATCAGTATAGCCCTTCTAATGATGAGTTGGCTGGTGCTGTGCTGGTGGGCACTACTAACTCCTATACCCGTGAGTATAACAACGAGGGTTACTTCGGTCGTGTACAGTACGACTACAATGACCGCTATTTCTTCGATGCATCTCTCCGTCGCGATGCTTCTTCACGCTTCGCAAAGGAGAACCGTTGGGGTACCTTCTATTCTTTGGGTGCTTCTTGGGTAATCAACAAGGAGAAGTTCTTCAATGTAGATTGGGTTGATGACTTGAAGCTGAAGGTAAGCTATGGTCAGGTAGGTAACGACAATATCGAGAGTCTTTCTTTGGGTTACTACCACTATTCTACCAACTACGATATCGTGAACTCTAATGGTTCTGTATCTCTGGTTCCTGTAGGCCGTTATGGTAACAGAAAGATTACCTGGGAGACAACTGGTGAGTTCAACGTTGGTGTTGACTTCGGATTGTTCAAGAACCGTTTGAGCGGTACTTTCGAGTTCTATTCTCGTAAGACTTCAGATATGCTCTTCAACTTCTCATTGCCACAGTCATTCGGTTACACCGGTTACTATGACAACGTGGGTGATATGATCAACAATGGTCTTGAGTTGACCTTGAACGGTGACATCATCCGTACAAGAGACTTCGTTTGGAGTGCCAATATGAATATCACTTACAACCACAACTACGTAAGCTATTTGCCAGATGCAAAGAAGACTTTGACAGTTGATGGTGTTCAGGGATATACTAACGGTGGTTACTTCATCGGTGAGGGTGAGCCTATGTACACTTACTACCTCCACAAGTATGCTGGTGTAGATCATGAGACTGGTGAGGCTCTCTATTACAAGAATGTGAAGGATGAGAATGGTAATGTTACTGGTCAGACCACAACCAAGAACTCTTCAGAGTCTGATTACTACTTGTGTGGTACAGCTTTGGCAGACGTATTCGGTGGTTTCGGAACAAGCGTTTCTTACAAGGGCTTCGACTTCTCTGTAGATTTCATGTATCAGATTGGTGGTCAGATTTACGATAACGACTATGCTAGTGCAATGAGCGCAAGCGGTAAGTCTATGCGTGGTATGGCTCTCCACGAGGATATCCTGAAGGCTTGGACTCCTGAGAACAAGAACAGCAATATCCCACGTCTGCAGTATGGTGATACATATATGGCTTCTCAGTCAGACCGTTTCTTGACAAACGCTTCTTACTTGAGTCTCCAGAACATCAACTTGGGTTATACCTTCCCTAAGGCATGGATCAGCAAGCTCAACTTGAGCAACTTGCGCATCTACGCTCAGGCTAACAACGTATGGGTATGGTCAAAGCGTCAGGGTCTCGACCCACGTACCAGCTTGACAGCTGCCAACGCTTCTTATTATCCAGGCGTACGTACCATCACTGGTGGTATCACACTTACATTCTAAACTTATATAATATAGGAATACAATTATGATTAAGATAAAGAATTCAATCTTAGGTGTAGGTTTGGCCTTTGCAAGTCTTACTACATTCACTGGATGTATCGACGAGACCCAGCCTACCGATATTGCAACATCTGAGCAGGTTAGCCAGTCTGCTGCAGCCGTAGAAGGATTGGTGATGGCAATGCCAGCGTTCTTCAACAACTTGAACGAGACATTCTATACACCAAACAACTACCACTTCAACTTCGGTTACGGATCAATGATCCGTATCCGTGCCACATTGACTGAGCCTTTCGTAACACCAGGCTCTGGTTATGACTGGTTTGCGCCATGGGCAGAGAATGAGGGTATCAATCAGGATGCAGCCCGTTCAAACTTCGTCTGGACATACTACTACAAGTTCATCCAGACAGCCAATAACGTTCTCTCTACTATCAATGAGGAGACTGCTACTGATGAGCAGAAGGGTTACATTGCAGCTGCCAAGGCTTTCCGTGCGCTCGCTTATCTCGACCTCGGTCGTATGTACGAGTACTTGCCAACAGATGTTACAAAGGGTGTAAATGCCGATGGTAATGATGTTACTGGCTTGACTGTGCCTATCGTGAAGGAGGGTATGGCTGAGGCTGATGCACGTAACAATCCTCGTGTTAAGAAGGAGGACTTGATCAAATTCATCAAGGAGGATTTGGAGTATGCTGAGCAGAATATCGGTAAGCTCACAAAGACAGAGAAGACTTTGCCTCACTTGGACTGCGTATATGGTCTGGAGGCTCGTCTCTATATGTGGGAAGGCGATTATGCCAAGGCTCAGGCTGCAGCAGAGAACGCTATCAAGACTTCTTCTGTACAGCCTATGACTCAGGCTCAGTGCCTGAACACCACTACAGGTTTCAACAACCTGGCAGACTTCATGTGGGGCTCTCAGCAGACATCAGAGGATGTTGTAGTTTCTACAGGTATCGTCAACTGGATATCATTTATGTGTAACGAGCAGACCTTCGGTTATTGCGGTGCAGGTACTGGTGACTATATCCGAATTGATACATTGGCTTATACTCGTCTGAATGATACCGACTTCCGTAAGTTGGAGTGGGTAGCACCAGCGGGTTCTCCAATCGCAAACAAGGTTTCATTTGTCAATAAGACTTATGGTGCTTCAATGCCTCCTATGGCATCTGTCAAGTTCCGTCCTAACCAGGGTGAGATGGATGCTCCATCTGTTGCAGCTGCTACAGCATTCCCTGTAATGCGTGTAGAGGAGATGTACTACATCCGCATGGAGGCAGCTGCACAGCAGGATGCAGCAAAGGGTAAGGAACTCCTGGAGTTGTTCATGAAGACTCGTGACCCTAAATATACTTGCAAGGCAACAAGCAAGGAGGATATCATCAAGGAAATCTACTTCCAGAAGTGTATCGACCTTTGGGGTGAGGGTATCACATTCTTCGATATGAAGCGTTTGAACTACTCTTTGACTCGTGGTTATCATGGAACAAACCATTCTGTAGGTGCTCGCATCAACACAAATGGCCGCCCTGCTACAACCAACTTCCTTTTCTATCGTACAGAGGCAGAGAACAATACAGCTCTTAAGGGATGGAACAACCCAGACCCATCTGGTAAGTATCCACTTTGGACAGAGTAATAACACGAATCGTTATATAAAAGATTAAAAAAGTTATGAACAAGTTTTTTAAATATACATTTATAGCACTGCTCGGTGTTCTTACCCTCGGTTTGAGCTCTTGTACAGATGAATATGAATATACTCCAACTTCTAAGACAGAGTTGGGTGGTAATGCTTACTTGGTAAGCGAAGGCTCTACAGCCATCTCATACTTGCCAACTGCAGAGCAGAGCTTTACATTCAAGGTGTCTCGTATTGATTCTACTGAGGCTCAGACTGTAGGTCTGTCTAGTAGTAATGAGAAGTTTACCGTGCCTGCAACCGTTTCATTTGCTGCAGGTCAGAAGACAGCAGAGGTAAAGGTTTCTTTCAATATCGCAACCGGTACATCTGAGAAAACCCGTATCGCCATTACTGATGCAGAGAAGTATTACTATGCTGCAACCGTACTTGATTATACCATCACCCGTTATCAGTCTTACACTGGTACATACGTAGCTAATGGTCTTGGTTTCCAAATCCAGACACCTTGCTATATGATTGGTGCTGGTAAGTTTATGGTTCCTGCTGATCCTGCGAACGGATATGAGTATGATATAGTATTCTCTATCGATAAGGACAATAATGTAATCGTAGCTCCACAGCCAGCTTGGAATCATCCTTCTTATGGCGCAGTATATGTAATCGGTAATGCCGAAGGTGATGCTGCAGCTGATGGCTCTGGTTCTGGTGTTGCTGGTACTTATGATCCAGAAACTGGCGTGGTAACTATGGCTATGTATAATTTCATACCTAATACCGGTTCTTTCGGAACATTTGACGATGTCTTTGTATTTGACGAGAAGCCAGCTCTTTAATTTAATATAACAAGAAAGCCGGATGGGACAGTACCCATCTGGCTTTTTTCATTTTTTGCCTATGAAAAGATATTTTACTTTAGCTTTGGTAGTATCTCTCTTCTTCAGCGGTGCCGAGGCAAAGGAGAGAACGATGGATGAGAAGCAAGCCATTGCTTCTTCTGTGTTGACAATGCAGTCACAGACTCGTGGTAAGGCAGAACTTACGCTCAGGCTCTTGCAGGCTTCTGATACCTATACAGTATTGGGAGACGACAGCCGCTTTGTAGTAGTAAGCAATGATGATGCTTTTGATGCCGTGATCGGTTATGCAGACTCTCCTTTCGATGCTTCTGCCAATAGTTCTCTGTCATGGTATCTTCGTGCTGCATCTGAATCCATGAAGGCTGATTTGCAGAAAGGCTCTGCCGTAACAAGAGCTTTGGTGATTCCTTCGGGCGATTTCAAGGAGGCGGTAGAACCTCTCTGCAAGACGCTCTGGGCGCAGGGTAAGCCATTCAATAATCTTTGTCCTACCAATTCTAAAAACCAGGCTTATCCTTCGGGATGCGTAGCTACTGCGTTATCGCAAATCATGTATTATCACAAGTATCCTATTAAGGGAAAGGGCAGCCATCAGTATAGCTTTACCCCAGCCGTGGGAGATGGTAGATTGCTGAGTTGTGATTTCGCAAACACCACTTTCGACTGGGAGAATATGCTGGAGGATTATGCAAGCCATAAAGATTATACGGAGGAGCAGGGAAAAGCCGTGGCAACCCTGATGGCTGCTGTAGGTGTTTCCGTAGATATGCAATATACAGAGTCTGGCTCTGGTGCCATGTCAAGGGAAGCGCGTTATGGCTTAATCAATTATTTCTGCTATAATGAGAATATCAACTGGCTGAACCGTTCTTTCTATTCGGCTGCAGAATGGATGAAGTATATCTATACGGAATTGAATCAGAACCGTCCTATCTATTATACGGGTGATGATGAAAGAAATGGCGGTCATGCCTTCGTGCTTGATGGATATGACAAGCAGGGCATGGTTCACATCAACTGGGGATGGGGACCAAAAGGCGGAAATGGTTACTTCGACATAGCTCTCCTGAATCCTACAGGATTTCAGTTCAGCGAAGGTCAGGATATGCTGATAGGCATTTCGCCTGCTTCCTGTCTTCAATATGAATCCCGTTTTTATGCTGATGAAGGATTGAAAGCCAGCAAGGTGGCTTCCTTGCTGAATGTGCAGCCGGGTAAGATCTATAATCAGACGGGGGATAACATCTCTGGTGATATCGCTGTGATTCTGGAATCTTCTGATGGTGTAAAGAATGTAATTCAATCTGCTCATGTAGATAAGGCGATTACCTATTATTATGTGAATAGTGGTAGTGATGCTGTGAAAGTTGGAGGTGTGCTGAAATTGCCTTCTACCTTGAAGGATGGTGATTACAGAGTGTATGTTGCCTCTAAGTGTGACAAGGATACTGACTGGCGTCTGATTCGTACTCCAGAGGGAACTGCCAACAGTTATATGCTTACCATAGCTGATGGCAAACTGGCTTCTGTAGGCGAGGGCATTGCGGATGATTCGTGGACAACTACCGGCATTACTCCTATACATGCTATTCCAGCCAAGTATCGTTCTGCCAAGACTTTCAACATCAATGGTCAGCAGGTTGACTCCAGCTATCACGGTATCGTCATCAAGGATGGAAAGAAAGTGATGCAATAGGTCTTTATAAGAAAAATGATGCATAGGTCTCTTCAAAAGATGCATCATACAATATATATATAATAAGGTGTATCCTTCTTGCCCAACATATCGGGCAAGCGAGGACACACCTTTTTCTTTTTATCTCCCTCACCCTCAAACATTTTCCAATAATTCCTTGCATCTTTCAGAAGAAAAGCGTATCTTCTCGGGTTGGAGAAAGTATCATTCTGGGTGCTAGAAAGTAACTTCTCTGTCGAGCCTAGTGGGAATACCTTGTTGTCGTACAACTTTTTGTACCTTATGTTATGCAAACAAGTCATCCCCTGTTACTTGTCTTGTTATTTTTCTTGCATACATATTATTATATAGTCCGTATGGAGTGATGAAGGTAGGGATGAGGGTCTTGTTAGTCTTGGTCACTTTCTTGAATATGTTAAGGCGGTGCATGAGATGGGCATCGTATGCCTTGTTGATTTCATATTCTCCCTGACAGTATTTCATCTCGCAGACGGAAATGGACTTGTCGGAGCGGTCTATCAATAAGTCTATCTGGGCACCTTGTTTCAAATCCTCATCGGCATCCTCGTCTGCCAATGTCTTGCTGGTAGGGCGATACGACCAAGCGCATGGGATGTTGATGCAACCATCTATGCCAAGCGCTTTTACAATATTGTTGATGTGATGAAGGCAAGTTATCTCGAAGGCATGGCCACACCATGAGGCATACTCGCTGGTGGATTGCATCTTGATCCAGTAGTCGTCAAAGAATGTACCTTTGTTGTGCATAAATTTGAAGTAGAACAATGTGAATGGGTCTATCAGTTGATACATACATTCCTTTTTGGTCTTTCCAAAAGGATTGTAACTGCGGATGAAGTCGCACTGCTCCAGTTCCTTTAGCATGCTCGTAAACCTACCGTTGTTGGGAAGATGCGTAGCATCCAAGAGTTCTTGTCTCGTCATGCCTTTGCCCTTATCTTTCAGTGCCGTTACGATTGCTTGGTAATTGTCTGCTTTCTTGAATAAAGATTTGAAGAGACGGTCGAATTCTTCTGTCAGTTCGCCACCACGTGTAAAGCATAGTTGCTGGATATTTTGTGCCACGCTCTTGTCGCTTTCGAAGAGGGAGAGATAATAGGCAATTCCACCTACAGCCATGAAGCATTCGATGATTTCTGGTCGCTCATAATTGAATCCCTGTGCCTTGAAATAGTCTTCTACTTCTCTCAGGCAGAAAGGTGAGAGAAGGATATTGTGCGTAACACGATTGTGGAGACCGCCATGAGAGTTGATGACATTGTCTATCATCCAGGTAGTGGCACTTCCGCAGGTTATCAACTTGATGTCGTTGCGATAGAAAGCCCAGTCGTTCCAGAAGTGCTCCAAGACACTGATGAAGTGAGAGGAACGAGTGTCAAACCATGGAAGTTCATCGAAGAAGATGACCTTCGCGCCTTCCGGCATATTTTCTATAGCCTTTTGTAATAATCTGAAGGCTTCTTCCCAGTCTTTAGGCATTGTATCCACATTCATTTGCTCAAGGAGGGCAAAGCCAAAATTGGTGAGTTGTTCCTTGGTAGAGACATTGTCTTTGCCTGTAACTCGGAAGGTAAAACGTCCCTCAAACATTTCCTTGATGAGAAATGTTTTACCTACACGTCGTCTGCCGTATATGGCAATAAACTCCGATTTACGACTAGAGATGTAGTTCTCCAGCTTGGATATCTCTTGTTCTCTTCCGATGATGTTCTCTTTCATATCTGTCTTTTTTTGCTTAAAACTGTCGCAAAGTTACAAAAAAAATGAGATTACGACAACTTTTTAGCGAGAAAAGTGTCGCAATCTCATAAAAAATCTGAGATTACGACACTTTGTCATTACTTTCCTGCGGGTTCTACTATTACTTATCTACTGTAGAAGATACATAGTTCTGAAAATACTTGAGGCAGGTATTGCGCCATTCCTTGGCGTTTTCCAACTGTACATTTAGTAATGAATCGGTATGTTGCCATTCCTGTTCATGCCCCTTCATATACTGTTTGGCTGAGGTGTGCCAGAAGTCGCGATATACTTCAACCATCGCTACACCCATGTTGTACTTCATGCAGAGTTCCTGCCAGAGGGTGCTTCCTGATTTCATCTTGTAATTCCATGGCACATGATGGAACCAGAGGAGATATTCTTCTGGGCAAGTCTCGATGTTGTCATACTGACTGCGATATGGTTCCGGATACTGACCTACGGCATCTGTACCTTTGGATGAGCGGTCGAAACCGATACCCTTGGCATCAGCCTTGTGATAATACACAGGGCACCACTCCAATGGATAACTTGCAATGAAACCATCTGGTTCCGGACCATAGTGGTGGTCGAACTTGAAGATGTGGTGCAAGCCCAATGGCATCATATAGTTGACGCAAGCTTCACGTGAGGTCATCATCATCATCTCCACAGGTTTGGTGAACTTCTCGTCCTGGTTCTCATAGGTCTGTACGAGCCATTCATGAGCAATCTCTTCGGCTGTAAGCGAAGGATTCCATGCCAATCGGCCAAAAGCATACCAGTTTGCCTGTGAGAACGGATGACCGCACCAGTTGGCATCATCACCGATATTGGCTACGCCAGAGATACCTACCAGTTTGTCTGGATTGACAAAATCAAAGAATTCCTTCCACATCGGGGCGAGATAGGTGAGGTGCTTAGACTGACCAAGATATTCCTGGGTAATCTGAAGTTCTGCTATCTGTGGAGTCTGTTTGATGTTGTCGAAGATAGGAGCGTATGGTTCACGAGGCTGGAAGTCGAGCGGACCGTTCTTTGACTGGAGAATTACATTGTCACGGAACTTTCCATCCATACCTTTGAATTCGCTGACAGCTTGCTTTACACGGTCTTCGCCTTTATGATTAGCACCATATACAAAGCTTCGCCACATGATAATGCCTCCGTATGGTTTGACGGCATCGGCAAGCATGTTGGCTCCCTCGGCATGAGTGCGGTGGTAATCGCCAGGACCAGGTTGTCCTTCTGAATTAGCTTTTACCAGGAATCCGCCAAAGTCTGGAATGGCAGCATAAATCTCCTTTGCTT
>ERZ1031467.464-NODE-464-length-12534-cov-11.045356_pt1 | contig 12534 bp, 9 predicted proteins | sample MGYA00517105_ERZ1031467 | MGnify/ENA primary metagenome ERZ1031467 (study PRJEB33719, sample SAMN04261155) | wastewater metagenome | biome: rural village; feature: human; material: feces | host: Homo sapiens | place: El Salvador | collected 2013-01-07 ...
TCCAGATCAACGAGAAGGACCGTATAGCCCTGATGGGCAAGAATGGCGCAGGAAAAAGTACCCTGCTCAAGATCATCGCAGGCGTAAGAACAGCCACACGTGGCTCCGTTTCCGCTCCAAAAGACTGCGTCATCGCCTATCTGCCTCAGCATCTGATGACCGAAGACGGAAGAACCGTGTTCGAGGAAACCTGCCAGGCGTTCGCCCATCTCCATGAGATGCAGGCGGAGATTGACCGCATCAACAACGAGCTCACTACCCGCACGGATTATGACAGCGACGACTATATGCAGCTCATCGAAAAGGTATCTTCATTGTCTGAGAAATTCTATGCAATCGACATGACCCACTTCGAGGAGGATGTAGAGAAGACTCTACTCGGTCTGGGCTTCGAACGCTCTGACTTCAACCGCCCTACCAGCGAGTTTTCGGGAGGTTGGCGCATGCGTATCGAGCTTGCCAAACTGCTGCTGAAATCGCCAGACGTGCTGCTCCTGGATGAGCCTACCAACCACCTCGACATCGAATCTATCGGATGGCTCGAAGACTTCATCATCAACAGTTCGAAAGCGGTGGTCGTGATCAGTCACGACCGAAAATTCGTAGATGACATTACAACAAGAACCATCGAGGTTACCATGGGCAGAATCTACGACTACAAGGCTACCTACAGCCAGTATCTGGAACTGCGCAAGGAGCGCCGCGAACAGCAGATGAAGAAATATGAGGAACAGCAGAAGATGATTGCCGAGACCAAGGACTTCATCGAGCGATTCAAGGGTACGTATTCGAAGACATTCCAGGTGCAGAGCCGCGTGAAGATGCTCGAAAAGCTGGAACTGATCGAGGTGGACGAGGAGGATACCAGCCGACTGAGACTGAAGTTCCCTCCGAGTCCGAGAAGCGGAGCCTATCCGGTTCAGATGAGTGACGTGGCGATGTCGTTTGATGACAAGCAGATATTCAGCGGCGTGAATCTTACCGTGGAGCGTGGCGACAAGATTGCCTTCGTGGGAAGAAACGGTGAGGGTAAATCTACGCTCGTAAAATGCATCATGGGTCAGCTTCAGAACGAGGGTAAGCTGGAATTAGGACACAATGTTCAGATTGGCTATTTTGCTCAGAATCAGGCTTCTCTGCTCGATGGCGAGCTTACGGTTTTCCAGACGATAGATGATGTTGCCAAGGGCGAAATCAGAAATAAGATTCGCGATTTGCTGGGTGCATTCATGTTTGGTGGCGAGGATTCTACCAAGAAGGTAAAGGTTTTGTCGGGTGGAGAAAGAACCCGTCTGGCTATCCTGAAGCTGCTGTTGGAGCCGGTGAATCTGCTGATTCTCGATGAGCCTACCAACCACCTGGATCTCAAGACGAAGGATGTACTGAAGCAGGCGCTGCTCGATTTCGACGGCACACTGATAGTGGTGAGTCACGACCGTGACTTCCTGGATGGTCTGGTCAGCAAGGTGTACGAATTCGGCCATGGTCGCGTCCGCGAGCATCTCTGCGGAATCTACGAGTTCCTGGAAACAAAGAAAATGGAAAGCCTTCAGGAATTGGAGAAGAAATAAAATCTCAAAAGGTATTTTACGAAAGAGGATGCTTCATTATTCATCGAATGAAGAAACGAAAAAGAGGGTGTGTCATGGACTTATGACACACCCTCTTTTGTATTTTCAAATAATTTCTTTAAAATTATTTCTTTTTCTTCAATTCCAACTTCGGAATCTTGACTTTCTGACCTGGCTTCAACAGGGAATTACCATTCAGAGCTTCTACGTAACATTCCATTCCTGGACCTAAGTACTTTTGGCTGAGCGACTTGATGGTTTGTCCTTCTCTTGCCGTAACAACCTCGGAAACACCAATAATACGATAGGCTCCGGTTCGAACACGGGCATCCTGGTCGTATTTGCTGCTTGCCTGGGCAGCATGCTTTTCAGTCTGCTTTCTGGCTTCTTCTTTTTTCTTGGCTTCTGCAAGTTTTTTAGTCTCCTGCTGCTTCTTGGTTTCTGCAAGTTTCTTTGCATCAACCTGCCTTTTCGCATCAGCCAAATTCTTTGCATCAGCGAGTTTCTTGGCTTCCAAATTCTTCTTAGCCTCAGCTGATTTTACATCAATTGATTGCTTATCAGCCGTCGCATTCATATTCTGCTCGGCATTTTCGACTTTCTTGACGGCTTCGCTTGCCTGCGCCATTCTTACACTATCCTCGATAGCCTTCTTGCGAAGAATTTCTTCCTGCGTTGGGGCAGACTTGGCTGGTGCCTTCTTCTCTGTCGGAACCTGCTGGTAATTATCCAACTGCAGAGCGAGATGATCACGCTGGGCAGCCAGCTTGCCATAATTAAAAGCAAACCAACCAAAGCCTACTATCATAGCCAGGAATACTACGCTCGCAGCAACAACTAGAGAACGAGGCAAAACAACATGACGCTTATCGGTTACCTCATCTGAAGAAGGAGTTTCCTCATCTGAAGAAGCTTCCTCTACAATAGGAATTTCTGTAATAGTATTTTCTCCATCTGAAGGAACTTTCTCTGCAATAGGAGTTTCCTCTGTTAATGTCGATTCATTTTCTTCATCAGAAACAACAGACTCAACTTCACTCTGAGCTGGAACTTCAGATTCCTTTGTTTCCAATTCAGAAGTTGCAGATTCAGATTCTACCGGTTCAGATACTGCAGGTTTAAATACAGCAGGTTCAGGTTCTGTCGCTACAGGTTCTGATCCTTCCGGTTTCTTTTCTTCCGGTTCAGCAACATTTTCCTGAGACAATCTCTCTCCTATCACAATCATTTCATCGCTAACAGGAGCATCGTTTTCTTCATCCAAAAAATCTATCACACCACTTGTTACAGGAGAATCCTGTTCAACGAAAGAATCCAAGGAAGAATTATCTGAATCAGGAACACACTCTAACGTAGAATCGGATACAGGACCATCCTCTTCAGCATTTTCAAATTTTCTGTCGATTTCATCGAAATCAACACCATCATTCACCACAACAGTCTCAAACTGGGCGAAAGGCTTGTTCACAATCTCCTTCAGAATATTATCGGGCGTGAAGGAAATCTTGTCACGGCCCTCGATGATGATACGCTCGCCCGTGTTCACATCCACGCTTTCACGATCCTTCACCGCCATTACCTTGAAAGTACCAAGCCACTTCATCTTCACGAGCTTATCAGACTGAAGCCCCTCGTTGGCAACATCAAACATCTTTCTGATAAACAATTCGGCATCCTGCAGACTGATTCCCGACTTCTCTGCCAGGCGCTGCGCCAAGTCGCTTAAACTAATCTTACTCATAGTCTTCACCTCCATTCTTCAGTTTTTCCTTGACACTGGCCACAGGGCGAAAGCCGAGTACGAGCTTAGGCGGAACAAGCTGGCGCTTCTTGGTTGTAGGATTAACAACCACACGCTCCAAGCGCTTCTTTACCTCAAACGTACCAAAGTTGGGGATGGAGACAGCCTCACCATCCTCAAATTCAGCAATCATGGCATCTATCACCTTGCGCACCATCTTCTGGGTGTCGTCCTGTGAATAGCCAGTCTGCTGAGCAAGTTCTGCAATATACTCCTTGTTATTCATTCTGATGTCAAAATATTACCTCCCATATTACTTTACCACTTCTCCGTAGAGATCAAACTCCTCGCTCTGGGTAATCTTCACATTGTAGAAGCAACCCACGCGCAGACGCTTCTCTCCTGCCTTGATCAGCACTTCAGGATCCACCTCTGGCGAGCAGAATTCGGTTCTTCCTATATAGTAATCACCCTCCTTGCGGTCGATAATCACCTTCAGTATCTTGCCCACTTTCTCAGCCTCTACCTCTGCGCTGATTTCCTGCTGCAGAATCATCAGTTCGTCAAGACGGCGCTGCTTCACCTCGGCAGGAACATCATCCTCGTAGTTATTGGCACTATAGGTACCCTCCTCCTCAGAATAAGCAAAGGCACCCATACGCTCAAAGCGCTGAGTACGAACGAATTCGAGCAATTCATGGAAGTCTTCCTGAGTCTCGCCAGGGAAACCCACCATCAGAGTGGTACGGATATGAATGCCAGGCACACGCTCACGGATGGTCTTGAGCAGATCAATGGTTTCCTGCTTGCTCACGTGGCGATGCATTCTGTTGAGCATATTGTCGCTGATATGCTGCAGGGCGATGTCAAGATACTTACATACGTTTGGCTTCTCGCGCATCACATCGAGCAAATCGAGCGGGAACTGGTTAGGATAAGCATAGTGCAGACGGATCCACTTCACACCCGGAATATCCGCCATGCGGCTGATGAGTTCGGTGATGTGATGCTTGCCGTCCAGGTCCACGCCGTAGTAGGTGAGCTCTTGAGCGATAATCTGGAATTCCTTCACACCATCGGCTACCAGTTGGCGCACCTCGTCGAGGATTTCATTCATCGGACGGGAAACGTGCTTGCCAGTGATGATAGGAATGGCGCAATACGCACAGCGGCGGTTGCAACCTTCAGAAATCTTGATATAGGCATAATGATGAGGAGTAGTGAGATGGCGGGTTCCACTGCAAGCAGGCACATCAGCCTTGCCCAGTTCCTTGAGCAACTCCTTATAATTAAACTTACCATAAAACTTATCCACCTCGGGCATCTCAGCCTCCAGTTCCTTCTGGTAGCGCTGTGAGAGACAACCCATCACATAGAGTTTGCGGAGTCGTCCCTCTTCCTTAGCCTGGATGAACTCCAGAATGGTATCGATACTCTCCTGCTTGGCATCCTCGATAAAGCCGCAAGTATTGATGACGGCAATTTCACCCTGTGGGCGTTTCGGGTCATGAACGCAGTGGTAGCCATTGTCCTCGAAAAGCTTCATCAAGGTCTCGCTGTCCACCAGGTTCTTGGAGCAACCCATGGTTACTATATCTATCTGATTTTTCTTCATTCTTATCCTACTTATCCTATAATAATCTTAATCTAATTCTTTCCTCGTCAGTTCTTCACTCTAACTTCATCCAATTCTTTTCTCAAAAGCCTCTAAGTACTTGTATTCTAGTGTTTAAAGAGGGAATCAACAAATTCAGACTTATTGAAGAGCTGGAGATCCTCCATACCCTCGCCCAGTCCGATATACTTCACAGGCACCTTGAGCTGGTCGGAGATACCGATTACCACGCCCCCCTTAGCCGTACCATCGAGCTTGGTGATGGCGAGCGAAGAGATATTGGTAACGGCAGCAAACTGCTTAGCCTGCTCAAAAGCGTTCTGTCCGGTACTTCCATCCAGAACGAGCATCACCTCATCCGGAGCCTCAGGCATCACCTTCTTCATCACCTCCTTGATCTTCTTCAACTCATTCATCAGGTTCACCTTATTATGAAGGCGTCCGGCAGTATCAATCAGCACCACGTCGGCACCGTTCGCCTTGGCGCTCTGCAGGGTATCGAAGGCCACGCTGGCAGGGTCAGAACCCATCTGCTGTTTCACCACTGGCACCCCTACTCGCTCGCCCCAAATGCAAATCTGTTCCACAGCAGCGGCACGGAAGGTATCGGCAGCACCGAGATACACCTTCTTGCCAGCCTTCTTAAACTGATAGGCGAGCTTTCCTATGGTGGTAGTCTTGCCCACACCGTTCACACCCACTACCAGAATCACGTATGGCTTATGATCGGAAGGCAAATCCCAGTTTTCATTGTCATCAGTATGATTTTCCTCCAGGAGGCTTGCAATCTCTTCCCTCAGGATTCTGTTGAGTTCTGAGGTAGAAACATACTTATCTCTTGCCACGCGTTCTTCGATACGTCGGATGATCTTCACGGTAGTCTCCACACCAACATCGGATGTGATGAGCACCTCCTCCAAATCATCGAGCACGTCATCATCTACGGTTGACTTACCAGCCACCGCACGCGCCAATTTTCCAAACACGCTCTCCTTGGTCTTTTCGAGACCTTTATCGAGAGTTTCCTTTTTTTTGTTGCTAAATAATCCGAATAATCCCATAATTATAGCTATATTTTTTTGCAAAGATACGAAAATATTTGAAACTAGGAGCGTTTTTCCTAAAAAATATTGTTAACTTAGCAAAAGAATGTATAAATAATCGCTTCCATATAGAAATATATCAAGTTATTTTTATACCTTTGTATGTTAGAAACACCTCCGAGCTCCTATACTCGGACGAGGAGGACAAGACATTAAACATTTAAACAACAGATCATGAAAAAGATATTTATCTCAATACTCGTGCTGATTTCTGCTCTCACCATGCAGGCACAGAATGTGCTTACCCCTGAGCAGCAGTTGGAAAAGGCGCAAAAAGAGTTAGAGGAAGCCCAAAAGGCACTGGAAGCAGCCAAGGCTCAGGCAGAAGCAGCTAAGGTGAAGGCGGAAGCTGAAAAAATAAAGGCGGAAGCTGAGAGATTGAAGGCTGAAGCTGAAAGAATGAAGCAGGAGACAGAAAAGCTGAAGAAGAATGCAGAGAATTCGGTGCCTGCTACCAAGACTTCTGTGCCAGCTACAGAAACGGTGCCTGCGATGAAGATCCAGGATAATGCCACAAAGAAGCAGAATACTACCGGAACTTCTGAAGGTGCGGGTTGGGTCGTACCAACCGTGACAGAGGAGATAGAAGAGAAAAAGGTGGAAAAGACTTCCGAGGGCGTGGTGCTCAAGGAAGATCCGAAATACCTGGCGGGAGCCATCCAGCTTAATGCCGAGGGAAAAGTAGAATTTGTTCTCGACACCCAGGCAAACGGAAAGAGTGCAGACGAAATCTACAACATCGTTTTCCAGTATATGAGCAAGCTCATCAAGAATGAGCAGAACATCAACAGCCGCATCCCCCTGGTGAACAGAAACAACAAGAACGAGCAGATCATCGCCTGTATCATGGACGAATGGTTTGTCTTCAATCAGTCGTTCATCTCTCTCGACCGCTCTGAGACCAAGTACCAGCTGGTGGCAACCATCAGCGACAACCATCTCCACCTCTCTATGACCCGAATCGTATTCAACTACGAGGAAGGCAGAAGCACCGGTTTCAAGGAGCCGGCAGAGAAAGTGATTACCGACAAATATGCCCTGACCAAGAAGAAAAACGACTTGGCCAAGATCTACGGCAAGTTCCGACGCGGAACCATCGACCGCAAGAACCAGATCTTCAATGATCTGACCAAACTTGTTCGAAAATAAAAATCATCTCATAAAATATGGATCAGACAAAAGATAACAACACAACAAACATCCCACAGAGCGAGGAAACCGCAAAGGCGCAGCCACAGAGCCAGAGCCATGAGGCGTCTCAGACGCAGCCACAGACCAGCTATGCCGTGCGCCCAAATCGTCGCCACCACAGAAGATTGGAGTATGCAGACAAGAGCAATATGCTCGTAGCCAGAAACTGGCTCAACATCGGATTCATGCTCTTCGCCATCGTAGGCGTCATCCTCTGGACACAGATGGACGACCACACGATTGCCAATGTACTGCTGATCATCGGCGTAGTCTTGAAAATTGCCGAGGTTTGCATCCGACTATTCAAAAAATAAGAAAGGTTTGCATCCGACCATTCAAAATAGGCTTGCATCCGCTTATTCAATAAATAAGAAATGAAGAAAATATTATTCTCTACAATCCTAGCTTGTGCTGCAACTCTACCAGTTGCGGCACAACGCGATTTTACGGATTTCAACAATAACGAAGACTCACAGTTCCGCCCACAGACCGGCAACCGCATCAACACCGACTCGCTGGGCACTGACAAGGAGATTCCGAAGGGCATCAGGGTATGGACTGTGGATGAGAGATTTGGAGATACCCGGGCTGCCGTGGTGGACACCATGCAGGCAATGTACCAGAACACAACCTTCACGGAAGGACTGCGCGGAGAGTACAACACCCTGGGTAACATGGGTACCGCCCGCATCAACCGCATCTTCATCGACCGACGCAATACGCAGGGCAACTTCATCTTCACCGAGCCATACGACAACATCGTTACCCCGGTGAGTGACTTCCACTTCACCAACACCTACTCGCCTATCACCAACATCACGCTGAATAGCTGCGGTGACAGAACCAACGGTGAGGATGACTTCAAGGCAATCTTTGCGGTGAATGCCAACAAGCAGCTGGGTGGCGGATTCCGATTCGACTACAAATACGGTCGCGGCTACTACGATGCACAGAGCACGGCGCACTTCAAATATACGATGTGGACTTCTTATCTGGGCGACCGCTATCAGGCGCACTTCCTTTTCAGCACCAACCACCAGAAGGTGACGGAGAACGGAGGTATTACCAATGATGACTACATCAAGCATCCGGAGCTTTTCACCGAGAGTTTCGCCACCAACGAAATACCGACCGTGCTGCAGCAGAACTGGAATCGCAACGACAATCAACACATCTTCTTCACCCACCGCTACAATGTGGGCTTCAGCCGCAAGGTGAAGATGACCGAGGAAGAAATCAAGGCCAAGAAATTCGCCATGGAGTCAGCAAAGGACAATGCAGCCGAGGAAGCCAAGGAGGAGGCAAGAAAGAAAGCAAGGGAACAAGGCAGGGAGTTTGACGAAAAGGCTTTCGACAAAAACCAGAAAAAGCAGTTCTCAGGTCGCCCTACAGATGCAAAGATTGCCGGCGATGAACCTGCCAAGAACAACAAGGCAATAGTTGCAAACAAGGCAGCCCAGGACTTCAAGAGCGACAGCACTCGAATTGCAGTAAACAGCAAGGCAATGGCAGACAGTCTGCTCTCCGTAGAGAAGAAGAAAGCGCAGGACTCACTCTTCTACAAGACAGAATATGTTCCGGTAACCAGCTTCATCCACACCGTGCAGTTTGATAACTACAAGCGTATCTACCAGGCTTACCAGACTCCACAGGACTACTATCTCAAGGAGTACTACAATGCCGGCAAGTTTACAGGCGATTCTATCTACGATCAGACCCGTCACTGGCGCATCAAGAACACCGTGGCAATGGGAACGCTCGAGGGATTCAGCAAGTGGGCAAAGGCTGGTCTGAAAGCTTTCGCCAGCTATGACCTCCGCCACTACGAACTGCCGAATACCGAAGGCGGATTTGAGAAGTTCAATGAGCATGCGCTGAGCGTAGGCGGTCAGCTGAGTAAGACTCAAGGCAAGACCCTTCACTATAATGTAGTGGGCGAGGTAGGACTCACCGGAGTAGATGCCGGTACCTTTGCCATTGATGGAAGCGCAGACATCAACCTGCCATTCCTGGGTGACACCGTACAGGTAAGAGGCGATGCTTTCATACATCACGAAACGCCATCGTTCTACTATCGCAAGTATCACGCCCGACATCTCTGGTGGGATGATGATCTGAGCAAGATTATCCATACCCGCATCATGGGAACTCTGAGATTCGGCAAGACTAACACCACGCTGCGTGTGGCTGTGGATGAAATCAAGAACTATACTTATTTCTCACAGCAATATACGATTACAGAAAATGGTCTGCGCACAGGCGTGACAGTGACACCAATGCAGAGCGGCGACGCCATCAATCTGATTACAGCGCAGCTGCAACAGGACTTCAAATTCGGTATTTTCAACTGGCAGAATATGATTACCTACCAGCATACCAGCAGCAAGAGTACCCTGCCAGTGCCAGACCTCAACGTATATACCAACCTCTTCATCAAGTTCAAGGTGGTAAAAGTACTGAATATCGAGCTGGGTGCCGACGCCAGATACTTCACCAGCTACGAGGCTCCGGATTATTCTCCTTACATCGGTCAATATACCGTACAGGGCAACGGCGAGAAGAACGTGAAGGTGGGCAACTACCCTATCGTCAATGCCTACGCCAATGTTCACATCAAGCACACCCGCTTCTTCGTGATGATGAGCCATCTAAATGCAGGACAAGGCGACAAGAACTACTTCTTCACCCCTCACTATCCGATGAACCAGCGAGTTTTCAGAATGGGTGTAAGCTGGAACTTCTTCAACTAGGAAGCGAATCTTTTCCACAAGAGATTCTTCTGAAACAAAATAGAAGCGAATCTTTTCTTAATGAATAACAACAAGGAGCGAGGTTCCCCAAAAACCTCGCTCCTTATAATTTAAAAGCAACAATATGATGATAAAGACAAATTCTATCAAGGCATGGTTTCTCGCCGCCCGCCCCGTCACCCTTTCGGCTGCGGCAGTACCGGTGATGCTGGGAGTAGCCCTGGCATACAAGGACTCAAATGCCAACTGCCAATGGATTCCAGCCCTGCTCTGCCTGCTCTTTGCATGGATAATGCAGATAGACTCAAACCTGGTAAACGACTTCTTCGACTTCAAGCATGGCAACGACGACGAAACCCGCCTGGGACCGAAACGAGCCTGTGCTGAAGGCTGGATTACGATGAAAGCCATGAAATGGGGCATTATCATCACTACCCTTCTAGGCTGCATCATCGGTTTGCCCCTTGCCTTCTACGGAGGAAAGGAGATGATCATCGTGGGTATCTGCTGTGTCCTCTTCTGTTTCCTCTACACCACTAAGCTGAGTTATCTGGGATTGGGCGACCTACTGGTACTTCTCTTTTTCGGCATCGTGCCGGTCTGCTGCACCTACTACCTGGTCATGCCTGAAGGAATACAGACTGTATCAGCAGAAGCCATACTGACTTCCATCGCCTGCGGACTGGTAGTAGATACGCTGCTCATTCTGAACAACTATCGCGACTACGACAACGACATCAAGGCGGGCAAGAAGACACTGATCGTTCACATCGGCAAGAAAAACGGCGAGCGTCTCTACTGCGCACTGGGCAACATCGGTATCCTCATCATGATTGGAATCAACATCTATGGTGCACTTGCCTACGATGCAGATACTAAGTTTTTGCCTTTCGCCGCCACATATCTCGTGGTGCACAACCGAACATTCGCCAAGATGAGGAAGATAGGAGAAGGCAGAATGCTGAACAAGGTACTGGGCTACACGGCTCTCAACATCTTTACCTTTGGTATGATCTCTACCTTCATCATCCTTGGAATGATGTGGTAATCCCAGAGATACCCGCCCCCTCTGGAATGGCATGAGAAGATTCTAGAATGAGAAGATAACATTCAGGAATAATAATTATATAATGTACGCACGTACATTATATATATAAAAGAAGAAAAAGTATGAAGCAACAAGTAAATCTCGAAATCATGCAGTTTGTGGAAACACAGATTCTGCCCAAATATACGGAGTTTGGCGAGAGCCACGGATTGCGCCACGTGACCCGTGTGATCAGAAACGCCCTGAAACTCGTACCTGTAACAGGTGCCGACATCGACATGGTTTATATCGTTGCCGCCTACCACGACCTGGGAATGAGCGGTCCGCGCGCCATCCACCACCTCACCAGTGGCAAAATCCTCCAGGCTGATGCCAGACTGAAGCGCTGGTTCACTCCCGAGCAGATTAAAATCATGAAAGAAGCCGTGGAGGATCACCGCGCCTCCTCCAGTCGCCAGCCCCGAAGCATCTATGGCAAGATTGTTGCCGAAGCCGACCGCGACATCGATATTCACGAAATCTTTCTTCGTGCTATCGAATACGGAGAGGAGAACTATCCCGGAAAAGGAAAGGAAGAGCAATGGCAGCGGTTCGCCGACCACATGGACGAGAAATATTCCCGCAACGGCTACATCAAGCTCTGGATTCCCAACTCACCCAATGAGAAGGCTCTGAAAGAGCTACGGAATATCATTGAAGACAAGACAGAACTCAGGAAATATTTCGAAGAAATATACGAAGAGCTCAGGAAAAAGAAGTCTTGACCCTTGAGAGAAACAAGGAAAAGGGAGTTCTGACTTTTGATAAAGAAGATTTTTCGAAAAAATCAGCAGAAAGATTTGGTAGTTTCAAAAGATTGCATTATCTTTGCAGTATAGAAAACCCAAAGACTTCTATCAATAGATGATAACCTATGCTATGTCTATTCGACAAAGATATAAGGGTCGTGTCGGTTCGATCGGGATACTCATCAAATTACACTTATGAAACCGAGAAGACTTCTCTTGCCTATGGCGGGCCACATAAACTGACATGTCAACTAAGCTGCAAAGCCGGTGGATTACAAAAGCGGAGAGCTCTCAAATGTTTATGACATTCGGAGTTTCATCACATCATCGAGCGACCCTTTCCTACAGGAGGCAGATTTCCAATAATTGGTAAATCTGCCTCCTTTTTTGTTGACAAAGTCAGCTTATCCCCTATAAATCCTCCCAAAAACAAGAAAAATCAAGAAAATATGCATATTTCTTGAAAAAAGTTGCAGAAAAATTTGGTGGAACAAAAAAAATGTAGTATCTTTGCACCCGCATTTGAGAACGATGCTTGTTGATTTGGCAACAATATCCGATTGGAAGGTTGGGTGAGTGGCTGAAACCACCAGTTTGCTAAACTGACGTGCGGGATTACCGTACCGGGGGTTCGAATCCCCCACCTTCCGCAAGCGGAGTTTAAGATTGCATCGTTGGTCGATTCATCTAATGGTTAGGATACAAGATTCTCAATCTTGGCATAGGG
>ERZ1031467.465-NODE-465-length-12534-cov-7.146486_pt1 | contig 12534 bp, 10 predicted proteins | sample MGYA00517105_ERZ1031467 | MGnify/ENA primary metagenome ERZ1031467 (study PRJEB33719, sample SAMN04261155) | wastewater metagenome | biome: rural village; feature: human; material: feces | host: Homo sapiens | place: El Salvador | collected 2013-01-07 ...
ATATATAATAAGGTGTGGTATAACATAGATTTATTTTATCAATAAAACATTAACTACAATTACACTATTATCAATTTATCTCATTCCTCCTTATCCGCTTGGCCACGAGAGGGCAAGGTCTTAAGCTTCTTGTAGAGCGTCTGTCTCGTAATACCCAACATCTCTGCAGCCTTGCTCATATTGCCACGACAATGCTCAACAGCACGCTGCACGTGCTCCTGCTCCATTTGTTCGAGTGGCATCACCTCACGGTTCTTGTCTATTGCATCATGTAGGGTTGCTATTAGCTTGTCGTTATCCCATGGCTTGGTAACAAAGTCGGCTGCTCCATACTTAAGTCCCTTAACAGCCAACTGCACATCTGCGTATGCAGTAATAAGCACAACGGGCGTATTTGGATGCAGCTTCTTTATTGTTCGCAACCAGAACAATCCGTCTTGCCCCGTATTTACGCCGAGCGAGAAGTTCATATCGAGCAACACAGCATCCACATTCTGTTCATTGGAAAGAGTAGCCACAAGATTATCGGGCGACGTCATAGTAATGATGTGCTCAAACTCTGTGGCAAGACATATCTTAAGTGCCGTAAGAATGGCAGCATTGTCGTCGACAACTATAAGAGTGTTGTAAGAATAAGTCATATTTTTTGCTTGCAAATGTAAATAAAAATAGTCGCTATTCAAATGATTTATTCGGATTTAACATTGGTTGGTGCCATACTTATGAGAAAGCAGTTTTTGCGGCAGAGATTAAATACTATAGGCAAGAAGCATAAAATTAAGATATTTATTAGGTTAAATGGATTAAAAAGTATAAATTTGTAAGTGAATTAGACAACGATTGCTATTTTAAAAACATATTTATGAGAAAGTCTATTACACTTACAATTGCATTTTTACTTGCATCTATGTCATCAATTCTGATGGCAAACCCATTGCAAAATAAAAACAATGCAACCACAGTAAGTCGTGCCTATGCACTACGTGTATATGACGACAGTTGGGGAAAGAACAACTCCCAAACGGAGCTTGTTTCGTTCGATGTTGACAATCCAAATGAGATGACCGTCGAACAAAAGTTTGAGAATAAGCTGGCTCGTGCTGCCACTTATGTTGATGGAACATACTATATGTTGGAAAGCGATGATGGCTATGTGGCATACCGTTTTTCTTCGTATGATGTAAACACTAAAGAATACAAGGTAATAAAGGAATATAAGACATCCGACTTAGAGAATGCATTAATGATACAATGTATGGCCTATGACCCTACCACAAAGAAAATATTCCTCTATGCATTCGACATTCTAAATTCTACTGGTGTAGATGAAGAAGGTGGAGAGCTTGACATTCCTTTTGAATTGCTGACAATAGACCCAGCTACTGGTAAAGCCACTGTTGTAGGCGAAAATACTATGCAGCAAATTCTAACTCTTGCTGTATCGGCTGATGGATATATGTATGGCATTGACACCAATGGTACACTTTGGAGTATCAATAAGACCAATGGTTCTCTCTTATACGAGGAGGGTTATGCACCAGTACAACCAAAGAGTTTGCAATCAATGGCATTCGACACAAAGAACAATCTGCTTTATTGGGCAGGATTCACCACAACCTCAATCGGTAGTGGTTCTGGTTTCTTTGGCAAATTCAGTTTCTCTGAAGATGAAGGTTGGATGTATTCCAATTTAAGCAATTTCAACAGCAATTCAGAATTGGTAGGTTTGTATATCGATAGCGACCCAGCACCTAAGGGATCGCCATCAGCAGTAAGCAACCTTGCATTGAAGGCTGCCGACAATGGCAAACTGCAAGCAACCCTAACATGGACCAACCCACAATTCACTACAGGTGGCGAGCCTTTATCTGGTACGCACACTGTAAAGGTATATCGCGACGACCAGCTTCTTGCCACTGTTGACAATCAGACAGCTGGCAGTAATGGTAGTGTTGTAATTACAGAAACAACATCGGGCATAAAGGGATACACAGTAGGCGTTTCAAACGCTTATGGTGATGGACGTACTGCATACGTTGAAGGTTTTGTTGGTAGAGACACTCCGGGAGATATAGTAAACCTCAAGCTCACAAAAGATTCAGACAATCAACTATCGGTTAGTTGGGACGCACCTGCTACGGGTATGCATGGCGGATGGTATGACACAAGCACATTGAAATATAATGTTGTTCGCCTACCTGATAATGCAGAATTGGCTACTGGCATCACAGACAAAAAGTATACTGATGCCAATATTGAAAAGATGGGCGGCTATAGCTATAGCGTGACCGCTACAAATGTTGATGGTAATGGAGCTACAGTTGAATCGGGACAAGAGTTTGCCGGTAATCCGATAGAGATGCCATTTAGCTGCAACTTCTCTACTTCTGAACTTGTACGTCTTTGGAAGGTATATGATGCCGATAAAGACGGACAGACATGGTATTCGGCAAAGAACAATGTTGAATCGTTTATGAAATATTTCCCTGACCAAGAGTTGTCACCTGACTTAAAGTCGAACGATTGGTTGATTTCTGCTCCAATGCGCTTTGAAGCTGGAAAGACATATACATTGCAATATTGGGAGCGCACGCAAGGTCAGTTGTTCCCAGTAAACTATAACATAACAATAGGTAAAGGTACTACTCCTGAGGCTCAAACCACAATACTCAGCAACGAACGCAACATTGTAAATCAGAGTATGGAGCAAAAGACTGTTGTTATAACTGTTCCTGAGACTGGTGTATATAGCATCGGATTCCAGGTTCTTAATCGCGTGTCATTCCATCTGAAGGATGTTGTAATTGAACAGCGCAATGCTGTGGAACTTGCAGCAGAAGCATTCAGCGGAAGCAATGCTCCTGTAGTAGGCAAAGCATCTGACTATACTGTTAAGGTAAAGAACAATGGTTACGAACAGCAAAGCAACTTTGAGGTACAATTACTTGACAGCGATGACAATGTGCTTGCATCCAACTCAACTGGTGTGGTAGAACCATTTGAAAGCAAAGACATTGTTGTGGCATGGACTCCACAAGCAGAAGGCAAATTCAAGATTCACGCTCGCGTAGTGGCAGATGGTGATGCAGATGCGACAAATAACGATACCGAGGAGAAGACAGTTACAGTACTTGCCAATGGTTCATGGGTAGACGTTGCTATAAATCATCAATCAGAGAATAGCATGTCGCCATTTAATGTAATGAAGAAGTATAGTATTGCCCAGACTATCTACGATTCTGACAGCTTGAATTGTGGCAATGTTATCATTAAAGGCTTGATGTTCTATTACAAAGCAACTACACAGAACAACGATTTCCCAGTAGAGATTTATCTTGCCAATACTGATAAAGAGAACTTCAACGACATGGAGGCTGTGCCAGAAAACGAATTTACCCTTGTTTATGATGGCAATTTGGCTATACCAGTTGACCAGACAACAACAATGGTATTATTTGACAAACCATTTGCTTATGACGGACAGAAGAATCTGGCTATGATGACACGTGGCAATGCTGGCAGTCTGCTTAAAGGCATATACTTTATGTCACAATACATAAGTGCTGACAAAGATAAACATATGTGGTATGACTTTAGCGCAACAGAGCGAGTACCATTCCCTTCTAAAGTGCTAAGAACAACCAAAGACCGTGCAAGCGTGTCGTTCTTTACCACAAAGCAAACCGACGGTATAAACAGCGTAAATGCTACAGAATACGATATTGATGTAAAGATGGTTGGCAATATCCTGACTGTAAATGGCGAATACGACAATATGCGCATTTATAGTGTGGCAGGCCAGCTTGTTGGTGAAAATGCACATCATGATAATTATATCAATATGAGCAAATACCAGACAGGCGTTTACCTTCTTGAATTTGTTAAGGGCAACGCTAAAACAGTAAAGCGTGTTATAGTGAAATAATTGTATAGGGCGTATCAAAAGTTTTTACTTTGATACGCCTTTTTTTAGTTATATACAGAATCATACTAACAACAATAGCCTTATACCGAGCTATTCGGCATCCTTTCAGTTAAAATAACTAAAAAACGGCAGTTCTCTCGCTTGTTTTGGGTAATTTTGCAGTTTACAGATTTCATAAGAATTAACGAGTAACCAATGAGCTTAACAGGCATCATACGCAATGCGTTCATTCCCCGACAGCATAAGCTGGAACGCCACTTCACAGAACCAGAATCTCTGCAACATGAGGTTCTGCAACACTTGCTGCAAAGTGCAGCCAACACCGAATACGGACGCAGCCATCTATTTGGCTCAACACGTACATACGAAGACTTTGTACGCAACGTGCCGGTAAACACATACGAAGAGCTTAAGGCCGATATCGACAGAATGAGACATGGCGAAGCTAACATACTTTGGCCAGGAACCGTTAAATGGTATGCCAAGTCGTCGGGCACAACCAACGACAAGAGCAAGTTTATACCCGTGTCTTACGAGGGTCTTAAGCGTATACACTATCAAGGAGGCACAGATGTTGTGGCTTTGTATCTGCAGAATAATCCGAAAAGCCGCATGTTTGATGGTAAGGGACTTATACTTGGAGGATCACACTCGCCCAACTATAATCTCGACGACTCGCTTGTGGGTGACCTAAGTGCTATACTTATCGAGAATATCAATCCGCTTGTAAACCTGATACGTGTGCCTAAGAAGCAGACGGCTTTGCTGTCCGACTTTGAATTGAAGCGCGACCGTATTGCCCACGAGTGTCTTAATAAGAATGTTACCAATCTGTCTGGTGTGCCTTCATGGATGCTTAGCGTACTGGTGCGTGTGCTTGAGATATCGGGAAAGGAGCGCATTGACGAGGTATGGCCTAACCTTGAGGTATTCTTCCACGGAGGTATTGCCTTTACACCATACCGTCCACAATACGAGCACATCATCAAGTCGGCCAACATGCACTATATGGAGACATATAACGCATCCGAGGGTTTCTTCGGCATACAGAACGACCCAACCGACAAATCGATGCTGCTGATGCTTGACTATGGTGTATACTACGAGTTTTTGCCTATGGACGAGTTTGACTCGCCCAACCCTAATATCGTACCACTCGAAGGTGTGGAGACGGGACGCAACTATGCTATGCTCATTAGTACGTCTTGCGGCTTATGGCGATATATGATTGGCGATACTGTGAAGTTTACATCCAAACGTCCGTACAAGTTTGTTATTACCGGACGTACCAAATACTTTATCAACGCCTTTGGCGAGGAACTTATTCAGGACAACGCCGAGAAAGGACTGGCATATGCTTGCGAGAAGACGGGAGCCGAGGTAAAGGAATATACTGCAGCGCCTGTATTTATGGACCAAAATGCCAAGTGCCGCCATCAATGGCTTATAGAGTTTGCCAAGAAGCCAGCCAATCTTACCGAGTTTGCCGACCTTCTTGACAAACGTCTTCAGGAAATCAATTCCGACTACGAGGCCAAGCGATTCCATGACATAACCCTACAACATCTCGAAGTAGTGGAGGCCCGACCTGGACAATTTGACGACTGGTTGCGCTCAAAAGGCAAGTTAGGAGGCCAGCACAAGATTCCAAGACTGTCTAACAACAGACAGTATATTGAGGAGATAATGGGGTAAGCACATAATTGTACTGTCATATATGAAGAATATACTTATATATATATATCATAACATTCTACACTACCCTCATACGGGAAGGAGAGAAACCGCTTTGCGGTTATGGATGGGGCTATTATGCCTTATCCTTCTTGCCTCTTGTGCCCGTATGGGACGTCCTGATGGAGGATGGTATGACGAGACACCTCCACATGTTGTGGCTGCATATCCAGAGGATGGAGGCACAAACGTTACAGCCAAGAAGGTGCGCATACTATTCGATGAATTCATCAAGATAGAGAATGCTACAGAGAAGGTTGTGGTATCGCCACCACAAATGGAGCAAGCCGAGATTAAGTCTACCGGAAAACGTATTGAGGTGCAGCTTAAAGACTCGCTATTGCCTAATACAACCTACACAATCGACTTCTCGGATGCTATCAGCGACAATAACGAGGGCAATCCCTTAGGCAATTACACATATAGCTTTGCTACGGGCGACCATATAGACACATTGGAGGTGGCTGGATGTGTGCTGCAAGCCGACAATCTGGAACCTGTAAAGGGAATCCTCGTTGGTTTGTATGGCGAGATGGAAGACTCGTGCTTTATAAAGAAACCTATGTTGCGTGTGGCTCGTGCCGACTCGCGCGGACATTTCATAATACGTGGTGTAGCACCAGGCAATTACCGCATATATGCCTTGCAAGACCAGGACGGTGACTATCGTTTCTCGCAAAAGAGTGAGCAGATTGCATTCTCATGCGATACTATCACTCCATCGTTCTGCGACGCTGTACGACAGGATACTACATGGATTGACTCGCTGCATATCAAGGACATAACACGTGTGGGATATACAAGGTTTACCCCAGACAACATTGTGCTGCGTGCATTCAACGAGACTCTTACAGACAGGTTCTTCCTTAAAGCCGAACGTCAGGAGCCCGATCACTTTACACTGTTCTTTAGTTATGGCGACAAGAGTCTGCCTGAATTGCGCGGACTAAACTTTGATGACAGCAACGCATTCATAATAGAGCCAACGATACGTCGCGACACTATAACTTATTGGTTGCGCGACACTACGCTTGTAAACCAAGACACGCTGAGCATTGAGCTTAAGTATATGGCTACAGACACCCTTGGATGTCTGCAACCACAAACAGATACTCTGCAGATATTATCGAAGTTGACATATGCCAAACGACTTAAGGATGCGCAGAAAGAGTACAACGACTGGCACAAGAAGCAAGAAAAGAAACGCAAACGAGGCGAACCTTACGACTCGGTTATGCCACCACGCTTGCTGACACCACAGATACAGATAAACTCCACAATCGATCCTGACCGTGATGTGCGATTGATGTTCAAGTGTCCACTCGCCTTGGTTGACTCGTCAAAGATACATCTTTATGCCAAACATGATACTCTGTGGTACGACACTCCGCTACGCATAAGCCCCGTAATAGAACGTATACCTGGCGACACAGCCACTGCTGATATAGCCAAGTCGCTGAGGATGTATGACATACAAGCCGCTTGGCAACCAGATACAGAATATAGTTTGGAGATGGACTCATTGGCATTTGCCGACATATACGGTCTGCATTCGCCTAAGCTGAAGCAAGGATTCAAGGTGAAATCGCTCGACGAATACAGCTCATTGGTATTTACCATTCCTCAGGCTAAGGGCGAGAACATCGTTGTTGAGCTTCTCAATCAGCAGGATGCAGCTGTAAAGCGTACCAATGTAGTGGATGGAACAGCACAGTTCTTCTACATTACACCAGGCATATATTATGCCCGACTCTTCTACGACGACAATAACAACGGCGTATGGGATACAGGCGAATATGCAACAGGACGACAGCCTGAACTTACGTGCTACTATCCTGACGAGATAGAATGCAAAGCTAAGTGGGACGTAACACTCAACTGGAATCCGAAGGAGCGTACTGCCGAACAGCAGAAGCCGGCAAAGATAACCAAACAGAAGGCGGAGCAGCAACGCAAGATACAGCAACGCAACATAGAAAGAGCAAGAAAAATGGGTATACCATACCCGTTCTAACAAGAACGGGACTTACCCACAATCACCTTTAAACTGAATAAGGATGAACAAGATGAAACAGCTTTTGATAACAATGGCAATGCTCCTTGTGGGCATAACCACAACTAACGCACAGTGCAAGTTTCAGAACACAGCATTCAAGTCGGGCGAGTTTCTTACCTACAACCTCTACTTCAATTGGAAGTTTGTTTGGGTTAAGGTGGGCAACGCGTCGATGTCGACTGTAGAGAGCAAGTATCACGGCAAGCCGGCATACCGATCGTCGCTTATAACACGCACATCGCATAATGCCGACAAGTTCTTCGTTATGCGCGACACACTTTTGTGTTACAACTCTACACATCTCGAACCTCTATACTTCCGCAAGGGAGCACAAGAGGGCAAACGCTATACCGTGGACGAGGCTTTCTTCAGTTATCCTAATAATAAGGTGCATATCAAGCAACACCGTTTGCGCCATAATGGCGAGAACGTATACAAGGAATGGCACCGTAACGACTGCACCTATGACATGCTGAGCATATTCTTGCGTGCACGCTCGTTCAACCCTGAAGGATGGAAGAAAGGCACACGCGTTAACTTCCCTATAACCGACGGCACAAAGATTATTACAGCCATGCTCGAATACAAGGGAAAGACAACTGTTAAGGCCGATAATGGTGTGAAGTATCGCTGTCTGCAACTATCGTATATGGAACACGAAGACGGCAAATACAAGGAGATTGTGCGTTTTTATGTAAGCGATGATGCCAACCACGTGCCAGTACGTCTTGACATGTTCCTTAAGTTTGGTTCTGCAAAGGCTTTCCTTGTAGGAGCAAAGGGCGTAAAGAGCAAGATGACATCAATTGTGAAGTAGGCTCGTTGAGCAACAATAAAAAAGACAAAACAATATGTCCAAGCACAAAGTATATACATTATATATTATCGTAGGCGTGACGATGTTGCTCGCCGCATGCACCATGCCTGCCAAACAGCAAACAGTAGGCAATAAGGCGAGGCATCAGTTCACTAACGAGATATTGCTTGGCTATACACCTGTTAAGAACCAAGGACGCAATCCACTATGTTGGGCCTACTCTATGCTTGCCACAATAGAGACCGAACATATAATGATGGGCGACTCAGTAAACTTGTCAGTAGACTACGTAGCACGCAATCTACTTATGGAACAAACCCGACGCCACTTTTTGGCTAACGGTAAATTTCGTATAAATATGCGTGGTACCATGCCGCTGCTGCTAAGACTTCTGAACGAATACGGCGCAATGCCATACGACTCGTACAACAACAGGGACATAAACTACAAGAGTCTTGCCAAGCGTATGTCAACGCTATCCGATGCTTCGGCTAACATGAGTCTACTTGAAGAACGTGCAGAAAGAGTGCTCGACGACCATATCGGCGCCTTGCCACCACACGTCTTTATGTTAGGAGCTGAATATACACCACAAGAGTTTGCCCATAGCGTGTGTATGCGAAACGAGTACATGGCCATGACAAGCTTTACACATCACCCGTTCGACGAGATGTTTGTGCTCGAGATACCCGACAACTACAACAACGATCCCTTCTATAATGTGCCTATCGATGTGCTGATGAACCGTATAGAGAAGTCTATACGTGCTGGACACCCAGTGTGTTGGGAGGGTGACATAACAGAAAAAGGTTTCTCTTTCAAGGATGGTGTAGCAATGCTTGGCAAAGAACAGCCGTGCACACAGCAACAGCGACAGACAGCTTTTGAGAACCGTAGTACAACAGACGACCATTGTATGGCACTTATAGGATTGGCACACGACAAGCAAGGACACCGCTTCTATATAGCAAAGAATTCATGGGGAACAGACAATCCTTATGGCGGCTTGATGTACCTATCGGAAAACTATATAAGGATGAAGACAGTTGCGGTAGTAGTAAAGAACATGTAAAAAAAGGGAAGGTTTCTCGGCCGAGAAACCTTCCCTTTATATTATTGTGGTTTGCACAAAAGCGCCGAAGCACCCATATGCAAGTCTTGCCACTGATTAGTTGAGAGCATCTGCAAACTCAGCGCCAGCCTTAAACTTGGCTACCTTCTTAGCTGCGATGGCAATCTTCTCCTTAGTTGCAGGGTTGATACCCTCACGAGCAGGACGCTCATTTACGCTGAATGTGCCGAAGCCGATAAGCTGAACCTTGTCGCCCTCAACAAGAGCATTCTTAATTGCCTCTATTGTAGCCTCAAGAGCCTTCTTGGCATCACCCTTGCTAAGATCAGCAGCCACTGCTATCTTCTCGATCAATTCTGTCTTGTTCATAATTTTTGAATGTATTAAAGTGTTTATAAATTGAATATCACGTAATTATACCTATTAGGGCACACAAATTTAGATTATTCCTTTCATAAAACAAACAAAAAACAGAAAAAAGTTCATAAAAACCCGAAAAAAAGCGTCATAACCCCCTATTTAATAGGCTATAACGGGATTTTTTCGTACTTTTGTGCTTTAAAACCAACGTTTATATACAGAATCTTAATATGCAAAACATTCCAACGGTTACACGTAGCCTACTTATAGCCAATGTTGTTGTATTTCTTGCCACAATGTTGATGTCGTATGTAGATCTCGACCTTAACAGAGTACTTGGACTGCACTTTATCCTTGCACCCAACTTCCAGGCTTATCAGCTGCTGACATATATGTTTGCACACGGAGGCTGGAGCCACATTTTCTTCAACATGTTTGCTTTATGGATGTTTGGAGGTATAGTGGAACGCACATGGGGACCGCGCAAGTTTCTCTTCTATTATATGGTATGCGGCATTGGTGCCGGACTCTTTCAAGAGCTTGCACAGCTTGGCGAATTCTACTATATAGCTTCAAACAATCTTGCCAACTTCAACATATCGCAAACCATGCTTGTGGCCGAAGCCAACGCTTCTATGCTAAACTCATGGACTACGGTAGGAGCCTCGGGTGCTATATATGGCATTCTGCTTGCATTTGGCATGCTTTATCCAGAAGAGCGCATGTTTATCTTCCCGCTTCCGGTACCCATCAAGGCTAAATGGTTTGTTGTAGGATATGCAGCCATTGAGTTGTTCATGGCTTTCTCTACAGCTAACGACGGTGTCGCACACATTGCCCACCTCGGAGGTATGGTGTTCGGATTCTTCCTAATACGTTATTGGCGCCGACATCCAAGCATAGGTTATGGCAGACGTGGCGGACAGCAATTCTTCGATTCCTTGCGCTCGTCATGGGAACGACGTACTAACAAACACGCTAACGGCTTTAATTCGTCAACACACCAGTCAAACAGCTCTGCCAACACACGCAGCGAGAGTGACTGGGACTATAATGCACGACGTAAAGCCCAGCAAGAAGAGGTAGACCGCATACTTGATAAGATTCGTCGCTCTGGCTACGACAGCCTTACACGCGAGGAAAAACAGCGTCTGTTTGATAACAGTCGCAAATAGAAAAACCCCAACACTCTGTAAATGAACACTCTTACAAGCTATACATTACGCATAATAGCCGGCGCAAACGTGGCTACAATAATAGCCATGCTTGCTGTCGGATTCAGCGACCATATCAATCCCGCCAGCCACCCGTTGATAGCCAACGTGGGACTGGCGTTTCCCATATTTCTGCTTATCAACATAGCATTCTTGGTGTTTTGGCTATGTGTTAAGAAACGCTGGGCTCTTATACCTATAGGCGGACTGATTATAGGCTTTCTGCCCATACGCATATATTCGCCACTAAACTTACGTGCCGACGCCCCTGAGGGCTGCATAAAGGTTATACAGTACAATGTATTTGGCTTTAATGAATGGAAAGACACTAACGACCAATCGGAAATTATAAACTACATTCTACGCGAGAAACCCGACATACTGTGTATGGAGGAATCACCTGTAGGCACTAAGAAAGATTTGGTCGACTCGGCACTTATATCCATTCTGCAATATAGCGACACTATCGACAATGGCTCTATATCCATATACTCCAAATATCCCATTGTAGGACATGAACGCATAAACTATCACAGCGACAACAAAAACTCTTCTGGAGCATTCTTCGTATTAACCGCTCCAAAAGACACAACCATAGTGATAGCCAACCACTTTGAAATTACTGGTCTATCGCTTGAGCAACGTGCACAATTCAAGGCCATACTCAAGGGAAAAGTAGAGAAAGACTCTATGGAGATAGAGTCGAAAGCCATATGGCGTAGACTTGCAGAATCGGCTAAGGTAAGAGCACCACAAGCCGATGCTGTGGCCGAATACATACAACAGCATAAGGACAAGAGCATCATACTGATGGGCGATTTCAACGATTCGCCTATATCGTACGTCAGAAGGCGAATTGCACAAGAGCTTACCGACTGCTATGTGTCAACAGCAAACGGTCCTGGCATAAGCTATCATTACAGTGGTTTCTACGTGCGAATAGACAATATCTTCTGCTCAGACCACTGGATGCCATACGATTGCCACGTGGACAATTCAATTAAAGCATCCGACCATTATCCCGTTGTTTGCCTCCTGAAACGCCGAGGAACATAAGATAGAACACGCAAAACAAGCTAAAACATTCTGAAACAGAAGAAAAAAAGCTATAAATTTCGCAAAACGTGAAAAAATAACTAACTTTGCACGCTATCTATACCTTATAAGACCGACAAGGCAAAATAAGGCAAGAAAGCAAACCAAATAACGGAAACAGAAAAAACAATAATAACAAAAATAAAATCAAAAAAATGCAGAACAAAGGTATTGTAATTGTAACAGCCGCCCTGTTGACACTTGCAAGCATCTTCTATCTATCGTTCACGGCTGCCACAAAATACTATGACAGCCAGGCTG
>ERZ1031467.466-NODE-466-length-12529-cov-19.558442_pt1 | contig 12529 bp, 6 predicted proteins | sample MGYA00517105_ERZ1031467 | MGnify/ENA primary metagenome ERZ1031467 (study PRJEB33719, sample SAMN04261155) | wastewater metagenome | biome: rural village; feature: human; material: feces | host: Homo sapiens | place: El Salvador | collected 2013-01-07 ...
ACTGTCTCCACTTCTGTTTCCCCATCCGTTTTGGGTTACATAATAAATGTAATCTGCAATACCTGCGCTGTTTGTCTTTTCCTGTGGTGCGATATTGGCAGTATTGTCAGCCTCATAGGCACCGATATCTATGGCGCAGTCCTTGATTCGGTTGGTATAGTCCATATCGGTTTCCGGAAGGATGATTCCATTTCCTACATTTGTGGTTCCACCATTCAGACACTTGTTACCTGTCAAACCACCCGCCTCGTACAGACGGAAGTTGTTCTTCAGGCGGGCATTGCGGAAGCGGAAATTGTTTCCACTTTCGTAGGACTGGTCCTCAAATGGGAAAGCCTGAGCCTTATCTCCTGTGAAATTACCATCGTTTTCCTGGAATTTGCTGCTCAGGTCATTACTGTTCATGTAGCAGTTGTGGGATGGATTCATCTTGCCCGAAGCAGCAGAGTTTACCTGATCTGTGATGCTTTTGCCGTTGTTGTAATTATCATAAATGATACAGTTGTAGAGTGAGAGCTGCGAGTCAACTCCGGTATTGCTGTCCTGCCAATGATAGATGCCGGTTCCGTTTGTCGCCATATTATAGGCGATGGTATTGTTGTAGAATTTGGCACTCTCCAGGAAGATACCTCCGCCACGACAGGTTCCGTTATAACAACGGTTGTTTGCCACGACAAGGTTGTAGCCGGTGCCTTGAATCATATAGGCTCCGCCTCCATAACTTTCACTGCTGTTGGCATAACTCAGGTTTCTCAGCAGGTAACTGTTCGAAATCTTACTGTTCTCGCCGTCCATATACAGACCGCCACCACGTACGCGACTGCCATGGTTGAAGTTGTTGACGATGATGAGGTTTTCCAGTTCTACTCCTCTGAATACACGCACACCTGCTCCTCCGTCACGGTTAGCACCAGGATAGTTGATGATGTAGCCGTGACGTACAGAGAAGCCATCCCATTTGGCATATTTGTAATTCTTGTAGTTGATGTCGTCTATCAAATCTCCTTTATAGCGTACTGCATTACCGTCGGTACGTGAGGCGTTTCCATCACCCGATGGTGACCAGGTAGGAAGGCATACGTCTGGTTGGTAGAGAACATAATGGCGCTCAGTATTTCCACTGTTCATCAACTTTTTTGTAAAGTCATATTTAGAGCCATCTTCAGGTTTGTCCTCCTGATACCACATTTCCTTATCTCCGTTTTTGAAGTATACAGGCGATTCCTTTCTGATCTGTAGAATGGTTTCATACTTGGTCTTGACCAGATTTTCGTATTCCTTACGTGCCGGTACGTATTGTGACAGCAGCGGATGGCGGTCGTCTTCTCCAGGATAGCCTTCGTATGGAAAACCGCCTATTACCTCCACCTTGTCTCTGACAACAAAGCCTTTGTAGTCTGTATAGATGCCTGCACCTACCCAAACTACTACCCAGTCTTTCTTGTCTTTATTCTTATTCAACTCTGCCGCTCTTTCTACAGCATATTGCAAACCGCTGATGTATTGCTCCTTTCTGTTGTTGGTAATCTTGTTATAGGTTCCCCAATTGTTGGAATAGGCTCGCGCTTGGTTATCTGAGTTTGTCCAGAAATCGCCATAAGAATCTATTTCAGAACGATACTTGCCTTTAGCTTGACTATAATCCGTATTGTCAATAGTAGTGCTAAGCAGCGTATTGTCACTCTGCTTTACATAGAAATCATTGCCCGTTCTATCAATTGTTTTGTCACACATGGCGTTACCGATGATCGCCTTGTCCCAGCTGCTTCCGTCATATTCTTTATCTGATTCATTCAGAAGATTAAAGTCTGGGTTGCCGTCTTTGTCGTCTTTGTTGGCATCGCTGATGATTTCATATTTCTGGTTGTACGAACGCACGTAGATAATCTTTCCTGCTTTTGGCAGGAGAGCTTCGTATGCACCCAGGTCAGGAACACCACCTAGGTTGCGGTCTTCGCCGGTGATGTCCTTGGCTGTGGTAGTTGCATTGTTTTCTTGGGCGCTGTTGATGATGCGGCCAGCCTCTGCAGAACTGGTCAGCGGGCGGAAGGATGAATAGCCTCCGTAATAAACGTTGCCGCTCATTCTGGCACCCACATCATTGGTTGGGTTGCTAAAGTTCAGGGCTCCGTCTTTTCCCAGAGTCTTGATATCCATGCTGTTCTTGCATTCCGAACCATCCCATGTGCCGTTTATGTTCAGTTTGTTTCCTACAGCATACGAGGTAGCCTTCACAAGGTCGTAATCTGGTGCTACTCCCTCATTGTTGATGATGCTTACATGGTTGAGTGTGAGAGAGTTGTTGCTGCCTGGGCTCTTGTTCAGATAGATGATGGAAGGCAGCTCCGATGGACTTGGATTATGCGGATCCTTGCTTGTGTTGTTATTGATGACGCAGTTTTCCAGTTCCAATTTCACATTCACGGCATCCGGCATGGTAGCGATAGCACCGCCATCTGTCGCTGTATTGTTCTCAAAGATGCAATTCTTCAGCTTCACGGTGGTTGGTTCACTGCTCTGGTCCATGCTGCCTATCAGCACGCCGCCACCATAAGGCATGTAGGCAGTACCGGCAGCGTATGCATGGGTAAAGGCATAGCCGTCGATGGTGATGTTGGCACCCGCTTCGATGCGGACCAGATGGTAGAGACCCTCGTTGAGTTCTGAACCGTTCAGGTTTCCGTTCAGCTCGGTGCGGTATTTGATAGGGTCACGGTCTTCATCTTTCGGATTCGGATTTTCAGAATACTCCGGATAACCGCCATACACGGTAACAGGAAGTACGCAAGGTTGAATGCTGAAGGTGCATGACCTGGCGTCAGTTTCCTCGAACGTGTAAGCAATCTTCGGTTCGAAGATACCTTCACGACCGCAGATTTCAAACTCCCAATCGCTGTTCTTCTCAATAGTGAAATCCTCAGGCGTAGTACTGCCCTTGGTAACCACCTTTACCTTATCCCCATCCTTGATGTCGGCAAGATAACCGAGTATTTCATCTGCAGATGATGAGGTATAGCTCTTTTCCCACGACTGTCCTGTGCCGTCCACCAGTTCTCGTGAACGGTCAAAGTAGATGCGCAGGCGATTCTTACTGTCATTCTTTTCAAATACAAGGTCTTGGTTGTCAGCTATATAGGCTCCTGCTGACGGAACCGAACTGATAGCCTTTCCGCTCAGGTCTATTTTTGGCTGATACAGGTAGGAAGATGGCAGGAGGGCATAGTTGATGCCCACGTTGCGCAGTCGGGTTCCTTTCACGATTTCCCAGTAATAGTTCACCGTCTTCATGTCTGTAAGTACACCACGTTTCTCGTTGAAGGCTTCCACCGTGTTGTAAGGTGCTTTCGTACCCATAACGAATCCCTTGCCAGAGTAATACGTGTTGATGGAGATGGTTCCGCTCTGATAGGTGCTGGTCCATTTGGCTGCATTTACATCCGAGATGGCGTTGTTGTAGAACTGTACGGTCTTTTCTGAAGGGTTGGCTGCATAAATCTGTGCCATGGATGCTGAGTTGTTGCTGCCCGACGTGTGCTGGAGCAGCGAGTTGTTCCAGATGACATTATTGGCAAGCAGACCCTTTTCCTTGATATACACACCACCCGTATTGGATGACAGCTCGTCGGCTGGATCCGAGGTGTTGTTGGTATAGTTGTTGGCGATGGTGTTGTTGATCACCAGTCCGTGACCATCCAGATACACAGCACCATTTCGGGTACTGGTATTGTTACTGATTACAGAGGTAGCAAGAATCTGGTAATAGGCTTTCTCCGCATCATTAGCGTTGCCCTTCAGAAAAACGCCTGCTCCCTGATAGGCAGAACAGTTGGTTACCATGCTTCGGGTGATGAAGCCGGCTTCGTCAATATAGATACCTCCGCCCTGATAAGCCGAGCAGTTGTATACCAGGTTACCTTCCGTCTGTCCGTTCTTGCAGTAGATGCCGCCGCCACGTGGCGGGGTGTTTGTGGTTTTCTTCATGCCAGGGTTGCAGAATCTCACGGTGCAGTAGCGCATTCGTGCATTAGGGTCGTTGATATAAACGCCAGCACCACAGTCTGGGTCGTATTGGGCAGCGTTCGTTTCGTTATATTTACCTCCCTCAATGGTGAAACCTTCCAGATAAACTTCATCTGTAAAGGCTTTTCCTCCTGGCAGGGGAGCAAACCATACCACATGATAGGACTCGCTGTTCTTTATGTTCCAAGCTTCATCACTATTGTTCCAGATGGCATCGTCGCTTCCCTTGAATTCCGCACCCCTGATAATGGATTCTTGTTTCCAGCCCCATGGCTTTAAATCCTTGGATTCCTCGATGCGCTCGGAACGTCTTTTTTCGGTTCCCTTAAACGCACCATAAACGCTGATGCCATTCTTCATCAGTAGGGATACCGGTGCAGAGGCATCATTGGCAATGATACGGTCTTTTACTACATAGGTTCCGGCTGCTACCCAGACTTCGCCTTTCTCGTCTGGTGCCTTTTCTGCCAAATCGTTGATGGCCCACTGGATATCGTCCGTGGCATCATCCCATGATGTTCCGTCGCCCTTTCCCTTTTTCTTGGGCTTCACGTATCTGATGCGTCCTGCCTTCATGCGGGCATACTCGTAGGCGCCGATGTCGATGGTGCTTGTTTGATAGCGTGTCCTGCCCATGATGTCGGTAGAAGCTGTTTCCAGGTTTGCATCAACTACAAGATTTTTGTAGTATTCCAGTTTTCCCTTGTTCAGAAGGGCAGAGGTTTCCTCGAAAGTGAAGGCGGTGCTGTATAATTGCTTCAGGTTACTGCTGAACGAGAAGTCGTAACCCTGGGTTACGGCACTCTGCTTGAACCAAGGGGCTGGCTCAGTGCCGTGGTTCTCATTGCTGATCCATACGTTTCCGTTAGTGTCGGTATTGGTACCGGTATTGGTTACTTCTACTTCCGGGAAAGCACAGGAATAGAAGGCAGGACGGGTGTCTTGTTTGCTGAGTGCAGTGGAATGCCAGAGAACGGTGTTGTAAACCGCTCCGCCGCCATTGCTGTTTGAAGCCCCGTCTGTGGTGAGGTCTGCGGCGGATACGGTGTTGGCTATTACAGAACAGTTGACGATTTTCGATGTGTTCGAAAGTCGGATACCGCCGTTTGTGTTGTTGTTGATGTTGCAGTTGTAGACGGTGGCTGTTCCGTCTATCCATATACCGCCACCTTCGTTTTCGCTGGAGCCTCGCTTGCCTGCCACATTATTAAAAATGCTGCAGTAGCTAATGGCTGACAGCTGGTTGGTGCAGGAATTATCTACATAGATGGCACCACCGCGCATGCCGTAGTTGTTCGCAAAGTTACATTGCGAAATACGGAAGTAACGGCTGCCGGTATTGTTGTCGTTGCTGTTGTTCACCACGTAGATGCCGCCGCCTCTGCCATTTGCAGAGGTGTTCTCTCCCTTGGCATTACCTGCTGCGATGAGGAAACCGGAAACTATGGTTGGCTTGCTGCCGTCGTTGGTGTTGTCATGTGTTACGCCCATCTGGAGGGTCAGCACATGGGTGGCATTGTCGGTGCGGGTGGTGTTCTCTGGATAGATAATCAGCTGCTGGCTCGCCTTGTCGTTGGTGTTGATATCGCCCACCAGAGCCGTCTGATACTTCATCTGATATTTGTGTCTGCCCGTAGGGAGATCGTTCTTGATGGTTTCGTCTCCTGCAAAACCTCCATACATGGCAACGCCCGAAGGGAGAACGAAGCCTCCCTCCGGTGCCTTGTAGATGTGACCGGTAATATCCTCATAGCCTTTCACCCAGATTTCGTCGCCAGCCGTGGCTCGGCTCAGCGCTTTTTCCAGGGTGATAGCTTGAGTCCATGATGAGCCGTCACCACCGTCAGTTGCCTCAGCTGTTACATGATAGGTCTTGCTGCCCTGTGCGAACAGGGAGCTGACACAGCTCAGGAGGATGAGGGCTGCTATGATTTTTCTGTATGTCGTATGATGTATTCTCATGCTGAAAAGAGTTTTATATGTTGAAATTGTTGATCGTGATATTTTCCTTTGTGAGCTGAGTGCCCGATATTTTTACATTGATCTTGTACCAGCGAGCTGGGATAAAGCCATCTTTCAGATTGCTCATGTCAAATGTCACGTTGTATTTCCCTATCGTTCCTTCTTTCTCTGTGTCAAGCTTGAAGGTGAGGCGAGGAGGAATGGCTCCGTCTGGGAAGGTATAATGATATACTCTTCCGTTACGCTTGCTGATTTCCGAGGTGTTCACAAAGGTTGTGTGGCCGCTTACCGAAGTCCTGGAAGATACTTCTTGGTGGTAAAGGGTATAAAGGGTAGGGAAGAGTCTACCATTCCCGGAGCCGGAAATGGTTGATTCTTGATTTGTCGGTTCTCCGTGATAAGTAAACTGGCTTACTTTCACGTTGGTATATTTCAGATTTCCATCCTTGTCTTTCTCGTAAGCTCCCTTGGCATCCCATTGGATGTCAATCTTGGCAGCCAGTCTGCCCAGTACCATGCGCCAGTATTGCTTGGTGTTGATATCGGCATTGATATTTTTTTCTACTATTACTTCTCTGTCTGTTGTCAATAGCAGGTTCTTGTCCAGCTTGAGTGCATAGCCTGTGGCTACGCTGATAAACTTGGCTATATCCGTGGTGCCGCCGCTTGGCTTGGCATAGTCGTTGCTAATCTGTAAGTCATAAATATCTGAGTTATGGTTTTGTCCGTCTTTTTCGATTTTGTCCAAATCACTCTCCAGCTCCAGTCCTTGTCCGCTACTATAGGTAACCCCATAAACGCAACATTTGCCTAACGGCAGATACATCGTATAGGTGCGAAAGCCGTTGGTATCAGGTCCTGAAAGGGTTGAGGTGGCGTGGGTGACGAGGGCTTTTCTGTCGAATTCGTCCTTGGTATAGGTATCGTAATACACCATTTTGTCTGGTGCTCCATCTATGATTTCGTTGCCTTGGGTCTTTTCCTTATAGGCAACGATGATGGTGAGCCGGTCCCAGTCCACCTTGTCGTTGGTGTCTGCTCCCGGGTCTCCGACGCGGGTGCTTGACTTGTCGTTAGGCACGGAGAGGGTGAGCGAGATGGGAACCAGCGTGTCCTTTGGTCTCTCCTCGCTCTGCTCGCTTCCGCTGCATCCTGCCAGCATGATAAGCGATAGTATCGCAAATATGTATTTCGTAATATGATTCATGTATCAATTCTTTATAGCCGTTGAATTCTTCATTCTTCGTTCTTCACTCTTCACTTAAATGTCAATGTCGTGGCTTCCGCCTGGCTTCCAGTCGAGTTTCACGCTTACGCCTACGGCGGTGTTGCTGGTAGAGAGCGAACCGTCTTCCTTCAGTCGGGTCTTGATAATCTTAAGCTTGCCGGCTTTCAGCGGTTCGTTCATGGTGAAGATGGTTTCGGTGTATTTGCCGTTCACCCTGGCGATGACGTGGTAGCGCCATTCCGGTTTGATGCTCGGGAAGCAGACTGTGTAGAGGGCATCGTGGGTTGGGATGGAGTTGGTGATGAAATCCTGGTTGATTCTCTTCGCCCTGACCATCGTGTTGAGGCTGGAAGAATAGGTGCTGTCGTTCACCTGGAATTGGGTTGCCATGCCTTCTACGAATCCCCAGAGTTCGGCGGGCTGCACCTTGCTCTGGTCGATAACCACCACAGCAGAGCTGTTTGCCATATAGAGCGTGGTTTGCAGGTCGTGTTCAAAATCGTTCTCGTCGATGGTGAGTCGGGAAGTGAACAGTCCGATGTTGTGACTGTTGATGGTATCTTTTGCCTCTTGCTGCAAAGCGAGTGATTTACAGGAGTTTGCGTTGATAATCTTTACGTTGTCTGCGCTTCCGGTGTTGGCGAGAGAGAGGTTCTGATAGTTGTTGCGGGGCAGATAGATGGTGTAGGATACCGAGTTGGCACCCATCTTGTTTGCCTCGTGGTGGGAGAGTTCTTCGCCTACGAAGAAGGAGAGGTCGTTGTCGTGGGCATGGTCGGTGAATACCTTGCTGAGTGCCTGTTTCAGCCTGGCAGCAATCTCCTGTTCCTCGATGAGATTCAGATCCACGTCAATCACGGTGTTGATCTGCGTATTGAGTTGCAGATTATATTGTATCTTATAGTCTTTGCCGCAGTCGCTCATATCTTCATCAATACATGAAGATAAACTGGTGATGAGGCTGATGGTCATCACGGATGCCAGTAAAGTGTTATATAGTTTTTTCATTGTACTTTTTGCATTCTTAATGTTCGACAATCTTCCTCCACAAATATGATTATAATTTGCGTTTTCTATTGCACACTACACGGAAGTTCAGCAAATAGCTGTGTATAAGGTTGTTATGTGAGTGTAGTGTGGGCGCTGACACTACACGAATACTACACTACATTACACGGTGCGAGATGAGTGTAGTGTGGTGTAGTGTTAGTGTAGTGTCGATGCCCACATTACACGGCTATAAGATGCTGATAATTAGTATGATATAGCGATTTAGTGTAGTGTGCAATAGTTTTCGAGATTTCTGCGTATGCTGCGACACGCTGATTTCGAAAGCCCGTTTCCGAAGGCAAGTGTAGGCGATAGCGGAGTGGAATTCCGCTCATTTCGCAAAGTGCCTAGGCATGGCAGCTAACTGCCGTAGTTAGGACAGAAAGTTGCCCCAGCTAGGGCAATTTCGTGCCTTTCTGAGGCGCAAAACGGGATAAGGCACAGTTGCTTGCCTGTCAAGCCCCTTTTGTGTTTCTAGAAAGTTCCCCCGCACGCCCTTTAAGAACGTGTGGGGGATAAGCTATCGTTTTATTCTATCTGGCTTAAAGTTCTACATTGAATGTAATACCATCCTGCCATGAAAGATCTACTGCAAGACCTACGTTGATCTTTGATGTACGCATATCAGGGATATGGTTGTAGGCATTCTTCAAGCTTGTGATGGTGAAGGTTGCAACTGTAGTATGATCCTTGACGAATACACGGTCAACAGTTTCTGTAGTGTTTCCACTGAGCTTCAATTCACCTACCAAATAGAATTTGGTGTTTGCAGGAATTATGCCTTCTGCACCATAGAAAGCTTCATCTGAATTATTTTCTAATTCTACGGTTACAAATACGTTGCTTTGTGAAGAGCCTGATCCATCCTTGTTGTCCAATACCAATGTGTAGTTCGGGCTTGATTCAGTTGAATTTGCAGCATAAACAGAATTCACGTAATTATCGTAAATCGTATAATTGAAATCAGTTGTATTTGTAGCATATGGTTCGAAATTCCAAGCCACACCTTGTGGCTGTCCACCAACTAAAATGCCAGTAACCTTGAAGCCTCCTTTTGGTACAGTTATACTGTTGTTATTATCAAATTCAAAATTTTTTGCATTATCTTCTAATGAGCTATTATTGCACTTTATAGTTGATTTCAAACATGCTACACCATATTGGAGAGGCTTTCGCAATGCAACAAAACGAGTTCTATTTTCAACTACGTCTTTGTAGCCTGAATCCCATGTGGCATCTTTAAGCCAATCATCATATGAAGGTAAGTCCATAATAGCTGTAATTTCATCTTGGGATGTCTTTACAGGAGAACTTACAAAATATGCCAACTCTGCAGGGTACGTGATTTTGGTATAATCAATGTTGTTTCCTGCATTTGTTGCTCCTATACCAACATTGTTTGCATCGACAAAAGCAAATTGATCAGTATTCCATTGTACCTTTGCTACACCATCAGGTAAGTGCTTGTTTCTTGGAAAATTTTCATCCTTGAGGGTCTCGTTCAGGGCGGTATTACAGTTCTTGACAATTTCTTTTGCCAACTTGTTCTCTGTAGATTCTTTCTTACCACCGATAACGTTTTTTAAGTCAGTGATGAGTTGTTTTACTGAATTGGCAGAACCTGCAGTCAATTTTATAAATTCCGTGTAGCGAGAAGCTAATGCCTCGCGCTCATTCTCTGTTCCGAGATCAGATGGGGGAGTCCTTCTTAATTTCAGACCATTTGATGGTCTTTTTATTGCCTTCTTCTTCTACCTCTATGGAAGTACCTGCAATAGTATTCAATGCTTTCAAAATAGCTTCGCCATCTTTATCGAAACCTGTTCCATTATAGGCTTTAACCAAATCGAACTTGAGCTGTGCTAGTGTCGGTGTTGCCCCTGAAGTTAAACTTTCATAAGGATTAGTCAATGCACCAGCTTCAAATTTACCTCTGTTGATAGAATGTCCTGCTGAACCATCGTATAAAATTCTTGGAGCTTTAGCATACAGAATAATATTCTTTGTTCCGACAGGAATAGCAATGTCACGATAAACACTACGCCAAGATGTTACATTTACTCCGCTGAGGTCCTCTTTTTTGCTTGAAGCATTTCCGCTAGTTCCAAGCTTTAGAGCTGCGGTAGATGTTGACATCTCTCCTTCACTCGTACCCGGTTTACCAGTGAAAGAAAACATTTCCATATTGTCCAATCCCAAGAAATTCTTATTATTTTGGGTGTCGTGTGCAGTCATTCTCGTTGAAACTCTGGCATTTCCGCCCTCATCATTTCCTGCATACGGAATGTTCAGGTAGAACTGTGTCTTCACCACCTGTCCTGCCACACCTGATCCTCCTGCCTGAGGATCTTCTGAATCTGATGAGCAGGAAGTAAATCCTGCTGCGCTTGCAAGAAGCATTGCACTTGCCAAGCTAAATAGCTGAAATCTTTTCATAACTTTAGTCAGATTTTAGTATGTAAATAAACTTGTTAATTAAAAATTCTATCATATTGCATGAGGTTCTTCTTCGCCTCCTCGTCGCCAGCCTCCATCGCCTGCTGCCAGTAACGGCGGGCGGCTTCTCGGTTGCCCGTCATGTAGTAGGCTATGCCGAGGGCGTTGGCGGCTCTCTTGTCGGCCTTTACCTTCTGCAACTCCTTCAACGCCTCCAGGTAACGCTCTGACTTGAGCAACTGGGTGGCTAGGTTGATGGTTGCCGCCGCCTCGTCAGGTACGTAATCGTAGTAGATGCGGAGGAAACCGGAATTGCGCTGGTTGCCCAGAATCTTATCACGAAGTTCTGCCCATGCCCTGCCTTGGTCGATGCTCTTGATGCGACGCTCCCTGCGGTCGGCATCTGGCTCCTCATCGATAATCCTCAGCAGTTCATCCCTGCATTTCAGATTGCTCTCCTTGATGCTATAGCGAAGCTCAGCCCAAGCCTCTCCGCCGTTGTTGCACTCGAAGAGCGAATCGGGGAGCAAGGTGCGCTGCTGGATATAATCCTTCAATGCCTCTGCTCGCTTACCAGCCAACTGTTCGTTAAATTTCACGGAACCATCGATGGATGCGAGACCCACTATCTGGATAATCTTCACCGAAGAAGTGGTATCCTTCATGATGGCTTTGGTGATGTCGATAATCTGGTCGAGCACCTTATTATTGTTGCGGAATTCCTGCGTAATTTCAGCCTTCGACTTCGGGAAAAAAATGTAGAGTGCTCCTTCTTCCTGGCTCAAAACCAAATCCTTGGTGTAAGGACGATAGTTTTTAACGTATTGAAGCACAGGATTGTTTTTCTGCAATTCGCCCGCCTTGCCCGTGTTGTCCTTGACGAACGAAAGGGCTGGGATAAACTGGATTTCGTTGAGCGTACAGCTATCTTCCGGAAGGATGATCTCCTGTGGCTCCTTCTGTCGGCAGTTGTCCATGCGGTCGGTAGGACCGATGTTGTAAACCAGCGAAACAGCCAACTTGGTAGGCATCACGAAAGTCTTGTTTTTTTTCTCGATAGCCGTACCGCATTTCCCATAACAGTTATATTTGGTATAGCGAGTAAATCCCACTCCCAGTCCCAGTGCCGTTTCCAGGTTCCATCTGTTGCTCTTGCCGAGCGACCAGTCGTAACCATACACCAGTCCTATGGCACCCAAGTCACCTTGGAACCGATGCTTTTTTAGCTTTGGAAAAAAGCCGAAGGGGAAGTGTACGCCGCCCGCATTGTAATGCGAGTAGAGTATGTTGGCTCCCAGGAAGTGTCCGATGTAGGGGCATCCAAGCCAGTATCTGATTTCCGGTTGTATCGCAATGTGCTTCAGCTTTTTGTTTCCACTATACGTAAATGTGTTCCATCCTAATGATAGATCCATCGACAATCGGTTAGATAGTCTGGTTTCTGCAGCGATATTGGGTGTTGTTGTAGCCCAGTATGCTAGGTTCGTCTTCAATCGCCAGTCTTGTGCCAGCGCGGAATTCATCGTAAGAGTAGAAATCAAGAGGAGCAGCATGCGCAGTCCATTACTTCTATTCATGAATCGGTCTATTTTAAATTGTTCTTAATTTTCTTTATCGTTCTCAGATATACCGTTTTTTGTGCGGATATACCATGTTTTTTTGTGCGGATATACCTGATTTTGCTCAGAATATACCATTCAAGTCTTTATTACTTTCATTTTTTCACAGACAAAGGTAGCAAAAAAACTAATAGTCTCCAAAAAAACGGGGGGGGTAATTTTCGTATTTTAGATTTTCTTAACCTTTATAGTATCGTGTGCGTACACACATGCG
>ERZ1031467.467-NODE-467-length-12519-cov-113.081114_pt1 | contig 12519 bp, 8 predicted proteins | sample MGYA00517105_ERZ1031467 | MGnify/ENA primary metagenome ERZ1031467 (study PRJEB33719, sample SAMN04261155) | wastewater metagenome | biome: rural village; feature: human; material: feces | host: Homo sapiens | place: El Salvador | collected 2013-01-07 ...
TCTGCTACGGCGAGAAGGGCGATGACCTCAACCAGCTCCGCGACAAGGCAAAGCGTCTGGCAAAAACCGTATTGGGAACCGACCCATACATGAAGAAATAGACATCATCCCCCATTAAAAAATACCGAGAGGGCAGATTTGTTACCTGCCCAGCAACAAAGAATACAGAAAGCGAAAAGTTAACTGTAACAGTTAACAGTTCGTTTTCTGTACTTCTTTTATTGAAAACTCGCCCACACTATTCCAATGATTTACAATTCATTTCTATACATCACCTTATTTCCCTTCCTCTTCTTGCTGCTCCATGCCATCAAGAAGGAAGCCATCAAAAAGTATTTTTTGTTGGCGATTTCCTATGCCCTATACTACTATTACAACCAGTCATTGGCAGCTATACTTTTGGTGGTAACACTCATCTCATATACTTCCGCTCTATTGATAGAAAGAAATAAGGGAAAGGAGAGAACAAACAGCACCTCAAACAACAGAAGCAAACTCATTGTTTATTTAGGAGCCCTTCTTACCACCCTCCCCCTGCTCTTCTACAAATATACAGACTTTATCCTCACAGAGGTGCTCTACATGGATAGCCTCTCATCTCACCATACCCTCATAGTACCACTGGGTATCTCTTTCTTCACCTTTCAGGCATTGAGTTATCTCTTCGATGTTTACAGAGATAAATATCAAGCAGAGCATCATCTGCCCACCTACATGCTCTATATATCCTTCTTCCCATCCATCACGGCAGGTCCTATCAACCGATACGATGCCCTGAGATGCCAACTGAGCCAGCTGGTGCGTCCTAACTATCAGCAGTTGGCAAATGGTGCCAAGATGATAGTGTGGGGTATGTTCTTGAAGACGGTTATTGCCGACCGTCTCTTGCTCTACGTGAATCCCGTGCTGGATGGCTATATGCAGCACAGTGGATCAGAACTGCTGGCAGCCTCCGTCCTCTATTCCATCCAACTATACACCGACTTTGCCGGCTACTCTCTCATAGCCATCGGTTCGGCTTCCATGCTCGGCATCCGCTTGCAACAGAATTTCCACAATCCCTACTTTGCCCATAGCGTCACCGACTTTTGGCATCGTTGGCACATCAGTCTCTCCCAATGGCTGCGCGATTACATCTACATCCCCATAGGCGGAAACAGATGCAGCAAGGGGAGAACCTATCTCAACATCATTATCACCTTCCTCATCAGTGGCATTTGGCATGGGGCTAACTGGACCTTCATACTTTGGGGAGTTCTTCACGGATTCTTCCAAGTGATGGAGAAGATGCTAAGCTTCACCAAAGAGAGTAGAAATACCGAGCACAAAGTTAGGCAGAGAATGAGGAGAGGAATAAGCATCCTCATCAACTTCCTGCTCATCAACTTCCTATGGATATTCTTCCGAATGCCAAGCGTGGGCGATGCCTTCCATGTAATCGGCAAGATATTCACTGAGCAAGACATGAACTTCTGGGTATTTGAAAAATTCATCCTCTTATTCATCTTGATGGTATTCGCCAAAGATCTCATCGTTGAAGTAACCCCAGGTCAAAATCCATTCCATCATCCGAAGCTCTGGGTGAGATGGTGTACATACGTCGTGGTAACTACCAGCATCTTCCTCTTCGGTGTATTCGATTCGGGGCAATTCATCTACGCAGGTTTCTAAATCGTAAGCTGAAATAAACGTAAGTTGAAACAAATCGTAAGCTGAAATATGAAAAAGTTCTTAAGTAAAATCATGGTCTTTCTTATCTTGCTGACCATCATATATATCATCACGGCACAAACCTTTCGTTATCTCGACCTTCAGGTAAAAGGCGAGAGCGGCAGGATGCGCTATATCCACAATGAGCTGATAGCCGACTCCATCATCATGGGGTCGTCGAGAGCCTTGCATCACTACGACCCAGACATCTTGGGCAACTATTATAATGTGGGAGAAGACCGCATGGGCATCATCTTCAGCATGGGCAGACTGCAACTACTCAAGCAAAGACGCATGCCCCACATGCTCATCTACGATGTAGAACCAGACTATGACCTGCTGCAAGATGACAACAGTACCTATCTCACCAACCTGCGCCCCTATTACCACCGACCAGGCATACGAGAGATTTTCTGGGACGTGGACTCCACCGAGCGCATCAAGATGCTCTTTCCTTTCTATCAGTATAATTCGAGGTTACTCAAGCTGCTTGCCGACTGGCGTCATCCAGCCATGAGCTATACCAAGGGTTACTCTCCCTACGAGGGATGCCAAGCCATCGAGAAGGAGACCTTACCCCAAAACAAACACGACAGAAAGAAATATGAATATCTGCACAAGTTGATAGCCGAATGCAAAAGGAGCCATACCAGCCTCATATTCACAGCATCGCCACAGCTATCCTACCAAAACGACTCAGTATTTCGCAGGTTCAAGCTTATCTGCCAACAGGAAGGCATCCCATTCCTTAACCATTATTGCGACACTGCCTACACCCATCACAGGGCATTATTCCACAATGCCAACCATCTGAACCGTGAAGGTGCAAGCCTCTACTCCAAGGAAATTAAGAAGGAAATAAGCCATCGTAAGTTCAATGCCAGCATCAAGTTGCCCAAGAAGGATAAGCAATAAGCAATAAAATAAGAAAAAGAGCGTTATCAAATAAAAGAATACAACTTTATGAAAGAATTAGGTAGAATCATCAAATTACATACCATATCCGACCCTAGAGGCAACCTGACCGTATCAGAGGAGAACATCGAGCTTCCCTTCGACTTGAAACGTGCCTACTGGATATACGATGTGCCACAGGGTGGCAACCGAGGCGGTCATGCACACAAAAAGCTCCAGCAAGTCATCATCGCCGTGCATGGATCATTTACCGTATCCCTAGACAACGGCAAGGAGACCAAGAAATACCAGCTCAGCAATCCTGGCATGGGGCTCTATCTCGGCACAGAGATATGGCGCACACTGGATGATTTCTCCGAGGGAGCCGTATGCCTGGTGCTTGCCTCTGAACTTTATGAGCCAGAAGACTATCTGTATGAATACGATGAATTTCTGAAATACATCCATACCACACATAGCACAACATCAGAGCCATGATAGAAATCAAAAGATATACCCCAAAAGACGCTGCCGAATGGAACAACTTTGTTTGGAAATCCAGACAAGGCACCTTCCTCTTCGACAGAAACTATATGGACTATCATCAAGACAGATTTCATGACCATTCCTTGATGTTCTATTATAAAGGACGCTTGTATGCCATTCTTCCTGCCAATGAAACTGCGGATGAGGACAAGAAGATTCTCTATTCTCACCAAGGACTGACGTATGGAGGCTTACTGACTTGTTCCAAGGTAACAGCAGAAGTTTGCATCGACATCTTTCTGGCTCTCAAGGACTATCTCCTGCAAAATGATTTCCAGTTATGTATCTACAAGGCAATGCCATGGATATACCAGAGCATCCCTTCGGAAGAGGACCTCTATGCTCTCTCCTATATTGGGAAGGCAAAGTTGATAGCTAGAGAGATTTCCACTACCATTTTTCTCAATGCCCCCTTACGATTCAGCGAGCAGAGAAGAAGAGGCATCAAGAAAGCTGTGAGCCATGGACTAAGTGTTGGATTTACAAAATTTCCAAAGGACATCACAGACTTTTGGGATTTATTGGACAAGAATCTTTGGCAGAGGCATAATACTCATCCTGTACACTCGAAAGAGGAACTGCAATTACTTATGCATCGTTTTCCAGACCACATTCTCTGCTTTGTGGTAAAGAAAGATGAAACGATTATTGGTGGAAGCATCGTATATACTACCCCCCAAGTAATTCATACCCAGTATATCGCTGCCAACGAATTGGGCAAGGAACTGGGAGCTTTGGATGCCCTCTTCGACTTTATCCTCCACAAATGCCCATGGAATGTCCCATACTTCGACTTCGGCAAATCCACAGAAGATGCGGGCAAGTATCTCAACAAGAATCTCATCCACCAAAAGGAAGGATTCGGAGGAAGAGGGGTCATCTACGACACATACCAATGGGAAATCTAACTGAGCAGAGATAAGAATAAAGCCCACCGATTTGGTGGGCTTTATTCGTATAGATTAAGATTCAATACTTCTTTTACAAAAGCACTACGGTTACGCCTCTGGCTGCCTGCGCACCCATAACCAATGCCTGCTCAATATCGGCAGTCTTGGAAGGACCACTGATGAAAGTACCGAAATTGTACTTCGGATCCATCTCAATACGGGCATAAGCCTCATGCATATTGTTCACAATCTTAGATTTTTCGAGGAAAATCACAAGATATTCCGAGATGAAAAGCACCGCTTTCTCCTTCATGGTCTGAGGAATCCAGACGCAACCATTCTCGGCAACGCCCACTTCGCCACGAACAATACCCACATCAGTACCATTCAGGTCATTAGCCTCAGCCACCGTATCAGGGTTCTTCTGGGCAATCGTGATTTCTGGCAGATGAGAGGCAAAGACCTTGGCTTCCGGATAAGCCTTCTTCACCAGCTCATCCAGACTTTCACCCTCCTTCGCTTCTATCACGTGACCACCTACCGATTCCGTCATCTCAATAAACTGTTTCAGCGTATCCTCATACTGGATACCCTTCACATCTACGGCAGGCATATCGAATTGAACGTGCGTATTCTTACGCAACTTGTTCAGGAAATCTTCTTTCTTCATTTTACTTTTCCCTCCTTCCATAATTGATGAAAACTCTTCTTTGCAAACTCAGGCATGGCGTGACCGATGCCCCAGGCATTCCAATTGCTGAAGTGCGTGCAGCATTCAGGAATCAGGTTGGCGAGTGGCGCAAACTTCAAGGCTGTGGTGTAGAGCGCAGGACGGTCGAAGAGATACTTCATACCATTCGACATCGCCTTCTTCACAGGATCTGCCTTGCCCAATCTCTCCAGACTCTGGCGCCATACGTAAATCTGTGAACCTGGTCCTACCTTGGAAGGACAGACATTGTCGCAAGACAAGCACAAGGTGCAGGCTGAAACATTGTCGCTGTACTTCTGAGGATTCTTCAGCATACCCAGGTTCACACCAATAGGACCCGGTATAAAATAGGTGTAACTGTAACCGCCTGAACGACGATAAACCGGACAGGTATTCATGCAGGCTCCGCAACGCATACACTTCAACGTCTGCCAGTGGTCCTTATCGGCGAGAATATCGCTTCTGCCATTATCCACCAGCACCACATGCATCTCAGCACCCGGACGAGCCTGGCGGAAATGAGAAGTGAAGGCGGTGGTAGGCTGACCGGTTCCGCAGCGGCAAAGCAGGCGCTGGAACACAGCCAATGACTTATAATCAGGAACCAGTTTCTCAATACCCATCGCTACGATATGGAGCTTAGGCATGGAAGTGGTCATATCCGCATTACCCTCGTTGGTGCAGACCACGCAATCGCCGGTGGCAGCCACACCGAAGTTACAGCCAGTCATACCTGCTCCGGCTTCCATAAACTGGTCGCGGAGATGATGACGGGCACAGCGGGTCAGGTAAGTAGGATCGTAGTTGCCGATTTCCTTGGAGATTCCCTTCTCCTCGAACATCTGTCCCACTTCCTCACGCTTCAGGTGGATGGCAGGCATCACGATATGGCTAGGCTTCTGACCCAAAAGCTGGATGATGCGCTCACCCAGGTCGGTCTCCACCACGTCAATGCCGTGCTGCTCCAGATAAGGATTCATCTCGCACTCCTCGGTGAGCATCGACTTCGACTTCACCATCTTCTTCACGTTATGATCCTTCAGGATACCGAGCACAATCTCGTTAAACTCCTGTGCATCCTTTGCCCAGTGCACCTTCACCCCGCGGCTCTCCAGATTCTTGGAAAACATATCGAGGTAATCGGCAAGATGGGTAATCGTGTGCATCTTGATTTCAGACGCATGCTCGCGTAGGTCTTCCCACTCAGGAAGTTCCTGCGCCATTTTATCTCTCTTCTGACGAACAGACCAGAAGGTAGCGTCGTGCCAGGTGGTCTTCTCTACGTTCTGCGTAAACTTCGCAGCTCTCTTGGAATGTTCTGTACTCATAGTCCTGCAGCTAATATTTGAACAACATGAATAAACTTGATCGGCATATTCTCTTTCTTGGCGATTCCAGCCATGTGCATCAGACAGGAAGAATCCGGACCCGTTACATACTCGGCACCTGTAGCCATGTGGCGCTTGATCTTGTCTTCGCCCATACGGGTAGAAACGGCAGGTTCCTCAATAGAGAACATACCGCCGAATCCGCAGCACTCATCCTTGCGCTCCGGTTCGTGGACAGTAATGCCTTCCACCATATTTAATAAGTCGATGATTTTGTTGAAAGGCTTGATGTGGCGCTCAGATGGAGACGACAATCCCAGTTCGCGCACACCGTGACAACTGTTGTGTACACTCACCACATGCGGGAACTTGCCCGGCACATGATCCACCTTCAGCACATCGTGAAGGAACTCCACAACATCCATGATCTTCTTTGAGGAAATACACTCGTGCTTACCCTCCAGAATCTTAGGGTAATACACCTTAACGTAAGCGGCACATGAGGCTGAAGGAGCTACGATGTAATCGTAATCCTTGAACAGCTCATCAAATGTCTCTATGACCTTCTCCGACTTGTCCTGAAAACCGGCATTAGCCATTGGCTGGCCGCAGCAAGTCTGTTTTTCGGGATAACCCACGTCTAGTCCATAATGCTTAAGCAACTTGTATGTAGCCACACCCGCTTCAGGGTAAAGGGCATCCACATAACAAGGGACGAATAATCCGACTTTCATTGTTGTTATATTTATCTTGTTTGCTATTTTTTATTCTTTTTCTACATGACTAAAAGCCGCTGCAAAAGTAACAAAATAATTGCAAAAATACGACATTCTAGAGAAGAAATAATAATAATTGATGTTATTTAACTGTAAAGATTTGCAGAAAATTTGGAATAATCAAATAAATAGCGTAACTTTGCATCTAGAAATAGAGTGTCTACCATTTGTGAACTAACACAAATACAGTTTAGTTGCTAAAAACATAAATAACAAGACATATAAAGAACAAACTTATAGTTATATTTAATGATGAAGAAACAGCTTAAGAAAGTCCTCGTTCTGGGTTCCGGTGCTTTGAAGATCGGCCAGGCAGGTGAGTTTGACTATTCCGGTTCGCAGGCTCTCAAGGCTTTGCGCGAGGAGGGTATTAGTTCTGTCCTCATTAATCCAAACGTTGCTACAATTCAGACGAGTGAAGGTATTGCTGACAAGGTTTATTTCTTGCCGGTGACACCTTTTTTTGTAACTGAAATTATCAAGAAGGAGCGCCCAGACGGCATCATGCTGGCTTGGGGTGGACAGACGGGTTTGAACGTTGGTACAGAACTTTACCTCAACGGTGTGCTCAAGGAGTATGGTGTGGATGTGTTGGGTACCTCTGTCGAGGCTATCATGAACACAGAAGACCGCGACCTCTTCGTAAAGGAGCTTAACAAGGTTGACCTCAAGGTGCCTGTTAGCCACGCTTGCGAGAACATGGAGGAGGCTGTGGCTGCGGCACGCAACATCGGCTACCCTATCATGATCCGTTCTGCCTATGCGCTGGGTGGTCTCGGTTCTGGTGTCTGCAAGACCGAAGAGGAGTTCAAGGAGATTGCTGAATCTGCCTTCACTTTCGCACCTCAGGTACTCGTTGAGGAGAGCCTGAAGGGATGGAAGGAGATTGAGTTCGAGTGCATCCGTGATGCTAACGACCGTTGCTTCACCGTTGCCTCTATGGAAAACTTCGACCCACTCGGAATCCACACAGGTGAATCTATCGTTGTGGCTCCAACCTGTTCTCTTACCGACGAGCAGGTGAAGATGTTGCAGGACATCGCCGTGAAGTGCGTCCGTCACCTCAACATCGTGGGTGAGTGCAACATCCAGTATGCTTTCAATGCTGAGACCAACGACTACCGTATCATCGAGATCAACGCTCGCTTGAGCCGTTCTTCTGCCCTCGCTTCTAAGGCTACAGGTTATCCTTTGGCTTTCGTTGCTGCCAAGATTGCCCTCGGTTATACACTCGACCAGATTGGCGAGATGGGTACTCCTAACTCAGCTTATGTAGCTCCATCACTCGACTATATGATCTGCAAGATTCCTCGTTGGGACCTTACCAAGTTTGCCGGTGTAAGCCGCAAGATTGGTTCTTCCATGAAGTCTGTAGGCGAAATCATGTCTATCGGCCGTTCTTTCGAGGAGATGCTCCAGAAGGGTCTCCGTATGATTGGTCAGGGAATGCACGGTTTCGTAGGCAACGACCACACCAAGTTCGATAACCTGGATGAGGAACTTTCTAATCCTACCGACCTCCGTATCTTCGCCATCGCCCAGGCTTTGGAGGAAGGCTACACCATCGAGCGCATCGAGGAGTTGACCAAGATTGATCCTTGGTTCATCGAGCGCATGAAGAATATCGTAGATTACAAGCACAAGCTTTCTGAATATAATACTCTGGAGGAGATTCCTGCCGAGGTATTGCGCGAGGCTAAGGTATTGGGCTTCTCTGACTTCCAGATTGGCCGCTTCGTATTGAAGACTCAGAACACCAACATGGAGAAGGAGGTGCTCGCAGTTCGTGCCCAGCGCAAGAAGCTGAACATTCTTCCAGCCGTAAAGCGCATCCCTACTGTGGCTAGCGAGCATTCTGACCTCACCAACTATCTCTACATGACATACGCCGTAGAGGGTTACGACATCAACTACTACAAGAACGAGAAGTCTGTCATCGTTCTCGGTTCGGGTGCTTACCGCATCGGTTCTTCCGTAGAGTTCGACTGGTGTTCAGTAAACGCCATCAACACAGCCCGCAAGTTGGGTTACAAGTCAATCATGATCAACTACAACCCGGAGACCGTATCTACCGACTACGATATGTGCGACCGTCTCTACTTCGATGAGCTTTCATTCGAGCGTGTACTCGATGTCATCGACCTGGAGTCACCACGTGGTGTGATTGTTTCTGTGGGTGGTCAGATTCCAAACAACCTGGCTATGAAGCTCCATCGCCAGTCTGTGCCAATCCTGGGTACATCTCCTGTCAACATCGACCGTGCCGAGAACCGCGGTAAGTTCTCTGCCATGCTCGATAAGCTGGGCATCGACCAGCCTAAGTGGAGCGCCCTCACATCAATGGAGGATGTTCAGAAGTTCATCGACGAGGTAGGCTATCCTGTGCTCGTTCGTCCATCTTACGTTCTTTCCGGTGCAGCCATGAACGTTTGCCACGATGATGACGAGTTGCGTCGCTTCCTGGAGGCAGCATCTGAGGTTTCCAAGGAGTACCCAGTGGTTATCTCTCAGTTTATGACAGAGACCAACGAGATTGAGTTCGACGGTGTGGCTCAGAACGGTGAGATTGTAGAGTATGGTATTTCAGAGCACGTAGAGTATGCAGGTGTTCACTCTGGTGACGCTACCATGACCTTCCCTGCCCAGCAGATTTCCTTCGCTACAGCCCGTCAGATCAAGAAGATTTCACGTGCCATCGCCAAGGAGCTCAACATCTCGGGTCCTTTCAATATCCAGTACTTGGCTAAGGGTCGCGGCGATGTAAAGGTGATCGAGTGTAACCTCCGTGCATCCCGTTCATTCCCATTCGTGAGCAAGGTATTGAAGCGCAACTTCATCGAGACGGCTACCCGCATCATGCTCGATGCTCCATATCAGAAGCCAGACAAGTCTGCTTTCGATATCGACCGTATGGGTGTGAAAGCATCCCAGTTCTCATTCGCCCGTTTGCAGAACGCCGACCCAGTTTTGGGTGTGGATATGAGTTCTACCGGTGAGGTAGGTTGTATGGGTGATACTTTCGAGGAGGCATTGCTCAACTCATTGATTGCTACCGGCTACAAGATTCCTTCAAAGGACAAGGGCATCATGCTTTCAAGCGGTGGCGCGAAGGAGAAGGCTTCTCTGCTCGACGCTGCACAGGCGCTGGTGAAGAACGGTTACACCATCTATGCTACAGCCGGCACAGCGAAGTTCCTGAACGAGAACAACGTGAAGGCTACAGCCGTAGGATGGCCTGATGAGGACCACAAGGATCTCCCTAACGTGATGCAGATGATTGCCGACCACAAGTTCGACCTCATCGTCAACATTCCTAAGAATCACACCAAGCGTGAGTTGACCAATGGTTACAGAATCCGTCGTGGCGCCATCGACCACAACATTCCTCTGATCACCAATGCCCGTCTGGCTTCCGCCTTCATCGAGGCATTCTGCACATTGAGCCAGGATCAGCTTCAGATTAAGAGCTGGCAGGAGTACGAGTAATCGCACGCGGATTTATATGAAATACGCCCTGTAAGGCCCAAGCCTTACAGGGCTTTTTTATTCCCGGCAATGAGAAAAAGGAGGCGAAATGATGGCTATCTCATTATTTTATTGTACCTTTGCAAACAGAAATTAGAATAAAGAATGATAGTTTGTATAGCAGAGAAACCGAGTGTGGCTAAGGATATCGCCCGAATCATCGGGGCTACCACGGCACGCGACGGTTATATGGAAGGTAATGGTTACCAAGTAACATGGACCTTCGGCCACCTTTGTGAGCTGAAGGAACCGGATGATTATACTCCGATGTGGAAACATTGGAGCCTTGCGGCGTTGCCGATGATTCCACAGCGATTCGGCATCAAGCTCATCAACGATGAAGGCATCAAGAAGCAGTTTGCTACCATCGAGAAACTGATGCAGGCTGCCGACAGCATCATCAACTGCGGTGACGCCGGACAGGAAGGAGAACTCATCCAGAGATGGGTGATGCAGAAGGCGCAGGCGAAATGCCCGGTCAAGAGACTGTGGATTTCATCCATGACCGATGAAGCCATCAAGCAGGGATTCCAGGAACTGAAAGACCAGGGGGAATATCAGTCGCTCTATCTTGCCGGACTTTCCCGTGCCATCGGCGACTGGATTCTCGGCATGAACGCCACCCGACTTTATACATTGAAATACGGTCAGAACCGACAGGTGCTCAGCATCGGCCGGGTGCAGACCCCTACCCTTGCCCTCATCGTAAACCGCCAGAAGGAAATCGACAACTTCGTTTCCGAACCTTACTGGGTACTCGCCACCATCTATCGCGACACCCAGTTTACGGCTACCAGCGGCAAGTTTACCAGCAAGGAGGAAGGCGAGAAGGCTTTCAGTACCATCGCCGGCAAACCCTTCACCGTTACCGATGTAAGCAAGAAGAAGGGAAACGAGGCGCCGCCTCATCTCTACGACCTTACCTCGCTGCAGGTAGATTGCAACAAGAAGTTTGCCTACTCTGCCGATATTACGCTGAAGCTCATCCAGAGTCTCTACGAGAAGAAGTATACCACTTATCCTCGTGTAGATACCCAGTTCCTGACCGACGATATCTATCCGAAATGTCCGCAGATTCTGAACGGAGTAAGTCAGGCAAAGATCATGAGTCAGCAGAAATACCTCCCGCTCATCCAGCAGCTCGCAACAATCAGCAAGAAGTTGCCGAAGAGCAAGAAGGTATTCGATAACAGCAAGGTAACCGACCACCACGCCATCATCCCGACCGGTGTTCCACCAACCGGACTCACCGATATGGAGGCGAATGTCTATGACCTCATCGCCAAGCGATTCATCAGCGTGTTCTATCCGGATTGTAAATTCTCCACCACCACCGTTCTCGGCGAGGTAATCAACGAAGACGGACCGAAACCGGAGAAGATAGAGTTCAAGGTGAGCGGTAAGGAGATTCTCGAACCAGGCTGGCGAGTGGTCTATGCCAAGGATGCGAAGAATGCCGATGACGATGATGCTTCAGATAACGCCAACGGAAATGCAGACTCAGGAAACGGCACCAAGAAGGAAGTGGTAGAAGAAAGAACCCTCCCATCCTTCACAAAAGGCGAATCGGGAGATCATCAGCCTACCCTAACGGAGAAATGGACCACGCCACCTAAGTATTATACCGAGGCAACCCTGCTGCGTGCGATGGAGACAGCCGGTAAATTCGTAGAAGACGAAGAACTTCGTGCTGCATTGAAGGAGAACGGAATCGGCCGACCTTCCTCCCGTGCCGGCATCATCGAGACCCTCTTCAAGCGCCACTACATCCGTCGCCAGCGCAAGAATCTGATGGCAACCCCGACAGGCATCGAACTCATCGACACCATCCATGAGGAACTGCTGAAGAGTTGCGAACTGACCGGTATCTGGGAGAAGAAGCTCCGCGACATCGAGCACAAGACCTACGATCCTGCCGACTTCATCAACGGACTGAAAGAACAGATCAACAAGATAGTCATCGATGTATTGTCAGACAACAGCAACCGGAGAGTGACCATCATGACAGAGGAAGACCTCAAGAAGAAACCGGCTGCCAAGAAACCAGCTGCCAAAAAACCGGCTGCCAGAAAGGCTCCTGCATCCGACCCAATGGTTGGCAAACCATGTCCGCTTTGCGGCAAGGGCGTCATCATCAA
>ERZ1031467.470-NODE-470-length-12500-cov-12.565448_pt1 | contig 12500 bp, 9 predicted proteins | sample MGYA00517105_ERZ1031467 | MGnify/ENA primary metagenome ERZ1031467 (study PRJEB33719, sample SAMN04261155) | wastewater metagenome | biome: rural village; feature: human; material: feces | host: Homo sapiens | place: El Salvador | collected 2013-01-07 ...
TTATATGGAATTATCTGGCTCACTACAAATATTTGATAGTGATTGTGGTGGGCGTATTGGTGGTTGGCGTTATCGACGACAATAGTATCCGTCAGCATATCCGTTATCAGATACAGATAGCGGGTCTGCGTTCTGAAATCGATAAATATAATGCTCAGTTGGAGAAGGATACTCGTCTGCTGAAGGAAATGCGCAAGGGACCTCAGGTTTTTGGCAAGATAGCCCGTGAACGATATTTCATGAAGGCAGACAACGAGGATATCTTTGTACTCAGCTCTGATATTCCAGATGAGCCAGAGGAAGAAGATAATCTGGAAAATGCAAAATGATGTGTTTTCTTACATTAATTATAATAGGGGGACTTTAAAAATATTAGGGGAATCTGTATAGGAGACTTTCATCATGGAAACTTCCCCATAACAGAAAACTTTTTAAATAAGAAACAGAAGATAAAAGATAAATGAAACAATTAAGTAAATTTCAGACTGCTTTATTTTTATTGGGTGGCGTACTGATGGTTATTGGCGCTGCCAGCTTTGCATTTGGCTTTGTAAATAAACAAATCGTGCTTTATACCTGCTGGCTGTTCCTGGTGGGTAATGTTCTTTTCAGCGTGGTGCAGGCAATGCAGATATACGAAGGTCCATCGCTCGTCATCCACCGACTGAAGCGAATGCAGTATATCGCTGATATCTTTTTCGTACTCTCGGGCATCTCGATGGTAGATACCGTGTATGCTTTCGCCCGTCACTGGTTTGCCAACTACGAAACCTATATCACCTATTTCTATAATAAATGGGTGGTGTTCCTGCTTATTGCAGCTTTGTTGGAACTCTATACAACGCATAGAATTTCTTATGAGTTGAAGAAGGAAGATGCAGGTAAGGGAGCTTCGGAATAAGGGAAAATGAATGGCAAATATGCAAATAAAACATAAATACTGATAATATTCAATTAAATAGCATAAATTTATTTCCTCAGTTCGATTTAAGATTGTACTTTTGTTCACCAAAAGTGATAAACAGAGCTTATGAATAAGATATATTTAGCAATCATTGCCTTGTTGGCGCTTACATCATGTGCCAATACTTACGAAATCAAGGGTACTTCCAATGTAAGCACTCTTGATGGACGTATGTTGTACCTGAAAATCTTGAAAGACAACAATTTCAAAAGCATCGATTCATGTGATGTGTTGCATGGACAATTTCATTTCGAGGGTAATCTGGATTCGGTAAAGATGGGTAACATCTTTATGGATGATGAGCCTGTATTGCCACTCGTCTTGGAATGTGGTGACATTAATGTGAAGCTGGATGATGCACAGCAGATTGTAAGTGGCACTCCACTCAATGATAAGCTATTCGGATTTTTTAAAAAATACCAGCAGTTGCAGAATCAGCAAAGAGAACTGGTCCACAAGCACGACCAAGCCATCATGGATGGTAGCGATATGAATGTGGTAACGCAAAAACTCAATGCCGAGGCAATACGGCTCTCGGAGCAGGAAGATAAGCTGATTACAAGTTTCGTGACGGAAAACTTTGATAATGTTCTTGGAGCAGGCGTTTTCTTCCTTGTTACCATGGGCAATCAATACCCGATGCTCTCTCCTTGGATTGAGGATATCATGAGCAAGGCTACCGATCGGTTCAAGAACGATCCTTATGTAAAGGATTACTATAAGAAAGCTCAGGAGAATCAAGCTATCATGAACGGTACTCACGAAATGTCGCCTTCACAGGCTACTTCTGAGATGAACCAGCAGCTGGAGGCTCCACAGGTGAACTCTGACGCTGCACCAGCTCCAACTCCTAATGAGTTAGCAACACCAACTATTCCAGAAAAAACAGAAAAGTAATGAAGATATTAATAGAAAACGGTACCATAGTCAATGAGGGACGCTCTTTTCAGGGCGGTCTCATTGTTGATGGTGACGTTATTGCAGAGATATTTGAAGGAAAGGCACCCCGTGGCACCTACGAACATGTAGTGGATGCTTCGGGGTGTTTTGTTTTGCCAGGAGTCATAGATGACCATGTCCATTTCCGTGAGCCTGGACTGACACGTAAGGCTGACATCGAGAGCGAATCGAAGGCCGCGGCATACGGTGGCGTGACCTCTTATCTCGAGATGCCGAATACGGTCCCGCAGACTACAGCCCTGCAGGTGTGGGCTGATAAGCGTCAGCTGGGAGCCGAGAAAAGCCATGTTAACTATAGCTTTTTCTATGGAGCTACCAATGACAACGTGGAGACTTTCAGTGAGCTGGATTGTCATCATGTGCCTGGTATCAAACTCTTTATGGGTTCCAGTACCGGAAATATGCTCGTAGATAAATACGAGTCGCTGGTAAGTATATTCCAGAAGGCTAAGGAACTGGGCTTGCCCGTGATGACCCATTGCGAGGATACGGATATCATCAATCGCAATATGGCTGAGGCCAAGGCTAAATATGGTGATGATCCGGCAGTAGAACATCATCCGGAGATACGTAGTGAGGAGGCTTGCTACCAGAGTACGGCATTGGCTGTAAAACTGGCAAAAGAAAGTGGGGCGCATCTCCATGTGGCTCATCTTACAACGGCAAAGGAACTGGAACTGCTTCAGCCTGAGGCTCATATAACAGGTGAGGCATGTGTGGCTCATCTCTATTTCTGTGATGCTGATTATGCCAGCAAGGGAACACTCATCAAGTGCAACCCAGCTATCAAGACCGCTCAGGACCGTGCTGCATTGCGACAGGCATTGAATGATGGAAAGATAGCTACTATAGGTACTGATCATGCACCTCATGAATGGAAGGATAAGCAGGGCGGCTGTGCCAAGGCGGCTTCGGGAATGCCGATGGTTCAGTTCTCACTGGTTACCATGTTGGAACTTGTAGACGAAGGTGTGCTCAGTATAGAGCGTCTGGTAGAATTGATGGCGCATCAGCCTGCCCAGCTCTTCGAAATCGAGGGACGTGGTTTCTTGCGCAAGGGATATAAGGCTGATATTGCCATTGTACGTCCTCATAGTCCATGGACTGTTACCAAGGATGAAATTCAGAGCAAGTGTAAATGGAGTCCGATGGAAGGACACGAATACCAGTGGCGGGTAGAACAGACTATCTGCAACGGACACCTTATATATAATAAAGGTGTGTTTGATGAAAATAGCCGTGGCGAAGAACTTACATTCAGATTGTAGATGAAAAAGGTTAGCTATGATATTTCTGAAGTAGCACCGTATATCAACTGGCTGTATTTCTATCATGCCTGGGGATTGAGCGGAAAGAAAGAAGAGGTAAAACTGAAAATGCGTCAGGAGGCTGAGAAAATGCTCTCCTCGTGGGAGGGTAAATATCATACTCACGCACTTCTCAGAATCATGGATGCCTATAGCGAGGGAGATGACATCATCGTTGAGACTGAGAATCAAGACCTGTTGAATGGCTGTGCCAATACAGAAATGAGGCAGGTTCGTTTACCGATGCTCCGACAGCAGCATCCATCTGTCCCTGGAACTCCCAATTTCTGCCTGGCAGATTTTATCCGTCCTAGAAGTCTAAAGGTTTCAGGTGTCGAAAAAAAAACGGAAAAAATGCAGCTGCAAGACATCGCAAGCAGGTTAGGCGTGTTCTGCTGTACGGTAGATGCTTCTATCTTAGATGCTTATCGTAATCATGAATATCTGGGAATGATGGCACAGTTGCTTTGCGATCGGTTGGCTGAGGCTACGGCAGAACTGTTGCATGAACAGACACGCAAGACTTATTGGGGCTATGCACCCGATGAGCATCTGACTCCTCAGCAATTGCATTGTGAGGAATATCAGGGCATCCGGCCGGCTATCGGCTATCCGTCGTTACCCGATACGAGCTTCAATTTCATCATAGATCAACTGCTGGATATGAAGCAAGTAGGTATACGACTGACAGAAACGGGTATGATGACACCTCATTCCAGTGTGTCGGGCTTGATGTTTGCACATCCTATGGCTCAATACTTCGAATTGGGGAAGATAGGGCAGGACCAGTTATGCGACTATGCGCATCGTAGAGGTGTACCTGCAGAGTTGATGAGAAGATTTCTGCAGTCGAGTTTACTGAAGCGATAGTTTTATAGGCTAATTATTCATAGGATATTTGTCTTTAAACTTCCTGCTGACTTTTTCATACGTAATAGATAAAAAGATGTCTCACAAAATATAGTAAGAAAACAAAATGGTAGCAAGAATATTAGTGCCCGTTATCATCCTGACCATTCTGCCATATTGGTGGATAGGGAAGCAATACCTCTTCTTGAATAGGAGGAAGGGCAGTCTAGGCAAGTCTTTTTGCCATTTATCCAGACGGTGGTTACGTCTTTTGTGGTGGTCGCCGGCAATGGGAGTCATCGGGTATAGCGGTTTTCTCGCTTTGGAGCGTAAATTCCTTCCCGACAACCCTGTACTGATTGATATCTGGTTTGGAGTGATGGCGATATTTGCAGTGCCCCAATTTGTCTTTGCCTTCTGCAGCTTTATCGGCTGGCTGTGCATGTGTATCGCTAAAAGTGGTAAGTTGGGCAGATTTGGATTCCGTCCTGGTAATCAAGGCAGAAACTGGGGTAAACTAGTGGGATTGGTATTGGCTGTCTGTGCGTTTTTCACGTTTATCTATGGCTTTACCTTTGGCTTCCCAAAGATGAAAGTGAAGCGGCTAACGGTGTATGTTCCTGATCTGCCAAAGAAGTTTGATGGGTATCGCATCGTGCATTTCAGTGATATTCATCTCGGTTCGTACTACGGCTGGCGTCGTGGATTGCCTCAGCGGGATGTGGACAGCATCAATGTTCAGCATGCCGACCTGATATGCTTTACTGGTGATTTGCAGAATGTGCAACCGTCAGAACTGAAGCCTTATATCAAACTGATGCAGAGTCTGAAGGCTAAAGATGGTGTTTTGAGTGTATTGGGTAACCATGATTATACCTGGTATCTTAACATCGATGAAGATGACAAGGCAGAAATGGAGAAAATAGAGACAGAGGTAAGACAGGCAGAAAAGGATATGGGCTGGCGACTGCTAAATAATGAGCATATCGTGATACGTAGAGGCAACGATTCTATCTATGTGGCTGGTACCGAGAACTATGAAAAGCCTTACCGCTCTGATATTGGAAAGGCACTCTATGGTATCAAGCCTGGATCGTTTGTCATGATGTTGCAGCATATTCCTAAACAGTGGAGCAAGACTTTGCCATCTGCCATTGCTGGAAACGATTCTGTGCAGGTGGCTCCGCAACTTACGCTCAGCGGTCATACTCATGCTGGACAGGTATCTGTTTTAGGGTTACGTCCATCGATGTTTACCCCATTCGATTATGGGCTGTATGAGCGTGAAGGTTGTCAACTCTATACCACATCTGGCTTGGGCGGCACCGTTCCAATCCGGGTGGGAGCTACAGCTGAAATAGCAGTCATCACGCTGCGCTGTAAATAAACGATTTCTCTACGTAAAATGAATAGCATCAGCTAATCATAAAGTTCAAAGTTCAAAGTTCAAAATTCAAAGTTCAAAATTCAAAGTTCAAAATTCAAAGTAAAAATGAAGTACTTATATCGATTATATCAATTACTCATCTGTCTGCCGATACTTGTGGTAGCCAGTATTATAACCAGTTTGGCAACCGTGATAGGCTGTATGTTGGGCAACGGACACTTCTGGGGCTATTATCCAGGAAAAATCTGGTCGCAGCTCTGGATACGTCTTCTCCTTCTGCCGGTAAAGGTAGAGGGTAAAGAGCATCTCAAGAAGAATCAGAGTTATGTGTTTGTAGCTAATCATCAGGGTGCATTCGACATATTCCTGATATATGGTTTCTTGGGGCGTAATTTCAAATGGATGATGAAGAAAGGCATCCGTAAGATTCCTTTGGTAGGTGTAGCTTGTGAATATGCTCACCACATCTTTGTTGATAAGAGCGGTCCATCTAAGATTCGTGCTTCTTACGATCGTGCCCGTGAGGAGCTCAAGGAAGGTATGTCACTGGTGGTATTTCCAGAAGGGGCACGTACCTTTACCGGTCACATGGGAGTATTCCGTCGTGGCGCTTTTATGCTTGCTGATGAGTTGCAGTTGCCAGTTTGTCCACTTACCATTAATGGTAGTTTTGATGTAAAGCCTCGAATGAAAGACATGTCTTGGGCATTCTGGCATCCACTCCGTCTTACCATTCATGAGCCCATCGCTCCAATCGGTAAGGGACCGGAGAATATCAAGAACCAGATGACCAGAAGCTATGATGCCATCATGGCGGGGTTGGTAAAGGAATATCAGGGATTTGTAGAGAATCCTGACCAATAAGATAACTAACAATGAACGAAATATGAAGAGTGATAGTATTGTAATAATTCCTACCTATAATGAGAAGGAAAATATAGAAAAAATCATCCGTGCCGTATTCGGCTTGGAGAAGAAGTTTGATATCCTGGTGATTGACGATGGAAGTCCTGATGGTACTGCTGCTATCGTTAAATCATTGATTAAAAATGAGTTTGCGGATAGATTGCATATCCTGGAACGCTCGGGAAAACTGGGATTGGGCACTGCCTATATCATGGGCTTCAAATGGTCGCTGCAGCAGGGCTATGACTTTATCTTCGAAATGGATGCCGATTTCAGTCATGACCCTAACGATTTGCCACGCCTTTATGCAGCTACCCATGATGAGGGGTATGATGTGGCTGTGGGTTCACGCTACGTATCGGGTGTGAATGTAGTAAACTGGCCTATCGGACGTGTTCTAATGAGCTATTTTGCTTCTAAGTATGTGCGTATTGTTACAGGATTCAAAGTACATGATACTACAGCCGGATTCGTTTGCTATCGTCGTAAGGTGTTGGAAACGATAGATTTAGATAAAATCCGTTTTAAGGGCTATGCTTTCCAGATAGAGATGAAGTTTACTTCTCATAAGATTGGCTTCAAAATTAAGGAAGTGCCAGTAATCTTCGTCAATCGCCGTGAGGGCGTTAGCAAGATGAATGGCGGTATCTTTGGTGAGGCTTTCTTCGGAGTGATGCGACTCAGACTGGATGGCTGGTTCAAGAAATATCCAAAGAAGTAATGACTATTCAGGAAATAGAACAATTATATGGGCGTTCGCCACAGGCGAATGCCTTTTTGAGTTTATTGAAAGGGAAGTCGGTTCGCTCTGTTTCTCTTCAGGGTTTATTGTGCTCATCGGTCCCTATGTTTTTTGCTCCTTTGCAAGAAAAAATAGGGCGTACTGTACTCTTTGTACTCAATGATGCTGATGAAGCTGGCTATTTCTATCACGACCTTACGCAGATGATGGGGCAGGAGAATACGTTCTTCTTTCCATCCAGTTACCGCCGTGCCATCAAGTATGGGCAGCGGGATGCGGCTAGCGAAATCCTGCGAACAGAAGTACTTGCCAGATTGTCATCGGAATCATCTTCTGCTTCTGGAGGTATTTATATCGTTTCTTATCCTGCAGCACTTGCTGAAATGGTGATTGGCAAGCAACAGCTTGATGACCGTATTCTTAGGTTACAGGTTGGACAGCAGGTTTCGCTAACTGATGTGGTTCATACTTTGCGCGATTTCGAACTCGTAGAGACCGATTATGTCTATGAACCGGGTCAGTTTGCTGTGCGTGGCAGTATTCTCGATGTCTATTCGTACAGTTGTGAATATCCGTTCCGTATAGATTTCTTCGGAGATGAAATAGACACCATTCGTACGTTCGATGTAGAAAACCAGTTGTCTAAAGACAAGCGGGAACTTATTGAGATTGTGCCGGAGTTGGCGAGCGTTCAGTCTATAAAGCAGTCTTTCCTCAGTTTTCTTCCTTCTGAAGCTCTTGTGGTGATGAAGGATTATACCTTTGTGCATGACAGCATCGGAAAAATCTATGAAGATGGTTTCTCTGCTCAGATTATGCAGGAACGATTGGAGGGAGCCAACGAGATGGAAGCTGAGAAAATCATGCATGAGATGAAGAAGGAATTCAATCTCGTAACTCCTTTGGAATTTCAAAAAGGTGTGGCTGAACATCAAAGAGTGGTGTTATCCGGTAATGCTGATTCTGCTATTAGCTTTCAGATTGCCCCACAGCCGCTCTTTCATAAAAATTTTGAACTCTTGACCAAAACCTTGGAGGATTACCAGCTTCAGGGTTACACCTTATTTATATTAGCAGATAGCCAGAAACAGCAACAGCGTCTCAAGGATATCTTCTGCAGTGAGGAATTGAAGCGATACAACATCAGTTTTACATCTGTAGACAAGACTATCCATGAGGGCTTTATCGATCACGACAAGAAATGCTGTTTCTTTACCGATCATCAGATTTTCGACCGATTCCATAAGTATAACCTCCGTTCAGATAAGGCAAGAGCAGGAAAAATGGCGCTTACCATGAAGGAACTGCAGGAAATGGAACCGGGGGATTTTATTGTACATGTGGACTTTGGTATCGGTAAGTTTGGTGGACTGGTACGTGTTCCTGCCGGCAATAGCTATCAGGAAGTGATACGCATTATCTATAAGAATAATGATAAGGTGGATGTCTCTATCCATTCGCTTTATAAGATAAGTAAGTATCGTAGAAGTGATACGGGTGAACCGCCTCGTTTGTCTACACTAGGCACTGGTGCCTGGGACAGACTGAAGGAAAAGGCAAAGAAGAAGATTAAGGATATTGCCCGAGATCTCATAAAACTATATGCGCAGCGCAGAAGAGAAAAGGGTTTTGCCTTTAGTGCTGACAGTTATCTGCAGCATGAATTGGAGGCATCTTTTCTTTATGAAGATACACCCGATCAGGGAAAAGCTACTGCTGAAGTGAAGAAAGATATGGAGAGCGGTAGACCTATGGACCGTCTGGTTTGTGGCGATGTTGGCTTCGGAAAGACCGAGGTTGCCATACGAGCTGCTTTCAAGGCGGCTTGCGACAGTAAGCAGGTGGCTGTACTAGTGCCTACTACCGTGTTGGCTTATCAGCATTACCAAACCTTTAAAAGTCGATTGGAAGGACTACCGGTACGTGTTGATTACCTCTCTCGTGCCCGTTCTGCCAAGGATACCAGACTGATTATCGAAGATTTGAAGGCAGGCAAGATAGATATACTTGTAGGAACCCATAAATTGATATCCAAAACGGTGAAATGGCACGACTTGGGTCTGCTGATCATTGACGAAGAGCAGAAGTTTGGTGTTTCAACCAAAGAAAAGCTGCGCCAGCTCAAGGTGAATGTTGATACGTTGACCATGAGTGCTACTCCAATACCTCGTACCTTGCAGTTCTCGCTGATGGGAGCGCGTGATATGAGTATCATGCGTACACCGCCACCTAACCGTTATCCTATCCATACCGAGTTGATTACTTTTAACCGTGAGGCGATTATTGATGCAGTCAACTTTGAAATGAGCCGTAATGGACAGGTATATTTCGTTTGCAATCGTATATCCAAGTTGGAGGAACTGAAACTCTTCCTGGAGAAACATATTCCAGATTGTCGTGTGGTCATCGGCCATGGTCAGATGGCACCAGAGCAATTGGAGAAAGTTATAATGGGATTCATCAATTATGATTATGACGTATTGCTCTCTACTACTATTGTAGAAAACGGAATAGATGTGGGTAATGCCAATACTATCATCATAGAAGATGCTCATAAGTTCGGACTGAGTGATTTGCATCAGATGCGTGGTCGTGTAGGACGTAGCAATAAAAAGGCATTTTGCTATCTCATTGCTCCTCCAAAGAGTGCGCTTACTCCAGAGGCACGTCGCAGACTGGAGGCGCTGGAAACTTTCAGTGAGCTGGGAAGTGGTTTTAATTTGGCTATGCAGGATCTGGATATTCGTGGTGCAGGTAATCTGTTGGGTTCGGAACAGAGTGGTTTTATGGAAGATCTGGGTTATGAAACCTATCAGAAGATTCTTTCACAGGCTGTAACAGAATTGAAGAACGAGGAGTTCTCTGACCTCTATCAGCAGGAAATGGAGGCAGGGGAACAATTAACAGGTGATGATTTCGTGGACGACTGTGCGATAGAAAGCGACTTGGAAACCTATTTCCCTGATACCTATGTGCCAGGTAGTAGCGAGCGTATGCTTTTGTATCGTGAGTTGGATCATCTGCAGAGTGATGATGAATTGAAGGCTTATCGCCAGCGCTTGATTGACCGCTTTGGTCCGGTTCCGAAAGAGGGTGATGAATTGATGTATGTAGTAACACTACGGCGTCTGGGTAAGCGTTTGGGATCTGAGAAAATCATGCTCAAGGCTGGTAGCATGCAAATGCAGTTTGTGAGTAATGTGAACAGTCCGTTCTATAAGAGCCAAATGTTCTCTCGTGTGATTAATTACGTTACAACTCATGTTCGTGAATGTGCATTAATGGAAAAGAATAACAAGCGTTATCTGCGAATCAAGAATGTTACGAGCGTAAAACAGGCGGTAGAGCTTTTACGCAAAATCTCGTCCTTAGAGTTAGATAAATAAGCATGTGAGTACTGTTTATGGTAAAATGAAAAAACAATGAAAGATTAGATACCCCTATCTGCTTTCATTGTTTTTTCTTTATGTATAAGTAAAAGATGATGAAAAGCGTTTCACAACGCCTGTTTGTTTTAACTGCTGCAAAGATAGTAATTAATCTTAAAACATAGGGGTAATTTTTGATTTTTATAGGAGTAAAAAATGTTTTATTGTTATATTTTGGATAGATTTTATTGCATTTCTTGATAAATTGTCGCCATTTTAAGATAAAAAAGAAAATAGAAGAGAAAAAGATGAGTAATTTTTCTCTTAATTGAAATATTATTTGTACTTTTGCCGTGAAATAAGAGAAAAGTTTCATTTAGAAAGTAAAACCTTTCACAGGGAAACAAAATGAAAGTGAATTTTTAAATTATTAAAACAAAATATTATGAGACAAAAAAAGTATTTACTGCAAGAGCAGGATATCCCTACTCAGTGGTACAACATTCAGGCTGATATGCCTAACAAGCCATTGCCACCGTTGAATCCACAAACTCACAAGCCGCTCAATGCTGACGACTTGTCTCACATTTTTAATAAGGAGTGTTCTAAGCAGGAACTTGATGTAGAGCATGCTTGGATTGATATTCCTGAGGACGTAAGAGAGAAGTATACTTATTATCGTTCTACCCCTTTGGTGAGAGCCTATGCTCTTGAAGAGGCCTTGGGTACTCCGGCTCATATCTATTTCAAAAATGAGAGTACAAATCCATTGGGCTCTCACAAAATCAACTCTGCTATACCTCAATGCTATTATTGCAAGCAAGAGGGCGATTCTAATGTTACTACAGAGACCGGTGCTGGTCAGTGGGGTGCTGCTCTTTCTTATGCTGCAAAGTTATATGGACTTGAGGCTGCTGTATATCAGGTTAAGATTACTATGCAGCAGAAGCCTTATCGCTCCAGCATCATGCGTACCTTCGGAGCCACTGTAGAGGGTTCTCCTTCCATGAGTACTCGTGCGGGTAAGAACATTATTACTCGCGATCCTCATCATCCTGGTTCTCTCGGTACTGCTATCAGTGAGGCAGTAGAGTTGGCTACAACAACTCCGGGATGTAAGTATACTTTGGGTTCTGTACTCAATCATGTGGCTCTTCATCAGACTGTAATTGGTCTTGAAGCAGAGAAGCAGATGCAGATGGCTGGTGAGTATCCTGATACTATTATTGCTTGTTTCGGTGGTGGTAGCAACTTTGGTGGTCTTGCCTTCCCATTCATGCGCCATAACTTGAGCGGTGAGAAGCATACTGAGTTTATCGCTGCAGAGCCAGATAGCTGTCCTAAGTTGACCCGCGGTAAGTTTGAGTACGACTTTGGTGATGAGGCAGGTTATACTCCATTGTTGCCAATGTACACTTTGGGACATGACTTCAAGCCTGCCAATATCCATGCTGGTGGTCTTCGTTATCATGGTGCAGGTATGATAATCTCTCAGCTCATCAAGGATGGTTATATGCACGGTGTAGACATTCCTCAGTTGGAGTCGTTCAAGGCAGGTATGCTTTTTGCTCGTACCGAGGGTATAATTCCTGCTCCTGAGAGTTGTCATGCTATTGCTGCTACTGTACGTGAGGCTTTAAAGGCTAAGGAGGAAGGTAAGGAGAAAGTAATTCTTTTCTGTCTCTCTGGTCATGGTCTTATAGATATGCCTTCATACGAGAGCTATATTAATGGTGATTTGCATGATTATAGGGTAAGTGATGAGGAAATCAACAAGTTCCTTGCTACTGTACCAAAGGTAGATTAATGAATGAATTTTTTGATTTTGGAATAAATGATTCTAAAATATTAGTATAAAAAATAGCCAGGTAGTTTTTTGCTATCTGGCTATTTGTTTTTATATTAAGCCCTTATGTTTATGCTTTGAGCCATTCCTCAATGGCTTTGGCAATTACGTCAAAGCTTGTTGTAGGTTCAAAACGTGCTACTACCTGTCCCTTCTTGTTGATGAGGAACT
>ERZ1031467.473-NODE-473-length-12464-cov-8.662584_pt1 | contig 12464 bp, 9 predicted proteins | sample MGYA00517105_ERZ1031467 | MGnify/ENA primary metagenome ERZ1031467 (study PRJEB33719, sample SAMN04261155) | wastewater metagenome | biome: rural village; feature: human; material: feces | host: Homo sapiens | place: El Salvador | collected 2013-01-07 ...
CCTCTCCTGCTCTGGCTGCCTCGATAGAAGCATTGAGTGCAAGAAGGTTTGTCTGTGATGCAATCTCATTGATTGTTGCGATGATTTTACCAATCTCCTGAGATGCCTCATTGATTTCATTCATAGATGTAACCATCTCATGCATCTGTCCGTTGCTATCCATAATCTCAGTTCCGAGTCCATCAACCTTCTGACTGATTTCCTTTGCATGCTCGGCATTCTCAGCTACCTGATCCGCTACAGAAGCAAGTGTGGCTGTAAGCTCCTCAACAACAGCGGCCTGGTCTGTTGCACCCTGCGCCAGATCACTTGAGCTGGCAGCTACCTGCCCAGCACCGTTTGAAACCTCATTGGCAGCTCTCTGAATACCACTGACTGTATCTGACATGCTCTCCTCGAAAGCAACGATTGATTCCTTAATTCCTACAAAATCGCCTTTCCACTCCACCTGTGGCTTGAAGTTGAAATTGCCATCAGCAAACTGTCTCATAGTCAGGTCGATATCATCAATATATGTGCCAAGTGTCCTGATAGACTTTCTAAGGTCATGTGCAAGTTTGCCAACCTCATCATCTGAATGATACTCCAGATTGCTGTGAAGATTTCCATTAACAAGCTCTCCCGCCACTACCTCAATCTGCTGTAATGGCTCAAGCACAGAATCAATAACCTGATCACTGATTTTTTTCGCAATCATTGTAGCTACAATTCCAACTATTATTACATTGGCCAGTCCTATAACCAGGAAAAATGTAGCAACTGTTCCCGACTCGGCACCAAAGATATTAGCCTTTGCACCAAAATAAACCAATAAAACTGCAACAATTGATATGCCTCCCGATACAAGCAGCATATCCAATACTTTCTTATAGCCATATTTCAATCTCTGCTGAAGTGGCATTTCCATTATTTTGCTTTTAGCTTCCTCACCCATATGTAATTCTCCCTTTCTCATTTAGGTTTCGTTCTATACAGTAAGATTATTATATCATTACCATAGTACTATTTCAATGATAATTTGACAATATTCGTCATTTTTGACATATCGCCTAATTTCGGAAATGATTTATAGTCAAATACACTAATTTCCCGCTTATTACACCTCGAAATCCATACATGCCCTATTTGCAGTAAATGGTCTCACCCTGGTATCCGCCACTGCAACATGCTTAGGATTCTTTACATACGCTGCAAGTGCATCAGCATCCTCAAATGTAGTATCAAGCATCACATCTACTGTAGATGTCGGAAGATAATCTGTGCGTACTGAAATGTCGATCATTCCCGGAATCTGCCCTTTAAGTCCCTCTAAGCCTTCCTTTATGCCGGCACGTATTTCCTTCTTCTGTGCCTCTGTGTACTCATCCTTGAGTGTCCATAAAATAATGTGTTTAACCATTGTGTTCCTCCTGAGTTTATCCAAGTTTAAATTTGATAGTAACTATAGGCCTCACCCGCTTTTTTGTTCTCTGCGGTTCTGAATAGTTACGTTTTTAAATTTACCATTAGATTAAATTGTAATTTACATATTTAGATTAGTATAGCATTAATATTATGAAATGTCACTTCATATTTGATTGATTAAAATGTTCCAAAAATGTTTGATTACGCTATTTAACTTGATTATTTAGCTTGCTTCTTTGCGTCTTTATAATTCAAAATTGGGCCATTTTAGAACCATTAATTCTTATACCTTAGTTCAGTAGGTTAAAAATCATCAAAAAAAGACTTCCCGAGATTTCTCGGGAAGCCTTGATATTACTATATCTGTTATCAGAATGTAGTTCTGCTCGCAACGCTCACAAAACAACTTTCTCACTAAATTCGCGCTTACGCACTCATTAAGTGTTCAATGATTACTCGATAACTGTAGCAACACGTCCAGATTCTACTGTACATCCACCCTCACGATATCAGACCGGTGTATTGCGGTGTGCAAATGGTCTTTTTTCACATGATTTATGGGAGAAAATCCGGATTTTCCGCTGTATCCGTGTGGTTTTTGGGATTTTGTTATCATGATGTTATCATGATACTTCTACATCTGAATATTTTTCTCCGATTTCTGACGTACAATACTCATATGGATTACATCTCTTATTCCTAATCACAATACCTTTATCTTCATCAAGTTTCTTGCAAATTTGTGCAATTCGACGTGATTCCATATCTATTTCTTCTGCAATATCTCTGGCTTTACAAAACGCTTTTCTTCTATTAAGCTCTAGAATAATATCCAGTTCTTCTTTGCTAACCAGTGGAATTTTATTTGCCTGCTGAAATTGATGCTCAATCTCTTCGTCTACTTTTGAATATGTTTCTACTTTTGAATGGCAATCTGGACACTGAAATCTTGTAAATGTTAAAAACGGAATTTCGCTATCATCAAAAATACGTCCACACGCTGGATTGGTACATTTTATCACTTTTGTTTCTCTAATTTGTTCTAAAACCAATGATGTGAAATTAAATACTCTTTCTATAAAATATTTTCTATATATGGTTCCCTGTGCTCTTCCCCATATGATATTATTCTTTTTTGCCAATCCATAATTCAAACAATAAACATTAACTTTTTTCCCATCTCGATTTGATTTTTCCTCGTATTTTGTAATAAAATGATTCAATTCTAACGATTCCAAATACTTTTCAGTATTTTGTAGCACATGAAAGTGACTGCTATATGGAGCTGTTTTTTGGTACAACCTTCCTGTCAATTCACCTTTTACAATTTGTCTTTTTATTTCTTTCGCTTGGTCCACAATTGCGTCTCTTACCTTTTTCAGTTGTGCAATATTACGTTTTTCTTCTATGGAAAGTAAACAATATGTACTAGATCTAAAAAATGCATCTATATTATCTTCATAGTATTTTTCTGATGCATTCTCTATATCCTGTTTTGTAATTTTCTTTCCATATATGATAACGCTCTGATAAAGATAAGCCAACAAATATCCCATAATACGCGGTACATTCATAGATGTTCTAAAAAACATAGTATATACATCTGGCATCGTCATCTTATCATCAAAAAACTGGTCCATACTCCCCACATAATATTGGAATCTGTTTTCCAATAACCTTCTTGTAAAATCAATAGCATTTTCTTCCATTTTGTTTGTATCAAATTCCGAATACAAATTATAAAAATCCAAATTAATAATATCAATTTTTCCTGGATCTATCTTCCCATAATGTACTCGACTAGGATAAAATGCCACTTTAAATTTTACAAATTCCTCGGACCAATTATTTAAAGGTGCTACAACTGTATCTATAAATAATTTTATTGCAGTTTCCTCGATTTCAGACACATCATCCAACATTATAACCAGCTTTGTAATTCCCATCTTTTTTAAAATGGATTTTATTTCATCAATAATATTTTTTATTTCAAAAACTTGAAGAAGTATATTGGTATACTCTGTTTCATTTCCATCCTTGCACTCGTTTATATCACCATATTTGAATTCATTCTTAACACCAGCATCTATCTTTTTTATATTCGCATTTATATTAGCAGAACTATTTTCAACACATTCTTCCTGATTTCTACTTTCTTTATTTAATTTGTTTTTTCTCTGTTGCAAGATAGGTATTTCTACATCTTTTAGCTTTTCATTATCCTCAATTTTATATAACAATTCCGAGATTTGATTTTTTATCGATTCATTTCCGTTACCCCGAACCTTATTGGCAACTCTCCCAAAAATACTTTGACGCTGTTTATCAATTTCTTCATAAATTCCTTTTAATATACTTCGAATAAAGTTTCGGCTTATTAAATATTTATTCAAATTTTCTTCATCAAAAAATTCCTCCAGATATGGTTGATTAATCGCCTGTGCTTGAGAAGATTCATAAATAGTTTTCACATCAACATAGCATGGCAAGAACTGTTTTCTTTTTCTATACTCATTTTCCAGCTTCAAAAAAATAGTTGACTTACCTGTTCCTTTTCTTCCCACAAGAAATGTAGTATTATCTCTCATACATTTCTCTAATACGACATTTCCAGGTAATAAATCTACATACAATTTATCAAGTAAACTCTTTCCAGAATTATCATCAACTAATTCTGCTCTTCTATATTTTTTCAATGATTCTGCCGCATTACTAAATCCAATTTTTTCATCATCTGTATACATTTTATCACCTCTTGTGCTCCAAAGAATTTTATTCTTGATCAAAAATTTTATCTAACGTTTTCTCCATATCTGCCACCAGATTAACCACCAGTGCATTTCCCATCATAAATCTACGTTTTCTCAATGGCATCTCCACTGTTTCTCCCTTAACCAAACAATACTTTGTATGATCTGTAGGAAATCCCTGGATTCGTTCTGCTTCTGTCGCGGTAAGTAATCTAACTCTTCCAGTCATCTTATCTTTCACAATGTGAGTAGTTCTACTGAAGCCACCTTCTGATGTCAGCATTGTACGTGCCGGTTTATCTTCTTGATCAATCATAGAAATAGCGCCCTCTGAGAATACATATTCATGACCTGTCGAACTTGTACGTAACAATTTTTTCGCACCTTTCAGGTACTGCCAGGTCTGTCTATCCTCCTTTGGAAGACGCTGTTCAGTTTCATCACTGTGTGTAACCGTTGGATCGGTATAATATAACTTTTCTTCCGGAATAAAATACTGCTCTTCTACTTGTCCTGTTTCCATAACATCACCAAGCGTAATCTGCTTTCCGTGATAATTTGGAACGGTCTTCATTGTATATATTATCCCATCTTTCATTATTCCAGAATTATCAAATGCGCATTGGAATGTTTCAGATACCTCACCCACTTCTGTCGGAAGTTCTTTAGTTTTAATCTTAGTAGGTTCTACTTTATTTACCGGAAATGTTTCTGCAAAAAAACCTTCTTTTAAGATTGCATTTTCCATACTTTCTTCTTTTAATGCATCTGCATAGCCCACTAATTTCAAAATTCTATCTGCATATTTTGTATTATTTTTATAGGCAAAAATAAATGTTCTACGCCGTCTCTGCTGGTATCCATATTCTGCAGCGTTTATCACACGCCATTCTACAGTATATCCTTCATCTCGAAAACATGCAAGAATCACACCAAAATCTCTACCTCTTTGTTTTGCAGGAGATTTTAATAATCTATCAACATTTTCTAATAATACGAATGGTGGTTTCTTTGCTTCTAAGGTCTCACGTATTGACCACCATAAAATTCCTTTTTTCCCCTCAATTCCTTTGGAAGTAGCCAATGAAGATGCTACAGAATAGTCCTGGCACGGAAATCCGCCGACTAACAGGTTAAAATCAGGAAGTGTTGTTTTATCTACATCTTCAATATTATAATTTGTTGTATCTTCTCCATTATTATCTAATCGTGTTCCGAATCGGTATACATAACAGTCATGTGCATACTGTGTACTTTTCTCTGCCGGCTCCCACTGGCTAAACCAAACTGTATCCCATTTTTCTTCTTTACCGTAATCCTCTGTTGTTTTTATATTATTAAGTCCACATCTAAAACCACCAACTCCGGCAAACAATTCGCAAACTGTTTTCTTCACTTTATATTACCTCTTCATTTATTGTCCGAACGATTGTTCTTGAATATAATAACCTATTTTTATATTCTTGTAAAGATCCTTTTCTATTTTTTAGTATGATTTTATAAAATCTTTAATCTGCTGTTTCATATATTTCTTATTATACCAAAAGCACTGTTTGGTCATGTATTCTCCAGTAGGTATCGGAGTATCTTTCAATTCCTCTGGAATTTCTTTTAAAGTAATAACCTCCGCAGGCTTTTTTAATTTTACTGAATTTGTATTTTCACAAAAATATTCGCTCTCTCCAGCCTTATTTCTTACATGAGCCACTTTATTAAAGCTACTCTTCGGGAAGTTATTTTCATATATAAATATTAACCTTCCCGCTCTGTCATGGGATAATTTCTGTTGTAACTTTATTCCATTTTTAATAACTCTTCTTGCTTCTTCCCAAACATCTTTTACTTTATTTACATCCTTTTTCGGAATATACCATATGAGGGCATTATTCAATATTTCTTGCCCTTCTGCATTCTTTGAAAATATCACAAGTAAAAACTTCGAATCTACCATCTCATCATAAGCAATAGATTCTGTCCAGTTCTTTTCTTTCAGCAATCCTTCAAAATCAAACGCCGAGAATGGCATATCCTGCGTTGGTGTTCCTTTTTCATCAACTGTAAGCGTTCTTAATTTATAGTTAGCTTTTTGAAATTCATCAGTTTCTTCTAAGTCATTCTCGCTCTTGTATATCTGTTTAACAATATCGTTCTTTTCACTATATCCGCTACGATAATTAGGAAATTCTTTTTTCAATGACTCAACTGTTCTTCCCAAATATGGTTTCAAAGTTTCAATCAAAATATCATCAAACTCTTTTTCCTTTAGCAATACCGTATCTGGCAAAATGTAAGATATTTCCTCTGTGGTAAGCATTCTCTCATTGAACAGCTTTGTCATATATGACTTTTTAAATGAATATGCTCTTGGTTTTGCTTTCGGATATTTATCATTATATTTTACTTTCTCATCTCCACCGCTGCCTTTTCTAGCCGGACTGAGATACATAAAGTCACGTTCTGATAATTCATGTGCTTTTCCCTCTTTTACATAACGTGCGATTTTTTCCCAATCATGCTGAATAATCATCTGATCTCTTTCTGGTAATTCTTCCAGCAGAATCTCGTCCACTTTCTCTACACTGAACTTTTCACGTTTTACCCCTTTAATATACTGGTAATACATAACCAGCAGATGATGATTTTTTGTCCAAAATCTGCTTTCCTCATACTCGTTCCAATTTTCATCTCTATAGTTAATTTTTCCAAGTGATAATCTCTCTTTTGCTCTATATCCCCTACTATTGATTAAAAATGGAGTTACTTTCAATTCAATGTCCGCATCTTTAAAATCTGGTTCAGCTTCTTCATTACACGCATAATTAAACCAGCCTTCTTCATAGGCTTGCCCAATATCCCCCTTTCCGTGCTTCTCTTTTAATCCATTTTCTTGTTGAAATTTCCGAGCTAATTCAAAAATTTCTTTAAATGAATGTCCTATTGCTTCTTCCGCTCTCTGTTTTACTTCTTCTGAAGTTTTATATTCTTTATTACCCATTATCAATCCTCAATAAAATTCTTATCCAACTGCGACAAAATATAACTATTATTCAACCAAAAACATTGCTTTGGATACTGTCTTCCGTCTGGAAGTTCATAAGTATCTTTTGCATTTTGTGCATGTGGTCTTACATGGCACACTAGATTTTCTGATGATTTTGGAAAATTATTATAATTCTTTCCATTTTTCTTTTCTATATGAAGTCCTTCGCGAAGCACTCTCTGCGTCTTTTCCCAAACCACCTTCACATTGCTTTCCAAATCATCATATGGAATATTCCAGAACTGGCAACCCTTTAACCTTAACTCATCTTGTTGATCAAACTTATAAACCACAAATAAAAATCGAGTTTCACGTAAATAATTTCCAAATGTAGAATCTTCCCAGTCTTCCTCTACTAACTCTTTAAATTTGAAAGTTGGAAATGACATATTTTCCTTTATCTTATTATTTTTCTCAATGCGTATCGTCTTAACTACCACATTTGCTTTTTCAAATTCTTCCGCATGGTTTCCTTTTATGCCTAACATCCGATATGCTAATATTGCCTCCAGGCTTTTCGGTTTATTTTGATATTCTATATGGAATGTATTACATAAATCAGTAACCGACCAATCGCAATACGCATCTATTTTACTCACAACATAATTCTCAAAAGATTCCTCTGCCGTACCTTTGATAATCGGTTCGTATGTATTTTTCCCTGGAATAATATAGTTGTTCAGAACATATGTCATGTATGAATTTTTAAATGCAAATGCCCGTGGTTTTGCTAATTCATCACTAAACGGCTGCTTTCTCCGGTCCTTTGATGTTGCTGCTTTTGGTGCTGCTCCTAGATACAGAGTATCCCCTTCAGATAATTCATGTGCTTTTCCGTTTCTGATTTTCTCAACAATAACCTCAAAATCATGTGCTATGATTTTTATATCTTGCTCCGGCGGTGCAAACAGCTTCACATATCCAATACGATAATCCAACCGATTCTTTATCTCTTGTTGATACAAATAATACACCAATAAAATCAACCGGGCCTTTTGCCACATATGACTATCTTCAAATGTCTCATCGACAACTGAAAAATAATCAATCATTGTCAATATCAGTCTTTCCTTAGCCACCAATGTCCCATTCTTATTTTGTTTATACGGTGTTACTTTTAGTTCTACACCAGCTTTATCAAAGTCCGGACGTGCATCATTATTCGTCTGATAGTGAAAGAATCTCTCCTCTATTAGTTCTCCTAAACCGCCTTTTCGCTTCTTATTCTCATGTTTTACTTCGTAATTTGCAGTCTCCCTGACAACCATTGCTTTAGTTATATCATCTTTCCTACACACATCAGCAAATGTTTTTCCAATCAACCTTTTTGCATATGTTTCAATTGAAATAGGATCCGTTTCATCGTATTCTTCCAAATAATTCATCATTATATTTCCTCTTCATCGTCTGCTTCTTCCAATTTCTGGTCAAATATTGTCTCTTCTATCACTCTAATGCACTGTTCTGTATCTTTCAGAATATCTTTTCCCCAGAAATGTATCACAGTCCACCCCATAAAATTTAATTGCTGGTTCTTTTCTTCATCTCTCTGGATATTCCGCTCTATTTTCTTAACCCAATAATCTGGATTTTTTCCTTTTTCTAATCGTGGCTTCAATATTTCCCAATCTTTTCCATGAAAAAATTCACTGTCACAAAAAATTGCAATACGATACTTTGTCAGGGCAATATCCGGTCTTCCTGGCAATCCCTTGTAATTTTTTCGATAACGAAATCCCTTATGCCATAATGCCTTTCTCAACACAATCTCTATACTTGTATCTTTTCCACGTATTTTACTCATGTTTTTATGACTTTTTTCTGTAACTTCGCCATGAAAACGAGGTTCTTTCGTCGGCATAATTTTCTCCCCCACAATACCGTATAATCTATTTTATTGTATCAAACTAACAGTCACTATTCAATTCCCTGCAAACAGAAAAAAGACACGTTTTTAATCAACGTGCCCTTTCTCATATCATATTTGATTTTCGCGTACATATATCTTCTATGCATGAATCCTTTTCAAGGATACAATTTTCTTTATAATATTTTTAATCAACCGACTTAACAATAAATTCAAAACCTTCACATCAAACCCATTCATTATAACTTTATCGATTTAATCAATAAAGCAAAGTATAAAAATGGAAATTGGAATAATCACAATTATCCCCTCTCCCACATATTGTAAAAATATTTTCAATTGTTGTGTTAATGGGAAATTTTCACTTAAATACTCTTTTAGTTTATCAGCTTCATCTCTATCCTCCATTTTTTCTAAACCTTTTTTATAACTCAACCAGCACACATCATTCTTTTTACATTTTTGTTTTAATGTACGAAAAAAATCTATTTCCGAACGATACTCTGCTTTTGACATGATATTTTCATATTCCTTACGTTTTTCTGCAACATTACCCTCTGTCAATTCTCTCTTTTTTGTTTTAACCTCATTTAATACCCTTTCTGCTGCTTGTATACGCTCTGAATATTTTGCATTTGTAATAATTAGCGAATATGTTAAAACAACAATCGATAATATTATATTAAAATAATTAGATAGTTCCGTGTTAAATTTATCTGGGAAAAACTCTGCTGTAAGGGTGTATACAATCAAAGTGATACTGTAATATGTAATCACAAAATTTGAAAATGATTTCCTAATTTGTAACCTTTTCAACATATTTGAATAATTGCTTTGTGTTGTATTCATAATATCGTACATTTTATTTTTATCATTATAGTTTTTATTTTCATTCATATACTAGTTCTCCTTCATATTCCCCCTTTCGTAGTATATATTTTTTCTTTAACGATTTCAATAAATTCGACTACTATTTTTTATAAGATTTTGAAATTTACATAAAAAACATTTAAATAACCATTTTCTCCCATTACTTATATACACCGTTTTTCAATATATTTAGTGTTAGCATCTAAATAGTACAAAACAAAATGAGATATCCCCTTAAATGTTGTATAATAAAGAAAGAGGAGGAACTCATTATGTCACGACAAAAAACTCAACACACCAGGCAGTTCAAGTTGGATGCTATCAACTATCGCAAGGAGCACCCTGATCTTACACAGGTTGAATGTGCAAAGAACCTGTGAATCGGTGTCAGCACCCTTGCCCGCTGGGAATCCCAGTTCAGAGATAATGACGGCGATATTCCCGTTATCGGTTCCGGTAATTACGCTTCTGAAGAAGCGAAGGAAATCGCTCGTCTTAAGTGTGAACTCCGTGATGCACAGGATGCACTTGATGTGTTAAAAAAAGCCATCGGCATTCTGGGAAAAGATTAACAGAAGCTATCTATACTGAAGTTTCTGCTAAGATAGAGGCTGCCAAAGTAACCGGACGCCACGTCTCTATCTCTGGAATGCTGAAATTTTTTAGGCGTGTCCCGCTCTGGATACAGATCTTTTCTGAATCGAAAGTTATCTCCTACTCGTCAGCGAAAAGAGACTGTTAAAAAGGATAGTCAGAAAATATATGATAATTCAAAACAGAATTACGGTGCTCCTAAAATTGCTCAGGAACTTCGCAAATCCGGTGAAAACATCAGTCAACACACTGTAGGTAAATACATGCGTGAAATGGGCATTCGTGCTCAGTGGACTACTACCACCAGAGATTCTGATTTTAGCAATGAACTCCACAACGTTCTCAACGAACAGTTTAATCCAGAACGTCCTAATGCGGTCTGGTGCACAGATATAACTTATATCTGGACACAGAATGGTTTTGTATACCTTAACTGCGTTATGGACTTATACGCCCGCAAAATCATTGCCTGGACTCTTGCAGACACTATGGAAGTATCTACAGTTGTCGAAACAATCAATAAGGCAAAGGCCTGTCGTAATACTGATTTACCGCTTATTATCTATTCAGATCGTGGCAGCCAGTATGTTTCAAATGCGTGGCGTGAGGCCACAGAAAAGATGCAGCACAGTTATTCCCATAGCGGTTATCCTTACGATAATGCCTGCATCGAATCTTTTCATTCCTTAATCAAAAGAGAATGGCTTAACAGATTCAATACCATTAACTACAAGCACGCCTATAGGCTTGTATTCGAGTATATCGAAACCTTTTATAATACCGTTAGGATTCACAGTCACTGCAACTATATGTCTCCTAATGATTTTGAAAAAATGTATGAGAGGGTATGTTCTCTGCTAGCAGCTTAGTTGGCAGAATTTCTCATTTTATTTTGTGCTAAATCTTGACACAGGACCACTCCTTCCTTAGTCCTGAAATGTGTGCTTTTTGAAACAATAAAAAAAGGACTATTAAATAGTCCTAAAATCCATTGATATTTACTTATAAGACGTTCCATAACATATGCCTACTTTTTGGAACTTTATTGAATAATACTCCCTCCATTATAAGTAGATAAATTTAACAACCTCATTTTATACAAAATTTGACCTTATATTTGTATTTTAAGGTCATTTTAAGGTCAAATTCATTGCAATTTGCTTTTCTCTTATGCATACACGTAAAAAAAAGCTTCCGAGAAAAATCTCGGAAGCCTTAATTTTATTGCATATTTAAATAATCAGTTATGATTACTCGATAACTGTAGCAACACGTCCAGATCCTACTGTACGTCCACCCTCACGATACTTTAATATCATTTTACCTCATATTTTTTATGGTTTTCTCTCCAAAATACAGTGAAAAACGACTGATTTGTACTATTTATTTTTATTTGCCTGATTTCTTGGCACCGTTTTGGCACCGGAAGCCTCAGTCAAAAAGCTTCTCTTCTGCTGTTTATACTCTTCTCTATCAGCTTTAATTTATAGCCAAAAAGCAGCCAGTTTTTCATATAAATAATTTCTAATAACTTTTATCGCCTTTCTTCACAGGAGAAAACGTAATCTTATTTGCCAAAAGAAAAAGAATTATTATTACAATACCAAATCCCACAAAAAGTGAACTTGTATCAACAACAGTAACTTTGTATATAATACTAATCACAAAAGATACCACTGGCGCGCATGCGTATGTAAGTGAAAATCGAATTGCAGAAACACGTCCTATATATTCTTTAGTAACTTCTTTTACAAATTTCACTTGTACATAAGTAATCATTAATCCCAATGCTGCACCAATTATTATCGAACCGATTAGCAACAGTAATTTTTGAGTTATAGGATTTGCAATATATTTTGAAACAAATGCAATAAAAACATAGTATACACCTAAAACAATTCCACAAAATGTAACAAGTGTATTATTTTTTTTCTCCTCT
>ERZ1031467.489-NODE-489-length-12288-cov-7.444208_pt1 | contig 12288 bp, 12 predicted proteins | sample MGYA00517105_ERZ1031467 | MGnify/ENA primary metagenome ERZ1031467 (study PRJEB33719, sample SAMN04261155) | wastewater metagenome | biome: rural village; feature: human; material: feces | host: Homo sapiens | place: El Salvador | collected 2013-01-07 ...
ATTTCGAACGAAGTGAGATGAGGGGGCTACGTAGCGGTATTGCATGAAAGTGTTGTGATATCAATAGCATCGGACTATTCAACATAGTACGCTATACCGCTAGCATGCCCCTATTGCCTTCGGCACTTCCCCCGAAGGGGGAAGCAAGACGTTACGTAGCTAACGATTTCCTTAACTTAATAGCATTCCCTAGAGGGGAAGGCTGCGATACGAGAATACCATCTTCTAAAAAAAGGCGGCGAAGCCGCCACGAGAGCCCTGAACCCTGAACCAAATGAAAGCAAAGTAAAAAGGGGCTGTGAAGAAATGAGGATTCATTTCTTCACAGCCCCTTTTTGGTTGAGTTCAGTCCAGATCAGTCCAGATGGAAACGGTAGCCGGAGCCCCAGACGGTCTCGATGCGTTCATAGGGATGACCGGCAGCATTTTTCAACTTGTCACGCAGACGGTTGATATGGACGGTGACCGTTGCGGGTTCACCGATGGGATCGAAGCTCCAGATCTTTTCAAAGAGCTGCTCTTTTGAAAAGACTTCATTCGGATGCTGCACGAGGAAGAAGAGCAGGTCGAATTCTTTGCCGGTGAGCGGCACCTCCTTGCCCTTCAGGAAGACCTGACGGGCTTTCGGACGGATATTGAGGTCGCCGACATAGAGGCCCTGTTCTGCCTGCGGGTGGATGGTATCCGTCTGGGTGAGGCGTTTGTGGGTGGCGAGTTGAGCGCGCAGGTGCGCCATGAGCACGGTGCCGCGGAACGGTTTCACGATGTAGTCATCCGCGCCGAGACCGAGACCACGGACGATGTCAGCGTCTTCGGTGCGGGCGGTGGCGAAAATGATGGGCGCATTCGTGCGTTCTCTCATTTTGCGGCACAGAGAGAATCCATCTTCTCCCGGCAGCATGACGTCCAGGATGATGGCGTCGATCTCGGCCTCATCCATGATTTTCAAGGCTTCTTTGCCATCGGAAGCGACATAGGGCTGATACCCGGAGCCTTCGAGAAAGTCACGCTCCATATCAGCGATTTTCGGTTCATCTTCTACAACCAGTACTTTGATCATTGTGTGTTACTCCCTTCTGCCAGCGGGATCTCAAAAATTAATTGCAAGCCATTGTTGTTGACCGCCGAGTAGCGGCCTTTGTGTGCGGTGATGATCTCAGCCACGATGGCAAGTCCCAGACCGCTGCCGTTGCTGGTCTTGCTGCGGGCTTCGTCCGTGCGGTAGAAGGCTTCGAAAATGTGAGGCAGCTTCTCCTTCGGGACGCCCGGTCCATCATCGGTATACATGAATTCGGCGTATTTCCCCTTGACATGGAGGGAAATACGTACTTCGGAAATATCCTTATCTCTATATTTTATCGTATTTGTTAGTAAATTGAAAATAATTCTTTGAAATTCTTTTTCATCCACCATTGCGATGAGCGAGTCATCCATGTCATAGGTCACATGCACCTTTCGGGAGTCGAGGTAGTCCTGGTCTTCTGCGATGAAGCTGCGGATGACCCTGCTGAAAGGGAGGGGCTGCGGATGACAGATGATGCGGCTCGTGGAGAGCTTGTTGTAAAGCGAGAGCTCTTCGATGAGGCGCGAGAGGTCATCTGCGCAGGAGGCGATCGAGTTCAGGTACTGCATCTGCTTTTCCTTCGTCCGCCCGAGTCCGAGCTGCAGCGCTTCGGTGTAGCCCATGATGGCTGTGAGCGGGGTCCGAAGGTCATGTGCGATGCCGGAGAAAAGGATCTTGCGGCTCGTATTCGCATGCGCGCGCTCGGCGATACTGCTTTTAAGATTGGTCTGCATCGTGCGGAAGGTGTCGCACATCTGCCCAAGCTCGTCATCGCTGTAGTGATCGACGATGACATTGAAATTGCCATGCTGGATCGCTCGTGCAGCCATCGACAGCTGTTGGAGCGGGATCAGCATCTTGTTTCTGGTAATGTTGTAGAAATGGTAATTCATCCGAGCGGAGAGCGCGATGATGAGGAGCATGATCGCAGCAAAGGCACCGTAGACTTCGACCGAGTGATGCGGGTCATTCGCGGCAAAGTAGGTCGCAGAGAAAAGCAGCAGCACCAGTGCGGAGAAGACAGGGACGCAGATGAAGAAAAGGATCTGTATCATCATCTGCTGCGTCAGCCCGTTCTTCGTCTTCTCGAAAAGAAGGGCGTCTTTGATGGTCTTTTCCATACAAGCCTCGATGGGGAAGGGGAGACTGCGGGGGCAATCTTGGCTACGAATGAAAGCCTCGCTTGAATTAGAAATGAGAAATGAGAAATGGTGGTGCGGCGCATAATAATATGGGAGCGCCGCGGAGTATAAATAGGGCGATGCCCGCTTTAGACGTTAGACTTTAGACATCAGACATCAGACATCTGACGTCTATTTCCGAGTCTCCCAGTCTTTTAGTCTAATCCCTGATACCTAATCCCTAGTCCCTAGTCACTCATCCTCAAATACGAGCTCTACGGGACAGTGGTCACTGCCGTGGATCTCCGGGTGGATAGAGGCGCTTTGGATGGCCGGACGGAGGGCATCGGAGACGATGAAGTAGTCGATCCTCCATCCTATGTTCCGCTCGCGGGATTTTGCAAAGTAGCTCCACCACGAGTAGGCTCCCTTTTCATCCGGATGGAGGAAACGGAAAGAATCGGTGAAGCCTTTGTCCAGAAGGGCATTCATTTTTCCGCGCTCTTCATCTGTGAAGCCTGCATTCTTATGGTTCGAAGCGGGATTGGCAAGGTCGATGTCTTCATGAGCGACATTGAGGTCGCCGCAGAGGATGACCGGCTTTTCCTGAGAAAGTCTTGTCATATAGTCTGCCATCGCATCCTCCCATGTCATGCGGTAGGAAAGACGCGTGAGGCCGCGCTGGCTGTTCGGCGTGTAGCAAACGATGAGATAGTGACTGCCGAAGTCGGCGGTGATGATACGCCCCTCCTGATCATGCTCCTCGATGCCAAGGCCATAGGTGACGGCAAGCGGTTCCCGCTTCGTGAAGAGTGCAGTACCACTGTATCCCTTCTTCACGGCACTGTTCCAGTACTGGTGGTAGCCGGGAAGCACCATCTCGATCTGGTGCGGCTGAAGCTTCGTCTCCTGCAGGCACACGCAGTCTGCATCGAGTGCTGTGAAAGCGTCCATGAAACCTTTCTTCATGCAGGCTCTGAGACCATTGACGTTCCAGGAAATATATTTCAGTGTCCCCATGGGTGTTCTCCTTTGTGGGAATGATAAAAATTTTATAATACTACTTTCATTATACACTATCGGGCAATGGGAAGAGGGTTTAGGGTTAGCCTGTGGGGCAGGGACGCCCATGGATTGCGGATGAAAGCTTTGCTCGAATGAGAAATTAGTAGCTAGGGATTAGTGGCTGGGGATTAGGTTTGCGATACGAGAAAACCGCTAGTTTCAAACCTCCGCGGCGCTTCTGATTTTTATGCGCCGCACCACCATTTCTCATTTCTAATTTCTTATTCAAGCGAGGCTTTCAAACGTAATCAAGGGGCGAGCCGCCCCCAGGGGCTAACCCTGAACCCTGAACCCTGAACCCTGAACCCTAAACCCCGAACCCCCTTTTTATGCTATAATAAAGGCAATGCCACGTGGGCAGCTGTTGCAAGCAAAGAAGGAAAGGATGAAACCTGATGAAGAAAATTGTTGTGACTGTTATTGGTGCTGACCGTGTCGGCATCGTCGCCGGTGTAGCAAAACAGCTGGCGGAAGAGAACGTGAATATTCTTGATATTTCCCAGACCATCGTGGACGGGATCTTCGATATGATCCTGATGTGCGATATGGAGAACGCCGCATATTCCTTAAAGGAGATCCAGGATCATATGGGGAAACAGGGCGAAGCGCTGGGGGTAGAGATCCGTGTCCAGCTCGCTGACATTTTCTATGCTATGCACCGCATCTGAAAGGAGACACCATGCTTGATATAGAAGACATTCTGGCAACGGAGCGCATGTTTGACCAAAACAAGCTCGATGTGCGTACCGTTACCATGGGGATCTCTCTCCTTTCCTGCGTATCCGATGATGAGAAGACCCTTTGCGACAAGATCTACGATACCATCTGCCGGAAGGCAGAGCATCTCACCGAGGTCACCCATGACATTTCCAGAGAATACGGTGTGCCGATCATCAACCGCCGCATCTCGGTGACGCCGATCTCTTTGGTGGCGGGCGGGCTTACGACGGCCAGCTATGTGCCGATCGCAGAGACACTGCAGCGCGCAGCTGACACTGTCGGCGTCGACATCCTAGGCGGCTTCTCCGCACTCGTCGATCGCGGCATGAGTGCTTCGGACAAGAAGCTCATCGACTCCATTCCGGAGGCACTCGCTGCCACGAAGAGCATTTGCAGCTCGGTCGCTATCGGTTCGACCAAGGCTGGCATCAATATGGATGCGGTGAAGCGCATGGGCGAGGTCGTGAAGGAAACGGCAGAGCTCACGAAGGACCAGGACGCCTATGGATGCACGAAGCTCGTCGAATTCTGCAATGCGGTCGAAGATAATCCCTTCATGGCCGGCGCTTTTCACGGTGTGACGCAGGGAGATACCGCGATCCATGTCGGTGTCTCCGGCCCGGGCGTCGTGAAGCGTGCGCTCGAGGATGTGAAGGGCGCCCCCTTCGAAGTCGTGGCCAAAACGATCAAGAATACGGCATTTATGATCACGCGTCTTGGCCAGCTCGTCGCAGAAGCAGCGACAGAGCGTCTCCATGCGCCTTTCGGCATCATCGACCTTTCGCTGGCTCCGACCTCGGCTGTCGGTGACAGTGTCGCAGCAGTCATCGAAGAAATGGGCCTTGAGAGCTGCGGCGGTCCCGGCACCACGGCGGCTCTCGCGCTCCTCAATGATGCTGTCAAGAAGGGCGGCCTCATGGCCTCTTCGAGCGTCGGCGGACTTTCCGGCGCTTTCATCCCGGTCAGTGAAGACCTCGGCATGATCGAAGCCGTTCAGAGAGGCAGCCTGTGCCTGGAGAAGCTCGAAGCCATGACCTGCGTCTGCTCTGTCGGCCTTGATATGATCGCCGTCCCGGGTGATACCAGTGCATCCACCCTCTCTGCGATCCTTGCCGATGAAGCAGCGATCGGTATGATCAATAACAAGACCACCGCTACCCGCCTCATCCCGGTACCGGGCAAGAAGCCGGGCGACATGGTCCAGTTCGGCGGCCTCATGGGCTATGCACCTGTCATGGGGATCAGCAAGTTCAAGGCAGACGAATTCGTAGCAAGAGGCGGCAAGATCCCCGCTCCGTTCCGCAGTCTGACAAACTAAGCGAAATGGCAATCAAAAAAGCACCGGCGTAAGCGGGTGCTTTTTTGTTGGGTTCAAAGGTTGCAAGGGGAGCTCATGGGGCGTGCCGCCCTTTAAGGAAAGTTTTTCTCGAATGAGAAATGGTGGAGCGTCGCGTAGAAATCAGAAGCGCCGCTGACGTCTGATATCTGACGTCTATTTCTCAGTCACCAGTCACCAGTCACTAGTCACTCTGCGCTCCTAGTTCTCGGATTTCCTGAATTTCCACATATACAGCCCGACGCAGATTACCGCGGAGAGAAGGGAGCCCATCGGTGCAGCAAGGCCCATCGGAGACAGTGTCTCGGGGAAGAGGAGGATGGCGAGGTAGGTGCCGGGGACGCGGACGGTGACGATCGAGATCATATTGTGCAGGAAGGAGTAGATCGATTTCCCATAGGCAGAGAAATATCCCGAGAAGCAGAAGTGGATGCCGGCAAAGATGCAGTCGATGACATAGGTACGGAAGTATTCACCGCCAAGGCGCACGACTTCCGGCTCATGGCTGACGAAGAGTGAGATGACCCACTCGGCGCAAAAGTGGACGACGAGGGTCGTAAAAAGGCCGAAGATGATGCATACACGGATGCCATAGCGGAGCGCCTGCCGCCCGCGATCATCGTTTCCGGCGCCTCGATTCTGTGCGGCGAAGGCGGCGACGGTCGAGAGCATGGCAGAGGGGACAAGGAAGAGGAAGCTGATGATCTTCTCCACGATGCCGACTGCGGCGGCGACTTCGACGCCGCGGCTGTTTGCGATGGCGGTGATGATGAGAAAGGAAATCTGGATGAGCCCGTCCTGACAGGAGATGGGAAGACCTATGGCAAGGAGCGTCTTCATGCGGAGGGCATCGAAGGAGAAGGACTTCTTCGGGAAGGCAAGGCCAAGGTCGGCGCGGTCGAGGTACAAGAGGCAGAGGAGGACGGAGACGGCCTCGGAAAGAATGGTGGCTGCGGCTGCTCCGGCGGCCCCCATCGCCATGGGACCGATGAAGATATAGTCAAGCAGGAGATTGATGAGACCGGCGAGAGCGATAAAGTACATCGGCGTCCTTGTATCGCCAAGTCCGCGGAAGATGCTGGCAAGGACATTATAGGCGACGATGAAGGGGATGCCTGCAAAGCAGATGAGAAGGTACGCCCTTGTATCCTCCCATGCTTCCGCCGGGGTCTTCAGCCAAGAGAGGATAAGATCGCTCGAAAGGAGGAGGAGCACGGTGCTAACGAGGCTGAAGAGGGCAAAGAGCAGCACCGAGCTTCCGATGCAGCAGGAGGCTTCCTTCCGATCTCTGCCGCCCACCGCGCGGCTGATGGAGACGGTCGTCCCCATGGCGAGTCCGACGATGATGACGGTCAGCATGTGCATCAGCTGGCTTCCGATGGAGACGGCCGTGATCGGTGCGGCGCCATTGAAGAGACCGGTGATGAAGAGGTCGGCCATGCCGTAGAACGTCTGCAGAAAACAGGCGAGAAGATAAGGGATGGCGAAAGCCATCATTTTGGGGAGCAAAGGCCCTTGGGTAAGATTGATTCCGGTCATAGGATCCTCTTTGTACAATGAATAGCCTGCCGCCACTCACGCAGGCTGCTGCTTCATGGAGACAATCATATCACAGGCGAGGCGATTGCGAAATATGGCTTTGGCAGGTGGTCTTCTGCCTGCATTTGCTTTTTTCCCCTCTCTGCTATAAGATGAAGGACAAATGAGGTGATTGGTATGTACATGACAGCACAGCGCAAGCGTCTTTTTCAATTCTTCAACGATCATCCGGATGCTTCCTTTTCCGCCAGAGACATCCAGGCTCTGCTGAATCGGTCAGAAGCGTCTGCGATCAGTCTCAGTGCGGTGTATCGCAATCTGGCTTCTTTGGCAGAGGCCGGGCTGATCTTGAAATCGGCGGCCAGTGATGGACAAGAAACATTGTATAGGTTCGTCGGGGCGGATGCCTGCCGGGATGAGCTTCATATGACCTGTCTTTCGTGCGGTCAGACGACCCATGTAGACCATGTGACCGCGCGTGCTCTCGCGCAGGCCTTGGCGGGCAATGATGAGTTTCAGATGAATCTGGGGCAGACCACCATTTACGGCTTATGCAAAAAATGCCGGGAAAAATAATTTGTTTCTTACACAAAGAAGGACCCGTTCGGGTCCTTTTAAATTTGAGAAAATTTCGCAAATCTGTTGACGGAAGGGCGGGAAGCGATTATAATGGGGTTCACATTTGCGAAAGTGTCGCAAATCTTCACGATGGTTTCTGCTTTCGAAAGAGAGGCGGCCGGAGGAGCTGCTATTGGTTTTGCGGATGCGGTATGCTGCCAGATCATGGCGGAGCGCATTGCCTGTCCACAGGCCATGCGAGAAAGAAACCTTTTCCTCTCCGGTCACATGGCATCCCTGCTTTCAACCGTAAAGGAGTTCTTACTATGAAAATGAAAAAAATAGGTCTTTTCATAGCGACGCTTGCCGCTTGCCTGATAGGCGGCGTTGCATTGACAGGCTGCACGCCGGGGCAGAAGTCAGCGGCTTCTCTCCCGCCGGAAAAGAAGATTCAGATCGTATGCACCAATTTCCCCAGTTATGATTTTGCAAGGCATATCGTAAAGGATCATGGCGAAGTCACCATGCTGGTGAAACCCGGTACGGATGTCCATAGCTTTTCTCCCTCGCCGAAGGACCTGAAAGCGGTGGCTGATAGTGACCTTCTCATTTGTACGGGCGGTGACTCTGATGAATGGGTAGGGAAGATACTGGATGCGACCGGCAAGAAGCCCGGGAGTGTATTTCGGATGATGGATGCCGTGAAGCTGTCAGAAGAAGAGCATCCGGAAGGCATGCAGCCTGAAGAGGACGCAGAGAAAGAGGCAGGCCCGGAAATGGATGAGCATGTATGGACAGCGCCTGCCAATGCCAGTGAGATCATCAAAAAATTGAATGCTTCTATTTCCAAGCTGGATGGTGCGCATGCGGAGGAGTATCAGAAGAATACAGAGGCATATATGAAAGAGATCACCGATCTGGATCAGAGCTTCCGTGATGTGATCGATCATGCAGCCAGAAAAGAGATCATCGTGGGAGATCGCTTCCCCTTCCTGTACTTTGTGAAGGAGTACGGTTTGACATATTATGCGGCTTTCCCAGGATGCGCCAAGGATACGGAAGCCGATCCGAAGACCATTGCCTTTTTGATCAATAAGGTCAAGGCGGATCAGATTCCCGTGATCTTCCATATCGAATTGTCCAATCAGCAGATGAGCCGCTCCATTGCAGAGGCGACAGGAGCCAAAGAGAGACAGCTCAATTCCATTCATAACGTCACGCAGAAGGATTTTGACGCCGGCGTCACCTATGTGGATCTGATGAGACAGAATGTCAAGATCTTGAAGGAGGCATTGAACTAAATGAGCGTATTGGATTGTCGGGATCTTTCCTTTGCATATGAAGGAAGGCCGGTGCTGTCGCATGTGAATTTTTCTTTAGAAAAGGGGAGCTATCTGGGCATCATCGGTGAAAATGGCTCCGGTAAAAGTACTCTCATCAAAGGGATCCTGGGGCTCAAAAAACAGGTGTCAGGTGAGATACGTCTTCATTTGCCGGACGCGCAGAAGGGGATGGGCTACCTGCCGCAGCAGCAGACCATGAAAAAGGATTTTCCAGCCAGTGTGTGGGAGGTCGTATTGTCCGGCAGGCTGAGTCAGCTTTCGTTTCCTTATCGGTACAGAAAAGTAGATCGGGACTGCGCAGAGCATATGCTGCAGTTTCTATCCCTTTCCTCTTTGAAGAATCATGCATTCCGCGAATTGTCGGGCGGACAGCAGCAGAGAGTGCTTCTGGCGCGGGCACTGGCGGCGGGCAGTCAGGTGCTGGTACTGGATGAACCGGTGACCGGGCTGGATCCTCGCATCACGGAAGAGATGTATGCCATGCTGGAACGATGCATTCACGAGCTCGGACTGACCATCATGATGGTATCCCACGATCTGCCCCGCGTGTTTCATGAGGTTCATCAGGTTTTGTATCTGGCGAAAGGGAAGCAGATGTTTTTCGGTCAGACGGAGGACTTTCTCAAAGCGCATCCCGAAGTCATACGGCAAGGAGGGATCCTGTGATGTCTCTTATTCTGGAATTGCTGCAGTATCCCTTTATGGTGCGCGCGCTGGTGGTGGGCGTCCTCATCTCGATCTGCGCTTCGCTTTTGGGGACCAGCCTGGTACTCAAACGGTACTCCATGATCGGTGACAGCTTGTCGCATGTGGGCTTTGCGGCGCTGGCAGTGGCCTATGCCTTTTATCTGGATCCTTTGGTGATCTCCATCCCTGTCACGATGGCAGCGGCTTTTCTTCTTTTGGAATTGAAGGAAAGCATGCGCATCAAAGGGGATGCGGCGACGGCGCTTCTTTGCAGCAGCGCTTTGGCCGTGGGGGTTCTTGTCATTTCTCTCACCAGAGGGATGAATACGGATGTGTCCAATTACATGTTTGGCAGCATCCTGGCGATGAGCAGCGCAGATGTATGGCTCAGCTTGCCAGCGGGCAGCATCATCATCCTCCTGTACATTCTCTTTTATCATCCCTTGTTTGCTGTGACTTTTGATGAATCCTTTGCCACCGCTTCCGGTGTGCGGAGCCATTTCTATCATCTGGTCCTAGCACTCATGACGGCAGTCACGATCGTGCTCGGCATGCGTATGATGGGCGCGCTTTTGATCTCTAGTCTGATTGTATTTCCTGCCATCACGGCGATGCAGATCTGCCATCGGTATCTGACCACCATCTGGACATCCACCCTGGTGGGACTTGTCTGCTTTCTGGTGGGGATCACACTTTCGTATGCATTGTCCATTCCCACCGGGCCTTGCATTGTCTTGATAAATCTGATCGCCCTCTTTGCGGTTATCTGTCTGCGAAAATGGAGAGAAAGAGGGCGCTGCGCTTGAAACGATGGGCTTTCTATCTGCTGCTGGGCATGCTTCCCGTACTGGGAGGCTGCGGCAGAGAGCAGGTACCGGACAATATGATACTCACGCACAAAACGGTACAGGCGGCGCAAGACAAAGCACCTCAGGAAGTACAGCCTGTACCCGTGGAGCCGTCGGTCTTATCCAAAGGCATGGAGAAAGACAGCCAGGGGAATATCATTTATCCTTATTTTGCAATGAAGTATGATATCGCAAGGGATGAGAAGATGTTTCCGTATGAGCATTCAGATATCGTAGCCAGAGATGCTCACTATCGGTGGAGCAGAAAGAAGCTTTTTTCGATGAAGCTAAAAAGATAATACGTAATGAAGGTGTAACGGCTTTTGAGCATGGGTCTGGACTTGCTGAAGAATATATCCAACAGGTTCTCTCTATTCCTACGGCAAAAAGTCCGGAATTTAAAGAGATTATTGACTCTTCCTATAAACGTCAGGATGGAGATCCAAAGCTTATTGCGTATTATCTTCCACAGATGCATCCAACACCTGAGAATGATGCTTGGTGGTGGCGTGGAGTCACTGAATGGAACAATGTGTCTCGTGTTGTACCGCAGTATATAGGACATTATCAGCCAAGGCTTCCAGGAGAATTGGGATATTATGATTTGAGGCTTGCTGAAAATATTAAGCGACAGGTAGAACTTGCTAAGATGTATGGCCTCTATGGATTTGCTTGGTATTATTATTGGTTTGATGGTAAACGCCTTTTGAATCGACCATTGAATATGTATGTTAATGATATATCGAGTGATTTTCCCTTCTGCCTTTGCTGGGCCAATGAAAGCTGGCCTAGAGGTTTCTTTGGTAGTACGAAGGAATTTATCATGAAGCAGAGCGATACAGAGGAAAGTTATCGAAATTTTATACAAGATGCTCTGCCTTATTTGAAGGATAGACGATATATCACGATAAAAGGGAAAAACTACTTATTATATATAAACCGCAGATGCTTCCTAATTCACGACGGACATTAGATTACTGGCGGGAATATTGTGTTACGCATGGAGTGGGTGATATTTATATTATTGGTATTTGGACTGCTGATTGGAAAAATGTTGTAATAGAGAGAGGCTTTGATTCCGCAGCAGAGTTTCAGCCAGGTTCTTTGTTGCCATTTTGCCAGAAAATCAATCGTGATTTGTCGTTTGTAAACAAAGATTTTGTTGGAGAAGTGTATAGCTATCTGAATTTGGTTAATAATGAAATTTATAAAAAGAACTTCCTTGCATCAAGTATATATAATGCTGTCATGCCTATGTGGGATAATACACCTCGTAGAAATAATCATGGGAATGTGATTTTTCATGGAGCGTCACCTGCTTTATATAAAAAATGGTTATCTGACATAATACTCCATTATAAAAAAGATTGTAGTTTGGATGATGATTTCATTTTTCTTAATGCTTTGAATGCTTGGAATGAATGGGGAGAAGGGGCCTATCCTGAACCTGACCGATACTATGGTTATGCATTAGAGGCTACGAAAGATGCAATAGAAGAGATGCGCAGAAAGATTGAAGGGGGATTAATGATTAACAAAAAAGATTGGAATTGTAATTCTTAATTACAGTGATGCTATTTCGACAATGCATTTGGTTCATTTAATTCATGACTATTCAGCGATTGACCATATAGTTCTGGTAGATAATCTATCACCTGATGGATCTATAGAGAATTTGCAAAAAGCTGTAAATAATAAAATTGATGTAATCCAAAGTGATCGTAATGGTGGATATTCTTATGGAAATAATTATGGAGCATTTTACCTGATAGAGAAATATAACATAGATATTCTGTTTATAGCAAACCCGGATGTGGAGTTTTCAGAAGACTTTCTCATTCGGGTTGTTTCTGATATGGATAGATATAATGCTCAAGCAGCTTCTGTATATATGGACATGCCGAAGATAGCATCAGGAGTAGTGAGAAATCCTAAAATTAATTCAGTATTGCGAGAAACTTTAGATTGCACATTATTGCTAAAACATATATTTCTATTCATAGGAGCT
>ERZ1031467.491-NODE-491-length-12284-cov-4.741189_pt1 | contig 12284 bp, 10 predicted proteins | sample MGYA00517105_ERZ1031467 | MGnify/ENA primary metagenome ERZ1031467 (study PRJEB33719, sample SAMN04261155) | wastewater metagenome | biome: rural village; feature: human; material: feces | host: Homo sapiens | place: El Salvador | collected 2013-01-07 ...
CTTCGTTCTTCACTTCCACCATTAGATTCTTCACTCTTCGTTCTTCACTCTTCACCATTAGATTCTTCACTCTTCGTTCTTCACTTCCACCATTAGATTCTTCACTCTTCGTTCTTCACTCTTCACTTCCCCTTCCTCCTTTGCAATACAAAAAAAATTTAAATCCTTTGTTCTTTCTTCTTTTTGCAGTAACTTTGCATATATGAAAAGAAATATATGTAAAATTATGATGGCTCTTTTGGGCCTAATATTCTTCACCCCGTCGTATGCTCAAAATTATAATGTGCAATGTGAGGACACTTGCTCGCATGTGCATGGCATAGATCTTAGCCATTATCAAGGCGAGGTTTTTTGGGAGGCTATAGGCGACAACTCGAAGATGGCTTATGTTTATCTTAAGGCTACCGAGGGCGGAGACCGTATAGACGACATGTACGAACAGAACATAGAACTGGCACACAAGTATGGCTTGAAGGTAGGGTCGTACCACTTCTTTCGTCCTAAGACTGATCTGACCAAACAGCTTAAGAACTTCAAGGCCCAATGCCGCCCGCATCAGCAAGACCTTATACCAATGATTGATGTAGAGGTAAAACAAGGATTGGGAACTGAGGCTTTCTGCGACTCGCTGCTGAAGTTTCTGGACATGGTTGAGGTGGCTTATCATCAGAAACCATTGGTTTATACAGGCACCAATTTCTACAATCGCTATCTTGCCGGCAAACTTAATGGCTACAAGCTTATGATAGCACAATATTCGGCCAACGAGCCTGTCTTGATCGACGATAACGACTATCTGCTGTGGCAATATACTGGTAAGGGCCATATCGACGGCATTAGGGGATATGTGGACAAGAGCCGATTTATGGGTCGTCATGGTCTGCGCGAGCTGCGCTTTATGCGACACCATAGGTAGGCGAGCCAGAATAGGGTAGAGAAAGATAAAAAAAGAAAAACATAAAAAAATTTTAAATACTAATGGCAATTATAAAATGTCCGGAGTGTGGTCACGAGATTAGTGACAAGGCTCCATTTTGCCCTTCCTGCGGCGTGGCCATAGCAGGTAAGGTGGTTGAGTGTCCGAAGTGTGGAAAAGTTTATTTCTCCGAACTGTCTGAATGTCCACAATGTCATTATAAGAGACCGGTGGCAGACAAAACGCCAATTGTAGAAAATGATAATGCCGTAAATACTCAGGAAACGGAAAAAACTACGGAGGTTGAAATTGTGAAACCTAAGGAGGTTAATGAACCTAAGAAGGTTAATAATGAGCAGCCCGTTGGTGCCAACAATCCTGAAGAGGCGAGCGACGAGAACTTGAAGACTCCACGAAATTCTTCGCGCAACAACAAGATTATTATTGGTGCCGTGGTGGCTATAGTGGCCGTGGTTATAGGCATAGGCTGCTACTTCTACTATAGTATACAGTCGGACAAGGAGTTGCAGGCTTACAACTATGCCATGGCAAGCAACGATCCGCAGGTTCTACAATCGTATCTTGATCAGTATTCGGATGCTCCAGAAGCTCATCTTGACAGCATTCAGTCGCATCTCGACTTGATAAAGAAGACGCAGCAGGACTGGACAAACGTGATGATAAGCAACTCGAAAAGCGCGCTTGAAGACTATATCGCACAGCATCCGGATTCTCCGTACAAGGCAATAGCAATACATAAAATTGACTCGATAGACTGGCAGACCGCCCAACAGCAGAACACGGTTGAGGCATTAGAACTTTATATCGAGCAACATTCTGACGGAGAGCATGTTGAGGATGCCAACCAGATGATTAACTCGCTGAATTCGAAGACAATACAGCCCGAGGAACGTCTGATGGTAAACAGCATCTACGGCGGATTCTTAAAGAGTTTGGGCGACAAGGACGAGGAAGCCTTGACAAGTTTCGTTAATCCGTTGTTGACCAATTTCCTTGGAAAAACCAACGCCACAAGAAGCGACGTAATAACGTTTATGCATAAAATATACAAGAGCGATGTGAAGTCGATGGCTTGGAAATCGCTTGGCGACTACACAATAAACAAAAAGAATGTGGGAGCCAACCAATACGAATACTCGGTGGCTTTCTCGGCAATTCAAACCATTGTTGGTCAAGACGACAACGCAACTGAGGTAAGATATAAAATTACATCTACATTGAATAATGAAGGCAGAATATCTGACTTCAACATGATAAGACTTGCTGAATAAAACAAAATAATTATAGCTCGTTGGCTGATTAAACATAATCAGCTAACGAGCTACTTTTAAATAATCGTAATCACCATTATGATAAATAGGGTCGATTTATAATTATAAATCCATAAACGCAATCGCCCTATTGTTCATGTATTATTATTCGCGTCATCTGGCGCCACACTCAAAACATACACTTGTTCCGTCAGAATAAACCACGACGTCATCGCTTCCATAATTGTAACATCTTCAATTTCTTCCATAATGTTAGTCTTTTAATAATGATGCGACAATGGTAATGGAGATTATTTGTGATTTTATTAGTATCTTTGCAGAAGATAAGCTACATCTCAGCAAAATATTCAAGCAAGCTTGACATTCTGCATTCGATTTGCATTATCTTTGCATAAAAATCAAAAACGACAATCACAGAACAATATGATTACAGTTGATGGACTTACCGTCGAGTTTGGCGGAACCACCCTATTCAAGGACATTTCCTTCCAAATAAACGAGAAGGACCGTATAGCACTTATGGGCAAGAATGGAGCTGGCAAGAGCACGTTGCTGAAGATTATAGCAGGCGTGCGCAAGCCTACACGCGGCTCGGTTTCGGCTCCTAAGGATTGTGTAGTGGCCTATCTGCCCCAGCACCTTATGACCGAAGACGGACGTACCGTTGTTCGACGAGACGTGCCAGGCCTTTGCTCATCTGCACGAGATTCAGGCCGAGATAGACCGCATAAACAATGAGCTTACAACACGTACCGACTACGAGAGCGACGAATATATGCAGCTGATAGAGAAGGTGTCGAGCCTATCGGAGAAATTCTATGCCATAGACATGACACACTTTGAGGAGGACGTGGAGAAGACGTTGCTGGGCTTGGGATTCGAGCGCAAGGACTTCAATCGCCCTACAAGCGAGTTCTCGGGAGGTTGGCGCATGCGAATAGAACTGGCCAAATTGCTGCTTAAGTCGCCCGACGTGCTTCTGCTCGACGAGCCTACCAACCACCTGGACATCGAGTCGATAGGATGGCTTGAGGACTTTATCATCAACAGCTCAAAGGCTGTGGTAGTAATTAGTCACGACCGTAAGTTTGTGGACAACATCACCACCCGAACCATCGAGGTGACCATGGGCCGCATTTACGACTACAAGACTACATACAGCCAGTATCTGGAACTGCGCAAGGAACGACGCGAACAACAGATGAAGAAGTATGAGGAGCAGCAGAAGATGATTGCCGAGACAAAGGACTTTATCGAGCGATTCAAGGGCACCTACTCTAAGACCTTTCAGGTGCAGAGCCGCGTGAAGATGCTTGAGAAACTGGAGCTGATTGAGGTAGACGAGGAGGACACAAGTCACCTAAGACTTAAATTCCCGCCAAGTCCGCGAAGCGGAGCCTACCCCGTTCAGATGCGCGACGTGGCCATGGCTTTCGACGGCAAGCAGATATTCAGCGGCGTGAACCTTACTGTGGAGCGTGGCGACAAGATTGCCTTCGTGGGCAGAAACGGCGAGGGTAAGTCGACTCTCGTGAAATGCATCATGGGACAGTTGCAGAACCAGGGCAAGCTGGAGCTGGGACATAACGTACAGATAGGATATTTTGCGCAGAACCAGGCTTCGTTACTGGATGGCGAACTGACTGATTTCCAGACCATCGACGACGTGGCCAAGGGCGAGATTCGCAACAAGATACGCGATCTGCTGGGCGCATTTATGTTTGGTGGCGAGGACTCTACTAAGAAGGTTAAGGTGTTGTCGGGAGGCGAACGCACACGTCTGGCTATACTAAAGCTGCTGTTGGAGCCCGTAAACCTACTGATACTCGACGAGCCTACCAATCACCTCGACCTAAAGACTAAGGACGTGCTGAAGCAAGCACTTATGGACTTTGACGGCACCTTGATAGTGGTAAGCCACGACCGCGACTTCCTCGACGGACTTGTAAGCAAGGTGTACGAGTTTGGACATGGCAAGGTGCGCGAACACTTGTGCGGTATCTACGAGTTCCTGGAATCGAAGAAAATGGAGAGTCTGCAGGAATTGGAGAAGAAAAGTGAAAAGAGAAAAGAGAAAAATCCAATTGCTAAGTGAAAAGGGAAAAGGGAAAAATCCAATGGAGTTTAAGGGAAGTGAAATGTAGGAGGTACGATATGAAAAAGGTTGTTGTAGCCTTCGACTCCTTCAAGGGCTGCATCTCGGCACACGAGGCCTGTAAGGCTGCCGCAAAAGGAATACGTACGGTATTGCCGGAGGCGAATGTTGTTGAAATTGCGTTGAGCGATGGTGGCGAAGGTTTGGTGAAATGTGTACAGCAGATATTGCCTACGAAGAGCGTGTCGATAGATGTACACGGACCGCTTATGACGAAGCTTAAGGCAGAATATGCCATGTCTATGGACGGCAAGACTGCCTATATGGAAATGGCTGCGGCAAACGGGCTGACGCTTGTGCCTATAGACCAACGCGACCCTACTAAAACCACTACCTATGGCGTTGGAGAAATGGTGGCCGACGCCTTAAAGCGAGGATGTCAAAAGATTGTAATGGGCATTGGCGGAAGTGCCACTTGCGATGGCGGGCGCGGAATGGTTGATGCACTAAGGGATAAGGGTTGTCTTGAGAAAAGGAACCACAAGAATCTTTATCATAATGGCCACGGAAACCTTATGCAAAAAGGTAACGAATGTCTTGCCCAGAAATGCAAGTTTATTGTGGCATGCGATGTAAACAATCCACTATACGGCGAGAACGGGGCTGCACACATCTTTGCGCCACAAAAGGGAGCCACAAAAGAGCAAGTTTTGTGGCTTGACGAGCAGCTGCGAACCTTTGCCAAAGAAACTGAACAAGCAGGACTTGCCACACCCGAACTTGCAAACCACCCTGGAGCAGGCGCGGCAGGCGGTTTGGGCTATGCTCTCCTTGCCTATCTTAATGCCGAGCTAAACTCGGGCATAGATATTGTGCTTGACCTTGTCAACTTTGACGTGGCAATAAAAGATGCCGACCTTGTAATTACGGGCGAGGGCAAATCGGACCAACAAACCATGATGGGCAAAGTTCCGCATGGTGTGCTTAAGCGTTGCAAGAAAGCGGGTGTGCCGGTATGGCTGCTATCGGGCGCCATAGACGACAGAACGGGAGAACTGGCAAAGAACTTTGACCTTGTGAGGAGCATTAACGAGAACGACAACCGTCCGCTATCTGTACTTATGCAACCAGACGTGGCAAAAAAGAATATAACCGCTTTCTTATCTGCCATATTTTTTATATATTTGCAGATAATTAGGACAAACCGAAATATTAATAAAACGAACAAGGATTAATAGAACAAACAGTCGTACATCATCATGGCTGTAATGATAACGTTTGGCGTGTTGCTAAGAAGACGTGTATCTGTAAAGAGTGTGGAATTTAAATTAGCTATATAATAAACCATATAAAAAAAGAGAACTATGGAAATTGGAGATAGAATACCTGAGATTCTTGGCATAGACCAGGACGGACGCGAGATTAAGGCAAGCGACTATCGCGGTCGTAAGATTGTGCTTTACAGTTATCCAAAGGCCAACACCAGCGGATGCACAGCCGAGGCTTGCTCGCTACAAGCACATAAGGACGAACTGGCTGCAGCAGGATACGAGATTATTGGCGTGAGCAAGGACAAGCAGGCTCTGCAGAAGAAGTTTGCCGAAGCCAAAGGGTTGGAGTTTCCGCTTATTGCCGACACCGAGACTACTCTGTTGCAGGCGCTTGGATGCTGTGGCGAGAAGGTTACTTGTGGCAGAAAGACCGTTGGCATTCTGCGCACAACTTATCTGGTAAACGAGGATGGTATAATAGAAAGAATTTTTACTCCGAAGGAAATAAAGACAAAGATTCATGCGGAGCAAATACTGAATGCCATTAAAGCAGAATAATCAACCACATTACTAATAATTATGACAATTACTCTCATTATTCTCGCCCTTTCGGCTGTGTTCTTCGCCATGGGCAAAGTTCGCTCCGACCTCGTTGCGCTATGCGCCCTTGTCGCCCTACTGCTCACCGGAATACTCACGCCGCAAGAAGCCCTGTCGGGATTCTCCAACTCGGTGGTGATAATGATGGTGGGATTGTTTGTAGTGGGAGGCGCTATTGTACAGACCGGACTTGCCAAGAAAGCATCAGGCAAGCTGATGACCCTTGCAGGCGACAGCGAACTGGGCTTGTTCCTATTGCTGATGGTTGTTACAGCCGTTATTGGAGCCTTTGTTAGCAATACGGGTACGGTGGCTCTTATGATGCCTATCGTGGTGAGCTTGGCGCAAAAGGCAAAGATGCGCGCAAGCCGCCTGCTTATGCCCCTTGCCTTTGCAAGCAGCATGGGCGGCATGCTTACGCTTATTGGTACGCCGCCCAACCTTGTAATACAGGAGGCTCTTATCGATAATGGCTTCGAACCGTTGAAGTTCTTCAGTTTTCTGCCCGTTGGTATTGTGTGCATTATAGTTGGTATCGTGGTGCTGTTGCCCCTTAGCAAGCGATTGCTTAACGGCAGCAAGCAAGCAGCCGACGGCGAGCAAGGCAAAAAACGTGGCAAGTCGCTCGACGACCTGATGGAGGAATATAATCTCAAAGGCAATCTGTCGGTATTTACCGTAGGCAAGCAGTCGATTGCCAACGAGAAAACACTTGCCGAACTGGACATTCATCATCGCTACGGACTTACCGTACTTGAGGTTAGACGCATAAAGCAGCCCCATTCGCCACTAATGAAAGAGGTGGAACAACGACTTGCCGGACCAGACACCAAGCTTGTAGAGAACGATATAGTATACGTAAGTGGCGACCCAGAACAAGCAACAAAGTTTGCTGCCGACATGAAGCTGGACAAGACCAGCGAGCAACTTGCATTCTACGACATAGGTATTGCCGAGGTGGTGTTAATGCACAACTCTAGATTGTGCGGCAAGACTCTAAAGGAAACTGGATTGCGACGCCTTTATAACGTTAACGCGCTTGGCGTGCGCCGTGGCGACAACTATATAACAGAAGGAATTGCCGACATGAAATTCCGTCAGGGCGACATAATTCTGATACAAGGCAAATGGAAGAACATCTCGCGAATAGCCGATATTGCCGACGGTATTGTGGTTATGGGGCAGCCGTTAGACGAGGCGTCGCGCGTTACACTCGACTATAAAGCTCCGCTTGCAGCAGCCATAATGTTGCTAATGATATTGACTATGGTGTTCGACTTCATCCCCGTAGCTCCCGTTACGGCCGTTATGATAGCCGGATTGCTTATGGTAATAACGGGATGTATACGCTCGGTAGAAGCAGCCTACAAGACAATAAACTGGGAGAGCATTGTGCTTATCGCGGCCATGTTGCCTATGTCGGTAGCTCTGGAAAAGACAGGAGCCTCGGCAATGGTGGCAAGTTTGCTGGCCGACAATCTGGGCCAGGCAAGTCCGTATGCCTTGCTTGCGGGCATCTACTTCACCACGTCTCTCCTTACGATGTTCATCAGCAATACAGCCACAGCTGTACTTATGTCGCCCATAGCCCTGACCTCGGCTGCAGCAATAGGCGTAAGCCCCTACCCTATGCTCTTTGCCGTTACGCTTGGAGCAAGCATGTGCTTTGCCTCGCCATTCTCTACTCCGCCCAACGCGCTCGTAATGCAGGCAGGCGGCTACTCGTTTATGGACTACATCAAGGTGGGATTGCCGTTGCAGATAATTATGGGATTGGTAATGATAGGTGTGTTGCCTCTTATTTTCCCATTCTAAATATGTGCTATGCAAATATAAATGCGTAACTTTGCATGGAATTAAAAAATAACAAGTTAATTAAAATATGCCATTAAGATTACCAGATAAACTCCCCGCAATAGAACTCCTTAAAAAGGAAAACATATTTGTGATGGACGACTCGCGCGCTACGAGCCAGGACATTCGTCCGCTACGTATCGTAATACTTAACCTTATGCCTCTGAAGATAACAACAGAGACCGACCTTGTGCGCCTGTTGTCCAACACGCCGCTTCAGATGGAGATTTACTTTATGAAGCTTAAGAGTCATACATCCAAGAACACTCCGATAGAGCACATGATGATGTTCTACAAGGACTTTGACGTGCTGGAGAAGGAGAAGTTTGACGGTATGATTATTACTGGAGCGCCTATCGAGCACCTGGAATTTGAGGATGTGGAGTATTGGAACGAAATATCCAAGATATTCGCTTGGGCCAACACACACGTTACGAGCACCATGTACATTTGCTGGGCTGCCCAGGCTGGATTGTACTATCATTATGGCGTGCCAAAATATCAGTTGCCTAAGAAGATGTTCGGCATCTTCCAGCAACACACGCTACAACCACAGATTCCTCTGTTCCGCGGATTCGACGACGTGTTCTATATGCCTCATAGCCGACATACAGAGGTTAGACGCGAGGATATTGAGAAACATAACGAACTTGAGATTGTGGCAGAATCGCCAGATAGTGGTGTAAGCATAGTTATGGCCCGAGGCGGACGCCAGATATTTGTTACCGGACATATGGAGTACTCGCCTTACACTCTTGACAGCGAATATCGTAGAGACCTTGGCAAGCGCGACGACGTGGACATGCCAAAGAACTACTATAGAGACAACGACCCGCAAAAGGCTCCAAACGTTACGTGGAGAGCGCATGCCAATCTGTTGTTCAGCAACTGGATAAACTATTACATTTATCAGGAGACTCCGTATAACATTGAGGAGATTGGATAAAAACAAGTTTCATACATTATGAATTCAAGCAACAACCTACCCCGCCCTATCGAACTCCTTGCTCCTGCCAAAAACCTTGAGCAAGGCATTATTGCCATTGACCATGGCGCCGATGCTGTATACATAGGCGCAAATGAGTTTGGTGCGCGACAGGCTGCGGGCAACAGTATAGAAGACATAACCCAACTTGCAGCCTATGCTCATCAGTTTGGAGCAAAGGTGTACGTAACCGTAAACACCATAGTATACGAGTACGAGCTTGCCAATGCCAAACAGCTATTGCGACACATAGTAAAGGCTGGCGTGGATGCTATCCTTGTGCAAGACATGGCTGTGGTGGAAATGATGAAAGAAATAGCAGCCGAGCCCGAGATGCAAGGATCGAGAATGCCTGAGTTGCATGCAAGCACTCAGACAGACAATCGCTCGGCAGATAAGGCAGCTTGGCTTACAAGCATAGGGTTTAGCCATGTGGTATTGGCACGCGAGCTGTCTATAGACGAGATAAAGCAAATACACAAGGCTGTGCCTAATACCGAGCTTGAGGTGTTTGTGCATGGAGCTTTGTGTGTAAGTTATTCGGGAGCCTGCTATGCCTCGCACCATTGTTTCGGTCGTAGCGCCAACCGTGGCGAGTGTGCTCAGTTCTGCCGATTGGCTTTCGACTTGAAAGACAGTAGCGGAAACACAATACGCAAGGCAAGCCATTTGCTGTCACTTAAGGATATGAACCAGTTGGACCGACTGGAAGACATCATAGCAGCAGGAGCCACATCATTAAAAATTGAGGGCCGACTGAAGGATGCCGCTTATGTAAAGAATGTGGTGGCTGCATACAGCCAACATCTCAACAGCATAATAGCGAAACATCCCGAACAGTATTGCCGCAGCTCTAAAGGAAGGGTGGAATATACATTTACGCCCAACTTAGACAAGACCTTCAACCGTGGCTTTACACATTACTTCCTTGATGGGCGTCGCGAAGACATCTCATCGTTTGACACTCCTAAGGCTATGGGCGAATATGTAGGATATGTTAAGGAGATAAGACGCGGTTCGTTCAATGTGGCGGGTACAGCCATATTTGCCAATGGCGACGGATTGTGCTTCTTCACACCCGACCATAAGTTGCACGGCTTCCGCGTAAACCGTGTCGAGAACAACCGCCTATTTCCTCTATCTATGCCCGAGGAATTGAAAGCAGGAATGGCTCTTTATCGTAACAACGACATCGTGTTTGAGCGTGCTATGGAAAGCAAGACGGCTGAACGAAAGCTTGATATAGACCTGAACATTGGTGTTGATTGCGGAAAGATTGTACTTGATGCTGAGGACGAGGCAGGACGCAAGGCTTTTGTTGTGCTTGACGAACCATTGCAAGAGGCCCAGAAACCTCAGAGCGAGAACATAATCAGACAACTCGAGAAGATGGGCAACACTCTGTTCCGCCCACGAAAGACAAAGCTTACTAATGGTGTTGGCAATCTGTTTATACCTTCAAGCAAGCTTGCCTCCTTGCGACGCGAGGTGTTGGCAAAGATAGAGGAACAACCGATAGACACGTCTAACACAACAGCCCGACAAATAAACACGAATTGCAAGCCCAATAACAACAATGCCAAGGCTCAATATATTGACGCAAGCAAGATAAATGCAGCCAACGTGGCTAACCATCGTGCCGAAGCCTTCTACGAGGAGCATGGCGTGAGGGATGCTGCAGCCGCATTCGAGCTGACAGATGGCGCTCGTCCTGGTACAAAGACATATGGCACACCACATGCTAACACGCCTCTGATGACATGTCGATATTGTCTGAGATATGCTATGGGATACTGCGTAAAACGCGGAGGCAAACAGCCTACATGGAAGGAGCCTCTGTTGCTGGAATCATCGGACGGAAGACAGGTGAAACTGGTATTTAATTGTGCAAAATGCCAAATGGAGGTTTATGCACAAGACTAAATCTATAAACCCAACGAGGAAGTTAAGGGGAAGTTAAAAGGAAGTTAAGAAGAAGTTAAGAAGAAGTTAATCCATCTACGATGGATGGAATTTAACGGACAATAGTAGAAAATCGTATGAGAGATGTCAAGAAAATAATGTCGAGAGTAGTAGCTGTAATTGTAGTAATCCTTACACTTACAAGCTGCTATCATGCCACAGTACGTCATCATGACGCATATGTGGCAAAACCGTCGGCTACGTATGCAGACAATCAGATGGCCGACACAGACTCTACTACATACGACTATATGAGCGCATTCTACCAAAATCATCATTATGCGCAGAACTATAACTTCATGGTAAAGGCCGACTCGCTGGCTTTGCTTCGCCAACAACCAGAGGAATTGCTGAACGGTCTGCCTACCGACTCCTTCTTTGTAAAGAAAGGCAACCGACTTGTAGTTGTAGACATACGTTTGCTAAAGAACGACCCCGTAGATTCGGTTTGGGTGCAACTGGCGCGCGACCAATATACCTTCGGATGGATACACGAAAGCAAGCTTTTGCCAAATGTCGTGCCCGACGATCCCATATCGCAGTTTATTTCCACCTTCTCAGACACCCATTTGCTTGTGTTCCTTATCATCATAAGCGTAATAGCTATGAGCTACCTGGTACACAGCATAAGGCAGAAAAATGTAAAGGCGGTACATTTCAACGATATAGACTCGTTCTACCCCACTCTGCTTGCCCTAACCGTGGCCACAGCAGCAACATTCTATTCAAGTATACAGATGTTTGCACCCGAAACATGGCGACACTTCTATTATCATCCCTCGCTTAATCCGTTTGCTGTGCCAACAATTATATCCGTATTCCTCATCTCGGTATGGTCGATAGTGATAATAATGATAGCCACCGTGGACGATGTGTTTCATAAACTGTCAGCATCGCATGCCACACTCTATCTATGTGGCTTGGGAGCCGTTTGCGCTGGCAATTACATCATCTACAGCATAACCACCTTATATTATATAGGCTACTTGCTGCTTATTGCCTATTTTGTTTATGCCATTAAGCATTATGTACACAATAACTATTACAAGTATTCTTGCGGCAAGTGTGGCGCCAAGATGAAGAGAAAGGGAATATGCAAGAAATGCGGCACGATAAATGAATAAGAAAAAGCAATCCCCACTACCAGCTTATCTCAAGCAAGAGACTGGTAGTGGGGATTTATTTTAAAATGCCTTTAAATGCAACCATATTTTCATTTTACAGCAAGCAAAGGTTCATTTGATAGCAAGCAAAGATACATTTGATAGCAAGCATAGATACATTTGCCTCTAAGCAGAAATACATTAGT
>ERZ1031467.492-NODE-492-length-12275-cov-5.784861_pt1 | contig 12275 bp, 9 predicted proteins | sample MGYA00517105_ERZ1031467 | MGnify/ENA primary metagenome ERZ1031467 (study PRJEB33719, sample SAMN04261155) | wastewater metagenome | biome: rural village; feature: human; material: feces | host: Homo sapiens | place: El Salvador | collected 2013-01-07 ...
GCTCACTCGCTATTATGCACAAAGCCAATCAGTTTGAAGCCTTGGCCACTGAGGCTGTTGAGCAAATGGTAACGAGTGGGAAAGCTACACTCAACGAGATAGTAGATCATGCAGAAACGCAAGAAGTGATGAACGAAATTGTACGTAATCACCCTATACTCGGCAATTATTGTAATGGTGCTGACTTTTCGGGACACTCGTTGGTAGAACTCCCGAAGGCAATGACTGCGGAACTAAATAATTATTTAACGAAGTATATCATCAGACGTTTGTTGTGGGCATTAGCCTTTGTCGTAGTGGCCGCTGTTATCGCCAATTATACCATTTCGAAAGGAAATGGAACGAACAGACATCGAGAGATAGGCAGACGAGGGCAGGACTGCAGTCGCCAGCGCGACCGAAGTATTTCACGACCCAATATGCGTCGCAATAGATACAGACAGTAGTAGAGAGGAAAAGAGAACGGAGTAATCATAAATCTAAAAATACAAACTATATGAACGAAACCTATTGCAATAGCAATCACATTCTTGTTGGATTGGGCGGTACAGGTGGTAAGATATTACGCGAGTTTAAAATGCGTATGTTTGAGGAGTTCCCTGATGCCGAACAACGCAAAAAGCAGCCTGTAGCATTGCTCTACGTCGATTCAACCGACGAGATGATGCCACAAGGAGGTCGTGCCAGAGCTGACTTCCGCGTTTTGGGTCAAGATGCGTCTTTCACCAACAATGAATTTCTTAATATCAAGGCTATCGACGTACCAGCCATACTCGATCATATAGACAATTATCCTTCGGTTAAAGGCATTGTCAATAACGTAAGTGCTGTGCGTTCAGCTATTGGTGCATTAGGCAAGGCTGCTGGACAAAAGCGTCGTGCGGGGCGTTTGCTCTTTGCAGCCAATGCTATAGGCTATGTAAATAGCTTGAACGATGCCTATAGTAGAGTAACGGCTATATCGGGCGATGCGAGCAAAACGCACATTCACATATTTGCGGGTTTAGCAGGTGGAACGGGTTCAGGCTCGGTAATTGATGTGATTACACAAAGCCGAAAGGCCTTCCCCGATGCGATAATTCACGTTTTTGCCATGATCCCAGAGCGAAACTTGCCAAAGGCAGATATGGATCAAGGACGTTATTATCAGAATGGTTATGCTGCTGTAAACGAACTGAATGCCCTTCAATCTGGTAGATGGAAGCCACAGGACGTTACGGGCTATGGCGAAGCTGACTGCTTTAATGATATAGTAAAGGGGGTAGCTGATGGTGTAACCATTTATAGCAATGTCAATGAGAATGGGGTGACGGTTAATTCGCTTACGGAGTTGCCCAAGATTGTCAGTGACTACGTGTTCGCTCGTGTGTTCTTCGTTAAGGAAGATGACAAAATTAACGAGGACTTTATCCGTGCTTACAACTACGAAAACATGGACGACTTTGCTTATGAGTATGACGAGAATGGACAACCCGACCCCGAGACAGGTGCTATTCCCGTTGCTCGTACAAAGAAGGTAAATTCGTTTGGTATCAAGCGTGTGATGTATCCCGAACTCCGCGTCCTGAAACATATTACTTATACAGTAGGCGAGAGTGTACTCTACCAGTTCAAATATAACAATTGGCGCGAAAATCAAGGTTATGCTAACGAAGAGCGCAATCGCGACTTCCGTAGCGAATATCTCAATAAGGAGAATTTGCAAAACTGGATGCTCGACCTTGGTCACCTAACGCTCGAAAAGAAGGTATTGCCCAACGATCAAGAGTATGGCTCATTTAATGAATATTGGCACGACAAGGCTATCAATTGGGCTGAAGATGCTAAGAAAGCAAGTTGTCCGCTCAATGAGTTAGATAATATCCTGAACGAAAGCTACGTCAACTTCTTCCGCGAGACGGGTGTTGAAAACTACTTCGCAGCCAAGGAACGCGTTATTCCCGAAATAGCGAAGGAAATACGTAGCCATGTAGAAAAGGAACTCTTTGAAAAGTGGAAGACGGGTGACCTCTCAATTCTTGAACTTCAGAAGGTGGCTAAACTCATTAACGAACGTTTGGGCGAAATTCGTTTGGAACTCGAAGAGGCTACGAAAGAAGAAAAACTCAACTACGAAGATTGTGATGCCGACCGTCAAGCCAATGTGAGCGAGTGGAGTCGATTGGGCGTACTACAGCGTATGGTCGGTATTGGTGCACGACGCTATGCGGAACACCAAAGTATCTTGACTGAATACTATACGTCAAAGACGATGCTCGTGGCACTTGAATTTGCCAAAAAGTTGACAGCTCGTGTATTCATTGAGTTTGGTAAGTTGGATGAGGATATTTCAGCCTTCGGTATGCGCATCAGCGAGGCCATAGCCGAAACCGAACGTTTGGTTACTGCACAGCGTAAGGTAAACAAGGGACTGGAGGATATGAAGAGTGCTATCATTGAGGTGAGTGAAGACGAAACCATGGCACAATTTGAGAGCGACCTCAAGGCCGATAAGATTGATATGCCCAACATCGCACGCCAAATTCGTGAGAAAATACTTCCGCCTGAGTTTTATACCTTTGGCCGTTTAGCTGATGAGATCAGTGTGAGCGACATTACTGACGCTTTTGATACGAAGTTAGCCGAAGTTGTTCGCACGAAGCATGAAGAGCGAGCTGATAGCGAAAGGAAGGTGCTTGGGCTTAACATCTTGACTCAGTTGCAGCAAAAATTGCGCACCGATGATGATATAAAGGCCTTTGCCGTAAATATTGTGCGTCAGAGTGGCGTATATGCAACCCTTAGTCAAGAGCAAGTACAATTGCATCTGCGCAATAATGAGGGTAACCTTTCACCAACCAATCCTGCCAGCATTAATAAGAAGGTAATATTGGTGTCAATTCCTTCGCCCGATGACAATCCTAGCTTAAAGCGCTTTGCTGATAAATTGGAAGAGGCATTTAAGAACTCGTTCAATCAGTCTGTTGGTCGTACTATGATTACAATCAATCGCAAGAGTCCACGCAAAGACGAATTGTCGATCATTAGTGTTCAGTATTGTTTCCCTCTTCGCTGTGTAGAGTGGTTGAAGAATTACAAAGAACGCTATGAACGCTTCTTACACACGGGCAATCCTGCTACCGACGAGGGCAATGCTATTCTGCTTCATTCAGAGGGTGATGGCACGCAATATCCTTCATTGTTTGTCAACGAGAAGCCGTTGGAGCAAGCGCAAGCAGCACAATCTCAGACAGTACAACAACCGCAAAACGTGATGCCCGATACGGCACCAGTAATGGAAGGCCCTGTTGATAGTCAATCGATTCCTCCTGTTGAAGGCCAATCGCTCCCCCCTGTTGAGACTGAACCCGAAGTGGCACTTTACATCAATGCAGCAGGCAAGAACTATGGCCCTTACGATTGGAAAATGTGTAAGAAGTTAGTCGAAGGCAAACAACTCTCAGAAAGAACAACCGTGTGGATGAAGGGTATGGCAGCATGGCAGTCTGCAGGTACGGTTGAGGTGTTGAAGCCTCTCTTTGCCCCAGCATCTTCATTGCCTCCTGTTGAGACAGGCCCTGTAAATGGGGATACACCACCCGCTTCCCCTTCTGTAATGTAATAATAAGGTTATAAGGTTATGAGGTAAAAAGTAAGTCTTGTTAATTATCAGGATAATGTATTTTTTACCTCCTAACCTCCTAATCCTTTAACCGCAAAACTAAACATAACATAAAAACGAAATGGCAACAACAAACAATCATAATCGTACACGTTCGCGTTGGGGCATGTGCTTGAACGACACGTGTGAAAAGAGCAAAAATCACGAACGCATTGAAATCGTAGGACGCAAGGACTTCGTATGCCCTGAGTGTGGCAAACCTTTGAAGGAATGTCCTCCTCCTACATCAACTCCTTGGGGCAAGTATGTAGCCATTGCAGCTGCAGTGCTTGTTCTCGGTGGTGGCGGAGCCTACTTTGCGCTTTCTGGCAATGAGAAATCTGCAAAGTCTCTTGCTACTGACCAAACGCCTGAGACTACGGAGAAACCAGCTGTTGACTCTGCAGCAGTGGCGCAAGCTGAAAAGGATACAATGCCTGCGGCAACACCTGCTACAACAGACAATGCTCCATCTGAACAGACAGAACCCGCTAAGCCTGAAGAAAAGGTGAATACACCGAAGACCGTAGAAAAAGCGAAGAACACTGGAACGACTAAAAATCCTCAACCTATCAATCGACCTTATGGCACCGTGCGTGTAGCTTATGGCTCTTACACGGGCGACTTGCGTAATGGCAAGCCTCATGGTCATGGCACGGTGAAGTTTTCAACTACTTATACCATCAATTCTTCTATCGTAGCTCATGCAGGAGATAGCTATGAGGGAGAGTTCCGTGATGGACGCATCTCAGGTGGACCCGGTTATTGGTCACACGATGGTGACAAAAAGTACGTTAATCCTTAAGCTAAAAGTTAGATGTTTGGAGGTTATGGGACTTCAAAGTCTCATAACCTTGTAACCTTTAACATTACTCCCTCATTTTAAAAAAAAAGTTATGCGAAAGGTAGTATTTTTGTTCATGTTCTTTGCTGCTACGTTACAAGGTGTAGCGAAGCTGCGCTATCATAGCGAATTGTTACAACGCATGGCTAAGGCCACGGCTTTGTCTTTGCCTGACTCTTTGGGGGTTATGACGGACAATGATTCCACTTGGCAGTATAAGGGGCGTCAGTTGAGAGTGCGCACTAATGCTTTGGGCGATGTGAGCCATATCGGCTACAAAATCTTCCATAATCAAATCGTTGCGCTTTATGAAAACCAAGCCCTATTCGACTTCCTCGAACGTTACCTTTTGGAACTTGACCTTCATCTGGACGGAAAGACTACGCAACAACGCATGGACGTTGACCGTGTAGTGGTGAAGGAGGGGAGTGTGTCGATGATGACACGGGTGAAGGAGACCGATCCCTTGTCTATCAACTATACGCCGCGACGACTGTATACGGTTACGTGGCAAGTTGGTGGCAGGCCACTGACGCTATCGTTTCCTACCGACTGTCAGTTGATGACGGGTTGTAATGCCATAGAACTTGAAAACATCTTTTCGAGAGATGTGCAACGTATGCCTCTGTGCGTTGACATGGGCGAGGCACTTGCCCCATGGGCGCAAGTGCATGAGGAAAGTTCAGGTCAACTTAAGCAAAAGAATTATGGCTCTTATCTGAGCCACCTCATTGGCAGTCGAATTTATCTGCGCATGCACGATTCGCAGTGGCAACCCGATGTTAGTCCTCGTAGCCCCGTACGTTCGGTGTGTACGATGATGCTGACGGGATATTCTCCCAAGCAGATTCCTCTCGACTTAGTGGTCGATCGTTATGGTTATCGCCATGAGAAGTTGCACGTTACTCTCCAACAAATGTTAGCTTATTTCCGTTCAGAGGATTGTCGCGTTTATATTGGCATAAAGGAGAAAACGAATAATCAGTTGACAGGAACCCTCTTTGTGTTGAACGAAAAGTTGGGCTATAACCATGTAATCCCTTTCACCTTCCCCTTATCTCTTCTCAGTGGCGACATTTCTGCACCATTAACGGCCAAAGTCTATGCCTATATCCCATTGCAAAATGTGACAGAGAAGTTCTTTGAAATTACTGACTACAAAGATCCTAACTATGAGAATTAAAACTTTCGCATTGGCCTTTCCTTTGTTCTTCACCTCACTCTGTGCAGTAGGACAAGAAGTAACAGACGTTAAAACCCAAATAAATCAGATAAAGAAGAATACTTCGGACTATATATATGCCGAAATTACGGCTACCACTGAGCCAGATGCAAAGATGTTGGCTGAGGACTTGCTCTATGAAGAGATAAACAAATGGGCTGCCACGCAACAGAACTTGCAAGCATCGCAAAAGTTTTTAGTCAATAATAAGACAAGCTGCATTACAACGCTCTCGACAACGCGAGGCAACATGTTTCGCTGCTTTATGTACATTCGCAAGAGCGATATACAAAATGCTAATAATGCTGATTTGGTAGAGAATACGAGCTTAAAGTCCGATAGAGATGTGCAGACTTCTACTACTGTGCAAACTTCTACTACTGCTCAGTCAGACTCCACTTCGCAGACATCTGCTGCAGCTCAAGCGGACTCCACTTCGCAGACTGCGACAACGTCCGTTCCTATTCAGTCAGAGGCTGCGGCTCAACCCGTAGTAGAAGGACCTACGATAAAGGAGGAGAAAGTGGTTACGCAAAGCAGCACGCAGGACGTTACCGAAACGGGTAGTCGTTCGCTTTATCCACAAGTAGTGAAAACATTGGCCACTCTTCGCACCTACAGTGACATGATAGCCAAAGCGCAAGCATACAAAACCTTGGGCGAGATTGTAGAACTCGTTACGAATAAATTCCCTGAAAGCATCGAACAGTACTATTTGGTAATTTACGATCAGCAGGGCCGTGTACAAGCACTGCTTACTCCTGGTATGCAACGTGTCAACGTATGCACGGGTAATGACGATTCTGAAAAGAACTATCATGGCTGCAAGGCTTTCGCATTTAAAGTAAAATAAATATCTCAAGTTTCGGATTTAGCCCGCCTTTGTTAAATCCGAAACTTCAGTAAATATGTAAGGGGGAACTTGAACGTTTCTTTTACATTTTCTTATCCCCTTTAATCTAACATATTGAATTTGAAAAAGATGAATTATTTAAAGCAAATCGTGTTCACCCTTTTATTGCTTTTCTGTGCTACCACGATGAGGGCTGTAGATGTCGTGTTTACCACTGACGAGGGAGTAAATCATACATCGGCTATAGAAAATGCAGAGCGCAATCTGGCCAAATTATTGACTGAGATAAATCGAGCACAAGAAGCCAATGAAGACGTGTCGGTAAAGAATATGGCCATGGACGAGTTTTCAAAGAAGTCATTGGTGCGTATATGGGCTGTTACTCCTTTCTATTGTGACGACGACGAGGTGGTAGATCGCTTGTGGATATTTAAGAATGGTACGATGATGGCCAGCCACATTCCCCTTATCATTACGCCTAAAGATGAGGACTTTGGTAACGGCACCTATCAAGAGGCCGTCGTTGAATTTGACCGTAGTGGCAATATTACCGACTTCCGCTTTGCCCTTGATGCGCAAACCGCTGAAAGTATGGAACGCTGTGGCGATGTGGCCAGCAAAGAGCAACGTATGATAATTCTGCAATATGTAGAGCGTTTCCGTACAGCTTATAATCAAAAGGATATCAACACCATTGAAAAGATGTTTAGTGACGATGCCCTTATCATTACGGGTAAGGTGATTATTGCGCGCCAAGGTACGGACCAGTTTAACTTTAAGCCCAAAGTGCAGTATACCAAGCAAAATAAAGCACAATATATTAGCAATTTGCGTCGTGCTTTCTTACGCAATAAGTGGATAGACATCAAGTTCTCACAGATTGGTGAGAATGGCGAGACCTCTGGTTGCTCAGGTATTACGCGTTCACGTAAGAATAAGAATATGTTTGGTGTGCGTATGCGCCAGTCATGGAAGTCAAGCAATTATAGTGATGAGGGCTATCTTTTCCTCCTTTGGGAATTCCCCGAAAATGGTGGCGATCCAATTATTCATGTGCGCACATGGCAACCCGAATACGTCGGTGGTCAGCGTCAAAAACCCGATGAAAGTATTACTACGCTCGGTGGCTTCGACTTGTAAGATGTGAATATCTCACTAATAAACGATATAAAAGTTCACATGAAACGTTTATTTTTAGCCTTTTGGCTCCTTCTATTGCCGATTATAGGTTGGGCGCAGTCCAAATATATCTCTTATTCGCCCATGGGGCAAGAAGACAGAGCAACGGCCAACCCTACAGAATGTGGTGTGCTTCTACTCTCGCAACATGCCGACCTCGTTATTACGCTTACCAACACCAAAGATTACTCCATCACACGATTGGGTAAGCGCCAACTGGGGTATTACGAATACGAAGTGCTTGTCAATATGGCTTCCACTCCTAACCCTACACTCGAAATTGGGCGGCGAGGTGATGTCAATTTCACCAAGTTTACCATGACCCTGCGTAAGGGAGTGTTGCGTGCCTATTTGATAGAGGAAGTAGGCACCCCTATCTTTATGGAGTCGCAAAATAAGGGCAATGACATTGTACCTAACGAAAAGTTGGCAGAAGTTGAGGTTAGTTCAACGATTGCAGGGCTGAAAGTAAATGTTCACCCTGACCTTCAAGCCTCTGTCACTACGAAAGACAAATTGGGGGATGCTTCGATTAAGATTACTACGATACAAATCCCCATAGCCAATATTCGTCAACCACAAGAGCACTTGGCACAACTCGAACGCGAATATCGCGAACGCAATGCTGCGCTCAATGAAAAGAGTAGCGATGCAGACTTCGAACGCGTTGACCAGCTTGAGACTGCAATTAATAAGCAGAGAGAACTCTTGAATAGCCTTTTGGCTATTGATGTGTCAGGTCCTGAGACGAACCACTTGAGCATTGATGTTAGCGAGTTGCAACCTCGTGTAAAGATGCGCTATGGCGTATTACAGCTTCGTACTGTTGTGCGTGAACACGTGTCGAAGTGTGCTGGTTTCCTCGAAGAGGGCAGCCGCCTTTATGCTTTGCGCAACTATGATGATGCACGCCGAGCCTTCGCACAAGCATTGACTGCCAAAGATGCACCTAATAGCTTGAAGCCTACGATACAAGCCAATATAGACGATTGCGATAGTTGTTCGCTCTACACGCGATATACAACGGCTTCGCTTACCAAACTCAAGCGTTTGAAGGAAGCGGGTGATGTCAGTCAAGCCGATGTGGCCGAATACTATTCTGCTGCGGTAGAATATCTCAAGGTGCTTGATAAATATAACCCTTGTGAATACTATGCCAAGTCAATCACAGCGCTCGAAACGTTTATCAAAGATATGCCTTTCACGCTACGCTTTAATGTCGTTCACTTAACGGCCAATCGCGTGAGCGTAGGCGAAGGAGGCCCCTTTGCGGGCGTTGAAGTGTGGGCTTATAGTGGTAGTAAAACTCCTTCCCCTCAAAGTTATGAATCGCCCCGTAAGTTTCGCAAGTTCATGAAAGAGCAAGGCGCAAAGTTTGCGCTACTTGGCGTGACTGATGCTCAAGGCATTGTTGATACCGAGATGCGCCGTACTGCGCTCCCTCGCGGTTTCTTCCTTTTGCCCGCTAATGACAATGTGAAGGTGCGCATCTTCTACAAAGATGCTGAAGACGTCATGAGCCAAGCGCAAGGTACTTTCGTTAAACGTCAGTTTCGTGTAAAACTTTATCATAAATAATTTTTTAAATCAATAGGTATATGTTTAAGTCATTCTTATCAAAAGCACTGTTAGTCATTCTGATGGGTGCAGGTATGTGTACGGCTGAGGCTTCTGCCCAAGGCTTCTTGAAGAAAGCGAAAGCGGCAGTAAGTAGTGTCACTTCATCGTCTTCAGATGCCACAACAACAGAAGCTGACACAACATCAAACAAACTGAATAAAGATGATATTCCCGTCTATCATTGTGAAATGGTCTATTTGAAGGACGAGGCTGGTAATGATGTACTCAACGCAGACGGTACGAAGGCTTATCGTGTTTATTTGGTTAACCAAAAGGGACAAAAGATAACGTCAGAGGCTGCTGCAGCCCAGAGTAAGCAAATCAATAAGGCTATTCTTACCATTGCTGGTAAGGTAGGTTTGGGCGCGGCTATTGGTGGCTTATCAGGTGGTGGTAAGGGTGCCTTAGTTGGCGTAGCTACGGGACTTGGCATGAGCGTAAGTGATATTATGCTTATTGTGAAGCTCAAGAAGGATATTAACAAACAAAAGAAAGTATTGGAAGCTTATCAAAAGTCATTCGACGAAGAAGGCAAACCCCTTGATGCTTCTGTCGACCCTGCCAAGATTAAGGACCTCTCGATTGATACCAAGAATGCCGTGAGCGATACGGCTGAGAAGTTGAAAGGCGAGCTTCTTACCGAAGCTCCTACCAACGAGAGTATTGATGCCCTCATTGGCGCTGTCACGAAGGGATAATAGATTAACCGCATCTATACGAAAATAGCTCAGCAAAAGGAGGTTGATGTCCTTTTACTGAGCTATTCTTTTTGTATGCTGAACACAAGTTAAGCAGGTGTTCAAAATTATTTTATACTAAGTGCTTAATGTTCTCTTCCTTGTCACCAGGAAGGAGGTCGATAACGGGAACTTCAACCATGGTGTAGCAACCAGGACGTTGTAGCATGGCAGCACGTGCTACACATACTAAAACTTGACCTGTGAGGGCAGGGTTGTTGATCTTCATATTGAAGTCGAAGAGCTGGTTCTGCGTAATGCCGCTTACGCCCTTGCGAGTGAGGTGGACACCATGGCCCATATCGATTACATCGTCGACAGAGGGAACGAGGTTGACGTGTGTCTCGTCAGATGCAAAGTAAGGATCAGCCTTGATAGCAGCTGCAACCTTCTCGAAGTCATATCCATCTTCGATTTCGATATATACCATGCGGCGGTGAATGCCTTGACCTGTAGGAATTGTCATTGAGAGTGCTTTCTTTACACCTTCAATGGCTTTAACGGCTACGGTGTGGCCCATTGACATGCCTGGGCCGAAGTTGGTGTAAGTGATGCCCTTAGGAGCAATGGCTTGTAACAAAGTGCGAACGACAGAGTCAGAACCTGGATCCCAGCCTGCTGAGATGATGCTTACAGCACCATGTTCCTTAGCTACAGCATCGAGTGAGCGGCGAAGGTCTACAATCTGTGTATGAATGTCGAAGCTATCAACTGTATTAATGCCTAAAGCGAGAATGTCTTTTGCGTATTCTTCAACCTTGCGAGTTGGAGTAGCAAGTACGGCTACGTCAACGTCTTTCAATTCACGTATATTCTTTACCACATCATACTTCTTCAACTCTTCGGGGCAATTTTCGGCACCCTTGCGGCGTACAATACCTGCTACTTCAAAGTCGGGAGCGGCTTCAAGAGCTTGAAGAGTGTAACGGCCAATGTTGCCATAACCCACAATTGCTGCGCGTATCTTTTTCATTGTCTTATCTTAAATAACTAATAGGTTTTGTTTAAAATCGCTGCGAAGTTAGTTATTTTTTAGCTGAAATATTTTCTTTTTGTCAGAAAATTAGCGATTATTTTACAATTTGTTTATTTCCACCGAATGCGTTTGATAATGATGCGGCCTTTGCGTATAACTTTGGTGTTGGATAGTGCATTGCGGAGTTTACTATCGAGTATAATCAGCGTTACAGAGAAGAGTATCAGTGCAATGCCGAGGGCAATGCGTGGCGTAAGCACTTCGCCAAAGATAAGTATGCCTAAGACGGCTGCGGTGACAGGCTCGAGTGCTCCCATAATGGCGGTGGGTGTTGAGCCTATGCACTGAATGGCCATGGCCATAAATACTAATGAAATGACCGTAGGCACTAAGCCTAACATAATTGCCATTATCCAATCAATGGGGGCATGGAGAGGTTGCAATTCGCCTGTAGGGGTGAATAAGGCATAAAGAGTGAGACATACTAAGCAACTTGTCATGGCGTAAAAGGTAAGCTTTACACTTGACATTACAATGCCGCTGCGATTGACAATGATAATGTAGAAGGCATAAGACAGTGCGGAGACTAAGATGAGTACGATGCCTGCTAAAGCTATGGGGCGTCCAGAATCGTCTTTGTATAATAATGCGATGCCGCCAACGGTGAGTACGATGGCGATGAGTGAAGGCCATTTTAGCCGTTCTTTAAAGAGTAGGGCCATGAGTATGGCGGTAAACACTGGATAGGCAAAGACAAGTGTTGCTGCTACCCCTGCCGACATGTAATAGAAGCTTAAGAAGTAGGTAAGTGATGATACGGCAAATACAATGCCTAACAGCGAGAGTACGCCTGCTTCGCGTCGAGTGATAGCAAAACTCTTGCGTTGTAAAGCCATTAAACTCGCTAATAATATGGAGCCAAATAAAAAGCGGTAGAATAGTACGCTATTGGAGTTGAAACCGTCACGATATAGTATTTTGGCGCATATAGGGTTTACCCCATAGCTTACAGCTGCGATGAGTCCGTATAAGTAACCTTTGGCTTGAGTAGAAAGTTGCATGTCTCTGGTTTTTAATTCGTTGCAAAAGTACAATAAAATATTTTTTTGAAAAAAGTAGGCTAAAGGTTTGTTAGTTAAATAAAAAGTTGTACTTTTGCACTCGCAATTCGGGGTGTAGCTCAGCCCGGTTAGAGTACGCGTCT
>ERZ1031467.494-NODE-494-length-12235-cov-7.141051_pt1 | contig 12235 bp, 4 predicted proteins | sample MGYA00517105_ERZ1031467 | MGnify/ENA primary metagenome ERZ1031467 (study PRJEB33719, sample SAMN04261155) | wastewater metagenome | biome: rural village; feature: human; material: feces | host: Homo sapiens | place: El Salvador | collected 2013-01-07 ...
CCTCCGCTACTTATAGGTTCATACGGAATATGGAGTGATGAACCTTTTTTTCTCTTAACTATTTTGTTGTTGCCATAATTTTTTGTATCTTTGCAATAGATTTCAAGCAAGTGGAATCAGAAGGTGAAAAGTGATGTTTTTTGAAAGTGAAGAATTTGAATAATCCGCTTGCTTCTTGATTAAATCATAACTCAACAAATGGATTTTTCACTTTTAAAACTTTTAGCACATGGATTCTTCACTCTTAACACTTCACTTAATCATGCTGCTCATACTATGGCGAGGCGCCATAGCCTCCATTCGAAAGCGCCAAAGCGAATATTCGAAATGCTCCACACGAATATTCGAAAGCGGCCAAGCGAATAATCGTCCCACAACGGCATAAAACGCGCTCTGACGAGCTTTCTACTCCATATAACCGCCCAAACACAAAACAAGGGGACGCCTCGTAAATAAGACATCCCCTCTCGTTTTGTATAAGTTCATGGCTCAAGCCCATGTTTAGGCTGAGCCATGCAAGCATCAGAATTTATATCTTTTACTTGTTATTGAATTTCTTGCCATTCTGTATCACGATGCCCTTGTAAGAAGCGTCTACCTTCTGACCAGCCACGTTGTACATCGGAGCCTTGGTGTCGAGAGTGGCAGCAGCGTTGATACCACGCAAACCTGTAGCCTTGTCGAGGTAGATGTAATCCTTGTCTGAAGCTACAGACAGATAAGCCGAACCAGCCTCTACCACAGTACCAGCAACAGATGTGAAGCAAGCCTGACCCTTGTCGTCGGTAGCCAACGACCAGATGTTCTGAACGTCGGAAGCTGCAATGGTGTAATCCTCGTCAACGGCTACAAGCAAGTTCTTCTGAACAGCCTCGGCCTCGGGAACCGGAGCAAGCTTGTAGTTGCCAGCCTTAGCCTTGAGCAGCACACCCGTGCCAGCCGGAACGGCTGTAACCTGAGCAAGCTCGGTGTAGTTGCCCTTAACGTCAGTTACAACATAAGCCTCAACCTCAGGAGTGAGCGAGAAGTCGATAGCGCATGTAGCAGAGAACATGGCGTTGCCGCCCTCGCCTACTGTTACAGCAACAGGCTCTACCTCAAGCACGATGTTCTTGTTAAGGCTCTTGCTAAGGTCTACGTCATTCTCTGTGTAGTCAATGTAGCCAGGAGCCGAAACTGTGAGGTTATACTTCTTGTCGTTCTGTATAACGTCGATAGAATAAGCACCCTTGTCGTCAGAAGCGCCTGTGTAGATAACGTCGCCGCTTGTGAGTGTTACTGTAGCGCCAGCCACAGCCTTGTTCTTCCAAGTGATGTTGCCCGCAATTACTGAAGGCTCGGTCTGAATGCCAAACTCGGCTACGGCAGTAGGCTGCTCTGAAAGGCTTGAAGCCTCGCCCGGAGCACCAGAGCCATAATATGAGTTCTTGTCAGAGTCGTCAGCGTTGAACTTAACGTTTACATACTTGTCGGCCTTAACATAAGTGAGCACGCGGATAGCCGATGTGCCATCCCAAACGATTGGCTCAGGCAGCGTGATGGTTGTAGTATATGTGTTGCCGCTTACAAAGTCGATAGTAGTCTTGCCTGTGTAAACCTCCACCTTCTGCAGCGACTCAAAGTTCTTGCCAGCCTCAAATGTAGCAGTATCAACAGCGCCTACGTATGCTGTAAGGAGTATGTCGCTTACGGTCTTATCGTTTGAGCTTGTTCCGGTATAAGATACGGATGTAATCTTGGCACCCTTCTTAAGACCGTACTTCTCGAGCATCTCGGGTTTATAGATGTTGTCCATGTGGGCACCTGAGCTATTGGCGTCGTACCAGTCGATAGCGGTCTTGTTTGAAGTTTTATTGCCATTGCCTACGGTTACGGTACCAGTAGCCTGCTCTTCCTTAACGTCAACCGAAACCTTCTCTGAAGTTACGGTATAGTTGTCGGCAGCATTCTTAAACTCGATGTAAGCCTCGGCAGCACCAGCCTTGTGCGGAGTATAGCTGAACGAGAATTCAGCCTTCTCGCCACTTGCAATAGCCTTGGCAGGAACTGTAGCCACTACCTCGCCGTCTACGTAGAGCGAAGCTGTGTACGAGTCTGCAGCCTCGTCCTTGGCATTAACGTTGAGCAAGGTGGCTGTAGCTGTATAGGCGTTGTTTACAACAGCTGTAGCAGGCAGCTTAGAGGCTGTGAGCATAAGGTCGTGAGCCACGTCTACCTTCTCGAAACCATAGATGTTGTCGATGCTTGTGTAGCCAGCGCCAAAGCCTATGTAGTAGTTGCCGGCAGGAATGTTGTCGATGACAAACGACTTGAGCTTGCTGAAGTAGTAAGTATAGTCTACGGCACGGGTGTCAGACAGTTCGTCGGCTGTAATCTTGCGAGCCAGAGTCCAGTTGGTGCGGTCGGCAGAATAGTAGACGTTAAGGTAGACGCCTTCGCCACCAGTATAGTAGTTGGTACGGGCTACATCAACCGACATCTTCTCGCCCTCAGTCACCTTAAGCAGCGGTGTAACAAACTTGTTGTCCTTGTCCTGGCTGCCGTTAGTCAAGAGGTATGGGTTGTCGCTGCTCTCATCGTCGCGCTTAGCTACGCTCCATCCATCCTCGGCATAGGCACCAGCAGGAATCTGGTTGTCGTTGAAGTTGACGTAATACTTGGCTGGGTCGAGCACGGTGCCCGACACGTTGAAGCTGAAGTCGTCCACACCCTCTCCAGACACCTTAAACTCGCCCGAGTAGATGCCAGGTTTTTCAGCCGTCATAGTTACGGTGAAATCTTTAGTTTCGTGAGCCACAATTGTGAGCGGAGCTGCAAGCGAGGTGGTGAATCCGTCGGGCACAACAACCTTTGTTATGTTGAGCGGAGCTGCACCATCGTTGCTTATCTTGAATGTCTTGTCGGTGCTGGCGTTGACCATTCCCCATGCATACGAGCTGCTGCCGTTTTCAACCTTGCCGTCATCGTTGCGCATTGAGAGCACAGGCTTGTAGGGCACAGGCTCAATCCACGCGCCATACTTAGAGGTGTTGGTAAGGTCCTCGAACACGTCGTAGCGGTTGCGGTCGGGATAGTCGGCATAGTTGGCGTAGCCAGAGATGGTTACTGTAGTAGACTGGCCAACGGCAAGACTGCCAGTAAGAGGATAGGTGTAAACCACGGCGTTGCTCTTGCTGTAGTTCTTTACCGAAAGGCTGTAGCCCTCGATTCCTTCGGCAAGGTCGAGGTCGCCATTGTTGGTAATTGTAACCTCGAAGTCTACCGGGAACTTGCCATCAGCATCGCAGTCAACCTTATCCTTGCCCTTGTAGCTTACCTTGCTTACGAGCAACGACTTCTGCAACTCGATGTCGGCCTTGTCGGCGGCAAAGTCGTCGATATAAAGGTTCTCGGCACGAATACCAATGTACTGGTTGTTCTGCTCGGGCAGGTTGATCTGAACCCAGTCGGAGCTAAGCTCAGGAATATCCACCTCAATCTGGTCGCCCTTCTTGTAATTGCCGTTCTCAAAGGTTACGGCATAAAACTTGATTGTAGACGAGCTCCACGAAGAAGTCTTCTTTACCCAGATACTTGCCTTGCCTGTGATGGCTGGCGTAACGAGCAGGTCATTTACAGGGCCAACGTCGTAATTGTAGTCGTCGCCAATGGTCTGGCTTCCAACCTTTATGGCACCCGAACCGTCGCGTCCGTCAGACGAGCTGTAGGAGTAACTCACATAATAGTCTTCGCTGCTCCAACCCTCGGTTGTGTACTTGTCTACGATGTGGCCCCATCCTGAGCCCACCTTAAAGTCGTGGGCAGTAGTAGAGATAGACTTGTTGAAGTCCATCGTGTAGTTTTGCACAATGTCGGCCCTTGCCTGTGCAACCCACAGCGTGGAGGCAGCAACGAGAGCTAACGAACAATAAAAATTTCTCATAAGCTAATAAATTTTTAAGTTGTTAATATCTGTGTTGTTATTTTCGCTATCTGTGTCTCAGTTATTTTTTATCACCACCTTGCGTGCCACGCCTCCCTTGCGCACGATGTAGAGGCCCTTGGATGGGTTGGACACGCGTGTGCCGTCAAGGGTGTAGATGCCGTCGGCAGGTGAGGCTACGTTGGCTGTATTTACAGCGCTTATGCCGCTTGTGCCGCCTGTGAGCTTAACGGTGCAGGCATTGGTTATGTCGGCATCCAGCACGTTAGAATCGTCGATTGTCGGCATGTACTTGCCGGCTAATGCCACAACCTGCATGTTGTCGGCGTTCCAGTCTGCAGGCAAGGTGTAGGTGTAGTGGGCAGAGTATTTGCCGTCGGCAATATCCATGCGGTCGCCCTTAGGACTTGTTACGTAGGCGCGCAGCACGTGGTTGTGCACGTATTTGTTGTCGGTGGTTGTGCCATAGCCTAAGGTGCCAACAACCTTCTGCGGCGACACAACTCCATTCTCTACAAGCATAAGCGTAAGGCCAATGTCGCCATAAATAGACTTAGCCTCGTCGGTAACGTCGCCCGTAACGTCGAGCGTAAGCTGGCGTGTGGCAGATGTGTAGGCCGACGACAGATTGACTGTGGCGAACGACGGGTTGCCGGCGCGGTTCTCATTGACCAACTGCTCAACCGCCTCAGACACCAATTGAGGCATAAAGGTGGCGTAGTCGATTAGGTCGAAGGCAATGTTGTTCTCGCCAAAGAAGTAGAAGCGGTCTACTGTGAAGCACGGGTAGGTGTAGGCATAGAGATTCTCGAGATAGCTTGAACCTTCGGGAGCAAGTGGCTCGCCATGCTTGTAGACATTTACCAGGCACACATCCTTGTTCTGGGCAGCCTCGTCCATGCCAGGGTTTATGTAGTAGGCCATACTCTCGTCCTGGCTGCAATACTGCTCCACGTAGGTTTGCTGGCGTTCAAGGCTCTTGGTGTAGACCACGAACGAGTTGGCAATCTCGTCGCCATCGGGTTTGGTAGGTGTGCTGCCCTCGATATTGTCTACAAAGACAGTCAGCTTGTGGGCTCCGGGCGTAATGTCCTTAGGCAATGGCAGCAGCAGGCTTACGCCGCTTAAGCCGTCGGCCTTAACCTCCTCGTTGTAATCCTTATAGGTGGCGTCGCCGTTGTCGAAACGATAGCCCAGACGCATAGACGAGATGTCCTCCAGACCAACATTCTGCAACTGCACATAAGTGTCGAGCGTGGCGCCTGTCTTCTGATACTTGCCGCCAGCCAAGAGGTGTGTCAGCTGCACGTCCTTCTTTGGCAACGAGCTAACGTCAACTATCAACTGCACGCAAAGGTTGCCAACACCCTCCATATAGTAGAAACCATCGCCATTCATAATGAGCGACGCCTTGGGAGTGGAGGTCTTTGGGGTGTAGAAGCACATGGCACCCTCCTCGGCTGTGGCCATTGCCTCAGACTCGTTGTAGTCGTAACCAATTATCAGCTCGTCGTTGTCCTGTATGGTGTACTCTTGGGCGCTGTTGAAGCGCACCTCGTTCCAGCCCTCGCTGGTACGGCGCACATTGGCGTTAACAAGGGCAGAGGCATTCTGGCCACTAACCTTATATATAAATACCTTTGACTTGCCTATGCTCTGAGACAGGGCAAAGCGAATGCCCACTACCTTGCAGCCCTTGTACGAGCTGAGTACAGAGGATGATAGGTCGGCTGCCACGCTGTAGGTTCCAGCTGTGCCAAAGCACATGCCCTTGGTGGTGATGCTATCGCCGCTGCAATAGCCCACCCCACGCTCGGTAGAGGCAAGCACACGACGAACGGGCACTTTGGCCTGTGGCAAGGCCGACTCTACCGGAACGTTGACAGTTATTGTAGACGTTTTGGGCAGCTTAGCACAAACGCCACCCACGTGCACCTGTTGGGCGCAGAGCACAAGGCTCTGCGACATCAACATGGCGGTAATATATGTTTTTTTCATTTTTTACTCTTCTTTTGCTTTTTTGAATTACTTGAATTTTTTAATTGTTTGGATTACTTGCGAACCTTTCTTGCTCCGTTGGCATCTTTAACGATGTAGACGCCTTGTGGCAGGGCGTTCAGACGGGCGTTGAGCTTCTGTCCGGCAAGGTTGTACACCTGGGCATTCGCGTCGGTATCGGCTCTAACCACATCGATGCCGCTAACAACAATCTGATAGGTAGCCATCTCAGACACGGCGTTCTTGTAGACAGCCTCGATGCCGATGGTGTAGCTGCCCTCGGGCAGGTTGTCGATGGTGAACGACGGTGTGGTAGACTCGCCATACTTAGAGCCGTCGATGTAGATGTTGTAGTGGAGCACGTTGCCGTAATCCTGCTGCACGTTGCTGCCATCGGCAGGCTCAGCCTTGAAGAGGTCGAGCTGGGCAAAGAAGGCGTCGGTAGACGTGTAGTGAACAGCAAGGCGAACCTTCTTGCCGGCATAAGGCGCAAGGTCGGTAGAATAGACTGTCCACTGGTCGCTCGGAATGTTCTGGGCGTTGCTCAGCACTACGAAGTCGTCGGGATTGTCGCTGCCCGTCTCTGACACGGCAAACTCCATCTTCTCGTTGTACATGTCGGTATAGCTCTTGGCTGTAACCTTAAGCTCGTAGCCGTCGTAGATGTCGATAAGCGGCGAGATAAGCCACTTGTCGGCCTGAGCGCCCTGGGGCGAGAAGAACACCACGTACTTGTTGCCATCGGGAGCCTGCATAGCCATATCGGTAGGAAGCATGGCAGGAACCGTGTTCCAAGGGTTGAACACAATTGGGGCAATGGCCTTAGGATTAGAGGCGTCGCCCGAGCCAGGGAAAGTTACGATGTTGCTGGTCGAGCCAAGACCGATAGGATAAACCGGAGTTTGGTCGAGGTCTACCGACTTCCAGTCGCCAAACTGTCCTGTGGCAAAGTCGTCGTAGGTCTCGAAGCTGTCGCTAAAGCCAAGAATCTGGTTCCAATTCAACTTTACACTTATACCGTCGGCACTTTCGTTCATGTCGGCAGTAATGTTATAAGGAGTTATTACGTCGTCCTCAAGATTGATGTCGAGAGTCTGGTCGGCCTGCAGGTCTATTTCCTTAGAGTAGGCCTTGAAGGCACCCTTCTCCACATTTACAGTATACTTGCCCTTAGGCAGCATCAATATCTTTGCCACGCCATTGGCAACTGTAGCCTGGTAAGCAGTTCCGTTGTCGGTAGAAAGGAGGTTGACCACGGTTCCGTCGGCTGAGAGTTTGCTGTCGGCGGCAACCTTCATTGTAAGGCTGGCGTAGGCCGACTTGCTAACCTCGATGGTAGTGGTAACGAGCTGGCTCTGGGCAGCAATGTAGTTGGCCTTTACGCCAATGGTGTGGGTGCCTTCGGCAACATCACTCAGCACATAGCTGTAGGTGCCGGTCTTGCCCACCTTCTGGTTGTCGAGATAGATGTCGAAGGTCTCGTTGGGGTTGGCAGGCGACTTGTGGTTGCGTGCCACACGATTGGCCTTAGGAGCGAGAGCATACGAGGCAGCTGTAGACTGACCTACATAGAAGTCGTCGAGCTTGAGCATGAAGGCTCCCTCGCTGGCAGCATCGCCAATATAGCGAATGGCAATCTTTACCTTCTGCTGAGCGTACTCGGCAAGGTCGTACTGCATAAGCTGCCAATTCTTCTTGTAGTCGGCAGTCTCGTAATTGCCCTTGGTAAGCTGTACAAAGTCGTCGGCGGTAGGATTGTTGGTCTGGGTTGTGATGTAGACAACAAACTTCTCGATGTACTTGTCGGCAGCCATAGCGTAGAACGAGAGGATGTTGTCGGTACCAACAGTAATCTCAGGCGAGATGAGCCAGTCGTCGTTAGGCTCGCCCGAATTGGTGCGTACAAAACCCACATACTGCTTGCCGCTGTATGCGCGCATTGTAGGATAGTCGTAGTACCACATAGGGTCTACCTTCAGGGGATTCATTATCTGTGCATACTGGAAGACACCACGGTTGGGATAGTCGCCAGTAAGAGGAGCTGTCATTAGATGGTCGGCATCGATTCCAGTCCAATCGCCAAAATTGATAGAGAATGGATCGTAGCTCTCGAAGTCGTCGAAGAATGCAGGCTTCTCGGTATTCCATGTAACCTTGACCTGATTCTTGCCAGTATAGGCGTCGTATGTGCAAACGGCGTTAAGCGCAAAGGGGTCGCGCGTAAGCTCTACGAGCTGCAACTTTACGTCCTTGCCAGTCTCGTTGGCGGCAATATTGACTGTTGCAGTAGCTGTGTTGAATCCGTCGCGCTTTACCGTAACCTTATTGTTACCGGCATAAACCTTGAGCGAGCACTTGCCGTCGGCATCGAGTGTGGTTTCGGGATATTGCAGCTGATAATCGGTCTGCTCTACGTCAACCAGCTGTCCGGCAAGCGAAATGCCGGCATTGGTGGTGACCTCGATATTTAGCATCTTGTCGCGCTTCTGTGCAAACGAAGCTGTAGACGTGAGCAAGAGGAAGAGGAGCAGCGTAAATGAGTAGAATTTTGATTTCATTTTTTACTTAGCTTTTTTATAGAATGATGAAAATAGGAAAAAGGTAACGGATGCGCACAACCCGCAAGGAGCATGCGCACCACATTACCTTTCAAGCATTAATCCAAAGATGATATTTTACTTGCGGGCCACCTTCATGGTCTTAACACCATCGGCGGTCTGCACCTTTACTACGTAAACACCCTTTGCCAAGCCGTTAAGGGTAGCCATGCCGTTGCCCTGTGCCACCTTCATGCCATTAAGATTGTATACAGCCACAGCGTCGGCAGCCGAAACAGCGGTCTGAACCGACTTGATGCCAGTGGCAACATTGTCAAAATGAGAGAAGGTGAAGTCGTCGTAGAACGCAGCCAGAGCATACCTCTCTGTGTAGTCGCGTACGGCAACATAGATGTCCTTGCCAGCATAAGCCGAGAGGTTAACTGTGTAATGCTTCCAGTCTTCGTGGTCGAGCAATGGTATCTCCTGCTGGTTGAGCACAGTCTTGAACGAGTTGCGGTCGGTGTTGCTGGTCTCGCTAACAAGCACCTCTACCCTGTGTAGACCTGAAGGCAGGATGCTCTGTTTGCTCTCCCAGTTGCGAGCGTAGAAGTCGAACTCCGACTCAGCTGTAGCTGTGAGCTTCTTAGACACAATCCAGTTGTCGCCCTTGAGTGTCTCGTTGAGCGGAGAGCCAGGGATAATGAATGCGTCGCCAGAGATAGGAGCCACGTTCTTGTGGTCGGGACGCTCGTAAGCCACTGCAAATGCGTAAACGCCATTATTTGACGGGAACTCGGTGCCATAGCAATTGAATGGAACTGTGGCTGAACGGTCAACATCAATAAGGTTGAAGTCGGTTGTCCAGTTGTAGTCGAGGTCGTTGTCCTCGAACGAGTAGTAGAGCACGTCGCTTGCAAGAGCTGTACCCTCAACAGGGAACTGTACAGAGTAGCCGCTCTCGAATGTAACGGTCATGTTGTCGTTTACGGTAGACTGCACGTCCTTGGCATAGAACTGGAGCGAGAATGTGAGCGACTCGCCCTTTGCAATCTCTGTGCCCGGAGTTATAGAAGATGCGAAGTTGTCTGTAGCGAAGCTTACGCTCTTAACCTTCAACGCCTGATCGCCCTTGTTCTTGATAGTGAACATGTCGCCAGAGTTGGTGCCCTTGTTATAGTTCGCCTTGCCAGCGTTCCAGCCTTCCTTGTTGAATACGGCCTTGTCGCTTACATTCTCCTCGATAACCACGTTGTCGAGACCGCAACCGTTGTCGTTGCCATTGTTGGCTGTGTGAGTCCAGCGGAACTGTACTGTCTTGCCGGCATAAGCCGAGAGGTCTATCTTCTCGTTAATCCAGTAGATAGGAGCAACATCCTCGTCGAGACCCTGAGAGATATAAGAGAGCTGCTTCCAAGCGCCGTCAACCAACACTTCGAATGTAACGGTTGTAGGAGCACCCTCTGTGTTCTGCTTCTTGGCGTTGCCCAGCTGGTCGAATTTGGCGTTTACCGGATGGCAGTCAACCCAATCGAACGAGATAGACATATTCTTGTCGGTAGGAAGCTTGAACTCTGGAGTGGTTACAAATGCCTGGTTGCCCTTGTCGAGCCACATGTTGAAGAGGCAAGGAGCAGGTGTGCCCTTGTCCTTGAGCACGCTCCAGCTACGGTTGGCGTATTGTGTGGTGTTGGTAGAAATCCAGCCTGTTGGCAGATCGGTACTAACACCGCTGAAGTCCTGAGTATATGGGAATTCGGATGTAGAAGCGTCCTTCTGTGTGGTGAAGTGCCATACTGTAGCCTGTGTCGAGGCACCCTTCTCGTTGTAAGGAACAACCTTCCAGTAGTACATTGTCTCGTACTCGGCTGTAGCCAATGTGTAAGACAGGGCGTCCTTGAGGTCGAGACCATCTACAACGTTGTACACATTATCTGATGTACCTACATAGAGCTTGTAGCCTTCGGCAAAGAGGGCCGGTCCCCACTTAAGCTCGATGTTCTGGTTGTATACATTTGTAAGGCTGTCGGCAGGAGCCACAAGAGTAGCTGCAAACGGAGTGCCTTCCTGTCCATATAGTGCAGGGAGGAACACACGGTCGAGATAGAACGAAGAGTAAGGATCTACATCACCGTCGTTAGATTTAATGGCTGTGTTGTGCCAGCGTACGTACGAGTTGTCGGTGGCTGTGCCAAGATCTACTGTAGTAGTCTCGCCGTAAGTGCCCTTCTTGTAGTCGAATGTCCAAACGGCCTTCCATGTCTTGCCGCCATCGGTAGAAAGGTCGAGTGTTATGTCGTTGCTCTGTGCTACACCATTGCCATCTTCATCGGTCTCTTCGGTATCATACTGATTATAGTAAGTGAACTGCACCTTGCCGCCCTTTGTAAGGTCGAGACGTGGCGATGTGATGTACTGGTCGCGATATGAACCTGAGGCATAAACCGACACGTCGCCCTCAAGACCGCCATTCGACTTAGACCATCCGTCGTTCTGCCAGCCAGCTGGCGGGAAGGCTACCTCGAATGTCTCCTCGGTAAGTCCGTCGGGAGCCATCTTCTTGTTTGCCTTAAGGTTGATGGTAAGGTCGCCACCATTGGTGTGGAGCACAACCTTAGGTGTGGCAGATGATGTAATCGAGGCAGTATAAGAGATATTAAACTTAACCGACTCGGCCTTGTCGAGATTTACAGCAGATGGGTCGATAGTAAGACCTACGCCCACAGGCAAGTCTACACTTGTAATCTGCAGACCCTTCAAACCGGTATTGGTAAGGGTGAAGGCATCCGAGTAGAACTTCTCGCCGATGTAAACATCGCCATAGCTGTAAGTGGTTTTGTTGAGCTTGGCCACAGGCGATGTGGCAGGAGTAAACTTCTTTACCTTAACATTGTCAAGATAAACAATGTTGGCAATAGTAGTATACATCTTGTAAACGAAAGCAAGCTTAATCTTCTTGCCCTTCCAGTCGCTTAGGTCGAGCTTGCTGGTGTGTGTGTCCCATGTAGAAAGAGGCCACTCGCTAACGCCGCTCTCCTTAACGTCTTCCTTGTTCTGGATAGAGAATATAGTCTCGGCATTGGCAACATCGCCGTCTACCACAACTCTAACCTGAAGGTCGTACATGCTCTTGGCAGTGGCTGCCACTGGCGAAACCTTCCAGTCGAAGCTCAACTGATAGGTGTTGTTGAGGTCGAGTTCTGGCGAAAGCAGAATCTCCTCACGTGGCTTGGCAGCTTCTGGAGCAAAATCGGCGCTTATAGGACCGTCGCACATAGCAACATGCTTGCCACCAATTGTGCCTTTTTCAGAATAATAGTTAGACCAATTGTAACGCAACTCGCTTCCTGAATAGGAGTCGATTGTGGTCCAACCTTCTTCAACCGCCACTGGACGGGTGATGTTGTTTTCGGCATCTGTATTCTCAGTTTCAAAATCCTCGTCGAGGATGGTCTGTGCCTTGACACCAACCGAACCGAAAAAGAAGAACGCCGAAGCCAACGCTAAGATGTAGTTGTTCTTCATAAAAGTACGTAAGTATAATAATTAAAAAATGTTATAAACTATGTATTGAGCAATTTGTAACAACAAAGTTGTATTGAGCAATTTGTCCTACTCTCACTTATTACAGCGCAAAGATAAAATAAAATCGTTAATAATTAGTAGTTTTTATTGTATTTTTTTCGATAAATAATAAAAGATATTACATTTATATCTACAATATAACATAAAACGGCTTTTTTTTGTATATATAAATTATAAAAAGGAGAAGGGATGC
>ERZ1031467.496-NODE-496-length-12197-cov-48.079970_pt1 | contig 12197 bp, 5 predicted proteins | sample MGYA00517105_ERZ1031467 | MGnify/ENA primary metagenome ERZ1031467 (study PRJEB33719, sample SAMN04261155) | wastewater metagenome | biome: rural village; feature: human; material: feces | host: Homo sapiens | place: El Salvador | collected 2013-01-07 ...
CGGCAAACTTTTCCTCAATGGTATCTTCAAGGGCACATTGCCTGTATCGCTAAAGGATAAATATCTTGCCTGGTCGGGATTGGATTATCCTACTATTATTAATAAGGTGTACAGACAGTCGCTTGCCAATCGTTTCCTGGCTTCCATCTGTCCTTTCATCTCAGAGCAGATAGCAGAAGGTGAGAAACATGAGAACGGAACCGACGAACTGAATGAAGCGATGGCGCTCTATCGTATGATATTGGAGAGCTTCAATCAGTTTTATGCAAAGAATCTCACACCTTATATTAAATATGTCAAGGCGAGCACCGAAGATATAAGCCGGTTGGAGCCAGGCATGAAGGCATGGCATTCATCCTTGGAAGAAGAAATCCCGATGCTTGGTTTTGTAGGAAGCATTGCCCATTACTTTGAATCACCTTTGAGAAATGTGATGGAGGATGAGTTTCATCTCAAGATTTCGCAGATTTTGAAAGCCCCGATGCCGGGATTGATAAAATATCATATTAATTAAGCAATTTTTGCACCGAAATGTATTTTATGCTACATTTTGGTGCTTTTTCGTTAAAAAATGTAGGTTATGCAACATTTTATACGTATTAGATTAACTAAAACATACCCCATTGTGTCTGTTTTTTATCTATCTTTGCCAACGAAAAGTAAATGTAAACAACGATAAATCGAGGCAATCCTCATAACCGAGGCTTACACCTTATTTATATAAAGGCAATATTCGACCTATGTTACATAGGCCCTATATTAAACCTAGAAGCAACAATTATTAATTTAAACCTAAAGTAATTATGAGAAAAACATCTCAGAAATTCTCGCAGAGCCACATGCTCTGCAAAGTTGCTCTGGTAGCCATCATGTTGGCGTTCCAGGCAATGTTAGGAATCGGAGCGGGTGTCCTCAATGCTCAGACGGTTAAGGGTACTGTCATCTCTGGCAGTGACAATGAACCATTGATTGGTGCAAGTGTCATGGTGCAGGGTACAAAGACGGGTGCCGTAACTGACCTGGATGGTAACTTTACCATTGAAGCAAAGAACGGACAAACACTCGAAGTTTCGTATCTGGGCTTTATCACCCAAAAGATTAAAGTTACAGGTTCGACAATCAACGTAACCTTAAATGAAGACAAACAGTCACTTGATGAAGTTGTCGTAGTAGGTTACGGTGTTCAGAAGAAAAAGCTGGTGACGGGTGCTACCGTTCAGTTGAAGGGTGACGACATCGCCAAGCTTAACACCACCAACCCTCTTTCTGCCATGCAGGGACAGACACCTGGTGTTAACATCGTTTCTACTTCTGGTCAGCCAGGTGCAGCCATGAGTGTTACCATTCGTGGTTTGGGTACCGTAGGAAACTCTCAGCCTCTTTACTTGATTGATGGTGTGGGTGGTGATATCACAACCTTGAACCCTGCCGACATCGAGAGCATCGACGTGTTGAAGGATGCCGCTTCTGCTGCTATCTATGGTGCGCAGGCTGCCAATGGTGTAGTCCTTGTTACAACCAAGAGCGGTAAGGAAGGTTCTTCCAAGATTACATACGATGGTTATGTAGGTTGGCAGACGCTGGGACGCCAGATAAGTATGCTCGATGCCTCTGAGTATATGACAATTATGGATGAGGCTCGCCTCAACTCAGGTATGTCTCCAGTTGATTGGATGTCTTTGAGGGGTATTCGTAATGCAGAGGGTGTTATCAATAATACAGACTGGATTGACCAGGCTGTAGATAATGGTGCATTGACCACAAGCCACAGTTTGGCCTTTACCGGTGGTAGCAAGACTTCTACTTATTCTATTTCAGGTGGTTATACAGGACAGGACGGTCTTATTGGCGGTTCTGACGTTTCTTATTATAAAAGGTATAATCTTCGTGCCAATTCAGAACATAAAATGTTCAATGGTTTGGTTACTGTAGGTGAGCATGTAGGCTTCGTATATAAGGATAGCCGTGGCATGAATACAGGTAATATTTATAACAATAACCTTCGTGGTGCTTTCACAACTTCTCCTTTGGTTCCTGTTTATGATGCCAATGGAAACTTTAATTCAACAGAGAGTTCTGACTGGAATGTGAATGATGGTAACCCTTATGGTACCATGATGATGAACCGTTACAATCAGAGCAAGTCTACTTCTGTTGATGCAAACGTATATGTTCAGATTGAACCTATTAAGAACTTGAAGTTCAAGACAGTCTTTGCTGTTAATTACGGTGGTTCAGACTATCGTTCTTATTCTCCTGTTTATAAGTTTACTCCACAGAGTGGTAATGGTATCACTAAGGTTAGCCAGAGTGATGGTAGCGGTATCTCACTGGTTTGGACTAATACCCTGACTTATGATTTCAATATCAAGGAACATCATATCAATGCCTTGATTGGTAGTGAGACTTCTAAGTATGATGGTAGCTCTTCTGGTAGTACCGGTTATGGCTTGACCGCTGGTTTCAATGATTGGGATCATGCTTATGTCAAGAATACCGACCAGAGTTCAAGCGATCGTACCATCAGCGGTGCTCCATATAACCCTACTCGTGGACAGTCTTTCTTCGCTCGTTTGGGCTGGTCTTGGAAAGACCGTTATATGATTAACGCAACCATGCGTGCCGATGGTTCTTCTAAGTTTGCAAGAGGCAACCGTTGGGGTTACTTTCCATCAGTTTCTGCAGGTTGGACATTGACTGAGGAAAAGTTCATGAAGTCTACAGCTTCTTGGTTGGATTTCTTGAAACTCCGTCTCTCTTGGGGTCAGGTTGGTAATGCCAATGTTAACTGCTTCCAGTATTTAGCTCCTGTTACAACTTCAAAGACTAACTATAACTTTGGTGCTACTGGTGGTACAGATGCCTGGGTAATGGGTGCATATACCAGCCGCTTGGCAAATGAGAAAGTGAAGTGGGAGACTTCTGAACAATACAACCTCGGTATTGATGCCCGTTTCCTCCGTCAGCGTCTTTCTCTTACATTCGATACTTATATCAAAAATACCAAGGATTGGTTGGTACAAGCTCCTGTTCTTGCAACAGCCGGTACCCAAGGTCCTGTTATCAATGGTGGTGATGTAAAGAATAAGGGTGTCGAACTTGGTCTTTCATGGAATGACCAGATTGGTAAGGACTTTGTTTATAGTGTAGGTGCCAACTTCGCATACAACCACAATGAGGTAGGTAATATCCCAACATTGGATGGTATCATCCATGGTGCTACCAACCAGATTTATCAGAATGCAGAAGAGTTCTATCGTGCAGAGAATGGTCATGCCATCGGTTACTTCTGGGGGTACAAGACTGCAGGTATCTTCCAGAACCAGCAGGATATCAATAATTGGATTGCTGCCGGTAATGGTGTGCTCCAGTCAAATGTACAGCCTGGTGATGTGAAGTATGTTGATGTCAACCATGATGGTACTATCAATGCTAACGATAAGGTAGACCTGGGTAATGGTCTTCCTAAGTATACTTTCGGTTTCAATTTTACCCTTGGTTATAAGGGCTTTGATTTGAGTGCAAACTTCACTGGCGCTGCTGGTTTCCAGATTGCACAGTCTTATCGTGACCCTAGTGGCTCACAGGGCAATTACAGCCATCGCATTTTAGGCAGATGGACAGGTGAGGGTACAAGTAATGAGATGCCTCGTGTTACATACGGAGATGTAGGTAACTGGTTGTTCTCAGACCTTTATTTGCAGGATGGTGACTACATCCGTTTGCAGAACCTTACCTTGGGTTATGATTTCAAGAAACTTATCTCTTGGAAGGGTCTCTCAAAGTTGCGCCTCTATTTCCAGGTGCAGAATCTCTTTACTTTGACCAAGTATGATGGTATGGATCCGGAAATCGGTTCATACAATGGTACAGATGGTAACAGCAGCGATTCCTGGGTATCAGGAGTTGATATGGGTTACTATCCACACCCACGTACTTTCATTGTAGGTGTAAATGTTGCATTCTAACTCTAAAATTGAAAGTGATATGAAAAGAAAACATATATTCATGAGTGCGTTGATTTTGTCAGCTTTGACACTTACTTCGTGCGATGATTTCTTAGATACAGAGTCCAAGACCGACCTCAACTCTGAAACTGCTTACAGTAATGCAGAGACAGCAGAGATTGATCTCGTGGGCTGTTATGATGGATGGCAACGCACCTATACTGATGCGGGTGTCGGCATGTATCTGATGGCCGAGTTTGCTTCAGATCAGGCTTTTGCTGGTCTGGGACTTTCCGATGCCAAGAATAACAATGTGATAGACCAGTTTGATATTAGCATCGCTCCTTCGTATAACGACTTGTTCAATACAGATTGGAAGAACTATTATGCAGCTATCTTTCGCTGTAATCAGTTGATTGCTGCAGAGAATACCATCAATTGGGGTGGTAATGACAAGGTGAAGGGTCGCATTCTCGGTGAGGCTCGCGCTATCCGTGCCATCCTGTATTTTGATATGGCTCGCCTGTTCGGTGATGTGCCTTTGCTGTTGACACCATCTGAGGAAAACATTCCTCGTACACCAGTTAAGGATGTTTACCAGGCTATCTTTGATGACTTCAAGTATGCTATCGCCAATATTCCTGCCGATGCTTATCCGCTCGACAATCGTGATAGCAATGATGGTCGTATTACCAAGTATGCTGCCGAGGCTATGATGGCTCGCGCGTACCTCTATTATACAGGCTACTATGGTGAGGAGCATCCTGCTTGCTCTAAGTCTGATGCTGTTGTTGCAATCAATGATGTGGTTGTAAATGGAGGATATGAGTTGGAGGCCAACTACAAGGATCTCTGGATGCCTGCTTGTACCAAGGATGCTTCTTCTAACGGAGAGTATGCTTGGAGTACAACTTATGCCGGAAAGTGGTATGATGGTAAGACTTGGAAGGCTGGTCAGGGTAGTCTCTCTAAGGAGATTGTACTCAACATGAAGTTCAATTCTACCCACGACTATAACGGAAATGGTGATGGTAACACCTTCTCTGTTTATCTGGGTCCTCGTAACCGCAGTGCTGCTGATATTTGCATCGCCAGTGGATGGGGTGCTTGCTCTGTTACTCCTTCTTTCGTAGAGCAGTTTAAGAACGACACTCGTTTCTCTGCTTGTGCATGGAGCTGCAAGGAAGCAGGATTCTCTCCTGACTTGAATGATACTTACGAATACACTGGTTACTATACCCGCAAGTATGCACCTATGTGTTTTGCAGATGGTACCCGTCAGGAGGTAGGCTTCAAACTCGGTGAACAGCATCAGAATATCACCTACTATCAGGATTATACCATTATGCGTTATGCAGATGTACTTTTGATGCAGTCTGAGTTGACGGGGTCTAACTCTGGTTTGAATCAGGTTCGTGCCCGTGCAGGTGAACTCCCAGAGGAGTATAGTATTGAGAATATCCGTAAGGAGCGTGCTATCGAGTTTGCTTTCGAAGGCCTTCGCTATTGGGATCTGATGCGCTACGAAAAGGATGGAGCTTTTGCTGCTAAGACAATTGCTGAGGCTCAGAATGGTGCTTCTGTCCAGAATGGTGGTGCTGCTGCAAAGACCAAGTTCGTGGAGTCAAACTTTACGACCAAGAAGGGCTTGATGCAGATTCCTAATACTCAGATTACACTTTCTGGTAATGTCTTGACACAGAACCCAGGATGGTAATAAGTATAGTTGATTTTAATCATTTAAAAATCGGAAAATATGAAATTATTCAATCATATATATATGGTACTTGCCATATTTGCTACATTCTTGATGGCGGCTTGTTCGCCTGACGACTTGAGCATGGGCGGCAAGTCTTACTCTCCTGAGGAATTGGTGGAGGGCAAGGCTTATACCGTGACCATTAATGGCAATGTTGTGACCTTGACATCCAATATTCCTGATTGTACGGCTCTTTGGGTTACTCCTTCAGGTCGTTCTCAGAAACCGGTTCAGAAATTGGAGTTGCCATTTGCTGGTGACTACGAGGTTACTTTTGGTGTTGAGACCAATGGTGGTGTGGTTTATGGTGAACCATACAAGTTTAATCTTCCTCAGAACGACTTCTCGCTCTTGAACGATAACAAGTGGTTCTATCTGGCTGATCAGAATTATAAGGGTGGTAAGTTCCCTGATGCGGAGACTCTGGCTGCTGGTGTCAAGAAAAGATGGATTCCTTGCTATGCAAGTTTTGGCATCGGTCAGTGCTCTGGTCCTGTGATGTATGCTTATCCTTATGACCCTGATGGTGATGGTAAGGGCTTTACAGAGGATGACGAGCTCGGCAAAGTTTACAAGGATATTCTCTTTGAAAACTTTAAGCCTAACTGGGATCCTGGATTCCAGAGTTGGTTGATTCCTGAGAATGACCCTTATATGGATTCATATATGGAGTTCAGTATGGATGCCAAGAATGGTTGTGTGGCTACCATGTATCGTGGTGAGGCTGGAACTAAGGGAAATAGTACTGGCTCTAATCTCATTGGTAAGTTCAACATGAACTTGGAAGAGAAGACCATGCCTAAGATTTCTTTCTCAGATTGCTATGCCATGCACAACGTAGGATTTGATGAAGTTTGTTCTAACTATACCCAGGATATCTCTATAGTTGAACTGACTCCTTATATGCTTCAGTTGGCTACTCGTCGTACCAACTCAGAGGGTAACTGGTATATCATCTGGAACTTCGTTTCTCAGGAAGTTTTTGATACTAAGGGTAAATGTATTCCTGCTGCCGACAAGCTCTTGGATGTTGTTTCTCCTAAACTTCCAGAGTATCCTAACTTGGCAACAGATTTGTTCACAATCGAACATAATGATGTCACTTATGTTGGTAATAAGGCTACATTCATTCTCGATTCTGAGAAGCCTTACGACATCTTGTGGTGGAACAATTCTCCATTTACTTACGAAACATCGAATGCTAATGGTGTACCTAGCAAGCAGGAGATTGCTGTTCAGAATGCTGCTCGTTGGAAGTCTGTAATTGGTGATAAGTATAACGATACATGGGCTCCTAAGCCTGCAGATGCTGTAGTGGATAACTTCCAGCTTTCTATTGAGAAGATTACGGGTCAGGATTTCTACAAGTTCACTTGTACAGACTGCGATGGTCAGGAACTCGAAGGTAGACTGGAAATCAAGGATGGTAACAAGTTGGTATTCAATAAGTATATCAATATCATTGCAGCTTCTAGCGATAAGCGTACTATCAAGTTGAGAACTCGTGAGTTTACAGTCTTGGGCGAGGATGCTGCTGGTCAGTTGATGATTGGTGTTCCTGAAGCAAAGGATGCTGATGGTAATGTCAATACTTATCTCGTTGCTTGCCTTAACCATAAGGCTATTGGTGGTGGACAGACTGGTCCTACTATCGTGCCTATAGACAATTCCATTCTTCACAATGAGGGCATCATGTGGGCAGAGGGCAACAGCCTCCGTGTAGGTTTCCATCATTATGGTGAAAGTGGTAAAGGCCTCTTTAAGGATGTTACTAAGGTGAAACTGAAGAAGAATCAGACCATCACTGTAGTTTTCAAGATTAGTGGCCTGACATGGGACAAAACACCTAAGTGTGCGCTCATAGATAATAACATCAAGCAGACTTGGGAACCTGGTTGCTTCGATCTTAGCGATGCTGTAGAGGTGAATACCAATGGCGAGACTACTGTTTCTCTGACAAATACAACGGGCTCTACCCAGACCTTTACCAGTACCTGTCTTGACCTGTCTATTCAACTTGTTGGATATGCTCAGGGAGATTGGACAAAGAAGGACTTGGATTTTTCCGGTATTAATGTGGAGATTGTTTCTTGTACGATTCAATAACTTTAATAGAATTCAATTATGAAGAATAAAATATTATTTGGAATAATGGCATTTGTCATGAGCATCTTCTTCGCAGGATGCTCTGACGATGACTATTCTCCTAGCACAACCCCATTGCTGGATGAAAATTCCGTTGTTACGGGGTCTGCTGACGTTACAGCCTCTTCCGCTATCTTCCATGGTACGGTGAAGGGACTCGAAAGTCAGTCGTCTGGATCTTACACTGTAGGATTCATGTATGGTGATGCCGAGGACAATCTTTCTGAGAAGGTAACCGGCGAAAGCACCTCTGAGTTCAGTGCTTCTATCTCTGGCACTCCTGGTCAGGTGGTTTACTATCAGGCTTTCGTTACCTTGCAGGGGCACGTTACTTATACGGGTACTGTCTCCAGTGCAGTCTTAACCGATTCCAAGGCTATCACTGGTGAAGTAAAAGATCTGACAGCTACCACTGTTACTTTCCAGGCTTCTTTGGAGAAGGCTCCAGCTGATGCCGTAAGCGGTATTATCCTGTCACCTGATACTAAGACAGAGAAAATCCGCAAGGGTGTACGTATTCAGGCTGATGGTATCAACGACAACTATGAAGTAAAGACAGAGGGCTTGTTGCCTAATACTACTTATCACTATACAGCTTACCTCGACTTGGGTAATGGTGTTATCTATGGTGAGGAAAGAGAGTTTACAACTCCTGAGTCTAACTTTGATCCAGATAATGATCTTGTAGATCTTGGCCTCTCTACCAAGTGGGCTAAGTATAATGTAGGTGCTACCAGTGAAACTGAGTTAGGTGGTCTCTTCGGATTTGGTGATATGACGGGTTTCAAGACCAGCGTATTAATGGAAGATTATGCTTCTGAAGACATCTATAAGACTGATCGTGATGTTGCCAACAAGGCTTATGGCTCATGGTTGACAATGCCAACAGTGGAAGAGTTTGAGGAGTTGTTTAATGAGTGTAAGAAAGAATGGGTAGAACAGGCTGGTGTAGCTGGTTACAAGCTTACAGGTCCTAACGGTAATTCCATCTTCTTGCCAGCGGCAGGTTCTCGTACTCAGCAGACCGTTTCCGGTCAGGGTATCAATGGTCTCTATCTCTCTGGTTCTATCAATCCTGCTGACAAACAGTTTGCTTTGGGCTACAGCTTCGACCGTAATTCAGACCGTCGTACTTCTACTCCTGTATATCAGGCATTGGCTATCCGCCCTGTGTCTGTGGCTAAGAATGTGAAGTTTGACAAGACTAAGCTTTATAACACTTGGGAGTTTGACTTGAAGCCTGATGAATCTCATTATAAGTTTGTAGGTCCTGTATTTTTCTATGGCAAGGATGCATGTTGGGCTTCTTATACCAATAACCAGCCTGTTGTGGGTGAGACTACAGGATGGGATGCTGAGTATGCAAACATTAAGTCTTGGGCGATCACTGATCCTAACCATTGTGGCGGAACCATGACTTTCTACATGGACGAAGAAGGTAATGATAAGGTGAAGGTTCACCAGATTCTTGCGGATGGTTCTTATAAGGATTCGGAAGGTACATTCACTGTAGATGCGAAGGGTAAGACGATTACGATGTCTGTTGATCCTTTGAATCCTGTTGAATATCAAGGTGGTATTACTCGTACTGATGAAACTAAGATAAAGGTGATGTCTCTTTCTGACGAGGCGCTTCAGTTGGGTGTAATCCGTTCTAGTGATGGTCAGTTGATGATTTATAACTATGTAACCTCAGATGTCAAGAATGGTTATGTTGCCAAGTTGACTGCTTGGGGTGATGGAGGCAACTGGGATGGTGCAACAACAGTCGTTTCTGGTGGCTCAAAGGCTGTTGGTCAATATACTGTTAAACTTGAAACAACAGAAGCCCGCACCAATGGTAAGGTTTACGTCCTTGATTTGGAAGGCTTTGCTGCCAAATACCCTAAGGCTTTGGTTCGCATTGATGCTATCAAGGCTGATGGGCAGGATTTGAAGTTTGATGCTAACAAGTTCCATTATGGTGCCCTCGAGCCTAACGGCAACTATCGTATCGAGTTGTTCAATATCTGGGGTACTGGCACAGCTCAGAATTCCCCATTCCGTGCTAACGGAGGTCCTGGTGAAGCAGGTGAACCAGCTCTTGCCTTCAATAAAACCTTGGAGGTAACATTCACTGTAGTTTCTACAACAAGTGATGGTACTGGTGTCTACACTCCTACATTCAATGCCGTTCGTGGCTGGGGTGAAGGTGAAGCTCAGTTGTGGGGATATAACGATGGTTCTACTTTGAAAGTTGTTAAGAGTGACAAGGGACAATACTCTCTCGAGAACAATCAGTTCGATATGACTTATGAAGGTTCGGGCTTTGAAGGTGGTACTATCATGACATTCGTTGAGATTGCTGACCTTTATGGTTTCTTCCCAGGCACACACAGTACTTTGGATGAGTTCTATCTTGACGGTAAGGCTGTTTCTTACGATAAGTCTAAGGTGATTGACGCCAATGAGAATCCTAAGTATCGTTTGGAATTGTTTAATTGCTATGGTGCTACAAAGGATAATTGTGCATTTGGTGTCAAGGATGGTGATTTGATGCGAGAGCTGGGCTTTAATAAGTCTATGCGCGCTAAGTTCACTGTTCATAGCCTCTTCCCTGTACCACAGTGGTAAAAATAACGTAGTACGTAAAAATATACGATTATGAAGAAAGTAAAATTGATATTTGCAACCATGCTTGCCTTATGTTTCTGTTTCGTGATGGCGGCATGTAGTGATGACGATAATGATGTTACTGAAATCTTCCATGTTGAGGGCACTGAGTTTGCCCTCAGCAACGAAGCTACTACAGGAACATTCTCGGTGACGGCATCCAGTAAACCGCTCGTTGTGGTTAGAGACAAGGATGATGCCGGTAAGAAAGTGGATGTCTCTTGGCTTACCTTGACAGAGGGTAGTACAGAGGGAAATGTATATAACTATTCTTTCGCAGTTTCTACGAACAAGAAAGAAGATTCTCGCAGCCTTCTCATCAAGGTGACACAGGGTACCAACATGAAGGAGATTTCTATCACCCAGGCTGGTGAACCTCTTGTTGTTCCTGAAGGAGAAATGGCTCACAATGCCAAGGAACTGGCAAGCATGATGTATGCTGGCATCAACCTCGGCAACTTGTTGGAGGCTCCATCAGGTGAGGGCTCTTGGAGAAATGATGGTAAAATTTCTGAGGAGTATATCAAGAGTTTGAAGAATGCTGGTTTCAATACCGTCCGTATTCCTTGCGCTTGGGCTGCTCACTTTACTCATCGTTCTACAGATCCTGCTTACACCATTGATACCAAATGGCTTCATCGTGTAAAGAAAGTCATCAGCTGGTGTGTTCAGAATGATATGTATGTTATCCTCAATTGTCATTATGATAAGGATGGAGATACCGAAAAAGATGGCGGTTGGCTTGAAGACCATATCTTTGATGATTTGTTGGAGCCATCTATCATTGCAAGACAGAAGGCTATCTGGACTCAAGTGGCTTCTTACATGAAGGACTTTGATGAGCACCTCCTCTTTGCAGCCTGCAATGAGCCAGGTATGAACGAAACTTCTGGTAAGTCTGATATGTGGAAAGATAAATATGCTGTGGAGCGTGTGGTTAGATATGAGCAGACCATGATTGATGCGGTTCGTGCTACTGGTGGTAACAATGCTTCTCGTACCATCATTGTTCAGGGACTCGGCGCAGATATTTCAAATACTTGCACCTATATGGACAACCCTGATGAGACTGAGGTGGCAACATTCCCTACAGACAAGGTGCCAGACCGCCTGATGGTAGAGGTTCACTTCTATGAGCCATATCAGTTCTGCTTGCTGGATAAGGATGGAAATGATGCATGGTCTAAGATGTACTATTACTGGGGCAAGGATAATAAACTTGCTGGCAGCAACCGTAATACTCCTGACAATTATGCCGAGGCATGGGTTGACGCTCAGATGGCTAAGATCAAGGCTAAGTTCGTAGACAAGGGTATCCCTGTTATCCTCGGTGAGTATGCCGCTACCTTCCGTACTTTAGGAGAAGGAGAGGATCAGGAATTGCACGATAAGTCTGTGGCTTACTTCGATGAATATGTTACCAAGGTAGCCAAGGACAATGGTTGTGTTCCATTCTACTGGGAGACTGGCGACGTGATTGATTGCACCAATGGCGTAGTGAAGAAACAGTATATCTTCGATGCCATCATGAAGGGTGCGAGCCAGGGTAAATACCCATGGTAAAAAACGAAATATTAAGTCTTTAGGTTTAATATAAAGTGTGTGGACGCATATCGGAGAATCTTTCTCTGATGTGCGTCTTTTTTGTGTGTCGGGCATGACACTAACCTAACTGGTTCAAATCCAGTCGCAGG
>ERZ1031467.497-NODE-497-length-12192-cov-6.250227_pt1 | contig 12192 bp, 9 predicted proteins | sample MGYA00517105_ERZ1031467 | MGnify/ENA primary metagenome ERZ1031467 (study PRJEB33719, sample SAMN04261155) | wastewater metagenome | biome: rural village; feature: human; material: feces | host: Homo sapiens | place: El Salvador | collected 2013-01-07 ...
AGATACGTTGCATGTTTTGGAACTAGCGGTGTTATATTACGATACGAGTAGCCCCGTAGAGAAGGGGCGCGCCAAAGGCGCAGGATGGATCCACGCAGCGGTGTGAAAAACTATGTGAGACTACCCGTTTCCCTTAAACGTCATCCCGACCGAAGTGGAGGGATCCTTCCTGCAGACCGGTAAACCGTGGGTGAGGGAAAGGCGAAAAAGGAAGCACCAAGGTGTCGTTTGAGTGAGGGCGCATGTGTGCATATGGCGGCAGTGCAATAAAGATCCCTCGGCTTCGCTCGGGATGACGGTACTTGGGGAGCGGATAGGTTCACAAGGGTGGTGTGCCGCCTGTTTAGAGGATGGTATTCTCGCATCGTAGCCTTCCCCTCTAGGGGAAGGTGCCCCGCAGGGGCGGATAGGGTGACTATGGCATGAAAGACAGCTGGTAGTATAGGAGAAAGAGAGGCGCATTTGTGTTGCTAACGAAAGCACCCGAGCGCCGCTGACGCGGTCCCCCTTCCCCATGCGGGGAGTGGATCGTCTCACATATGTGGCATGAGATCCTTCGGCTCAGTCCCCACTTGTTCTGGCTGGGGGGTCACACATAGAGCGTTTTCGTCCGCTCAGGATGACGATACGCGAGGACGGAAGGGCTCTCATCGGATTGGGCGTATGGATGGGGAATTCATATTTCCCATTGCTGCATTTCTATGAACCTGCTAGAGTATAGCTATACAATGATTTCGTCATTCAGGAAGGAGACTCTTTATGGAGCTGATGAACCGGATCCGAGAGCGTGTCGTGGCGTGGCAGAAGAAGCGGGTGCGGACGGTCGTATTTCCTTTGGCGGGGAAGCTCTGCGCTGTGGAGACGGTAGAAGGAAAGCGACTGGGACAGTGGCAGGCGGACTACGATGGTGATACGCCAAATTTGAAAGAGTGTTTCCTCTCACTGAAGGCTGCCGGACTTCGGGGTAAGAAGCTCTGGCTTTTGGTGAATGCAGAGTCGCTTCGATGGAGCAGGAAAAGATATCCGCAGATGACGGAGGAGGAATTTGCTGAATCGATGGAGTGGGAGGCAGATCGCGTCTTTCACACCGAGGAAGCGATCGCCATGGGGCATCGCGTGCTCTCTCATGATGAAGAGGGCTGGGAAGCGCTTTTGCATGCATTGCCGCGCGTGGATCTCGGGGCTTGGGAGATGGGAGCGCATGAGGCGGGGCTTACCATCACCCGTGCATTTCCGGTGACGGATATTCCTTTGCAAGAGGGACCGCACTTTATTCTATATATGCGCTGCCGTTCGGCGATGCTTCTTTTCCGTAGGGGAGATCTTTGGGAGAGCCGCATCCTGCATCTGACAGATGAGGGAAAGGCTTCGATTTTCATGGAGCGTCAGATGGACATGTATGATCTTTCTGCTCTTCCCTGTTTCCTTGTACCGATGGAGAGTTGTGGACAGGAGGAGCGCATGGTGTGGCTTTCTTACATGGAAAAGGAGCTGGCTCTTCTTATGGCAGAAGGGACAGAGGACGAGGGGAGCAAGGCAGTCACGCTCGAAACGGAGCATCTGGAGGAAGGCGGATACTGGGATGATGCTATGCGTGTGGTGCTTGCCGTAAGTCATGCGGGGACGGCATTCCCTCTTCTCATGGGAGAGCGTCCTTTTCTGACGGAGGAGAATCGAAAGCTTCGCATCGCGCAGGGAGCATGTGCGCTCGGCGCAGCCTTTTTCCTCTTTTCCAGTGCATCCTTTCTTTCGGCTTATCGGGAGGATAAGGCGCAGCTGGCGGAAAATGGGGCGCTGGCTCCATTGAAAGTGAAGAGGGCGGAGATGAAAAAGGCGAGTGAGGAGGAAGAAGCTCTGCTTGCGTTGTTAAAGGAAGAGGAGGCCAAAGATCCGCACTGGGAGCAGCGTCTGGTACTGCTTGCTGATGGTATGCCGCAAGGTGTCGTGCTATCGGAGATCTCCGCAGAGGGAGAGGATGTCCTTTTGAAAGGGACATCGCAGAAGGCGTCCGATCTTTCGAATTTCACAGGCCATCTCACGCGTGCGTGGGGCGGACTCACGGAGCTGAAGAGTCGGAAAAAGAATGCGCGCACGGGGCTCTTTGAGTTTACCGTCCGCTGGAAAAAGGAAACGACGAGGAAGTCGCCGTAGGTATAGCTTTTATCAATAATGGCAGAAGACGGAGGCGTGGGCAAAAGTGATTTGCACATGCCTCAGTTTTTTTGTTTTGCAGGTGGTAGGAAAGAAAGGAAGAGATTTTCATAGCGAGAGTGTTTCCTTAAAATGTACTATAGAAAAATTTTTATCTACATGAAGAGGTGAATGCAAGGTTTTGACCTATACATCTGCTATAATAATAAAAAGGAGATGAGAAGCATGGAGGAGATCATCGCAGGGCATATACAGGACGAAAGAGTGCAGTCTTTGACAGATCATTTGGACGGCACAATGCGGTTAGCCGAAGGCTTTGGCGCGGGTATGGGACTGGGGGCAGAAGCTGGTCTTTTGGGAAAAATACATGACGAAGGGAAAGATACCGCTGCGTTCCAAGATTATATCCATGGTCGAAAGCACAGACGCGTGGATCATTCGACGGCCGGCGCGAAGTCTTTTTTGGAAAATGGTCATATAGGCTGGCTGCAACTGATAGGTGGCTTTTGTGTGGCAGGACATCATGCAGGGATCCCAGACTTGGGAAGCAAGGTGGATTGTGCCGGGACATCTACATTGAATGGACGAATGAAAAAGTGTATCCCTTCGATCAGACATCCGCAGCGATATCTTATCGATAGTACATGTCTGGACGTAGATCATCTGAATACATTTATCAAAAATAGAAATGCACTAGATGTTATGATTCTCACGCGAATGCTGTTTTCTTGCCTTGTGGATGCAGATTTTCTGGACACAGAAGCCTTTATGAACAATCAGCCTGTCAGGAAAAATGAGTTTTCTTCTTTAAAAGAAATAGCGGCTATGTTTTGGAGCAGGCTCGAAGAGGATGGATACTTCCGGCCTAAAAATGCCTTAAACGGGAAGCGCTGCGAAATTCTTCGTACATGCATGCAGAAAGGGGAGGGGAAACAGGGGCTGTACTCGCTGACGGTACCGACGGGCGGCGGTAAGACGATCTCCTCGATGGCTTTTGCCATGAAGCAGGCCATGAAATGGCACAAGGAACGAATCATTTACGTAATTCCTTATCTCTCTATTATTGAGCAGACCGCCGACGTTTTTCGGGCTTTGCTGGGAAATCATGCGGTGTTGGAAAGTCATAGCCAAGTCGACTATGACAGTTTGCCGGAAGAGGGGAGTGAAGAGGCAGGCAGAGTGGCAGAGAGAATGAAACTGGCTGCTGAAAACTGGGATGCTCCTGTCGTGATCACGACCAATGAGCAATTCTTTGAGTCCTTATATGCCAATAAAACATCAAAATGCCGAAAGCTGCATAACATAGCAAACAGTGTCATTATTCTTGACGAAGCCCAGATGATGCCGGTCGATTTTCTGAAGCCATGTCTCCATGCGCTCGAGCAGATGGTTCATTATTACGGTTGCACCGTTGTTTTATGCAGTGCGACGCAGCCGGAACTGGGGCGCTACTTGCACTTGCAGAAGGACCCGACAGAAATCATGGAAAATGTGGGAGAACTGTTTCAGTTTTTCAAGCGGGTGACATTCGATATAGATGGCGAAACGGATTATGCTGAGATTGCGAAGAAATTAGATGAATATGAGCAGGTACTCTCTATCGCTTCTACCAAAAAAGAAGCCGAAAAAATATTTGAACTGCTCGACGGAGAGGCTATGTACCTGTCGACCAATTTATGTCCGGCCCATCGCAGGGAGATCATTCGAGAAATAAAAACTCGCCTACGGGATGGAAAATCGTGTCGTGTCGTATCGACCAGCATCATTTCTGTCGGAGTTGACATCGATTTTCCCGTGGTATATCTGCAGTATACAGGGCTGGATAGTTTGATCCAGGGGGCGGGCCGCTGCAATCGAGAGGGGCGACAGTCTTTACAAAAAAGCAGGGCACACATCTTTTGGACAAAGGAAAGCAAGAAGAGCCCATTCATGCGTAAAGAAAAACAGGTCACAGATATGGTTCGGAAAAAATACAGTGCCGAAGAAATGACCGAACCGTCGGCTATTCGTACCTATTTTGAAAACTGGTACCAAAGCAATGAAGGAAATCTGGATTACCGGGAAATCGAGAAACTGGCTCAGTCACTCAGCTTTGCTGAGATCGGGAAGCGATTTCATCTGATCCAAGACAGCACGAAGTCAGTCTTTATACCCTTTGACGAGAAAGCCAGAAACATAAAGGAACAGCTGATGATGGGGAATCGGTCTCGGCAGCTGATGCGGGCCGCGGGGGCGTACATGATCAATGTACGATATTCCAAGGCACAGGGGCAGTCCGATTTCATGAAACTGCTCACGCAGGGGCAAATAGAGATGTTTCCAGGTGATGAGAACCTAGCCTACTTGGTAAATATGGAGGACTATGATGCGGAGCTTGGGCTCAAAATCAAGTCTGAAGATGGCGTGGGGATCATGTGGTAAAAAGAAAAGAGGAACATGTATGGCATATGGAGTAAGGATAGAGTGCTGGGGCGACTATGCCTGCTTTACACGACCGGAAATGAAAGTGGAACGAGTATCTTATGACGTGATGACGCCATCTGCGGCACGCGGACTTGTCGAAGCGATCTTCTGGCATCCGGGACTTCGGTATGTCATCGACGAGATCGATGTCATGAATCCGATCCAGATGACGAATGTCAGAAGAAATGAAGTGAAGTCCAAAATCAATGCGTCGAGTATTGCAGGAAACGCCCGACATGGGAAAGCCTTGTATCTATGCCCAAAGGAAGACATTGTACAGAGAGCAGCCTTAATCTTGAAAAATGTCAGGTATTGTATTCATGTACATTTTGAAATGACAGAGAAGGCCAATGCAAGTGATAATGCGGGAAAATTCAGGGAAATGCTCTGCCGCCGTGCGAGAAAAGGCCAATGCTATCATGAGCCGTACTTGGGATGCCGAGAGTTTCCGGCAGGCTTCCGTCTGGTAGAGGATGATGAGACCGTGATCCCTTACCCTGTCACACAGGACTTGGGATTTATGCTGTATGATATGGATTTTTCTGATTTGCAGAACATCACACCCCGATTTTTTCATGCCAGACTGGAAAAAGGGGTCATGGATCTTCGGAATTGCGAGGTGCATCAATGATACTTACAGCGTTGGTTCACTTATATGAGGAGCTTTGCAAGCAGGGAAAAATTCAAGCAGAAGGATGGGGAATCGCCAAAGTCACCCACCGCATTCTGCTTGATAAAGAGGGGCATCTCTGTGGGATTATTTCTGCCCGCAAAAAGGTACAGAGAGGGAAAAAGGAAATAGAAGTACCTAGTGAAATGTGTGTACCGCTGCCCGTGACTCGTTCTTCTGGCGTAAAAGCCAATTTTCTATGTGATAATTCCAGCTATTTTCTGGCTGTGGATGACAAGGGAAACGTTCAAAGAACCATTGAGTGCTTCGAAAAAGCCAAAAAACTGCATCATCGAGTGTTAGAACATTGCCATTCCCCCGTGGCGAAGGCCATTCTGCATTTCTTTGATACCTGGGGATCTGATAAGGCTGAAAAAGATTCATTGATCCAAGAAAATTTGGAGGATATTATAGCCGGTAGCAACTTTGTGTTTCAGGTAGATGGAGTAGATGCCATCGAAGATGAAGAAATAAAGAGATCATGGGAAAATTTTCAAGGGACAAGTCAAGCGGACGAAGATAGCACATTAGCGGGGCAGTGCCTGATCACAGGTGCGGATAATCAGAAAATCGCCTTGCTTCATCCCAAAATAAAGGGGGTCCATGGAGCGCAACCGGCTGGGGCGAATCTGGTATCATTCAATTCACCTGCCTTTTGCTCCTATGGCGGAGACGGTGAGCAGGGGAAAAATGCACCGGTCAGTGAGCGGTCAGCCTTCGCCTACGGCAGTGCACTGAATGCGCTTCTTGCTGATAAGAGTCATACCCAGATCATAGGGGACACGACCATCGTATACTGGTCAGAGCATGGTATTTCTGCCTGTCAGGATTTTATGATGTCTTTTTTAGGGAATCATGCAGGCATCGATGATCATGCGCTTGATACGATCGTTACTCATATGAGAAATGGGCTTCCCGTAGATTTGGAAGGCGTCGAGATCTCACCGGATGAGCCCTTTTACATCTTGGGCTTGTCGCCCAATGCAGGCAGAATTTCTGTCAGGCTGTTTTTAAGGAACACATTCTGCAAGCTGGTGACGAATCTGTCGCTTCATCAGGAGAGGATGAAACTCGCTGGGCCATCCTGGGAAAAACAAAATATCCCATTGTGGAAGACACTCAAAGCGACAGCGAATCCGAATGGCAAAGAACAGGCAGCCTCGCCTCTGCTGGCAGGCAGTTTATTCAGAGCTGTGCTGCAGAACACAAAGTATCCTGCGTCCGCATTTCAAAATATTCTGCTCCGTATATTTGCGGATCAGGACAAAGCGGCAGATGGCGGACGATCGGCCGTGGAGAAAATCAGCCATACCAAGGCAGCTTTCATCAAGGCGTACCTTTTGAAAAATGGTAAAGAACAATGGGAGGGAAAATTACAAATGGCACTCAATGAGAATTGCAATGATATTTCTTATGTATTGGGGCGGATGTTTTCTTTGCTGGAAAATATTCAGCAGGGTGCGAATCCAGGCATCAATACCACCATAAAGGAGCGATATTTTAATTCTGCCTGTGCTACACCGGCTTCCGTATTTCCCATCCTGCTGAAGCTGGCGAATACGCATCTCTCTAAGCTCGATGGCGGAAAGGCTGTCTATTTTAAAAAGAAAATGGGCGCTTTAATGGATAAGATCATGATGCCGGATGAAGGCATTCCGTTTCCGGCCAGATTGACATCGGAAGAACAAGGCGTATTTATCCTTGGTTATTATCAGGAAACTCAGGCAAGATATAAAGGTAAAGAGGAGGAATAAGCAAATGGCAGAAGTAATTCATAACAGATACGATTTCGTGGTTCTTTTCGATGTGGAGAATGGCAACCCTAATGGAGATCCAGATGCGGGAAATATGCCGCGCGTGGATCCGGAAACGGGTCTTGGCCTTGTGACCGATGTCTGTCTGAAACGTAAAATCAGAAACTATGTGGAAGCAGCCAAGGAAGATGAGCCTGGGTATCGGATCTACATCAAAGAAAACGTACCGCTGGAACAGAGCGATAAAGAAGCTTTGACGTATGTAGGCATCGATGATATCAAAACGGCCAAAAAGAAGAATCCGGATGCAGACAGCCGGCTGCGGGACTTCATGTGTTCCAATTTCTTTGATATTCGTACGTTCGGGGCTGTCATGACTACCTTTATGAAAGGCGCTTTAAACTGTGGACAGGTGCGCGGTCCCGTCCAGCTTGGATTTGGAAGAAGCATCGATCCGATCGCTCCCCAGGAGGTTACGTTGACGCGCGTAGCGATCACGACAGAAGAAGATGCGCTGAAAAAAAAGACCGAAATGGGACGCAAGTTCATTGTTCCTTATGCGCTCTATCAGGCCGAAGGTTACATTTCAGCCAATTTAGCAAGAAAAGTCACACACTTTAGTGAAGACGATCTGAATCTTTTGTGGCAGGCGATCATCAATATGTTCGAAAATGATCATTCGGCTGCGAGAGGAAATATGGCGGTGCGCGAACTCATTGTTTTCAAGCACGACAGTGAGCTGGGGAATGCTCCTTCGTACAAGCTGTTTGAACGAGTACATGTAGCAAGAAAGGATCCACATAGTCCGGCTCGCTCCTACAGTGACTATGAAGTACATGTCGACACAGAAAATATGCCGCAGGGAGTCACCTTGGAACGTAAAATATGAGCTATGCAGAAGATGACTACCTGCTGATTTCCGGCATCCAGCATTTTATGTTTTGCCGGAGGCAATGGGCCTTGATTCACATCGAGCAGCAATGGCAGGAGAACCGTCTGACCGTGGAAGGTGAAGTCATTCATCGGAATGCGCATAAGGATGATTTCATAGAAAAGCGCCCGGGTATACTGGTGACGAGAGGTCTTCGCGTATCTTCTCCCACGCTGAAAATCACAGGGCAGTGTGATGTAGTAGAGTTTTTGTCTTCTGAAGAGGGCGTGCCACTTCATGGACACAGAGGACTTTGGCAAGCGGTACCGGTGGAGTACAAAAGGGGCAAAGATAAAACAGATGATTCAGATATTTTTCAGCTCTGTGCCGAAGCCCTGTGCCTGGAAGACATGCTGCAATGCAGGATTCCATACGGATTTCTTTACTACCACGAGATACGGAGACGGCGAAAGATCGACCTTGATGAGAATATCAGGAGCAGAGTGAAGTCGGCTTTGAGAGAAATGCACGAACTGTTTCACAGAGGGTACACGCCAAAAGTCAAAACTTCCAAGAAGTGCCAGTCCTGCTCCCTGAAGGGACTTTGCTTACCTAAGCTGTGCCGCACTCAGTCGGTGGCAGACTATATGGCAAAATCTCTGAGGGAGGAACAGTCATGAGAAAACTGCTTAATACGCTTTTTGTCAATTCAGAAGATTTGTACCTGTCTTTGGACAATGAAAATGTGGCAGCATGGAAAGGAAACGAAATCCTTCAGCGAATACCGCTGATGAACTTGGAAAACATTCTGTACTTTGGATACAAAGGTGCGAGCCCTGCGCTTCTTGGTGCCTGCGTGAAGCGGCATATCGGATTTTGCTTTCTGACACCGCAGGGAAAGTTTCTGGCGCGCGCTCAGGGACTGACCGCTGGAAATGTGCTTCTCAGAAAAGAACAGTATCGTATATCCGAAGAAGAGCCTCGTGGTCTTGTCATTGCGCGTACCATGATCGCAGGAAAAATTCTCAATAGCCGTACCGTGCTTATGCGCTTCCTGCGGGACCATCCGCTGTCAGTCGATGCGACTTCTTTTCAAGCAGTCATTCAGGATCTGCAAGACTCTGCTCGGGAGGCTGTCAAAGCAGATTCGCTGGATCATTTGCGCGGAATAGAAGGAAATGCTGCCGTGTCCTACTTTTCTCTTTTTGATGCGCTCATTTTGAATGACAAGAAGCACTTCTATTTCCATGGCAGGAATAAACGGCCGCCGCTCGATCGAGTGAATGCATTGCTTTCCTTTGCCTATACACTCCTTGCACATGACTGTGCTTCTGCCATAGAAGCGGCCGGCATGGACTCCTACATCGGTATCCTGCATAGAGATCGCCCCGGGCGGCAGTCATTGGCATTGGATCTCATGGAAGAGCTTCGAAGTGTATATGCCGACCGATTTGTCTTGTCACTCATCAATAACCGGGTGTTGCCTGCTTCCTGCTTCAAGCCGATGGAGGATGGCGCTGTCTTGTTGAATGCAGAGGGACGTAAGACTTTTCTCAGCAAATGGCAGGAGCGGAAGAAGGAAACATTGACACATCCATTCCTCGACGAGAAAATATATTGGGGATTGATCCCTTATGTGCAGGCATTGCTGCTGGCCCGTTACATTCGTGGAGACCTGGATGGGTATCCGCCTTTTCTATGGAAGTGATGACATGCTTCTTTTGATTACCTATGATGTAAATACCACGACACCCGCAGGACAGAAACGCCTTCGGAAAGTAGCCAAATGCTGCGAAGCTCATGGCCAGCGTGTACAGAATTCCGTCTTCGAATGTCAGGTGGATGAGGCGCAGGCCGTCTCACTTCGTGCTGCACTGGAAATGCTGATGGACAAGGAGTCTGACAGCATACGGTTCTACAATCTGGGGAATCGATACCAGTCTAAGGTGAAACACGTAGGCACCAAGCCGGGATATGATCCGAATGAAACTCTGATTCTCTGATTTTTTTGTGCGCGAAGTAGCAGCACACATGGAGACAATAGGCGAAAAACACGCATTCTTAGAATAGAGAAAATGCGGTTCGCGCAAAGTACTCCATTTTATGCGGTCATTGCTGTATGCTTTGACTGTACTGTCGCTCCCCATGCGGGGAGCGTGGATTGAAATTTTTAAGAGATAGGGTAGAAGTATATAGTACCCCGTCGCTCCCCATGCGGGGAGCGTGGATTGAAATATAATAGTAATCGGCTTAAGCGCTCATTATCCTGGTCGCTCCCCATGCGGGGAGCGTGGATTGAAATAGAAACCTTGCGTGTCACGAGCAGGGTGTACTGCTGGTCGCTCCCCATGCGGGGAGCGTGGATTGAAATGCATCAAGAAGAACACCTCCGTCGTGGATGGTGTGGTCGCTCCCCATGCGGGGAGCGTGGATTGAAATATGGCAAGGTAGGAAGCCGAGCGGGCATCCATCTGTCGCTCCCCATGCGGGGAGCGTGGATTGAAATTTCAGGGTGAGCACAGTGCCGCCATTCCATACGGTCGCTCCCCATGCGGGGAGCGTGGATTGAAATCATACAAAATACCTGCCGCGTTTATTGGGATCGTCGCTCCCCATGCGGGGAGCGTGGATTGAAATTCGGGAACGTACTGCGGTGTATCTGCAGATGGGGTCGCTCCCCATGCGGGGAGCGTGGATTGAAATTTTGTAGGAATCTTTGCATCTACTTCTGCTTTCGTCGCTCCCCATGCGGGGAGCGTGGATTGAAATTTCGTCCGCCAGCGTGATTTAAGTCATGCTTATCGTCGCTCCCCATGCGGGGAGCGTGGATTGAAATTGTATGTAGTCATAGGGACGGCCGAAGAACACCTGTCGCTCCCCATGCGGGGAGCGTGGATTGAAATTGGTCATCGTAGGCTACCGCCTGTTTGATAACGCGTCGCTCCCCATGCGGGGAGCGTGGATTGAAATCGGTGTATCCGTAGTGAATCCATCCTGCAGCATGGGTCGCTCCCCATGCGGGGAGCGTGGATTGAAATAGGTCATTGAGTGCCGATCCGTCTCTGGAGTAGGGTCGCTCCCCATGCGGGGAGCGTGGATTGAAATATGATGGACGTGGCAGGTGCTGCCCGCATCCCGGGTCGCTCCCCATGCGGGGAGCGTGGATTGAAATATCCGGAGTCTTATCCTTCCATGTCGCCTTTCCGGTCGCTCCCCATGCGGGGAGCGTGGATTGAAATGTCCACTGGACATTCGGAAGCAGGATGGAGTTTTGTCGCTCCCCATGCGGGGAGCGTGGATTGAAATCACGATGGGGCACGGAGCTGGCGTGAGGCCGCCAGGTCGCTCCCCATGCGGGGAGCGTGGATTGAAATTTACGATGCACCTGATATCGCAGGGGGAGATGTTGTCGCTCCCCATGCGGGGAGCGTGGATTGAAATTGCCGTATCTACAGCACCACTCCATGCCGTTCTTCGTCGCTCCCCATGCGGGGAGCGTGGATTGAAATATCAAATACCTTCATAATAATGCCATCCTTTCTTGTCGCTCCCCATGCGGGGAGCGTGGATTGAAATCTTATCCTTTACCGCCTTACATCCGCACCGCTCGCGTCGCTCCCCATGCGGGGAGCGTGGATTGAAATTTAACCTTGACGGCGTAGAAGTCGAATTGCGCGGGTCGCTCCCCATGCGGGGAGCGTGGATTGAAATAGAGCTTGCTTGGCATGGGACTAACGTCCCATAGTCGCTCCCCATGCGGGGAGTGTGGATTGAAATCTGCTGGCGTTCCATGACTTCCCTCGCGGTCATCGTCGCTCCCCCCACGGGGAGCGTGGATTGAAATACCACAAGAAGCTATGACACGACGGATGGGCAGAGTCGCTCCCCCCACGGGGAGCGTGGATTGAAATTTTGTTTGGGAAAACGTCTTGGGAGCGTTTACAAGGTCGCTCCCCCTACGGGGAGCGTGGATTGAAATCGTGTACATGCTGCTTGTCGTAGCGGGCGCACTGTCGCTCCCCCTGCGGGGAGCGTGGATTTAAAATACGCGGAAGCTGTCAAGCGACCATCACAGGGAATGTATCGGGATGGCAGATGGTGCATCTCTGGTGTTATTCCTTATTTGACTGCGATTGGCGGAAGGGATGCGGTTTAATATTCAAAAAAACGCGATGACTGAAATCGCGCTTTTTTATTGCACAAACCCGCTCTAAGACGGTATAATAATAAATAACTGTATTCGTATATTAAGCCCCCATCTGAGATGGGGGACCCGGTGGAGC
>ERZ1031467.498-NODE-498-length-12186-cov-6.204023_pt1 | contig 12186 bp, 10 predicted proteins | sample MGYA00517105_ERZ1031467 | MGnify/ENA primary metagenome ERZ1031467 (study PRJEB33719, sample SAMN04261155) | wastewater metagenome | biome: rural village; feature: human; material: feces | host: Homo sapiens | place: El Salvador | collected 2013-01-07 ...
TAAGGCTTATCAGCTGATGCGCCTAAGTCCTGTCAATCCATCGAAAATTAGCTTATGCATTTATCACAGGTGCCACAAGCGGCATCGGCCTTGCCACTGCCAAAGCACTGGCTGCCTCTCACTTCGACTTGGTACTCGCGGCCAGAAACACAGAAAAACTCGCGAGCGTGAAAGCGGACATCGAGAAAGAAAGCGGCATGAAGGTCACGACCTACGCACTGGATGTACAGGACCGCGAGGCCATCAAGGAAGTCACCACCAAAGTACTCGATACCTTCGGTGCGCCGGATGTGCTCGTGAATGACGCAGGTCTTGCCAGAGGCCTCGAGCCCTATCAGGACACAGCCCCGGAAGATACGATGGAAATGATCGATACAAATATCAAGGGCCTCTTCCTCGTCACCCGCGCCTTCCTTCCTGCAATGGTGAAAGAAAATAAAGGTCACGTCGTAAACCTCGGCTCCACGGCCGGTCTTTATGCCTATGCCGGTGCGGCAGTCTACTGCGCGACAAAGGCCGCTGTCAAAACCTTCAGCGATGGCCTTCGCATCGATGTCATGGCCAGCGATGTGAAAATCACCACCATCCAGCCGGGTCTTGTGGAGACACCATTCAGCGAAGTCCGTTTCCACGGCGATACAAAACGTGCCGCTTCTGTCTATGCAGGCATTGATGCGCTGCAGGCAGAGGACATCGCGGATGTCATCGCCTTCGTTGTCAGCCGCCCGAAGCGAGTCCAGATCAGTGATGTCGTCATCATGGCTGCCCAGCAGGGGACCGGATTCCTTGTCAGCAAGAAATAGCGACCGGAGATCTGATTTCTGTCTTCACTAAAAAAATCCTCACTTCTTTCGAAGTGAGGATTTTCCATTTTCATTTATCCATTCGAGCGGAATTTCAGGAAAAAGAGCTGGATAGCGAGCATCATGACGAGCGCCACCACGCCGCCTGCCAGACCATTTCCGGTGAATCCATCTACCAGGTAACCGACGACGCAGCTCGAAGCGACCACCATAACATAGGGGATCTGGGTCGAGACATGGTCGATATGGTGACACTGCGCACCCGCCGAAGCCAGGATCGTCGTATCGGAGATCGGAGAAATATGATCGCCGCCGACAGAGCCAGCCAGCACCGCAGCGACCGTCATGACCATGAGATTCTGGTCATTATTCACGACAGCCAGCACGATCGGGATCAGGATGCCGAAGGTTCCCCAAGAGGTACCGGTAGCAAAAGCAAGACCGATAGCCACCAGGAAGAAGAGTGCCGGAAGCATGATAGCCACCGATGCATTATCACTGACCACATTTCCTACATAGCCTCCGATATTCAGGTATTCCTTACCAACGACACCAGAGAGCGTCCATGCGAGCGTCAGGATCATGATAGCCGACGTCATCTGCTTGAAGCCTTCGCCAAAGCAGGAACAGAACGTACCAAAGGAAAGTACCTTTCTTGGAATATACAGGACAAAGGTGAATACAAGCGCAATGAAAGAACCAATGACAAGGCCTCGTGCGGACTCACAATTTGCGAAAGCGTCCGCGACGCCTTTGCCTTCCAGAATGCCGCCTGTATAAAGCATACCGAAGATACAGCCACAAATCAGTACGAAGAGCGGGAGTACAAGGTCAATGATGCGGCCATTTCCCACCGGCGCACTCGATTCGTCATCTGCATACTCTTCCGGAATCACCAGCGTGCCGCCGCTCTTCTTTTCAAAAGCAGCCATGCGGGAAAAATCCTTTCCCGACCAGATAAGGACCAGCATGAAAATAACCGTCAACCATGCATAGAGATTCAGCGGAATGGTCGAAAGGAAAAGAGCGAATCCATCGATCTCACTCCCCTCCGGCAAAGAAGATGTGACTGCCGCCGCCCAAGAAGACACCGGCGCGATGATGCAGACCGGCGCTGCTGTCGCATCAATGATGTAGGCGAGCTTCGCACGGGTGATCTTAAATCTGTCTGTGACCGGACGCATGACCGTACCGACCGTCAGACAGTTAAAATAGTCATCAATAAAAATCAAAACACCAAGCACCATGGTGACAAAGAGTGCGCTCTTTTTCCCCTTGATCGTGCGCGCTGCATAGTCTCCATATGCCTGCGAAGCCCCTGATTTCTGAATGGCTGCTACCATGATACCAAGCAGCACCAGAAAGACCAGGATGTACACATTGCCACCGACCTTGTCTGACATGATCTTGAACATTGTATCGATAGCCCCAAGTACGCTGAAGCCGGTAAACATGAAAGCACCCATGAAAATGCCAATGGCCAGCGACATGTAGACTTCCTTCGTCGCCAATGCCAGGATAATTGTCACGACTGGTGGCAGCAGTGACCAGATGGTTTCACTCATTCCCTCATTCCTCTCTTCTAAAAGCAGCACCTCGCTGCAATGTAATATTTTGTTTATTATACACTAAAACAGTCTTTGAATAAAGCCATGTACTGAAGTTTCTGCCGAAGCATGGTATGAAAATGCAAAAGAGTGCCTCTCATATAAAGAGACACTCTTGGCAACCCAAAAAGGGACAGCCGTTTTGAAGAATTCTCGATGAAGGCATTCCCTGCAATCTGGCACCAGCGCATTTCACAGTTCATGTCGTACAAGTACGGCTAAACTTCGCTCTAGGGTTTACCCGCGAGGCGAATCCGTTATTCGAGACAGGTTTCAGTCCTGGCTGTCCCTCTTCAGTTTTGATTTCTCTTCCCGCTCGACTAGCACGATGAGGAAGAGGGAGACAGGAAATCAATCCAGATCTGCTTCTGCTTTGGCTTTCCTCATTCTCCTTCCCTTCGGGTTTGTACACTGAAGAAGAATGGTTCGGCCACCGCTTCGGCTCCCGGGAGGATGGCTTTCCTCTCTCCAAGAAATACCATCGGAGGCATTTTCGATTTTACACGGTTTTTGAAAAAGTTTTTAAGGAAACACTGATACAATTGTTGCCAGCTTGTGTCATCTTCCTTACGGATCAAAGGTAAAAAGAAGCGTATCCACTGCTTTAGCAGACCCTGTCATACGTAGGTTCCACGAGGCGATTTCCCTTCACATCCATGAAGCCCCATTTTCCTTTTTCTTTGAAAGCGATATGTTCTTCATCCAATTTCCACATTTCCTGCAGCGTCTTGGTGAATGGAATCACTGCCTTGCCTTCCTTATCGATAAGGCCGACCTCGCCACCCTTGGAAACACAAGCTGCACCATACGAGAAGCCATCCAGCACTTTATCATAGACAGCCGGGATAGCCATATGTCCCTCTTCATCAAGAAACCCCCATTTCCCATCGCTCGTCTGGACGGCAGCGAGACCAGGTACCATGGCTTTCTTCTGAAAATCAACCTCAGCAGAGAACCTGTTCGCTTTTTTGAATCCTTCGGCAATCATCCCTTTCCCGAGTTTGTAATAGCCATAGCCTTTATCATTTCTTACGATGACAATATCTTCTGCAGAGCCAGTCCAATGGGAGATTTCCTTATATTCCGCCGGAACGATCAGTTTTCCTTCACGGTCTGCATATCCCCATTTCCCTTTGATCTGTACGATCACTTTGTCTTTATAATAGGGGCCATTGAAGTCATTGGTCGTCGGCAGGTAGACCTCCCCTTTGGTATTCACATAGCCGAATTTGTAGTCTTTATTGAAGAAATCACTGGAGCTGACGGTCGGGAGGTACATGCCATAGGAGCTCACCATCTTCACGACGCTCAAGAGCGCGCCCCATCCGAGCCGGCTCTTCTCTTTTTCAAACAGTGCTGACCCATGGAGGAACGGCATCAGCTTGGTCGCATTCACCGTAGCAAGGATTTCTCCATTTGGCTTGATATAGCTGCATTTCCCATCATTCTTAATGCCGGCATATCCATTGTAAAATGGAAGCATCACCTTTTCACCGCTGGCCTTCCCTACAATGGTACCTCTCTTGTCAAAGATGGAAATCTGTCCATCCCGCGCAGCCAATCCGTAGCCTTCATGGAAGGGCGCGATATCGTCATATTTCGGGTCGACCAGCGTCTTCCCGTCGACCGTCACATATCCCCACTTGTCCGCGATCTTGACCGCAGCGATGTCCTCGTCGACCCGTTTCACATCTTCATAGGTACGCGTCGAAAGCGGTTTCCCATCCAAATCAAGGAAAGTGTAGACATTATCTTTGGAAAGTGCTGCATACACCTTGCCATCATTCATCGCGGAAATCTTCTGATAGGCTGGAGCGACGCAAACTTTGCCGGTCGCATCCGCGACACCGAACAGCCCTTTCTGCTTCACGACAAAAATCTGATCCTGCCCTGACAGAATGTCATCATACACTGCCGGAAGGATCTTTTTACCTTCCTTCGAATAAGCACCCCATTTTCCATTTTCACGGAAAGCCCAGATGGTGTTTCCATTTTCATTAGATACCAGCTTGATATCCTTCCGTTCCTTAGGTAAAGGCAGGAGCACTTTCCCATCGCTGGCCGTGATGCCTTTCATTCCGTTTTCTTGCAAGAGTTCGACCTGCGGAGAAACATCCATGGGATTCGTATTCACGACAGGAATGATGACCTTCCCATCCACCAGCGTCGCACCGTAGGCATCCCCTTTCTCGACCAATACAATCCGAGGCGTCTTTTCAGACGCCTCGGCATTTTTGGCACTTTCCGCGGGTGCTTTTGTCATCGCGCCATCGAGCTCACTGCTAAACTGAGACACATCCCCTATGAGCATCTGCGTTTCAATCGCCTGATACGTCAGATCATAATTGTCTGCCTGCGCGGATACCCCGCAAGTCAGCAAAGCTGCTGCGACCGCAGCAGCCCATTTCATTTTAATTTTCATTGCGCTCCTCCATTCATTGGAATGACAGCTTTTCGGCAATACATTTTGTTGCTTCCTTCATTATAAACCTCTTCATCTATATTACAAGACTAATAATCAGACGATTCCCATTTCCCCTTTTCTTTGAGTACGATTTAATCAGCGCTTCATCAAAAACGCGTTTCCTATAAAGAAAACGCGTTGTATAGTCCGTGGGGGAGCTGCCCTTGATGGCAAATGAAAGCTCTGCTTCCATGCGGAATGAGGATCGCGGCTTTACCGCGAATCAAAATAAAACGGTGCCCCAATGGCTCTTGATCGACTGCCGGGCCGCAAACGAAAAAGATTTCTCGCTTTGCTCGAAATGACGATATGAGAGAGTCTGATGTTTCCCAATCACCAGTCACTTGAGGCTTCTGATCCCTAATCCCTGGTGCTTTCAAACGGATGGAAACAGATCGAGAGTTCACTGTCTTTCCCCAAAGACATTTCCCAGATCCACCGCCGGCATCACGATCGCAAGAATGACCATCTGTATCCCCACGACCTGCAGACCGACAAAGCTCATTTGAAAGATGAGGCAGGAAAGGATGACGGAGGCCGCCGGTTCACTTGCCGCCGTGATGAGTGCCTGCTGCGAGGACAGGTACATCAGACCTGCATTATATAAGAGGAAGGCTGTGACCGTACCGAAGAGGACGATCCATGCGACGCCGAAGAAGATATACGGGTCGAAGAAGGCAAGCCAGTCGATCTGCGGGACAAAGCCCCAGCAGGCAAGCCCACCGATGATCATGCTGACAGCCAGGACGACGGTCTTATCCACTTGAAGAAAGATGTGTTTCGGGTAAATCGAAGCGAAGGAATAAACCACCCCATTGAATAACGCAAGCGCTATACAGAGAAAGGAGACACTGAGCTTCGCGGGATCGCCGCCTGTCACAAGAAGATAGGTGCCTCCGACAGCCAGAAAGACCGTGATGACCTCCTCTTTCGATGGCAGCTTGCGATAGCGGATAGCATTGTAGCAGATGACCATGGCAGGACAGCTGTAAAGCACGACAGTCGCCGTAGCGGCATTGCCATACGCGATCGCCTCGAAATAGGTATAGTGCATCAGCATGAGGCCCACGATGGCGTAAATCACAATGTCGATCCATAGCCGCGGCTTCTTTCGAAGGCATATGAGACTTTCTTTCATCTTTCCCTGCCATATCGTCACACCGATCAGGATACATCCGGCTGCCATCATGCGAAAAGCCGTGAGCTCCATGGCATTCATAGAGCACTTCTCGAAGAAATTCTGCGCCCCGATGCCGCTTCCGGCCCACATAATGCCGGCTAAGACGACCATAGCGATCGCGAAATGATTCGAGGAATGGGACATGACAGATGCTCCTAAGAAAATAACAACGGACTTTTTAAACCATCGCGTGCAGGTATCGTGCAGGCGTAGTACCTGCTTTCTATCCGCTGATCATTCTCCTGCCGTCTTTTCATTTTCAAAAATGCCCGGCGCTGCAATAGCAAGGAGAACAAGCAGAATGCCAAAGCCCTGGACAAAATTGAAATGGGTATGAAAGATGAAATAGGACGCAATGACAGAGATCGCCGGTTCGATGGTCGCAGTGACGGAAGCCTGTGAGGCCGGAAGGAACCGAAGGCCTGCATTGTAGCAGGTAAAAGATAGCGCCGTACCAAGGACGACGATCCAGAAAATATCGAAGCGGACTTCCGGAGAAAAGAAGCCGGAGAAGTCCCCCATGGGATTGATGATATAGGAAGCCACGGCTCCGGTGAACATGCCCAGCGCGAGGACGAAGGAATTATCCAGTACACCGATGAAGCGCTTCGGAAATACACAACAGATCGCAAAGAAGACCGCTGACGCCAGCCCCAGATACACACAGTCTGCAGGTACCGAGAGACGGCTCACATCTCCGCCCGTCACCAGAAGGAGAACTCCGATGATCGCCAGTACGACGGCCGCGAGCTCCCCTGCAAGCGGCAGCCGTCTTTTTTGAAAGGAGACCCAAAGGATCACCATCGCCGGGCAGGTATATTGGATGACCGTTGCCGCTGCCGCATTGCCGGCGGCGATCGAAGCAAAGTAGGTATAGTGCATCAGCATCAGACCGACTACACCGTAGAAGATCAGTCCCCACCAGAGAGATGGCTGCTGCCCCAGCTTCCGCCAGCTGTCTTTCAGCTGTCCTTTGGCAATAGTCACAAGCAGCATGATGCCGCTCGCACAAAACATGCGGAAGACCGTAAGATCCATCGAGCCGAGTGTACTTTTTTGAAAAAAATCCTGCGCCGCAAGCCCGCACCCGGCCCACATGGTGCCTGCTGTCATAACAAGAAGAATAGCGATAAGATGCATAGAGGTCACCTGTTATTATAGAAAGGAATCAAATACGCTTTCAGGGTCAGTTCCTGGAATGAAAAGGAGACTAAAAAAGAGAGACTAAGCGACTCGAAAAACATGAAACGGGACATTCCGTAAGCCACTCTTTCCCCATTGGCCCGATCTCGGGCATGAGTCAGCTTGATTACCGTCACTCGCAATTTCCCGTCACTTTCCTTTATATAACACAAAAACCCGCCATTGGCGGGGTTTTTCATGGTGGGACTATTTGGATTCGAACCAAAGACCTCTTCGATGTCAACGAAGCGCTCTAACCAGCTGAGCTATAACCCCATGTCAGATGAATGTATTATACACGACATGAGAGAAATATGCAAGATGCTTTTTGCAATTTCTTGCATATGGCTAGACAGATGCGGTATCCACGCTGCAGCTCGCCATCTTGTTTATATGGATCGCAGTTTCGGCGGGCGACGATGCCGATCCTATCTGCTTCATTTACAGGATAAGAAGCTCGCCATGCCGTAAGATGACTGGCGCAAGTTGTTTGTACGTGGGGATATCTCAGAAATCAGAACTCATTATACAAGCGAATACCCCGCCTTGCAGGATCCTGTAAGAGCGGGGTATTCGTATCATTGTAGTTTGGTGGGACTATCTGGGTTCGAACCGGAGACCTCTTCGATGTGAGCGAAGCGCTCTGACCAACTGAGCTATAGCCCCATGTGATACTACGTATTATAGCACCACATGAGAGATTTGTTAATAGTCGTTTTACACAGAAGTGAGGAAGATCTTTGGAACACCTTTCATCTGCTACATATGAATGAATCCCAGTACATTGGCAAGGGAGGAGATGAAAATAACAGCCAGACAGATCGGCGCAAGGAAGCGGACGAAAAGACCATAGACACATTCATAGCGGAATTTCGAAGACTGCTTCACTTCGTTCTCGATCCACTTGATGCCGACAGTCACCACGATGAGGACGCAGGTCGCAAAGGCCGAGACCGGCATCATGATGGAATTCGTCAGGAAATCAAAGAAGGTAAGAATATCCATGCCAAAGATGGTGCAGGAGGCAAGAGGGCCGAATCCGAGCGAAGAGAGAGAGCCCAGCACGATCATCAGAATGAAGACCGCAAAGGTCGAGAAATTACGGCTCCAACCGCATTCATCCTGGAAGGTGGAGACGCTGGTTTCTGCCAGAGAAATCGCTGAGGTAAGAGCAGCAAAGAGGACGAGTGTAAAGAATACGACACCCACGAGGGTACCAAACCCCATGCTGGCAAAGACTTTCGGGATGGTGATGAACATGAGAGACGGGCCCGCATTCAGCATTGACGGATCTCCGCCGGAGAAGGCAAAGACTGCCGGGATGATCATAAGACTGGCGAGGACCGAGATCCCTGAGTCGAAAGCGATGACCTGAAAGGTCGCATGCTCCAGATCAAATTCCTTCTTCATGTAAGATCCATATGTATAGAGGATCCCCATCGCGACAGAAAGAGAGTAGAACATCTGCCCCATCGCAGAAACGACCGTCATCCAGGAAAAATGTTCCAGGTTGGGCACCATGAAGTAGGTGACGCCTTCCCACGCACCGGGCAGCGTGACGGAGTAGCCGGCCACCATGATCGCGAGCACAATGAGTACCGGCATCATGATTTTGGATACACGTTCAATACCATTCTTGACGCCGGCGAGAATGATGGCAAGGACGCCGGCGGTGAAAACGATGAACCAGAATTCAGCCGCCATGCCGTCAGAAACAAAGGCGCCGAAAAAGGTATCCGTCGCAAGCAGTTTCGTATCACCGGCGAGGTATTCGAAGAGGTAACGGGTGACCCAGCCGCCGATGACGCTGTAGTACGGCAGGATCAGCATCGGAATGACGGCATTGATCCAGCCCCCTGCGGTAAAGAAGCCGCTCTTCCCGAAATGATGGAAAGCTCCGACCGGACTCTTTCTCGTGCCACGTCCGAGCGCGGTCTCAGAAACGATCATCGTATAGCCGAAGGTGACGGCCAGCAGAAGGTAGGTCAGGAGGAAGATGCCTCCGCCATACTCTGCAGCAAGGTACGGGAATCTCCAAATATTCCCGAGGCCGACAGCGCTGCCTGCGACAGCCAGCACATATCCCATTTTGCCGGAAAAGGTACTGCGGCTATTCCCATTTTTATTTGTCATATGATTGCCCTCCTGTAGAGTATTGAGATTTTTTGTGAATGGTGATCAGGGATCAGATCCAAGAGATTCTGCGACTTCTGCAGCACGAGCGGGATGGCGGGCCATGCTGATGACATCACGCAAGTCATTTAGCCCCTTACTATCCGCGTCCGCCGCTTTTATCCCCTTCTGCTTCCCGCTAATAAAAATGGCCAGCCCAAGTCTCTATGTCCTAAAAAGCACGGATATGGAATGCCTTATGGCTGACCATCAATGTACACAGGTTCTATGGATTCGTTGAACCGTCAGCCCCCCTTGAAGGCGCTGAACCTGTTTGTCCATTCATCCAAGATAAATGCGCATCACAGGATAACGGAAGAGTCTCCCATTATTCTCCGAGCGGTACCCACTTGCCGCCCTTGACTTCGAGGACTGCGAGGTCCATCTTCGGATCACGGTTTTCATCGAATGCAAATTTGCCGGTAGCGCCTTCGAAATCGCTGATCTTAGCCAGGGTATCGCGGAATTTCTTGCGATCGGTGGTGGTGCCGGACTGTTCGACTGCCTGATGGAGGACATACATCGCATCATATGCCTGAGCGGCGAACTGATCCGGTTCATGTCCGTATTTAGCCACATACGCTTTGCGGAAGTTCTGTGCCTTGTCGGTCTTTCTTTCCGGGTTCCAAGGAGTAGCTACGACGGTGCGGTCAGCTGCTTCGCCAGCCTGTTTGATGTATTCCGGGCTGTTGAAGCCGTTGCCTGCGAGAACATACTGGTTCATGCCCATTTCACGCGCTTTCTTCACGATGAGAGCGCCTTCCTGATAGAGACCTGCGACAGCGATGACATCCGGGTTTGCTGCCTGGATCTTGGTCAGCTGAGCGGAGAAGTCGGTATCTTTATCTGCGAAGGTTTCATCTGCAACGACTTCGAGACCGAGCTTCTTGCAGGCATCCAGATAGAACTGGTGTTCACCGACCATCTGGTCATTGTTATTGGAGTACATGATAGCGATCTTCTTGAAGCCCAGTTTCTTCTGTGCTTTTTCTACTACCTGCGGGATGTTCATTTTGCCCGGGATTGCATTACGGAATACATAGTCGCCGATTTCAGTGACTTTCGGGCCGGTGGTACCGGTGCCGAAGACAGCGACTTTGGACTGCTGGGCGATCGGGTCGGCAGCCATCGCTTCACCGGTGGTCATCGGGCCTTCGATAGCGAGGACTTTATCCTGTTCGATGCACTTCTTCATAGCGTTGATGGCTTCATTCTTGACGAGCTTGGTATCATACACCTTAAGATCGATCTTGACCTTGGTGTTCGGATCTTTGTTGATTTCCTCGACTGCGAGTTCCGTGCCTTCCTTCATAGCGACGCCGTAAGCCGCACCAGGGCCGGTATAAGCGGTGATGAAACCGAGTTTTACGGTTTTGCCGGCATCTGCGCTGCCGGAAGCTGCTTTCTTATCTCCGCCGCAGCCTGCGAATGCACCTGCCAGTGCTGCTGCTGCCATGACTGCTGCCATTCCTTTGAGCCATTTTTTCTGCATAATTTTCTACCTCTTTCAATAATCAGCTACTCCACCCCAAAAGATCGTATGAAGAAATAAAAAAACTCCGCCGGCTTTTCTGCCAGCGGAGGCGCGAACGCGGTACCACTCCGATATTTCACTCTATGCCAAGCCAATGCGGGTAAAAGAAAGCCCCTATCTTCTTTCGAAGATAGGGGCGAAGTCTCGCGGTACCACCCTACATTGTACTTAGCAGTCTTATTCGTAACGTGAATGAAACGCCTGTCATTACTCAGTTCACGACAAGAGCTCTCGAGGGATATTATACAAGGCTCTTCGCCGATTCTCACCATCCATCGGCTCTCTTTAGAAGAGATCAAGTACTTTTTGTCTCGTTCATGGCTTTCTTTGGGGGTATTGGGTTTTAAATTGTGATTATTTTACTTCCTGCTTCATGAGTTGTCAAGAGGGATTTTGGAAAAAGTTGAAAAAACTGTGTAGGATTACAATACATATGATTCTTCTATCATCTGTGACAGACATACTGACATGCCATCCCCTCATCTGACGTCTATGCCTTCTGTTCTTTCCTGAATCAAATACTCATCCATGGCTCTTCATACCACTATATTATACATTTTATGTAATTTATACATTACATATATTACAACGAAGCAGCTATGCATGTAAAGTTTACAAAAATGCATAAATCCATGCATATCAACTATATTCTCTTTGCCTTTTCTCTCCTTTTCCTATATACTACTATAGTAATAGTACACAAAACAGCCGAAAGAAGTCTGCAGGGCTTTCCCTCTGCGAATCTGACTTTCCCCTTTGTAAAACGAGGTTCAACCCATGAATATGACACACGAAGAACTCTTCGTAAAAATTCTTGACCAGATGCCCTTCGGCGTCTACTGCGTCGATACGGATCGCAAGATCTTCTACTGGAGCAAAGGCGCAGAACGCATCAGCGGCTACAAAGCGGAAGACATGCTCGGCAAGCACTGCTTCGAGAGCCACCTGGATCATATCGATGAGACCGGCACCCACCTGTGCCATGCCATGTGCCCGCTCGTCGCGACCATTTTCGACGGACTATCCCGTGAAAAAGCCGTCTGGCTGCGGAGCAAAGAGGGCGACCGAGTCTCTGTCCTCGTTCACACGGAGCCCCTCTTTCAAAATGGAAAGACGCTGGGCGCTATCGAGTACTTTTATAAGATATAAATAGAGTGACTGGTGGCTAGGGACTGGTAGCTAGGGATTAGGGATTAGGAGTCTCAAGTGCCTAGTGACTAGTGACTGGTGACTACATACCATCT
>ERZ1031467.519-NODE-519-length-11992-cov-30.281394_pt1 | contig 11992 bp, 7 predicted proteins | sample MGYA00517105_ERZ1031467 | MGnify/ENA primary metagenome ERZ1031467 (study PRJEB33719, sample SAMN04261155) | wastewater metagenome | biome: rural village; feature: human; material: feces | host: Homo sapiens | place: El Salvador | collected 2013-01-07 ...
GTTTTGTCCTGAAAGGAAACAATATCACATTCGACGAATGGAAGTTCAAATGATACCTTACTGATGACAAGGAGGGTGCATTGCCCATTATGTGCACTCTCCTTAACTTCCTGTACGTATCCCGTGCTGAGGAGACTATGCATGGAAACTGTGCTATCAAACATAACTATAAAGGCAATGTTATCAGAAAAAGATAATTCAGTAATTGATATTTAATATATGACAAATGAGACATTTAAAAATTATCGTATTTTTTTTCATGAATCTGTGTCTTCCTTTGGGGACACAGGCAAGTAATGGGGGCAATGTAAGCCTCGCTAGCCACGCCACCAATATTCAATGCCTTGCGTATTTGGCTGATATGGAACAAACAGAGTAATTTCCTTAAAATGGCACGAAAACGCACTTTTTCTCACTTTTTTTTCGAGAAAAAGTGCGTTTTCGTGCTAAAATCTTTAATTTAGCTTCCCAGAGAAGGACGTGATGTATTAGGCTCATCTGTATATTTTTCCTCTGTTTTGACCAAACATTTGGGGAATCTGGAATATTTTGGGTAAAAACATTTGGGGAATCTGGAACATTTTGAGCAAAAACATTTGGGGAATCTGGAATATTTTGTATCTTTGCACTCAAAATCAAAATGTTATGGCAAATATTGTGTTTGAAAGAAAAATATATGATAAGATGCTTGCTTGGAAGCAAGAGCGTAAGGGGAAGTCTGCGCTTCTTATCAAGGGAGCAAGACGCATAGGAAAATCTACTATAGTGCGTACTTTTGCTGAGCGAGAGTACAAAAGCTATATATTGATTGATTTCTCTATGGCTTCAAAGGCTGTTACAGATCTTTTTGAAGATTTAATGAATTTAGATTTTATCTTTCTTCGCCTTCAGTCTATTTATCAGGTGGTCTTGGAGAAGCGAAAGTCTGTGATTATTTTTGATGAAGTGCAACTTTGTCCTAAGGCTCGCCAAGCTATTAAACATCTAGTGGCTGATGGTAGATACGATTATATAGAGACGGGTTCTCTAATTAGTATAAAAAAGAATATAGCTAATATTATCATCCCAAGTGAAGAGACGCGTTTGGAAATGTATCCAATGGACTTTGAGGAATTTTGCTGGGCTTTAGGGGATAAAGTTACGATGCCCTTGCTCAAACAATTTTTTGATTCACGGATCCCTTTGGAAGCTGCTCATCGAGAAACTATGCGTCGGCTTCGCCTTTATATGCTTGTTGGTGGAATGCCACAAGCTGTAAAAGAATATCTTGAGACGAATAATCTTAGTAAGACGGATGCTGTGAAAAGGGAAATTTTGGAACTCTATTTGGATGATTTTAGAAAGATCGACAATAGTGGACGAGCAGCTAAACTTTTTGCTAATATACCTGCTCAGCTGAATAATAATGCATCTAGATACCAAGTAGCTAGTGTGTTGGATGATTCTGAACGTAAGAACATAATGGGTATATTGGAGGAAATGAAGGATAGTATGGTTGTAAATTTTGCCTATCATGCCAATGATCCGAATGTAGGTCTGGCTCTTCATAGTGATGGTAATTTCTATAAAATGTTTACGGCAGATACGGGGCTTTTTGTGACTCTCGCCTTTTGGGACAAAGATCATACTGAAAATATTATTTATGAAAAGCTTTTGAGTGATAAGCTGAGTAGTGATATGGGATATGTATATGAGAATCTTGTAGCGCAGATGTTAGTAGCTTCTGGCAATAAACTTTATTATTATACTTTCCCTCATGCCACTAGCCATAAAAGTTATGAAGTGGATTTCCTTCTTTCAAGAGGAAAGAAAATTTATCCGATAGAGGTGAAATCCTCAGGATATAATACTCATAAGTCACTAGACGAGTTTTGTGCTAAATATTCTGATCGAATAGATAAGAGATATCTCTTGTATACAAAGGATTTGAAGAAAGATGGACAAACGCTCCTCTTACCGATTTATATGACTCCTTTGTTGTGATTTCCTCTTCAAATAGGTTTGATGGTGTATCATTTTCGTTATAATGTTGGCTATCAAACCTATTTGGTACTTCTCACAAAGTATTTGTTACACCCCGCAAAGTCTTTTTCTGCCTTTTCTGTTATTTTTGCGTGTGGAAATGAGAAACATTTCTCGTTCCACGAATGAACAATTAATATCAATAAACTTAAAATTAAAAGCTTATGAAAAAGTTATTTACTTTGATTGTAGCAGCTTTCATGGCTGTAAGTGTGAATGCTCAGACAGAGACTCCTCTTGTTTTGGGTGGTGGCTGGAATGCCGGTTTTTCCGGCGAGGCTGATGTTTATGATTTCACTATCTCCAAGCAGTGGGGTGCAGCAGAATTTGCCTGCAACGTTAACTCTGCAGATTATCCTAAGTATATCCTCGAGTTCGAAGAGCCGCTTCCTGCCAACTGCCAGGTGAACTATACTTGGAAGACTTCTGCTGATGCTGAAGGTGAGGCTACTGCTGCTTATGGTCGTGCTGTGGGCGATGGAACTACCAAGAAGTTTGAATTGGCTTTCGATGCTGAGCATCCTTACATCGTGGGCGTATCAGTGCAGCATACAGATGCTGAGGAAGTGAACCTGAAGGTGAAGAAGCTGACTCTAGTGGGTGCTGATGGTTCTGAAAAAAAGGTTGATGCCACCTTCACAGGTTGGGCTGGTACTGATAACACAGAATCTTATAAGGGTGTGGTATCTTTCGATTCTCAGTGGCAGCAGCTCGCCATCAACGGTTTGGCTGGCAAGAGCGATGTTACCGTGAAGGTGAAACTGGCTGAGCCAACCCCAAATGTCCAGATGTGTGTAGATTACGAGGAGGGTTCTGAGTATCCTTCATTCAAGGGCAGCGACGAGACTACCTTCACCACCAAGGAAGGTGCTGTCATTAAGACTATGGGTATCCAGTATACCGACCCAGAAAAGAATCCTGTAAAGGTTTCTGTGCTCGGTGCCTGGTTGATTACTACAACCACAGGCATCTCTAACATCGAGAATGTCAAGCTGCAGGATGGCAAGGCATATAATCTTGCCGGTCAGCAGGTAGCCAAGGGCTACAAGGGTATCGTGATCAAGAATGGTAAAAAGATGGTTGTCAAGTAAAAGATGAGACGACTTACAATGTTCGCATCTCTCCTCATGGTTCTGTGCCTCTAGATGGCGGCACAGACCTGGGAAGAGGTGAAAGTGGGGATTTCTACTTAAATAAATATAGAAGAAATGAACAGATTATCATTTGTAGCATCAATGCTGATGATGTGCCTCCCGATGACGATGATGGCACAGAAAAACGGGGCGAAGGCGCAGAATAAGCCTGACCCAAATTTTCAAATCTATCTCTGTTTCGGACAGTCGAATATGGAGGGTAATGCTGCCATCGAAGACATCGACCGAACAGGTGTGAATCCAAGATTCATGGCAATGTATGCCGTGGATGATGAAAAGGCAGGATGGAAAAAAGGACAGTGGCATACTGCAGTTCCTCCTCAGGCAAGGCCAAGCACAGGTCTGACTCCTGTAGATTATTTTGGAAGAAAGATGGTGGATAACCTTCCTGACAGCATCAAGGTGGGAACCATCACCGTGGCTGTGGGTGGTGCCAGCATTGACCTCTTCGACAAGCGTATCTGCAAGTCGTACCTGAAGAAGCAGCCCGACTGGATGAAGAACTTCGCTTCCCAGTATAACGGCAATCCATACGCCCGGCTCATAGAGCTGGCTAAGCTTGCCCAGAAGCAGGGTGTTATCAAGGGTATCCTCCTGCATCAGGGAGAAACCAACAATGGTGATGCCAATTGGCCTAACCGTGTGAAGACCGTGTATAACGACATCCTCAAGGATTTGAACCTGAAGGCAGAGAATGTGCCTTTGCTCGTGGGAGAGACGGTTCAGCAAGACCAGGGCGGTAAGTGCTGGCAGCATATCGCCATCGTGGATGATATCGCTAAGACCATCCCTACTGCCCACGCCATCTCTTCCAAGGGCTGTCCGCAGCGTGGCGACGGTCTGCACTTCATTGCCGAAAGTTATCGCACCATGGGTAAGCGTTATGCCAACATGATGCTCTCGCTGCTCGGTATCATTCCAGATGCCAACTATCCACGTGTGGATAAAGACCGCCGTGCCTACGTCAAACTCCATGCACCGGAGGCAAAGCAGGTAATCTTCGACATCTGCGGAAAGAAATATCCGATGAAGAAGGATCTGGATGGCGACTGGTATGGTGTTTCTGACCCATTGGTAGTAGGCTTCCACTATTATTTCCTGAATGTGGATGGTGTGCAGGTGGTTGATCCAGCCAGCGAAACCTATTTCGGCTGCTGCCGAGAGGCGGGTGGTCTGGAGGTTCCTGAGGGAGCCGAAGGCAACTACTATCGTCCTCAGCAGGGAGTAGCACAGGGTCAGGTTCGTTCGGTATCTTACTATGCTGCATCTCAGGGCAAGTTCCGCAGAGCCATGGTTTATACACCGGCAGAATATGAAACCAATTTGAACAAGCGCTATCCTGTGCTCTATCTGCAGCACGGAATGGGTGAGGACGAGACGGGCTGGAGCCATCAGGGCTATATGCAGCACATCATGGATAATCTCATTGCCGAAGGCAAGGCTGAGCCTATGATTGTGGTAATGGAGAGCGGTGATGTGAAGCAGCCTTTCGTACCACGTCCGGGCAAGGATGTAGATGAGGAGCGCAAGCTCTATGGTGCTTCTTTCTACGATGTGATTATCAAGGATCTGATTCCGATGGTAGATAAGAAGTTCCGCACCTATACTGATAGAAACCATCGTGCGATGGCTGGTTTGTCATGGGGCGGTTGCCAGACTTTCAACACCGTGTTGCCGAACCTGGATAAGTTCTCAGCTCTGGGAACTTTCAGCGGAGCGCTTTTCGGTGTGGATGTCAAGACCTGCTTCAATGGCGTTTTTGCCGATGCAGCGAAGTTCAACAGTCAGATAAACTATATGTTCATGGGCTGTGGTTCAGAAGAGAACTTCGGCACGGAGAAGATGGCGAAGGAATTGAAGGACCTGGGCATCAAGCTTGATGTCTATGTTTCTCCAGGCACTCATCATGAGTGGCTCACCTGGCGCAGATGTTTCAAGGAATTCGTTCCTCATCTGTTTAAGTAACAGGACAAAAAATCAATAAGCTGATATTTTAAGTTGAATCCCGAAGCGGCATGGCTGCTTCGGGATTTTTTAATGTCATATTTTTATTATCAAATGTATCATTTGGGATTTTGTTATTTTTCAGAAAGTATTTGTAACATAAAACAAAGCTATGTAACAAAATAAATCTTAATTTTGCAGCGTGCTTTGCAAAAGAATGTTTTTCTAAACACGTACGATCATAAACTTATAAAATAAACAATTTTAATCTATTCTCTTATGAGGAACTTAAAAAAGATTGAAAAGCCGTTAGCATTGCTATCCTTTCTCTGTTTATTCCCTGCAGGAATGTCGGCTCAGAGTATTGTAAAAGGAGTAGTTACAGATCCAAGTGGTGAACCTGTCATTGGTGCAACAGTGAAAGCTGCAGGCAGCAAGTTGGGTGTGATTACTGATTTGGATGGTAAGTTCAGCATTGATGCTGCACCTGATGCAACATTGACTATTACTTATGTGGGTATGGAGCCTAAGACCGTGAAAGCTCAGGCTGGTAAAACGCTTACCATTACCTTGAAGGATGATTCTAAAGTTCTGAATGATGTCGTTGTCATCGGTTATGGCGTTCAGAAGAAGAGCGACCTGACAGGTGCAGTTGCATCTATCAAGAGCGATGACATCAAGGGCTTGTCAGCTACCGATGCCGGTGCTGCCCTCCAGGGTAAGGCTGCCGGTGTACAGATTATCAATTCGGGTGGTCCGGGTGAGGCTGCCGATATCCGTATCCGTGGTTATTCTTCTAATAGTGGTAATATCGGTCCGTTGCTCATTGTCGATGGTCTGAAGGTGGATAACATCCAGTATCTGGATCCATCTATGATCGAGAGTATGGAGGTATTGAAGGATGCCGCTTCTGCTGCAATCTATGGTGCGCAGGCAGGTAATGGTGTCGTTATCATTACAACCAAGACGGGTGCTGCCAATGGCGGTAAGGCACAGATTTCTATAGCAGCAAGTTCACAATCCAGTCGTTGGGAAAGAAGGCTGATATCTTTGATGCTCCTGAGTATATCGAGTATCATAAGTACTTGGGTGACTTGACCGATGATCTTCTGACGAAGAACAACTATAATGGTCAGAACACCAACTGGTATGACGAGGTATTTGAGAACAGTCTGGCTCACCAGCATAGTCTCACCTTGCAGGCAAGTAACGGTAAGGGACGTTTCCTCGCCAGCCTGAATATCCTGAACAATGATGGTATCGTTAAAGGTAGCAAGGATACTTATAAGCGTTTCACGGGTCAGATCAATGCCGACTATGATATCTATAAGTGGTTGAACGTGACTACTAATACATCTTTTGAAAAGTGGAAGACCAAAGGCGTGACCAAGGGTTATGGTTCATTGCTGAACTCTGTGGTTTCTATCGATCCTTTGACTCCAGCTTATATCAGTAATGTGGAGGATTTGGCTCCTGGCATGAAGGCACAGGTAGAAGCCGGTGGCCCTGTTCCAAGAGATCCAAGCCATAACAATGACTACTATGGTACTTCTAAATATGTAGAAGATGCTACTGGTAACCCTCTCTATCAGCGCGACCGTCATGATACATGGAATTCTGGTATCAATGTACGTGGTACCGTTGCTGCCAATATCAAGCCATTCAAGGGCTTTACATTTACTTCTCGCTTAGGTTATCGTATCACTCAGAGTAACTATCATAACTACGAGACTCCATATTGGTTAACATCTATGGCACATAGTGAAAACTATACCATTGAAGCGAATACCAATAATGGTTTGTACTATCAGTGGGAGAACTTTGCCAACTATTTGACAACAATCGGCAAGCACACTATTGGTGCCATGGCAGGTATGTCGTTTACCAAGAATCATTGGGATAATAGTTCCATCAGTTCTATAGGAGGTAACATACTCTCATATTATGCGCCAAACTTCCGTTACATCGACTACTTGTTGGCTGATGCAACCAAGAATGTAGGTAACGCTCCTTCAGATGCAACAGAGTTATCTTACTTTGGTCGTGTATCTTACAGCTATGACAACCGTTACTTCCTGCAGCTCAACTTCCGTCGTGATGCCTTCGATACATCCAAGCTTTCCAAGAAGGCTCGTTGGGGTAACTTCCCATCTTTCTCTGCAGGATGGTCTATCAGCAATGAGAAGTTCTTCAAGGATCATATCGACCGTGATGCCGTTTCCTTCCTGAAGCTCCGTGCATCATGGGGACGCAATGGTAACGTCAATATCCTGAACGGTTATCCATATTCTTCTCCTATCGCACTCAACCAGAGCTTCTATCAGTATAATCCGTCTATCGGTGATGGTAAGCTTACCTATGGTTCCAAGCCAACTGGTCTTGCCAATCCTGACTTGACGTGGGAGACATCTGAGCAGGTGGACTTAGGTCTTGATGCTCGTTTCCTTAACGACCGTCTTACCTTGGGTGTTGACTGGTATCGCAAGACTACCAAAGACCTCTTGATTGAGATTGCTCCTCTTCCAGAAATCGGTGTCAACAAGACGGTTGTGAATTCCGGTAAGGTTCTCAACTCTGGTCTCGATATCGAGTTGGGTTGGAGAGACAATATCAAGGACTTCAAGTATGGAGTTACCGTGAATGGTTCTACCTTGAAGAACGAGGTAAAGGAGGTTTCTGCTATGGTAAACCGTCTTACCGAGGTAGGTATTGATGGATTCAACAACCAGTTGAAGCCAACCTTCGAGGCTGGTCACTCCGTATGGTATTTCCGTGGTTACAAGTATGCAGGTGTTGCAGAAGATGGCAGTGCCCGCTATTATGACAAGAATGGCGAAATCACTTCAGCTCCAACCGATGAGGACAAGCAGGATCTGGGTGCAGGTATTCCTAAGTTTACCTATGGTATCACCATCAATCTGGCTTATAAGGGATTCGACTTCACCGTATTCGGTACAGGTGCAGCAGGCAACAAAATCTACAACCTGATGGTATCTGCCGATCGCCCATTGATTAACGGTATCGACACCTATTGGAAGGATTCATGGAGAGAAGACCGTACTAATGCCAAGTATCCTGATATGAAGAAGGTTGCTACCGACTGGAAGTTCTTCAGCTCTGATGCTGCTATCTTCAGCGGTTCCTACTTCAAGTTCAAGCAGATTCAGCTGGGTTATACTTTGCCAAAGCTTATCACAAGCAAGATTGGCTTGAGCGACCTCCGTGTTTACTGCTCATTGGATGATTTCTTCACCATCACCAACTATCCTGGTGCCGATCCTGAGACAGCTTCCATGAACAGTGGTGCATCCCGTGGTTTCGATAATGGTACTTATCCAACTTCCAAGAAGATGGTATTCGGTATCAATGTAACATTCTAACCTTTTAAAACGAAAAGAAATGAAGAAAATATTATTTTCAACCATATTGACACTCGCTGCAGCAGGCACCATGACACTCACTACATCTTGTGAGGACCAGTTGGATATCGAGCAGAAGGGTGTTATCCCATCAGAGAATTTCTATCAGACTGATGCTGATGCCGAGGCTGCCCTGGTTGCGGCTTATGAGGGATTCATGTGTAATGTAGTAGGACGTAATCACGATGGTGGTGGTCCTGGCATCTATACTCCTTATAAGATTATCACCAATATGTGTGGCGATGATGTGCTTTATGCCAGTGGTAACTATGGCGACCACGAGTTCAGCGGTATGCTCAATGAGTTCCGTTACGATACTGAGGCTGAGGTGCCTAAGTTTATGTACACCGGTCTTTATCTCTCGGTATATACCTGTAATCTCGTAACTGATCACTTCCAGAATGCAGCAGATACTCCAGTCAAGAAACGTTGTGTAGCTGAGGCTCGTGTTCTTCGTGCCTTCGACTACTTCATGTTGGCCAATCTCTGGGATAATCCTCCATTCGTAGATCACGTATTGGGTGGTACCGATCTTCCTTATAACTGTAACAAGGATCCTGAGCACCCTATGGACCACAAGCAGCTCATTGAGTGGGTGGCTAAGGAGTGCGAGGAGGCTGCTGCCGACCTCGACGAGCGCAAGGGAACCGATGATAAGGATGGTGCCGTTAAGGTGACCAAGGGCTTTGCATGGGCTTTGGCTGGTAAGGCTTACCTCTTCGCCGGTGAATATGATAAGGCTAAGACTGCTCTCAAGAAGGTAATCGATTCTGGCAAGTATGCGCTTGTTCCTGGCGATCGCTATATAGACAACTTCCATATCGAGGGTGATGGCAACGAGGAGAAGGTCTTCGAAATCAACTTCGAGTATAATGCCGGTAAGAGTGCATGGGGTGGTATGATTCAGCGTTCAAGCTGGATGGAATCTAATGCCTGGAACTGGCGTGCCGGCAACTTCGTTAAGTCACCACAGAGTGTTTATAGTGGTATCGATGGTTGGGGAGGTCTTGGTGTTCCTCAGTGGTTTGGTGATGAATTCTATGCCAACGATGGCGATTCCTATCGTCTCAAGGCTACCTTGAAGCACATCGATGACGCTGTTTACAAGATGGAATATGCTGACCCTGCATTGAATGCAATGTCGGTAGAGGAGAAGATGAAGAGTACCAAGGTGGGTATCAACGACCCAGTACAGGGACTCTATGATAACTCTTTCTGGTTGGCATTCAAGCAGGTAATCAGAAAGGCTGATACTGATGGCGCCAAGTATGGTGATAATATCCGTCTGAACAACTATGTTGTGATGAGATATGCAGAGGTATTGCTCAATTATGCGGAAGCTTGTCTCAATACAGGCGATCAGTCTGAGGCTAAGAAGTACATCAATATGATTCAGGAGCGCGCCGGTTCAAAGACCATCAGCCAAACTGTAGATATGGATGTACTGAAGAGGGAGAAGTCTTACGAGCTCTGGCTGGAAGGCTGCCGCTGGTTCGACGTGATGCGTTGGAAGGATGCCAAGGCTATCGAGCGCCTGAAGAATGTAGGCTCTGACTGTCCTCATGTATTCGATAAGTTGTTCCGTGCACCTAAGGCTGATGACCGCAAGGTTACCTGGGAACATGGTACAGAGGCCAACAGCCGTTTCTATACCGTATCTACCAGTGCAGCCAAGGATGCCGGTTTCGAAGTAGGTTTCAAGGAGGGCAAGCATGAGTTCTTCCCTTATCCACAGACCGTGAAGGATAAGAATCCTAACCTGGAGCAGAATCCTGGTTGGTAATCATGAAGTAGTTTTGTAAATATAACGTTTTAAGAACTATAGATTAGTTTGATAATTAGGGGGTGTTTTGAAAAGAAGCACCCCCTTTTTTCTTCTTTAAAGGATTTTGCGTATGAAAACATGGATGTGTGCAATGTTGATGACAATGTCGGTAGGAGCATCAGCCCAAAACCCGATTATCAGCGGACAGTATTCTGCTGATCCTACGGCTCGCGTGTTCAACGGGAAGGTGTATCTTTATCCTTCTCATGACATTCCGAGTCCTATCGAGAAACTGAAGGAATGGTTCTGCATGGCAGATTATCACGTTTTCTCTTCTACCAATCTTACTGAGTGGCAGGATCATGGAGTCATCGTTTCGCAGGATAAAGTACCTTGGGTACAGGATGGAAGCTATACGATGTGGGCTCCTGATTGTGTGGAGAAAGATGGGAAATATTACTTCTATTTCCCTGCCGCTCCGAAAGGGGAGGAGAAGGGATTCGGAATAGGTGTGGCTGTTGCCGACCAACCGGAAGGACCATTTATGCCGATGTGGAAACCTATAGAGGGTGTGCACGGCATAGATCCTTGTGTGTTGATAGATAAAGACGGACAAGCTTATATCTACTGGGCTGGAGCCGGTTTGCACATGGCTAAGCTGAAACCAAACATGACGGAACTTGCCTCGGAGCCCAAACTGGTAGAGGGGTTGCCTGAGGGATTCAAGGAAGGACCGTTTGCTTTCGAGCGTAACGGCAAATATTATTTCACCTTCCCTTGGGTACGTGAAAAGAATGGAACCGAAACGCTGGCTTATGCCATGGCTGACCATCCGATGGGACCTTTCACGTTCAAGGGCATCATCATGGATGAGTCGCCTACGAAGTGCTGGACCAATCATCATAGCATCGTGGAATATCAGGGACAGTGGTATCTCTTCTATCATCATAATGATTATTCGCCTAAGTTCGACAAGAACCGCTCGGTGCGAATCGACTCTCTGAACTTCAATCCTGACGGAACGATACAGAAGGTGATACCTACGCTAAGAGGTGTGGGATTGACGAAGGCTCGTTCGCGTATTCAGATTGACCGCTATTCTGCGCTGCAAGGCAAGGGTATTGGTATTGATTATCTGGATAAGAACAATTGTTTTGCCGGATGGAAGACTCTCTTCTCTCAATCGAATACTGCCCTTATATATAATAAGGTGGATTTCGGTAATGAGAAGGTGGAAGAAATCACCGTTCGTGCCAAGTCGGTTAAGGGCGGTGTGCTCGTAGTCAGAGCCGATGGCAAGAAGGGAAATATCATCGCTAAAGTGAAAATTCCGAAGTCGGCAGGCTGGAAGAATATCCGTGCCCAGGTGCTCCATGCTCCTCTAGGCGTCCACGCTTTACATGTATCCTTGCAGAGTGGTGCCGATGTAGAGGTAGACTGGCTGGGCTTTGATGCGTTGCCTTGGGAAAAGGGAGCTTTTGAAACTCATCAGTATCGCAATCTCTTTGCCGAGATGGGCTATAAGCAGGCTGATATTGACAGGAAGGTAAACGAAGTATTCAATGATGTATTCTATGGTAAGAATAAGGTTTATTTCGAAGTAGGCGATTCCATGGGATATGTCAGCGATATGAAGAACAATGATGTGAGAACCGAAGGCATGTCGTATGGAATGATGGCTGCCGTGC
>ERZ1031467.522-NODE-522-length-11973-cov-14.398053_pt1 | contig 11973 bp, 10 predicted proteins | sample MGYA00517105_ERZ1031467 | MGnify/ENA primary metagenome ERZ1031467 (study PRJEB33719, sample SAMN04261155) | wastewater metagenome | biome: rural village; feature: human; material: feces | host: Homo sapiens | place: El Salvador | collected 2013-01-07 ...
TCCGGGTGAATCGTGAGAGAATAGTTTGTGTAATACACGACAAAGCCGGCTGCGGCACCGTTTGGCTTTTTGACATTTTTCTTTTGCAGATAGTCTATTTCTACCTTGTCGGCATTTTTGCCCTTTGAGTAGTAGCCTGCGAGCTTGCCGGCCTCCTCAAAGGTGCTGTCCGGCAGCTCTTTGTTTTCAGCTTTTACAATGACGTGTGAGCCGGGCATGCCCTTGGCGTGGAACCACCAGTCGTTTCCGGTTGCCAGCTTGAAGGTGAGCTCATCGTTCTGGTAGTTGTTTTTGCCAACGTACATATCAAAGCCGTCTGATGAGATATAGTGGAAGGGCTTGCTCTTTACCTTCTGTTTCTTTGAACCCTTTCCTTTTTTGATAAAACCGTATTCTATCAGCTCATCCTTTATCTGGACGAGGTCGTCAGCACTTAAAGCGATATCCAGTGAATTCTGAATTGATTCGAGATGGTCTATCTGACCTTTTGTTTCAAGAATCAGTTCATTCAATGCTTCGGCAGTACGTTTCATCTTTCCGTATTTGTCAAAGTATTTCTGCGCGTTCTCGGCAGGAGTTTTTGTGTTGTCGATAGGGATTTTGATGATTTTGTTGTCATCATAATAGTTTGCAGCTTCAAGAAACTTGTCGTCCGGTGTAAGTCCGTAGCCGAATGCGTTGATAAGCTCGCCGTACACCTTGTACTTTTCACGTTTTTCGGAGTCCTTAAGCTGCTTCATCTGCAGGGAATATTTCTTCTGGTTTCGCTCCAAGAGGGTATTTACGTGTTTTCTCAGGTCGGCTGACTTCTGGCGTATACGTGTATAGGTGTTTCTCTCAGAGTAGTAAAGTTCTAAAACCTCTGATATGGATTCATATTTTGTGACCGTTAAATCGCTATACTGAGTCAGCTCTATTGAAGAAAATTCCTTTGGTTCATTGCCGTCACGCACGATATTCGGCGTAAAACGATTATTTTTTATGTCCTCCATCATCCATGTGAAGTTGCTTCCCAGGTGCAAAAGCTCATCGTGTGAGTAGGCAGCTACAGGGGAGTCCGCGTCAAGACCTGCCCGATGAGCCAGCTCATTTGCCACAAGTGGGCTGATGCCGGAAAAGGATGAGTAGATAGCCTTTGAAACAGTAAGCGGCTTTGCTGATATAATATCCGCAAACTGCTTCGAATCTACAGTCAGAGGATTATATTTATCCTCCTGTGTCGCGGGGATTCTGTAGGCTCTGCCCGGAAGCACTTCACGCACAGAGCTTACGGATGCGGGAATACGCTTGGCACTGTCTATTATCGTACCATCGGAGTCGGTAAAGATGATGTTTGAATATTTGCCCATCAGCTCGATAATAAGCACCTTGTGGCATAGATCGCCCATCTCGTTTAAGTGCTCGATTTCAAAGTTTATGATACGCTCCATGCCCGGCTGGTAAATCTTTGTGATGCGTCCGTTTGCTATATGCTTTCTTAAAACCATGCAAAATGTAGGGGCAGTGAGAGGGCTTACCTTATTTGTGGATGTCAGGTAGATGAATGGAAGAGATGCACTTGCAGACATCGAAAGCCTGAACGAGCCGTTTGGTCCCTTTAGGGTAAGAAGCAGCTCATCTGCCTCAGGTTCTGCGATTTTACTGATTTTTGAGTTTAGTATCGTACTGTTTAGCTCTGCAACTATATTTGAAATGACTATTCCGTCTAAAGCCATGATGTTCCTCCTTATTTCCTATAAATATTCTAAGTTGCTGAATATTTATAATCATGAATATTTATATTATAATATATTTGACGAAAATCTCAAGGAGTTATATAATAAACTCATCTATGCATATGCGAAAGGAAAAATTATGATTAAAAGTATGACCGGCTTTGGCAGATACGAGTACGCAGATGCAAGCCGTAAGATTACAGTTGAGGTAAAATCTGTAAATCACAGATATCTGGATGTCAATATCAAGATGCCTAAAAAGCTCAATTTCTTCGAGAGTGCAATAAGGACTCTGCTTAAGGAGTACATAGAGCGTGGCAAGGTCGATATTTATATCACATATGAGGATTTTACAGAAAATAATCTCTCATTGCAGTATAATAAGGCTCTCGCGGGAGAATATCTTAAGTATCTGAATCAGATGGCGGAGGAATTCGGACTGGAGAATGATATAAGAGTGAGCACGCTGTCGAGATATCCGGAGGTATTTGTGATGGAGGAGCAGCCTGTAGATGAGGATGAGCTGTGGAGCAGTCTTGAGAAGGCTCTTCGCGGTGCATTTGAGCCATTTGTTGAAAGTCGCGTGCGCGAGGGAGAAAATCTTAAAAAAGACCTTTGCGAAAAGCTCGATAATATGGTATCATATGTTGATTTCATTGAGGAGCGTTCGCCACAGATCATTGTAGAATACCGTGCGCGTCTTGAGGAAAAGCTAAGAGAACTGCTTGCAGACAATCAGCTTGATGATTCAAGAATAGCCCAGGAGGTCACTATTTTTGCGGACAAGATCTGTGTGGATGAGGAGACAGTCAGGCTCAAAAGCCATATCCTTTCCATGAAGGATTCGCTAAATGCCGGTGGCAGTGTGGGAAGAAAGCTTGATTTCCTCGCACAGGAGATGAACCGTGAGGCGAATACCATCCTTTCAAAGTCCAATGATCTTAAGATTTCTGACACAGGCATCAGTCTTAAAACTGATATAGAAAAGGTCAGGGAACAGATTCAAAATATTGAGTAATTTTAGGAGATAGTGATGAGTAACACAGGAAAATTAGTTGTTTTTTCAGGCTTTTCGGGTTCCGGAAAGGGTACTATCATGAAAGAGCTTATGGCAAAGCATGGTGATGATTATGCACTGAGCGTATCAGCCACGACCAGAGGTCCAAGGCCGGGTGAGGAGCATGGCAGAGAGTATTTTTTTATCTCAGAGGAAGAATTTGAACAGATGATAAAGGCAGACGGACTGCTTGAGTATGCCAAGTATGTAGATCATTACTACGGCACACCAAAGTCATATGTCAATGAGCAGCTTAGCGCCGGAAAGAATGTGATTCTTGAGATAGAAATCCAGGGAGCTTTAAAGATAAAGAAGCAGTTTCCTGATACGGTGCTTATGTTTGTGTCAGCGCCGAGTGCAGATGAGCTTAAGGACCGGCTTGTAGGAAGAGGCACAGAGACAAAAGAGGTCTGTGCACAGAGACTTTCAAGAGCATATGAGGAGTCTTTAGGCATAGAGAAATATGATTATTTAGTGGTAAATGATAAGCTTGACGATTGTGTAGAGCTTGTGAATGATATCATCCACAGCTCTGACGACACAAAAAAGAATCAGGATTATCTTGTATCATCAAATATAGATTTTATAAATAAAATGAGAAAAGAGCTTTTAAGCTTTTCGAAAGGAGATAAATAATATGATACATCCATCGTATGTAGAGTTAATGAAGGTAGTAAACAACAATGTAGAGATAGGTGAAGAGCCGGTAGTAAACAGCCGTTATTCTATCGTTATTGCTGCAGCAAAGCGTGCACGTCAGATTATTGATGGTGCAGAACCACTTATCGCACGCCCTAAGTGCAATAAGCCATTATCTATTGCTGTAGAGGAGCTGTACACGGGAGCTGTCAGAATCGTCTCAGATGATGAGGATTTAAACGAAGGCGAAGAGGCTTAATCTAGGAGGGGAAAGGCTGTTTTGTCTTTCCCTTTAATTGTAAATACTTACATTTGAGAGGTACTATGAAATTATTATTTATTTCGCTTGGATGCGATAAAAACCTTGTGGATTCAGAGTATATGATAGGCATGCTTGCAAATGACGGCATTGAGATGACCGATGATGAGACGCAGGCTGATATCATTATCGTAAACAGCTGCTGCTTCATAGGTGATGCAAAGGAGGAGAGTATCAATACAATTCTCGAGATGGCTCAGTATAAGGAGACAGGCAAATGCAAATCACTTATTGTGACAGGCTGTCTGGCACAAAGATACAAGGATGAGATTTTTAAGGAAATCCCAGAGGTTGATGCCATACTTGGCACCAATTCATATGATACTATAGTTGAAGCCGTCCATGAGACACTTGAAAAACACAGATACAGCAATCTGCACACCTTAGAGGGACTTCCCAGCATAAAGACAAAGCGTATTGTCACCACAGGAGGGCATTTTGCTTACCTTAAGATAGCAGAGGGGTGCAATAAAAACTGTACCTACTGTGTCATTCCTTCTGTCAGAGGCCGTTACAGAAGTGTGCCGATGGAGGATTTGATTGAGCAGGCGAAGAGCCTTGTGGAGCAGGGAGCAAAAGAGCTTATACTTGTTGCCCAGGAGACCACACTTTACGGAGTGGATTTGTATGGTGAGAAGTCACTTCATAAGCTTTTAGATGAGCTCAACAAGATAAGCGGGCTGTTCTGGATAAGGATTATGTACTGCTATCCCGAGGAGATATACGATGAGCTTATAGAGTCCATGATAAAGGATGAGAAGGTATGCCATTATCTGGATATGCCAATCCAGCACTGCAATGATGATATTTTAAGGCACATGGGCAGAAAAACAACAAAGGCTGAGCTTATGGAGCGTATCAGAATGCTGCGTGAGAGAATACCTGATATCACATTAAGAACCACACTCATATGTGGCTTCCCGGGTGAGACACAGGATAATCACGAGGAGCTTATGCAGTTTGTAAATGATATGGAGTTTGATCGTCTGGGAGCATTTACGTATTCCCCGGAGGAGGGCACAAAGGCAGCTGCAATGCCTGACCAGATAGATGAGGATATAAAGGCTGACTGGCAGGCTGATGTCATGGAGCTTGAGGAAGAGGTCATTTTTGATAAAAATGAGACACTAAAGGGTAAAGAATTATATGTTTTCATAGAGGGCAAGGTGGCTGATGAAAATGCTTATATCGGCCGTACATACAGAGATGCACCGAATGTTGACGGATATATATTCATCAACACTGATGAGACACTTATGACCGGCGATATATGCAAGGTTATGGTGACCGGTGCGTATGAATATGATTTGATAGGAGAACTTGTAAAATGAATTTACCAAACAAACTTACAATCTTAAGAGTGATACTTATTCCGTTTTTTGTATTTTTCCTTATTTCACCGTTTTTTGACGGATACGGAAATTATATAGCGCTTGCGATATTTATCATTGCAAGTCTGACCGATATGGCTGACGGAAAAATTGCAAGAAAATACAATCTTGTTACAAATTTCGGCAAGTTTATGGATCCGCTTGCAGACAAGCTGCTTGTATGCTCTGCAATGATATGCCTTGTTGATTTAAAGCTTATCCCTGTATGGGTTGTGCTTATTATCATTGCAAGAGAGTTTATCATAAGCGGCTTCAGACTAGTTGCATCAGACAATGGAATTGTCATTGCAGCAAGCTACTGGGGAAAGTTTAAGACAACCTTCCAGATGCTTATGGTTATTGTTATTATTTTTAATATCAATCTGCAGCTTGGCTGGTTAAATATCCTTGGAACAATCCTCATTTATGTGGCACTTGTGCTCACAGTTGTTTCGCTTATTGACTATATTGCAAAGAATAAGGACGTCTTAAAGGACCAGAAATAGACTATAACAGGGAGAAAAGTATGAGAATAATAGCAGGAACGGCGAGAAGCCTCCCTCTAAAGACTATTGAGGGAAAAGATACAAGACCGACTACTGACAAGACGAAGGAGACTCTTTTTAATGTCATGCAGTTTGATGTTCCGGGAGCATATTTTTTAGATTTGTTTGCGGGAAGCGGACAGATAGGACTTGAAGCACTAAGCCGCGGTGCAGCCTATGCTGTATTTGTGGAGAATTCAAGAAAAGCCGCTTCATGCATCGAGGACAATATCCATTTTACAAAGTTTGATAAGGTCTCAAGGCTCATGATGACGGATGCTGTCACGGCAGTACGTACGCTTGAGGGCAAATACAAATTTGATATCGTGTTTATGGACCCGCCATACAATAAGGAGCTTGAAAAGGAAGTGCTTATTGCACTATCTGACAGCGATATCCTTAAGGATGACACACTTATCGTAGTTGAGGCTTCAAACGATACTGATTTTGATTATCTCACAGAGCTTGGCTATGAGATAGTCAAAGAAAAAATATACAAGACAAACAAGCATGTTTTTATAAAGCGTGTATAGGAGATACAATATGAAGGTAGGAATTTATCCGGGAAGCTTTGATCCGGTGACATTTGGACACCTCGATATAATAGAGCGTTCAGCCAAAATAGTGGACGAGCTGGTTGTTGGAGTGCTCAACAATAGTGCAAAAAACTCGTTGTTTTCTTTGGAAGAACGTGTTAGTATGATAAAGGAAATGACAGCACACATACCAAACGTGAGAGTAGGGTGCTTCGAAGGGCTTTTAGTTGACTACATGAAGGAAATCAATGCGACAATCATAATAAGAGGATTGCGTGCAGTGACAGATTTTGAGTATGAGCTGCAGATTGCGCAGGCTAACGGAGTGCAGAATCCGGAAATAGAGACGGTTTTTCTCACTTCAAGCCTTAATTATTCATATTTAAGCTCTACAATTGTCAAGGAATTTGCATCATACGGAGGGGATATATCAAAGTTCGTACCTGAACAGTTCATTGATAGAATTTATGCTAAATACAATATTACCAGGTAAGGAGACAGTGTTATGAGCAGTAAAATGGAACAGATTATTGAAGAAATTGAAGACTATATTGATGGCTGCAAGCCGTCACCTATTTCAAGAAACAAGATCCTTGTCAATCGTGAACAGTTAGAGGAGCTGCTTTCTGAGCTTCGTACAAAGACCCCTGAGGAGGTCAAGAGATATCAGAAGATTATCAGCAATAAGGAGGCTATCCTTGCTGATGCGCAGGCAAAGGCTGATCAGATAATCGCGCAGGCGCAGATTCAGACAAATGAGCTTGTCAGCGAGCATCAGATTATGCAGCAGGCATATGCACAGGCAAATGAGGTAGTGCAGATTGCGACAAAGCAGGCACAGGATATACTTGACAGTGCCACAAATGAGGCAAACAATCTCAGAATGAGCGCCATGGCATATACAGACAGCCAGCTCAAGAGCATTGAGGATATCTTAACTGGCTCTATTGAGACATCAAAGGCCAGATATGACAGCCTTATAAGTTCACTGCAGCAGTTTGAGGATGTTGTTGCAGCAAACAGAGCAGAGCTTTTCCCACCGGAAGAGAATGGCGATGAAGCTGCAGGAGCAGAGTCGTCTGACAATGAGGCAGCTTCAGATACATCTGATGATGACATAGAAATCACCAATATTTCCGATTCAGATGAGGATGCGAAATAGGATAATACATAACAGGCATGAGAGTATGCTCATGGCTGCCTTAAGCAGTATGTATCTGTAAAGCCTAAAGCCTGTATCCCGGAATATTGATTTGGTCTGGACCATGCATGATACACCGCCAAATGACAGAAGTGCAATGCACAGCACTATTGACAGGGTGCGTGGAATGCATAGACCGCAGACTATGCCGATACCGTTTGTGGTTTCAAAAAAGGCACCTATTATGTCTGCCGACAGTGGCATGTTGCAGTCAGCCTTTTGGGCAATGGTCTGTGGGATACGTGAGACTATAGAGAACAATACAATATATCCACAGAGTTTTATAAGGGTTTCAAACCCTTTCATTATTCCGGCATCAACGATTTGCATGTTAAGCTTAAATCCTTGAGCCGGGATTTTTTGTTTTAAGCTTCTGTTTTTGTTAATCGAAAGCATAGCTATCATTCCTATAGCAGATGGCAGATAAAGTGACACAAGATAAATGCTGTAGTGGCTGCATATGTTAAGTTGCTCGGACAGTGCATAGGTAATGATAAAGGGAAGGCTGAAATGGTTTGCCAGTGCACTCAGTATTTCCCTGTGATTTTTATCTATGTATCCTTTCGAACAAAAATCTGCTGTGAGCTTTGCTCCTATCGGAAATCCAAATATTATGCCTATTATGTATGTAAAAAGCATGATATGCTTTTGGGGAATGTTTTGCAGTACATTTGTTGAGATAATCAGGTTAGATAAAATCGTAAATATAAATAGAAGCGGAAATATCTGGTTGAACCATAGCATTATGCCTGCTTTAGCGCACGTACTTACCTGTGCCGGAAACAATATGTAATAAATACAAAATAGCAGTATAAAAGCGATAAACAGTAATTTTTTAAGTTTGTTTTTACTCATGTGACAGTATATGTGGAGAGAAATATCAATATGATTCGATTAGATAAATTTTTATCAGAGATGGGGCTTGGCACACGCTCTGAGGTAAAAAAGCTTATAAAGACCGGACAGATAGCCATAAATGGCACGGTGGCCGCAAAGCCTGAGACAAAGGTAGATACTGATGCCGACGAGGTATCGGTTAACGGCAGAATAGTTAAGTATCAAAGGTATGAGTATTACCTGTTTAATAAGCCCTCAGGCTGTGTTTCTGCGACCTGTGATAATGTGCATGATACAGTCATGGACTATATCACGGATGCTGTGCATGATGATCTGTTTCCTGTCGGAAGGCTTGATATAGACACAGAGGGGCTTTTACTTATCACAAATGATGGAGCACTTTCGCATGAGCTCTTAAGTCCTTCAAAGCACGTGGCAAAGACTTACTATGCACGTATTGATGGTGAGGTGACCTGGGATGATATCATCAGGTTTAAAGAGGGCATTGATATAGGCGAGGAAAGACCTACAAAGTCTGCTGAGCTTGTTATTAAAAAAAGTGGCAGCGTATCCGAGATTGAGCTTACGATAACAGAAGGAAAGTTCCATCAGGTCAAGCGGATGTTTGAGGCGCTTGGAAAGAGGGTAATCTATTTAAAGAGAATATCCATGGGACCGCTTAAGCTGCCTGATGACCTTAAAACAGGGACTTACAGAGCTTTGACACAGGCTGAAACGGATATGCTTATGCAGATAAAATCCGGCAAATAAAATAATTTTTAATTATGAGGTATGATATGAGTAATGGTTTTTTACCAATTTCAAAACAGGATATGATAGATGAGGGCATTGAGCAGCTTGATTTTGTGTATGTCTGCGGTGATGCATATGTGGATCATCCGTCCTTTGGACATGCAATAATTGCAAGGCTGCTGCAGGCACATGGCTATACGGTCGGCATCATTTCACAGCCCGACTGGAAGGATGATGAGTCTATATCCATACTCGGAGTGCCGCGCCTTGGCTTTTTGGTTTCGGCAGGTAATATGGACTCCATGGTAAACCATTATTCGGTTTCAAAGAAAAGAAGAGCAAAGGATTCATTTACACCGGGTGGCGTGATGGGAAAGAGACCTGACTATGCGACCGTTGTGTACTGTAACCTGATACGCCATACTTATAAAAAAATCCCTATCATAATAGGCGGCATCGAGGCGAGCCTTAGGCGCATGGCACATTATGATTACTGGTCAAATAAGGTCAAGCGCTCGATTCTTTTAGATTCCGGTGCGGATCTCATTTCATATGGCATGGGAGAAAGAAGCATCATCGAGATAGCGGATGCGCTTGCCAGTGGTATGGATGTAAAGGATATCACGTTTATAGATGGTACCGTGTTCAAGACAAAGGACAGGGATATCATATATGATGCGATTGAGCTTCCTGACTATGACGTTATAAAAGAGGACAAGAGGGAGTTTGCAAGAAGCTTTTACATACAGTACTGCAATACTGATCCTTTCTGCGCAAAGAGGCTCATAGAACCGTATGACAACTCTACGCTTGTGGTGCAGAATCCACCGCAAAAGCCACTGTCGCAGGAGGAGATGGACGAGGTCTATGCGCTTCCTTATATGAGGACTTATCACCCAAGCTACGAGGAGGCAGGCGGAGTGCCTGCTATAAGCGAGGTGAAGTTTTCTCTTATCAGCAACAGAGGCTGTTTTGGAGGCTGTAATTTCTGTGCATTGACCTTCCATCAGGGCAGGATAATCCAGACAAGAAGTCATGAGTCAATCATAGAAGAGGCAAAGCTTATCACGCAGGATAAGGACTTTAAGGGCTATATCCATGATGTTGGAGGTCCTACAGCCAATTTCAGACAGCCGGCATGTAAAAAGCAGCTCACAAGGGGAGCATGCCCTACAAAGCAGTGCCTGTTTCCTAAGCCGTGTGCCAACCTGATTGTTGACCACAGCGACTATATACAACTGCTTAGAGAGCTTCGTGCATTGCCAAAGGTTAAAAAGGTGTTTATCCGCTCGGGTATCAGATTTGACTATCTGATGTATGACAAGGACAAGACCTTTTTGCGCGAGCTGTGCGAGTATCATGTCAGCGGACAGCTCAAGGTAGCTCCGGAGCACATCTCCAATGCTGTTTTGAGCAGGCTTGGAAAGCCGAGTGTAGAGGTTTACAACAGCTTCGTGAAGGCATACAAGGATATGAACAAAAAGATAGGCAAGGAGCAGTATCTCGTGCCGTATCTCATGTCATCACACCCTGGCTCAACGCTTAAGGAAGCCATAGAGCTTGCCGAGTATCTGCGCGATCTGGGATATATGCCGGAGCAGGTGCAGGATTTCTATCCGACACCGTCTACCATCTCTACATGCATGTACTACACAGGGCTTGATCCGGCAACACTTAAGCCAGTGTATGTCACAACTAACCCGCATGAGAAGGCTATGCAGAGAGCGCTCATCCAGTACCGCAATCCAAAGAATTATGATCTCGTGCATGAGGCACTTGTGAAGGCCGGCAGAGAGGACTTGATCGGATTTGACAAAAAGTGCCTGATAAAGCCTAGGAAAATGCATACTGATGGCGGCTGGGACAGAAAACGTTCTAAGTCTGATAAAAATTCAAACGGCAGCTATGGCAGCGGCAAGAATGCAGGTGTAAGGAAAAACTCTAAAAATGTAACAGAGCGAGGAAAAAACGGTAACGGAAGTAACACCGCAGGCACAGTGCACAAAAAGAAAACAATCAGAAATGTCCACAAGAAGAAAAGATAGATATACAAGATAAAGGCTATGAAAGAATTTAAAGCAGGTAAAAACGAGGCAGGCCAGAGGCTTGACAAATACCTTAAAAAGATACTTCCAAACGCATCTATGGGATTTATTTACAAGATGCTCAGGAAGAAGAACATAAAACTGAACGATAAGAAAGCGTCAGGCACAGAAATTGTGTCAGTTGACGATAAAATCAAAATTTTTCTGTCAGATGATACATTTGCTAAGTTTTCCGTCAATGAGGACAGTCTGATGAAGGATTTTAAGGCACTTGGAGCGCTTAAGCCTGACGGACTTAGCGTGGTGTATGAGGATGATGATATACTGGCGGCGAATAAGCCTGTCAATATGCTGTCACAGAAAGCGAAGGAGACCGATATCTCTGCAAATGAGAGGCTTATCGGATACCTGATAAAAGAGGGAAAGCTTGATTTTGACACCTATAAGAGCTTTAAGCCATCGGTGTGCAATCGTCTGGACAGAAATACTTCGGGGCTTATTCTGATGGGTAAATCGCTTCACGGGCTGCAGTATTTGTCACAGGTGCTTAAGGACAGAACCGCAGAGAAGTATTATATGGCGCTTGTGACAGGCAGGGTGGATGAGCCTATGACCATAGAGGGCTTTCTGACAAAGGATGAGGCTGTAAATAAGGTGCAGATAACCAAGGAGCCCATAAGTGATGAATCACTGCCAATAAAGACTGCCTACAGGCCTCTTAAGACAATTGAGATGAGTGCCGGGGGGCATAAAGCAACGCTTCTTGAGGTGCATCTGATTACGGGAAGAAGTCATCAGATCAGAGCACATCTTTCATCGATTGGTCATCCGATCATAGGTGACATGAAGTATGGTGATAAAAGGATTAATTCTTTTTACAAAGAAAACTATCATGTGACCAGCCAGCTTTTGCATGCGCACCATGTGATTTTGCCTGATGGCAGATATATAGAGGC
>ERZ1031467.525-NODE-525-length-11957-cov-7.367081_pt1 | contig 11957 bp, 8 predicted proteins | sample MGYA00517105_ERZ1031467 | MGnify/ENA primary metagenome ERZ1031467 (study PRJEB33719, sample SAMN04261155) | wastewater metagenome | biome: rural village; feature: human; material: feces | host: Homo sapiens | place: El Salvador | collected 2013-01-07 ...
AAGGAAGAAGCCGAACGTATAGCCAAGGAAGAAGCTGAACGTATAGCTAAGGAAGAAGCCGAACGCAAAGCCAAGGAAGAAGCCGAACGTATAGCCAAGGAAGAAGCTGAACGTATAGCTAAGGAAGAAGCCGAACGCAAAGCCAAGGAAGAAGCCGAACGTATAGCCAAGGAAGAAGCTGAACGCAAAGCCAAAGAAGAGGCCGAACGTAAAGCCAAGGAAGAGGCAGAACGCAAAGCCAAGGAAGAAGCAGAACGCAAAGCTAAGGAAGGAGCCGAGCGTAATTCATATAAGTCTCTGATAGAAGACTTTGTCAGCGACATCAAGGAGTGTGAGTATAAGGACGGCATCATATTTGGAAAGAAAAAGAAAATACATTATGTAGCTAACCCTATTACTAAGCGAATATGGAATGCTGTAGTAAACAAATCATCTGAAGCAGATTTCGACGATAATGAGTTTGTGCCACAAAAGGAATTGGGAACATTCTTGGAAAACCTAAATTCTTATTATTCTGGAAAGATAGTATTTGAGTATCTGCACAAGAACATTCACGCTCTTGTACACTTGCAGGTGTACGAGAAACAGGACAAGAATGCATGTTTCGTTTATATTAAGGAGGAAAACTGATGGCAAAGACAATAGCAGCAATAGATATGCTCGTGAAATACTTAGAGCATAGAATACGCAACATAAAGGCCGACACAAAGGAGGCGTACGACATAGAGAGGGGAGAAATTGTTGATGAGCTCAAGCAACTTGCTGAGCGCATTAGCAATATAGACCCTATTTTACTGCCCAGGCTACCTAAAGCCGATTTGCAGGATGAGGTAATTAGAAATATAGCAAGTGCGGCTTCCAAACGCACAACTATGCCACCTATCTATACTGATACCACTTGCAACATTGGCATTCAGAATATTGCGGTATGCTTGCCTAAGTATGTGGATTTTTCTGAAACGCCAGGAGCGACAATCTATGGTATAAATGGTTGGGAAGAATTTGCACAAAAGAAGATGACCCACCTGCTCATGTCTGTACTGTTGTCGATGCCACTTGGCAAGGTTAGACTCCACTTCATCGACCTTAACTTCTCATGCAAGGCACAGTTCTTTATCGACAACTTCGACCGTTCTGTGTGCAATATATATTGTGATGTACAGTCGGCAGAAGGTTTGGCAGAATCGTTGACGACAAAGATGGCGCAGCGACTTCGTGGCGAACTGTCGGATAATATATATGATTTTGTCGTATTTCTTGATTTCTTAAACGATTACAATAATATTGGCAATGCTTACAAACAGATAATAGAAAAGGGGGCATTCGCCTATATTCACACCGTATTTATCCTCAATGATTATAAGGTTGAAGAAGGTGTATACGATCCTGGTCTACTTGACGAAGACAAGTTCTGTTTTATTAATGGATATACTACCCTTAAAGATGAAATTGACTATACAGAAGTCTTTTTGTCGTTAGCCAATTTGTCTTTAGCCAAAGATTCCGACTTCCGCAGCAAGTGTATCGAATATCTTAACAATGGCTTGCAAACGGAAGATGAACCAGAGATAGATGAGCCAGAGATAGACAAGACCGAATACGCCGTCACAACATCTGCCATAGAGGCTCCGATAGGCAAGACTACCGATGGCGAGACCGTAGATTTCAAGATAGATGTAAACCGTGGCCATTACCATGCATTTGTAATAGGCGAGACGGGTTCGGGCAAGTCGCGCTTCCTTCACGACATCATCATCAACATGATAGCCAAGTATAGTCCCGAAGACGTAGAGCTATACCTTATGGACTTCAAGGGTGTTGAGTTTAATCCTTACCGCGACATCAAGCACTCGCGTGTAATACTTGTCGACCGTGCCGACGAGCGTATAACCTACGAGGTGATACGCGAGTTGAAGCAGAAGATGGAAGAGCGCCAAAAGATATTGGCTGCGGCAGGAGCAAGCGATGTAGACGAGTACAACAAGATGTCTGCCGACAGCCATATATCACAAATAATACTGGTAGCAGACGAGTGCCAGACGCTCTTTACAGATAATGCAAAGAACACCAAATTGCAGACCGAGATGATTGCCACCATTGCACTCATTGCCCAGCAAGGACGTGCATACGGCGTGCATCTGCTGCTTGCCACACAATCGTTGACCAATGCGCCGAAACTGCGTTCAGATATCCTCAACCAGATAGGCGAGCATTACATCTTGCCTTGCCTTCCTGCCGATGCACGCCGACTTGTACCCGAACACGAGCAGAAAGAAACCGAAATGGTAGTGGCACAAATGGAAAAGGGCAAGGGCCAATGCTACTATCAGGGTGCCGACGGCAAGTTTATGTTCACATTCGACTATATTGCCAAGGGCGAGCAACAAGACAGCCTTATAGAGAAGGCAAGACAGAAGGCCGACAAATACGAAACCAACGGACAGATATACTTCAGCGGCTCGTTGCAGTATGCTATGACCGGCGACACAATTGATGCTCTCGCCACTAAAGGCAGAAGATACATTGTGGCGTCGCCTGGACAGAGCATAGCCATATCCCAAACGCCATTGTCGATAGTTTTGCGCGACGAGGCTGGCGAGAATATGCTGCTTCTTGGCATAAACGACAAGCAGTACGTAACACGCACAACCATCAACACACTTGTGTCGATGATAGCGTCGGCAAGAAAGAAAGGTCTCGACTGCCAGTTTGTGGTGATAGACTGCTTGAAGTGCGATGAAGAGGAGCCGTATATGCACATACTCGACAGTTTGGAGCAAAGTGGACTCTGCCGTATCGTTGCCCCGCGCCAACGCAAGCATACGCTCTACAGCCTGTGCAAGGATATTGCCGCAGGCACGGCACGCCCCACGGTGCTCGTTATACTGGGCGAGGAGACCTTCCGCGAACTAAAGTTTGACGAGTCTCTCGATATTGACGCCAACGCCAAACCCAACGAAACCAACGGAATGTCATCGGCAGACAATATGTCGTTCGACGATGCCTTGGCCATGATGAATATGCTGAGCAATCCGGTAAACGAGACCGATGACCTGAAAGACATCAAGACCGTAACAAGTGCGTTGAAGTATATACTTGAACGCGGACCCGAGAACGCTGTGCATACCGTAATGCAGATGGACCGCATGGGCAACTACTATATAGGCAACGAAAATGGTTATGTAGGGGCTAAAACCATATACAGCCACTTCGCGCATATCATTCTGTTGCGCTCTGGCGAGCAAGATGTGTTGAAGCTTCGACTTCCTGACGATATAAGCCCCGCAGCGCTTGAGGACAATGCCGATCGACTTAGAGCCTACTACTATAACGAGAGCGGCAACAGGTACAGTCTGCTTACACCATATGTGATGCCCTCTATAGAACAGATAGACAAACTAACTCGTTAGTGTGCCGTTCTAATCGGGCATAACAGTTCAGAATTATCTTTACATATAGTAGGAGGGTATGGCATCCTTGCCATACCCACTAAATTGGCTGTACAATCATGGCAGAGTGGGTATGGCAGGGATGCCATACCCTCCTACAGATTGCCGTTCATATATAAAGATAAATATGAATACTTACTTATAAAATTATTTTATTATGGCAAAAGACGCTAATCAATTTATTTTTAGAGAAGAATACGAGGAATGGTTGCGTAATCTGGGTATAAAGTCAGCTGGAGCATATTGTCCACAAGACAAATATACCTGTAATGATGGTAGAGAGTTTTTGTTTTTTGATCTTATTGGTGTTTTTGCAAAAGAAAATGATCGCTTGTACGTGAATGCACTTTTCGAAGAGTGGAAAGCATTTATTGAAAATAAAAACCAAAACAATCTTAAGACCACTCTTAACCGCTTGTCTTATCTCCAGAAATATAGACAGTTCGTTGAAACTAAAATTTATGGTAAAAAAAGATTAAGCAAAGAGGACAATGCGAGATTTAATGAAATTCTAAACAACATAGACTCTGTACGCAAATCAATAGACAAATCGCAGAATCCAAAAGTAGATGGTATGGATTCGTTAATAGAGTATATTAGTGCAAAGCAGTTTATAAAGTTGGCAATAGAATCGTCTTACTTTTTCTCGCCTAAGCTTGTGGTAGAAAGGTTTGAAGAGATTAAAGAATACATTTGCCAACAAAAGGATGTAGATCCTGCTTTTAAAGATAAAAAAGAATCTTTTGTCAAGTATCTCCCTGCACGATACACTTCGAAAGAAGACTCGACAGACGCAGCAGATGGTGTACATGAGTGTGACCAAACATTAGGCAAAGTCTATTTCAAGCTTTCTAAAGAATCTCAGCGTCTCTGTGTTATCTATCAAGAAGGAGCAAGGGGTAAGAATACAAAATGTGGTGGAAACACTTGTGGAGGCGGTAATGGCAATGCCAGAGTGTGCCAATTGATTAAGGATCGTACTGGGTATGCCCTTGGAGCTACATCAGATAAAAAGCACTTCAGAAACTTCATCATTTCGCACATATGGGGGCATGCTATTGATCCTCGTTACTTTACAAACCTTTGGAATATCGTTATAGTTCCAGCATGGGCCAATCACTTGTTGGACAAAGACGAAGAAGGAACTTTGGCTTCAGCATTCAAAGCTACAATACAGAAAATCATTACTAAGCTATATCAGTTATATCAGTATAACAGCTATGACTGGAAATCTATAGAAATGGATGTTCCTACATGTAACGAGGAGGAAGTACTTCATGGTAACTATCATATTAACACCATTAAGGGTATTGCTGATAAAGAGACTTTTGGCAAAATATCGAGAGTAACCATCCCCGTATAAGAATCATTATTTCCTGATTTTCATTAAATAAGAGCATGTTTGACAAATAGTAAATGATATGCCAAAGAAGATAACATTCAATGACATTCTACAGAACAAGATAAAAGACTTTGTCGGCACCAAGCGGTGGAGCAATTCACAATTTGCTTCACGCTACTCGGACACTTATGCCGAAGTTTATGGCAAGATGGAGGCACCCAGCACCTCTACCTCGCGTAAGCTTATCGAAGAAAAGGGTCACGAGTATGCTGAAAAGGAGTGCATCATTCTGGAGAAGCTCACGTCCATCACCTTTTATAAGATGTGGCTTGAAGAGCAGAAGCGTATCATTACAGCAGGACAGTCAGCAAGGACGACATGAGCATTGCTTTTATGCTATAATTACAAGAATATTCTATAATAAAAAAAAACAAAACAATGGAGAAAAATCAAATGATGGATATGCATGTAGAAAAGGGTCTTGACTCAGAAAATGTCATAGACAGCAGTTCGCTCGACCCTCTGTTCGAGGAAGCTGCACGCATAATCGTAACAATGCGGTCGGGCTTTGCCTCGTTGATTCAACGGCGCTTGTCTATCGGCTACAACCGTGCAGTCAGAATTATGGACCAGTTGGAAAAGGCTGGAATCGTGGGCGCGGCACAGGGAAGCAAGCCGCGAGAAGTGAAGATTCAAGATGAGAACAGCTTGGAGAATCTGCTTGTGGCATTGCGCCGAATAACTAAAATCAGTAACATTCTGACTAACGAAGAAGCATACAAAGACATATCTATTCCTTCACCGTTCTGAACCTCTTGACCACACCTATTACTATAGAGTGTGTATAGGTGTGCGTCTTAAGATTGTTGACATGCGACTGCTCGTAGTTGCCCATATATCCTATGCGCCATGTGGTGTGGGCAAGACGCAAGTCGAGTGTAAGCATCTGGCGGAAGGATGGAGTGGAGCCGAAGGTTGTGGGCACACAGTTGTGATCGTAGTTGCCACGGTTGAATATCTCGTAATACGACTGTCCATAGTTGGGCGAGAACATCAATCCGAAGAGTGGGGCAGAAGCCTCGTAATGCAGGATAAGTGGAAAGTGGGCACATGCTCCGGGATGCATAGATATGCCTCGTGTATGACTTGCACGTCCAATGGGATAGTCAAAACCTATGGTTGGCTCTATGTTAAGCGAAAGACGTGCATTGGCAGGATTGTTACCATTGCGTGTGTTGTATACAAATCCGATGTTTGCCGCTGCTGTTCCACCAGCAAGCATACGCAGCGGACGACGCCAAAGACTGATAGTCCATTTGTGCAACAGCGAATAGCGGAATGTATAATTGCCTGCCATCTCGCCGCCATTGCCCGAACGGTTGTCGGCATAAGCAACGTTGCCCTCGTGCTGAAACTGGTTAACCCAGGCAGTAGAATCGTTCTCGCGACGCGTGTGCGATAGAAAGGTGAGGTTGGTGCCACGATATTTCTCTGGCGAGAGATATGTGTCAAGAATATTGGTATAGCCAACACCAATCATTAGGGCATTGGTTTTGTATTGCGGTTGTTGTATGCCAATGCTGTTGTGGCAGCCGTCTCCGTTTGAAGCGGCTGCCGCAACAACACCGCCCAACAATAGGGCAGCTATGCTTATAAGCTTAGAGATCTTCATTTTCTGTAAAGATATTGAGTTGTCCTGTCATTTCGTCTATCACCTGCTGCTGGCTTTTTCCTGCATCAGGGTCAAGGTTTTCGGGCTCGTTGTTGTCTTCGTTTTCGTCGTTGTCCGATTCGGGTTCGGGATGTCGTTTAGGTTCAAGTTCCTTTACATCGGCCACATCCAGTGTTGTAATGCGCTTGCCTTTGGCCTTGAATCCCTTTACGGTGATAAACTCTTCGGCATCAATCTCTATTGGCGGACGTTGCGTTTCTGTTCCATCAGGTGCTGTTGAGGGCGCATAGTCCACCTTGATAAGCGGATAAGGTGTATCTGTTAGCAGCAGCAACTTGCTGTTAGGATTTTCGCCTATATAGTTCTGTGGACGCTTGGTTGCCTCCATGCGGAATCGCTTTAGATATAGGTTGCCCGAGTTGTCTGCATCAAGCAGCACGGCAGTCCATACCTTGTCGGGGTCCCACTTCTCTATTATCTTGATATTGTCTTCGTAGTGATTGTTGGCATCGAATGTAGAGATGTAGAAGTTGCCGTCGTCCAAAACCACCAATATAGAGTCTTCGTCGAAGAATTCGCCCAACAGTCTTCCATGCTCGTCGTAGTTTAGGCGGTTTACATCGGGATCGTACCACACCTTGCGTCCGCCAAGGGTTGAATGTCCATGACTCTTCAAGCCTATACGATGAATAGGATTTCGTGTTACAAGGTTGCCCTTTGATGCACGTCCCTTGATAGCTATCTCGGAGAAATCCTTGTCGATGAATATCTTCTTTAGCTTAGGGTTGGCCTCAAGCGTAACCTTTATCACCTCAGCCTCGCCATTGGGGTTGGCTGTAAAGTATAGTACACGCGAACCAGGCGTGCCTTGCGTCAGGTCGTATTCCTTGCCCACCGTCATTGTAGGCACAAAGAAACGCTTGATAAATGCGGCACCAGCCTTGCCATCACGGTATACTACATTATATATAGTGCGCTTGTCGTTCTTCTTGAACACTTGCACATGCAGAATGTTCTTGCCTACAAATATCTTGTCGGCTGCACGCACCATCTTGTACTTGCCGTCTTTGAAGAACACTATTATGTCGTCGATGTCGGAGCAGTTGCACACAAACTCGTCCTTCTTAAGTCCGGTTCCGATAAATCCCTCTTGTCGATTGATGTACAATTTTTGGTTAGCCTCCACCACCTTCGATGCCTCAATGGTGTCGAAGCTCTTTATCTCGGTGCGGCGTGGATGGTCCTTGCCATATTTGTCGCGTATGAATTCAAACCATTGCACAGTTACGTCAATCATATGAGCCAAGTCGTGCTCAATGTCGGCAAGTTCTGCCTTTATGCGTGCTATAAGTTCGTCGGCCTTGTCTTTGTTATATTTCAGTATGCGCTGCATCTTTATTTCGAGCAGACGCAGAATGTCGTCGCGTGTGATGTCGCGGTGGAATGTATATTCGTACACGTTGGCATTGCCAGTGCTTGCGTTTCCGGCAGGCACACGGAACACCTGATTCTTGAAGGGCTCAAGCTTGGAGGCTATAAAATCCACAACCTCGTCTTGCGACTTGGCCTGCTCAAACTTCTTCTCTTTGTATATGCGTTCCTCTATGAATATGCGCTCCAGTGACGAGAAGAATAATTGTTCCTCAAGTTCGGCCTTGCGTATCTGCAGCTCACGGCGCAACAGTCCCATTGTAGTATCGGTACTGTGGCGCAGCACATCGCTGACGGTAAGGAAACATGGCTTGTTGTCCTCGATAACGCAGCAGTTTGGCGATATGTTTATCTCGCAGTCGGAGAATGCGTACAAGGCATCTATTGTCTTGTCCGACGACACTCCAGGAGCCAAATGTACCTGAATCTCCACTTCGGCAGCCGTATTGTCGTCCACTTTCTTAGCCTTAATCTTGCCCTTGTCTATTGCCTTAAGTATAGAGTCGATAAGGGTAGTGGCGGTTTTTGAGAAAGGAATCTCGCGAATGACAATAGTCTTCGAGTCGAGCTTCTCTATCTTTGCACGCACCTTTACCATTCCGCCACGCTGTCCGTCGTTGTATCTCGATACATCTATAGAGCCACCTGTAGGGAAGTCGGGATAAAGACTAAACTCTTCGCCACGCAGATAGTGTATTGCAGCGTCGCATATCTCGACAAGATTGTGAGGCAGTATCTTGCTACTCAAGCCCACGGCAATGCCTTCCGCACCCTGTGCTAAAAGGAGCGGAAACTTGACTGGCAAGGTGATAGGTTCCTTGTTGCGTCCGTCGTAAGAGAGTTGCCAGTTGGTAGTCTTTGGATTAAATACCACATCGAGTGCAAACTTCGACAATCGTGCCTCTATATAACGTGGAGCCGCAGCGCGGTCTCCGGTAAGTATGTTACCCCAGTTGCCTTGACAGTCAATAAGCAAGTCCTTTTGTCCCATCTGCACCAATGCGTCGCCTATAGAAGCGTCGCCATGCGGGTGAAACTGCATAGTATGTCCCACAATATTGGCCACCTTGTTGTATCGTCCGTCGTCCATACGCTTCATCGAGTGCAATATGCGTCGCTGTACAGGCTTTAGGCCGTCCTCGATATGTGGCACGGCACGTTCAAGGATTACGTATGAGGCGTAGTCCAGAAACCAGTTTTGGTACATACCGCTAAGATGATGTACGGCAGAAGCGTCGAATCGGTTCACCGGTTTGTAGTCGGAATGTTGCTCTATGTCTTTTATCTCGTCATCCATAAATATATCGTGTGCGTTGTTTTATGCTAATAGTCAATAGCAAAGGTACTAAAAAAAATGGAAATTGTAAGCATGTAGACGTGTTTCGAGGCTGAGTTTCATAACATTTAACTTGAATAACGTTACGAAATCAGTCAAAAAAGCGTATCTTTGCATCCTATAAGCAATTTAATGCAGAATTTCAGAATAATAAAACACATATAACAATGGCACAAGAAGACGTTTTCAAGAAAATCGTGAGTCACTGCAAAGAGTATGGTTTCGTATTCCCAAGCAGCGAGATTTATGACGGTCTTGCCGCTGTCTATGATTACGGACAGAACGGCGTTGAACTTAAGAACAACATCAAGGAATATTGGTGGAAGAGCATGGTGCTTCTTCACGAGAATATCGTGGGCATCGACTCTGCTATCTTTATGCATCCTACAATATGGAAGGCAAGTGGACACGTTGATGCCTTCAACGACCCTCTCATCGACAACCGCGACTCAAAGAAACGCTATCGTGCCGATGTTCTTATCGAGGATCAGATAGCCAAGTACGACGAGAAGATAGAGAAGGAGATTGCCAAGGCACGCAAGCGTTTCGGCGATTCGTTTGATGAGGCTCAGTTCCGTGCTACTAATGGTCGTGTGCTCGAGCATCAGCAGAAGCGCGACGCTCTCCACGAGCGTTACACCGAGGCTATGCAGGGTCCAGACCTTGCAGAGCTTAAGCAAATTATCGAGGACGAGGGCATTGTTGACCCAATAAGCGGAACAAAGAACTGGACCGACGTTCGTCAGTTCAACCTTATGTTCTCTACAGAGATGGGTTCGGTAGCCGATGGTACCAACAAGATATATCTACGTCCGGAGACTGCACAGGGTATCTTCGTTAACTACCTCAACGTTCAGAAGACTGGCCGTATGAAGATTCCTTTCGGTATCGCTCAGATTGGTAAGGCTTTCCGTAACGAGATTGTGGCACGCCAGTTCATCTTCCGTATGCGCGAGTTCGAGCAGATGGAGATGCAGTTCTTTGTACAGCCAGGTACCGAAATCGAATACTTCAAGAAATGGAAGGAGTTGCGCATGAAGTGGCATCAGGCTCTCGGCTTCGGTGCAGAGAATTATCGTTTCCACGACCACGAGAAGCTGGCTCACTATGCCAACGCTGCTACCGACATCGAGTTTAAGATGCCGTTCGGATTTAAGGAGGTAGAGGGTGTACATAGCCGTACCAACTTCGACCTTTCTCAGCACGAGAAGTTCTCAGGACGTTCAATCAAGTACTTCGATCCACAGACCAAGGAGTCGTACACTCCGTATGTAATCGAGACTTCTATCGGTGTCGACCGTATGTTCCTCTCGGTTATGTGTCACTCTTATCGTGAGGAGCAGCTCGAGAATGGTGAGACACGTGTTGTACTTCTTTTGCCACCGGCACTCGCTCCTACCAAGCTCGCTGTGTTGCCACTTGTAAAGAAGGACGGACTGCCAGAGAAGGCTCGCGAGATTGTAAACGATCTCAAGTTCCACTTCAACACTCACTATGATGAGAAGGATACTATCGGCAAGCGTTATCGTCGTCAGGACGCTATAGGTACTCCTTATTGCGTAACTGTGGATTATGACACACTGAAGGACAACACCGTAACCTTGCGTTTCCGCGATACTATGGAGCAGGAGCGTGTAAGCATAGACCAGCTTCGCGACATCATCGAGGACAAGGTTAGCATCACAAGCCTCTTGAAGAAGCTTCAGTAAGTTTTGGCTTGCAGCATAATAACATATATTTGACACAATACATTTAAATGAAGAGATTCAGCTTATATTTTCTTTCGTTGCTCGTCATGATGCTGTCGTCAGCGCTTGTGTCGTGCAGCGAAAGCAACGAAGAGGATACGGAGTTTAACGATTGGCAGACTCGCAACGAACAGTATTTCGACCAGAAGTACAATGAGGTGAAGGCTCTCGTTGATGCCGGCAATACCGACTGGAAGATTCTGCGCAAATGGTCGTACGAGGGCAATGTGGCTACACATAGCTACGACCACGTGCTTGTCAACGTATTGAAGGAAGGCACCGGAGCCGGATGTCCTCTGTATACCGATACGGTTGATGTGCACTATAGTGGCCGACTTATTCCGTCCGAAAGCTATAGCGACGGTTATTTGTTCGACCAGTCGTGGACAGGCGATTTTGATGAGGCTACTGCCAAGCCAAGTACTTTTGCTGTAGGTGGCAATATTGTCAATGGTTTTAGCACAGTATTGCAGTACATGCACATTGGTGACAAGTGGCGCATATACATTCCTTATCAGCTTGGCTATAATGACAAGGCAAGTGGCAGCGTTCCTGCCTACTCAACGCTTATCTTCGACATGGAGCTTGTGCACTATCGCCATGCCAACAACAAACCTAAGGTTGTGGCACGTCGTGTAAAATAAGGCTGAGTCGCATGCTATAATATAATAAGGTGTGCCGCTACTCTTGATTGAGAGTAGCGGCACACCTTTTTGCTTTTATACTCTTTTCTATACGCACCACCAAAAAGGGCCTTGCGCTTATAAGCAGATGTAAGGTGGATTGTGGTATATAATCCTTTGCCAAGTATATTATGTTACTTTGCCAAGTAATATATATTCTTTTTGAGCCGCCATAATACAAGGCCTTGTCAATTCTGCACAATAAAAAAGCGGACAAGTCTGTGTGACTTGTCCGCTCATTGTGTGGGCGTTGACGGATTCGAACCGCCGACCCTCTGCTTGTAAGGCAGATGCTC
>ERZ1031467.538-NODE-538-length-11799-cov-4.106778_pt1 | contig 11799 bp, 14 predicted proteins | sample MGYA00517105_ERZ1031467 | MGnify/ENA primary metagenome ERZ1031467 (study PRJEB33719, sample SAMN04261155) | wastewater metagenome | biome: rural village; feature: human; material: feces | host: Homo sapiens | place: El Salvador | collected 2013-01-07 ...
CTGGCGGTCTATCTCTTGTTTTCGGTTGCTTGCTTCCTTACCGTACATGAGCATTATTCAGGCGGAGCGTATGCGTAAGCCCAATCCTCTTGTGAAGATTTTGTGTATTGTCGAGCATGCGTGGGTTTCACCGTCGATTTGAATGATGATAGGCTTCTCGATGCCTGCCGTACGAAGACTCATCAAGGAGATGCCATGAACCTGTATCGCTACGCGATGTTCATCGCACGCGCCTGCCGTGGGTCGTTCGTCGGCAATGTTCTGTTTGCCAATCCACAAATGGCCCTATTCTCGATGCTGGTGTAGCGGGGACACGCCTTATGCCGGGATGTACCGATGGCCCATCCGCAGTCGACGTCGCATGAATCGCTCACCATAGCCATCAACTTACGCAAAGCCGCGAATCGTTTGCCGTATATGAATGCGGAACGGATGGCGGCTTTTCCTTTACCCCGGACTCATCGGTGTCCCCGCGTCTTGACACAAGTATGGGGCCGGATCGCCCACACATGCCGTTACCAACAGAAGGAAATGCTGTGACCTCACAGAAAACCGCGGAATTCGGGTCCGCCGCCAGTTCCGTAAAGCCTATTGATTCGCACGCCCGATTCATCGTCGTGGGCGTGATCGTCGTCGGCTCGTTCATCGCGCTGCTCAACCAGACCGTCATGTCACCGGCCTTGCCGGCACTGATGCGTGATTTCAATATCACCACCGGCACCGTGCAGTGGGTGACCAGCGTCTACATGCTGGTCTCGGGCATCATGGTGCCGATTTCAGGCTATCTGATTGATAAATTCTCCACCCGAAAGCTCTTCGCCGGAGCCCTTGCCACTTTCATGGTCGGCACACTGCTGTGTGCCGTCGCGCCGAATTTCGTGCTGTTGCTCGTCGGACGCATACTGCAATCCGCCGGCTCCGGCGTGCTGTTGCCATTGGTCGCCGTAGTGCCGATGCTCGTCTATCCGCCGGATAAGCGCGGCACCGCCATGGGCATGGCCGGTATCGTCATGGCCGCCGGCCCGGCTATCGGCCCGGTTGTCGGTGGTCTGGTGATTGACAGTTTCGGATGGCGCCCGATGTTCATTGGCATCGCAGTTGTGGCACTGGTCATCCTTGTCGGAGGCACGATGATGCTCAAGAACGTCGGCGAGTTGAAGAACCCAAAGCTCAACATCCTGTCCGTGATCCTTTCGACCATCGCGTTCGGTGGCCTGCTCTATGGCTTCTCGTCCGCTTCCACGATGGGATGGGCCAGTCCGGTCGTCATTACCTCAATCGTCGTTGGTCTTGTGGCCTTCGTCGCATTCGTATACAAGCAAGTCAAGCTCGATGAGCCATTGTTGCGCGTTGACACCCTTGCCACCCGCAACTTCCGCAACTCCGCGATTCTGGTCACTCTGATCAACGCCGCAGTCGCCGCAACCAACGTGACGTTGCCTATCTTCATCCAGAATGTGCTCGGCCAATCCGCCACCGTCACCGGCATGGTCATGCTGCCCGCCGCGGCGGTCGGCATCATCCTGAGTCCGGTCGCCGGTGCCGCATTCGACAAATTCGGCCCGCGCGGCGTGGGCATCGGCGGCCTTGCGCTCATGACCATCTCTCTTGGTCTTCTCGGCACCATCAACACCAGGACATCAGTGCTGTTTGTCGCCGTGTTCTGCGCATTGCAGGCATCCGGTCAGGCTATCGCCAACATGCCGATCAACACTTGGGGCGTCAACGCTTTGCCGAACGACATGATCGCCCATGGCAACGCCATCGCCAACACCGGCCGCCAGATCGCGGCAGCCATTGCGACCTCGCTTCTGGTCACCGCAGAAACATCCGTGACCGCCTCGCACATGTCCCAGGGTGTGAAGTCCGCCACGGCCAGCGGCATCGCGTTCTCCTACCTGCTGTGCGCCGCCATCTCGCTGGTCGCCCTGATCATCTGCATCTTCACCGTCACCAGCCGTGCCAAGGAGAAGGCCGCACGCAACGCCAAGGCCTACGAGGCGCAAGCCTCCGCCGAAGTCGCGGCCGAAACCACTGAAGGCCAGCCCGCCGAGCATCACTACGCCGGCGCATACGTGGCCCCCGCCTCCTCCCTGTTCAAGCAAGCCCAGGAACAGTCCATCGGCGTGATCATGGACGATCAGCCCTACAGCTGCCTGGACAGCGATGACATCACGCATGTGGTGCGCGAGTTCATCCGCCTCAACGTCTCCAGCCTTCCCGTGGTGAACGGCGATGGCAGGCTCGTCGGCTTCGTCAGCGACGGCGATGTCATGAAATCGATTGCCACCTATGAATCCCGTACGGTTCCCACCGGCACCGGTTCGACGATGGTGGTGTTCGACGACGAAACCGTGGCCTCCAAGGTGCAGGCGCTCTCCGGCAAGAAGGTGATGGACATCGCCACGCGTAAGGTCGTTGCCGCCACGCCCGACCAGCATGTTGGAGAGGTGGCCCGAATCCTCGCCAAGAAGCAGTTCAAGAAACTGCCGGTGGTGGATGGTGATGGCAGACTCGTCGGTGTGATCCGCCGTAAGTCCGTGATGGAACATGCCTTCGACGCGTTGTTCCCAAAGGATGATCGGTGATTCGGCGTCATCATCGTCCGCAACAACATGCGCGTGGTCGCCTTCGGCATCACTCTGGTGGGCGTCTCCGTCGTTGGTCTTGGCGTGGTCCACAAGCTGCTGGCGTATTTGCTGATTGATGTGGTGAACGGTTTGGCTTCGGCCATCTGCATGGGCCCGATGCGCACCATCATCCAGACCGAGACCGATGAGAAGATGGCTGGCCGTGTATTCGGCCAGGCACGGCGCAACACTAGTGTCGATGCGGCGTGTAACGCGGCCTGATGGCGATTAAGCCGAACTACCAAATTTGTGCGTACGACTCGTAGGACGTGTAGTCCGGCAAATCGTACACCAGTATCGAGAAAGGCATGGATTGGCCATTGTCCGGCCAATCCACAAATGCCATTTCTCCATAGATGATGGCACCTTGCTTATCCCGCAACACTAGGGAAACCTTGATCTGCTGTCCATCTGAAGGCTTGAAACCATCGGTCACGGCGCGGACTTCGCCATTGAAGGTCGTGCCGCCGTCGTTGTTGCGCACTTTGGAGATTCCGCTGATGGGGAAAGTGGCAGTGCCTTGTGCTTCCGTGACGTTGTACTCATTCGGACTGAGCGCAACGAAGTCCACGGTGGCCGGTGCGGTACCTTGACCCGCTTGCCCGGCGTTATATATAGTCTGATTCGGGAACGCCATATTCAGCGTTTGCGTCTGCGAGAACACGATGGAGCCGTCTTTGGTTCGCCGGTGATGGCGACTTCTGGATACTGTACCTGCAGGGTTGTGCTGGTGTTGCGCAGGGCGAATGCGTAGCTAACGTACCCCTGTTGGCTTACAGACCAACCGGATTCCACCAGCTCCAGCGGATTGTCGGCAACCGCGTCGGTGCCGCTTGTGCCGGTACTGTTATTGCCGCCAATGTGGCGGCACTGGGCTTGCGTTTTTCGGCAGTGGCATTGTCGGCAGCGTTGCCACAGCCTGTATTGACCGGGGCATTGTCGGCAACGGCCTCGCCGTCCTGCTCTTGGACGCGCCGTTCGCGAATGCGTTGCTCAATGGGATCGTCGACCAAAGTCTGGATGATGCGTGCCAGATCGCGGTCTCAGACTGCATCCCACTTACCGACGTCCAACAATTGGGGTGCGGTTCAGTTCCGTGAAAAACACTCTTGTGCTTTGCTTCGTTTCCTGCTATGTGTGAAAACATGGATAATACGCATGCTCGCCGCTTCGATGACACGGTGCGGCGTCGGGCGGGGGAGCGCGGCGCCATCATGACGCTGCGCGACTGTCCGCGCGCCATGCGCGTTGTCGTGGACGGCATCGACCTGGATGACCGGCACCGGTTCCGCCTATGTGAGATAGGATTGGCTCCGGGCGCGGGTTTACGGGTCATGCAGCGGAGCGCTTTCGGCGGAAGGGTCATCGCATTCGGAAACGAACGTGTCGCGGTGGACGGCGGCACCGCGCGTGCCGTCCGGGTACGGTTCGCGCGGGATGAACATGCGCAAGACGACGTTGCGTAACGCGAAGAGAACGGGAATATGCGCGAATGTTGAATCTACGGAACCTGAGGGGCGGCGACTGCTGCCGTTCGCAGAATGGCTGTTGCCGGCATCGCGTTTGTCGTGTCAACAGACCCGCGAATGACGGCATGGGCGGCGACTCCGGCAATATGGGAAACGTCGAAAATGTAAAACGCGTCGTGTTTGTAGGCAATCCGAACGTTGGCAAATCTTCCATGTTCAACGCGCTGCTTGGCGCGAGGACCCGTACGATGAACGCGCCAGGCACCACGGTGTCCATCACTTGCGGGCAATACCGGTACAAAAGCTCGAAAACGACGAAAAATCCGCAGAATTGGCAGTTTGTGGACACTCCCGGAACCTATTCGCTATCTCCGATGAGTCCCGACGAGCAGGTTGCCGTCGACGCGTTGACCGGCGCGTCGGGCATGCCCGTTCCCGACCTTGCCGTCGTGGTGCTGGACGCCACCGCGCTGTCCCGATCGCTGTACCTGCTGTCGATGGTGGTGGAGCTCGGGCTGCCCACCGTCGTGGCACTCACCATGAACGACCTCGCCGTCCGCAACGGCTGCGGCGTCGATGCGGAACGACTGTCCCATTTGCTGGACGGCATGCCGGTCGTTGCGATTGACGGACGTACCGGAGACGGCGGCAAGGCTTTGGCCGACGCGATCGCCGCAAGTTTCGAGGGAACGCCCGTTCCGCACGGGCTGACCGCACTGCCAACCGCGACAGCCGACGCCGACATGAAAACCGCCGACGGCCTGAGCGTCTGGGCCGAATCGCGGGCCGACGCACGGCTCGATTGGACCGCCGGCATATTGCGCGGTCTCGACATGCATGCGGTCGACCACGTCACCTTGTCCGACCGCATCGACCGCGTGCTGCTGCACCCCGTGATTGGCGTCCTCGTCTTCCTTGCGGTGCTGTTCGTCGTGTTCCAGGCCACCACCACGCTCGCCAGCCCCATGCAGGATTGGATCGACGTGACCTTCCGCGGATGGTGCACAGATGGACTCGACCTGCTGCTCGGCCTGTTCGGACCATCCGTGAGCGGCGGCTGGCTGCGTTCGCTGCTGGTGGACGGTCTGCTTGACGGCGTGGTCACCGTGCTGACGTTCATTCCGGTGATGGGCATCATGTTCCTGCTGCTGTCAATCTTGGAGGATTCCGGCTACATGGCCCGCGCCGCGTTCGTGATGGACCGTGCCATGCGCGCCTTGGGATTGGACGGTCGCGCGTTCCTGCCGATCATCGTCGGCTTCGGCTGCAATCTGCCGGCTTTGGCCGCCACACGAACCCTATCCGATTCCCGGCAACGGGTGCTTACCGGCATGCTGGTGCCGTTCGCGGCATGTTCCGCACGACTATCGGTGTTTTTGGTGCTCGCCCACGCGTTCTTCCCGAAATACGCCGGTCTCGTGGTCTTCCTCATGTACGTGGCTTCGGTCATGGTCATCCTGCTGGTCGGCGTGCTGCTGCGCCACACCATGTTCCGCGGCCTCGAACCCGAACCGTTGATGCTGGCGCTTCCCGCATACCAATGCCCGCGCGCGTTGCAGCTGGCACGTTCGGTGCTGCTGCGTCTATGGGGCTTCATCCGTGGAGCCAGCGTGATCATCATTTCAATGATCACGGCGCAGGGCATTCCGGTAACCGCCAACGCAGGCGGTTTCGCTCATGTCGACGACGTGCATGATTCCGCGTATGGCGTGCTCGCCGACGCGGTCGCTCCCGTGTTCGCGCCGGCCGGTTTCGACGACTGGCATGCCTCGGCCGCGCTGATCACGGGATTCGTGGCCAAAGAGGTCGTGGTCGGTTCGATGTCGCAGTCATACCATGCGGACGAACCGGATGATGCGGCTTCCCAACAAGCCGGGGAGGGAACGCTGGGACAGAAGTTGCGCGCCTCGTTCGACCAGTCATCGCACGGCCACGGCAAGGCGGCGGCCATCGCCTTCCTGCTGTTCACGCTCGCCTACACGCCATGTCTTGCAACGGTCGCCGAAATGCGACGGCAGTTTGGCACGAAAGTCGCGGCGCGATCCGTCCTGCTGAGCTTGGCCGTGGCATACGTCATCGCCATCATCGCCTTCCAAACATTGCGGTTGATATGGTGAGCGGTATGGAACGGTCCGGCGCTTCCGCGCACGGATGGCGGCGCACGCCACGTACGGCTGATACATACGGCGACGGCCGGAACGATATCGTCGCACGCATCGCCGGCGACATCGCCGCAGGATTGACGGTGCGGCAAATCGCCGACAAACGGCATCTGCCGGTCGATTTCGTGGACATGGCTGTCGAACGAGCGGACAAACGGGGGCTGCTGGCCGTGATGGACATGCGGCACGCCTGCGGAGAGACGATATGCCAGCCCGATCCTGCGTCATTGGTGTGCGCAGGATGCCCATTCAGGATATTCCCATCTTCAAGCCCGTACAATAGGCAAGGTTAACAAGACGAAGAACGATGACAGCTATCGGTTCGCAAGGGGTGACACGTATGGATTATCAGTACCAGACCACTGAACAGCCTTCCAGCCCCCGCAAGGCATGGCCGATCGTCCTTGCCGTGGTCGTGGCCCTCATCGTGGCATGCGGTGCCGGCGTGTGCGTTTACCGCAACAAGCAGCAGGAAGCATTGGCCACATGCCGGCAATCGCTCGCGGAATTCAGCTCGGCCCGCAAAGCCGTGCTCGACACTTCCGAAAACGGCAGCGAACTGCAGAAGCTGATTCGAGGCGCGCTCGGCGTGAACGACATCATCGACGCGTTCGCGGACGCGGCCACCAGCGCCGAGAACACAGTCGATACGGAAGGCTGCAAGGCGGAAGCCACCATCACGCAGCTCAATCTCGTAGCCAAAACGTTGGACAGCGCCACCGATTCCCTGAACGCCAGTCTGAAAAGCATCCAAGAGAAAAACGCCGAAACCGCGTTGCAGGATCCGAAGGCCGATTCGGATGGCGCGGCAGCCGGACAATCGTCCAATAACCCATCCGGGCAATCGAACGGAGCCTCTTCGAACAGCACTTCTTCGAACGGCACCTCCGACACGAAATCGTTGGATGAATCCAAAATGGAACTGCAACAGTCGATCGACAAGGCAGACAAACTGGTCGACAAACTCAGCAAGGACGATTCCCTGACCCTGACCGGGCGCAAACTGCTGTCCGCGCTGTCCAAGGCCGCGGACTCCGGACAGAAGCTCGTCGAAAGCAGCAACATCAAGGATTCCAAGTATTACAAGGCGGCCAAGGTCACGCTTGACGAAGCCATTGACATGGCTGACAACTGGGTGAACAGCCAGGCGGCCAAAGCGCAGTAGCATGCTCCCGCGTGATGCTTCCGCAGCCACGTCTAAAGTTTCCTTCGGAAAGCATGACGTGAATACGACGTCTCGGATGTGTGGAAGCGTGTAGGGGGGGGGCGGATGGCAGACGCGGGGCAGGAATCATCGGAAGGCATTAGCGTATCGAAGCCGGTCGCCCGCGTGATGATGCTGGTCAACGCGGCGGTATGGGGATCCGGCTACACCATGCTCAAGCATGTGCAGGAGAACATGCCGACACAGTGGATGATGTTCTTCCGCATGGCTTCGGCGGTACTGCTTATGGCCATCGTGTTTTTCCCACGTCTTCGCAGGATTCGCCTGCGCCGCTATATCGTTCCCGGTCTGATACTCGCGTTGACTTACTGGCTGGGATTCATCTTCCAGCTCAAAGGACTTGAAACCACGTCTCCCGGACGCAACAGCTTCTTCACCGACACCTATTGCGTGATGGTGCCGTTCGTGGTGTGGGCGTTCACGCGCAAACGCCCCAGCTGGCAGCATCTGGTGGCCGCGTTCGTCTGCGCGTTCGGCATTGGTCTGGTGTCGCTGAGCGGCGGCGGTGGCGCGGAACTCATGCATATGAGCTTCGGTGACGCCATGACTATCATCGGCGCGTTTTTCTTCGCGTTGAATCTGGTTTTGGTTGGTTTCATCGGCAAGGATTTCGACGCGATCGCGCTGATGCTTGCCGAATTCGTGTGGTGCGCCCTGCTGTTCGGTGCTGGCGCGGTGCTTACCGAAGGCGGACCGTCCATGGCTTGGGCGCGGTGGGACATCGTGCTGTGCATCGCCTACCTGGTGATCGGCTCCACGGTGATCGCCCAAGTGTTTCAAACCATCGCCATACAGAATCTGCCCACTTCCGAGGCGTCCGTGATCTTAAGCACGGAATGCATCTTCGCCATGCTGGTATCCGTGATTTTCACCGGCGAAACGCTGACCGTGCCGTCGTTATGCGGTTTCGCGCTGATTTTCGGTGCGATTCTGCTGTCCGAAATCCAACTGCCCTCCGCAAAACGACAGCGTGGCACAACGGAAGGCGATTAGAAGAACAGCGCCGCGATTCCCGCCGCGAAGCACATGAGCAGCACGGACGTGAGGAAGCTCGCCAGGAACGCCTTCTGTCCCTTCTTCGCGATGGCGCTGAAATTCACATTGATGCCGAGCGCCGCCATGGCCATGCCGAGCACGATGTAGGCGAAGTCCACCAGATTCGGTGCGATGGCACCGATGAACGGCACGAACGTGCCGATGATGGAAGCGCCGATGAAACCGAGCATGAACCACGGGAACGACACTTTGCGTTTGCCGTCGGCCGGCATTTCGGAATGGTTTTTATCCCACCAAACGGCGATGATGATGGCCGCGAACACCAGCATCAGCACGCGGGAAAGCTTCATGATGGTGGCGATGCCCACCGCGCCGAACGCGTCGCCGGCGGCCACGGCATGGGCGATTTCGTGCAGGGACGCGCCAGCGGTGATGCCCAACTGCGTCTTGCTCAGGCCCGTCAACGGCCCAAGGGCGATTTCCAGCAATGCGAAGATGGTGCCCATGATGGCGATGATGGCCACGGCCATCACCTCATTGTTGGCCTTCTCATCCTCTTTTTCCGGCGGCACCTTGATGGAGCCGGACAATCCCATGACGGCTGCCGCGCCACAGATGCCGGTACCGCCCGCCACGAGAATGGCGAGCTGCGGATCGACGCCAAGCTTGCGTGCGATGTTGTAGCACACCACGATGGTGAGCGTCACCACCACTGCCGCGATCGGCAGACACTTGATACCCTGCGTGAACAGCACCGTCAGATTGAGCTTGAAACCAAGCAGGATGATGCCCAGGCGAAGCAGCTTGTTCGAAATGAGCCCGGCCGCATCCTTCACACCGGCCTTATGTTCGGCGGAACGGCTCGAATACCATTTGCGGATCGGGAACTGCGCGACCATGCCGATGAGCAGAGCGATGATCAACGCGCCGAACAGGCTGAATCCCGGAAACTGCTTGAGCCACGAAGCCACCAGAGAGGCCGCCAACGTGACGATGCCAATGAACGCCATTTCCTTGGTGGCTATGCGAGTCCACCATTTCTTGCAAAAATCAATCACGAGCGTCAAGTGTTCCGGTTCATGCGGACAAGCCGGCCGGATGGGGAGACACGCGCGGGAATCCATATTTTGCAACATATCTCGAACGGGTTTGAGGTCTGTTTGCTTCAAGTCGGGTTTAAGTTGGTACGCTGGAGATGCAAGCCAAAAACACAGGCAGAATCAAGGAGGGTCAAGATGCAATTCGAAGCCTCGCGACTGGAAGGACTGGAACACCGCACCGACGCGCAGTCCGCACCGGAAGTGTTCTTCACGCCGATCATCACACCGGAAAGCCTCGTCGCCGCCTACCATGCGCTCGGACGCAAGCCGGAAGGCAAAACGGCCATCAAAGTCCATTCCGGCGAATCGGAAAAATCCAATAATCTCAATCCTTCGCTCGTCAAGGACCTCGTGCAGGAGATCGGCGGCACGCTCGTGGAATGCGCTACCGCATACGACGGCAATCGTGAAACCCCCGAAAAAAGCCTTGCCACGTTCAAAAAGCACGGATACGCCGATCTTGCGCCAATCCAGATCATGGACATGAGCGGCGAAATCGAGATCCCGGTGGCCAAGCACCGCCACATCGCCTACGACATCGTCGGCAAGCATATCGACGACTACGATTCCATTTTCGTGCTGTCGCATTTCAAAGGCCATCCGATGGGAGGCTTCGGCGGCGCGCTCAAGAACGTGTCCATCGGCATAGCCTCGTCGAACGGCAAACGCTGGATCCATTCCGCCGGCGTCACCAAGGACAAGTGGGTGGAAACTCCTCAGGATGCATTCCTCGAATCGATGGCCGAAGCCGATGAGGCCGTGATCAGCCACATGCATGGCAAGATGATGTATCTGAACGTCATGAACCGCCTGTCGGTGGATTGCGACTGCCTGGCCTCCCCGACGGAACCGGACATGCATGACATCGGCGTGCTGTCCTCGCTCGACCCGGTGGCACTCGACCAGGCATGCGTCGACCTCATCCACACCGCCCCCGACGGAGCGTCCGTCACCGAACGCATCGCCTCGCTCCACGGCGAACACATCCTCGAATACGCCGAGGAACTTGGCATCGGTTCGCGCGCGTACCGTCTGACCGTACTCGACTGACGGCGAACGCAATGGTCACGAAACCCGCGAAGCCTACGGAAGCCAGCATCGCAATCGCACGTATCGAAACGTTGCTTGCCGAACGCGATTGTGTGTTCGTCGCAATCGACGGGCCATGCACGTCTGGCAAAACCACGTTTGCCGCGATGCTCAACAGGCGTTTCGGCGGCAACGTGCTGCACATGGACGATTTCTTCCTCCGTCCCGAACAGCGCACGCCGGAACGTTTCGCCGAACCCGGCGGCAACGTGGACCGTGAACGGTTCGAAACGGAAGTGCTGGCACCGCTCGCCGCCGGACAAGCCGCGCAATACCGGCCATGGGATTGCCATACAGGCGATTTCGCCGTCGCGTACGCCGTCGAACCGGCCCAGCTGACCATTGTGGAAGGCGGCTACAGCATGCACCCCGCCTTGCGGAGGTATTACGATTGCATGATCTGTCTTGCGGTCGATCCTGCCGAACAGTTGCGTCGGCTCGAACGACGCAATCCACGCATGTTGCAACGATTCGTCGACGAGTGGATTCCGCTGGAAAACCGCTATTTCGAAGCGACCAATATCCAAGCCGTCGCCGATTTGCTGGTCGACACCGCGCTGCCGGACGGTGGGTCGGTCGTCGAGCCGGTATGACGTATACGCATATCCGAAGAGAAGGAAACATTAAGGAGAAAACAAATGTCTGATTCCGCAACCATGCCCGCGGCCGCCCTGCGCCGCACCGACCTGCCGAAACTGAGTCTCGGCACCAAGACAGCAGCCACCCTGCTCGCCATCGTCGCAGCGGTCGTGCTGCCGCAACTGTTCCACGTCATCGCAGCGACTCTGCGTAATCGCTGTCGCTCATCAGCAGTTTGGCGCTCTGTGCCACGCTCCACACCTCAATGCGGTCGTCAACGCCCATAAAGCGCACCGTGCGGTCGGTGATGGCACAAGCGTCAAGCATTTTGCGTGAAATCAAAAAGCGGCCGTTACCATCGAGCGTAAACACCTCCACATTGGCCAGAAATTGGCGGAAGAGCATAGCCTGCCGAGGGTCCCATCGGTTGAGTCTTGCGCGCAACGCGTCTACCTCGGCATTCCACACCGCATAGGGATATATAAAGAAAATGACGAAAAATTAAAAGAACAAGAAAAAGAAGCTACTGAAATAGCAAAGGGAGCAGAA
>ERZ1031467.543-NODE-543-length-11790-cov-5.085045_pt1 | contig 11790 bp, 8 predicted proteins | sample MGYA00517105_ERZ1031467 | MGnify/ENA primary metagenome ERZ1031467 (study PRJEB33719, sample SAMN04261155) | wastewater metagenome | biome: rural village; feature: human; material: feces | host: Homo sapiens | place: El Salvador | collected 2013-01-07 ...
CTGCTCCAACACGCGATACCCAGGGTGTCGCTTCGCTTGCCCTGGGCTATGTGCTTCATTGGGCTTTCAGCCCGCCCTTGCTAAATCCGGAACTTGAGTAATGTTTGTAAATAAGTATGTTAAACTGTATGTTATGTATGTTCTCGCGCTAAGCGACTATAAGCAACATGCTGCTGCCGCGGGTTACAAACCCGCCCCCCAATGAAAAAGAGTGTGTGTCAAACAAAATGCTTGTTTACGACACACACTCTTCTTATTTATACACAAGGATTAATAATCCTCCGAAGTATCCCAGTATTCGCTGGCACCAAAGTCGTCAGACTCACGTGAGAGTTGACTTTCGCCTGGGGCAGTTACACTGCCATCTACTCCACTACCAGGACTTGAAGCCAACATCTGCTGCATATCGAGCAATACTACCTGAGAGGTAGGACTTATATATCTTTTCTTCATATTCATTTGTTACTTAACGATTACCTTGCGGCCATTATTAATGTAAACACCTCTCTGAGTAGGCTTTTGATTGAACTTAATGCCGTCGATGCCATACCAGTCGCCGTCTTCAACGTCGTCAGTTGCTATCTGAATGAAGCCGGTCGTTACACCGTCTTCAAATTCCATGCTGATAGCGCGTGTACCGTCACCCGTAAAGACATCGTTGGTGAGCAATTGCAAGTAAGCACTATGAGCCTTCAAAGCATACTTAGCAGCCAAAGGATACCAAGCAATCACACCCTTCTGTTGAGAGAGAATGAAGTTGGTGTAATCACCCTCAGTCGTCTCAACTTCAGTAATCTTCGTGAGGCCCTTAAGGTTATTACCAGTCAGCGCTTCAGGCGTAAGATTAAAGAGAGCGGGCACATAGAAGGTCTCGTTAGCAGTACCCTTCAACATTAAGCCCTCACCAGCAGGTGTTGTTTCAACTTGCGTCATTGTCAGCACGCCAGCGTTATTAGCTGTAGAGGTAAAGCCGCTTGCGTAGTGAGCCGTAAGGTCGCTGATGTTAGAGAAGTCGAGCGCGTTGTCACTTGCGTATGACATAATACCCAAACCATTCATCGTAACCTTATCGGCCATGCGAATGCGCAGTTGATTCTTTGTGCGAAGGAGACTTCCACTAACAGAAGGAGTGAGAGTAGCATTTTCTGCTTCACTTGGGAAAGGCATATACGAGTCATTGTTGTATTGCAATGTCTGATAGTCATTGCCATTAAAGCTTCTGAATTTGCGACCACCTCCATAGCTATCTCCACTCACTTCTTTATCGTAAACGATTAAAGCAAGATTGCTAACGCCATCATAGTCAAATGGCTTAGAAAGTTCAATGGTAGTCCATTGGTTATTTTCGAATAGCTTCTTACCATCATACACTTTGTCTGCCTCTGTTACTGAAATCCAATCTTTAGCACCCTCGAATTTAGTCTTATCGGTCTTAACCAGATAAATTTCAATCGCATTATCGCATTCATTGTCATCAGTTTTGAAGAAGTCAAGGCTCATAATAGTACCAGCCTTCTTTCCCAGTTCTTCGGCCGTGTAAATTTGTTGCGTCAGATTATAATAGTACCAATTATGGAAAGGCAAACTTTCACTTGTATTATTGCCCGAACCAATCAACAACTTGGTAGTGGGTTCAAAGCTGCAAACGTTACTCCAATCGCTCTCTTGGCTTCCATAGACGGCCTTCACACGAACGTAATATACTTGATCTGCTGAGAGATTTTCAAGTGAAGCAGTTTTTGCGTTTTCGACGTCGATATGCGCTGCACTTTCAAAGGTCTTGTCGGTGCTGTACGCTACTGTCCATTTCGCAGCATAAGTATCTTTCCACGTTACAGTAGCGGTTGTCGCCGTTACATTTGTGCAACTCAATTCAGTAGGCGTTGAATAGTACACATTGAATGGTACCTCCTTCGTACCAGTATAGTTACCCTTACCCGTAACTGTCAACGTATAATCACCACCCTCCTTAACAGTAGTAGGATTGGTCACAAAGGTGTAATCCTTATCCTCACCTTGCGCCAACGTAATAGACCCATACTTTACGGTAGGTGTCACATTGATAACATCGCCTGTATAGGGCTTGTTTTCAACTTTTATATCGCAACCACTGATATCATAAGGCACAATCTTAAAGGTCTTAGTTAACCTTCCACTGTAACGGCCAACACCTTCAACCGTGATTGTATAAGTGCCAACATTGGTACAACCTTCGCTATAAGTTACCTGATAGTTAGATCCCGCCTCAAGTGCGTTCGAATTCAATGTAACAACGGGGCTTGGATGTTGCTCTTTGCCATTATAGGTCAAATCCTCTATATCAGCAATAATGGCACCTGCGGTAGCTATGTCAGTAAGTTCACTGGCAAACGTAGCAGAAATAACGACATCAGCAGTGAAGTCCGTCAAAGTATGTTCACCACCTTTGACACCAGCATTGCTAATCTTACCATTATTTACTGTATAGTGATCCCAATATTTACCTTCGGGTACGGTGAAATCAAGTGTTACAACAACGCCACTTCCGTATAGGTTCTCATTATTCCATACGTAAGTAGGTGTAGTAGGCAGTGTTAATGTTACACCCTCTGTAGCCGTTATCTTTGCTACTGTTGTAGTACCCACTTGGTCTGTACCCGTAGCAACACCATTAGCACCGACGCCACCAGTCGTAGTTGTAGTGTGATAGTTATCTCTTAATGTTGAAGTAGAATTATTCTTTCCTACAATAGAGCCTACAAACGAAGTACCTTGTACAATTCCAGCATTAAAACAATCGGTTACTCTTGTATAATTTGAAAAGCCAACAATGCCACCATAATATTGGCTTTTGGAATTATTACCCTTAACGCTGGCCATGTTAACGCAACTGCTTATGGATTTATAATAGATGTACCCAGCAATACCGCCATGATACATTCCATCAACCCCATCTGCTGTCTTAATAGCTCCACTAACTTTACAATTAGATATAGTCGTTTCACTTGCATGTCCACAGATGCCTCCTACATAATCTTTTGCAGTAATATCGCAATTTTCGATAATAACATTTGTAATAGTTGCATTCTTTGCTCTGCCAAACAAACCTTGGTATGTTCCCTCTGCTTGGTTGATCAACAAGCCTTTGATGACTTTATTGTCACCGTCGTAGATACCCTTGAATGGTGTATTACTACTATTTCCGATAGCTGTATGTTCATCGGACAGAGTGATATCAGCAGTCTGCTTGTAGTATCCATCCAGACGTGAACCTGTATTGACAATGCTTGCTAATGCCTCCAAATCCTCAGCGGTTGTAATCAAATAGGGGTTTGTAGCACTATTAGCTGCTGAAGCATCCTGAAGTGGGAAGTCAACGATATTGAATTTTTTAGTTGTCGTACCCTTGTAGTTGTTGATACCCTTTATTGTGATTGTAGCCTCGCCAATAGCCGTGTTATTGCTACCCTCTACAATATAGTCAGTGCCTAAAACAAGCGAAGTTTCACCGTTGGTCATCGTGATAGTGGGGACAACACCCACATTACCCAACCAACGCATGTCGGGTATGGCAGCAATCGTAACGCCATTGACGTCAGTAGCATCATTGTTGCTTACAAGAGCTGAGATAGTCACATCTTTGTCCGTTATAGTCAACTTGTGTGTACCGTCAGCAGTTGTTAAGTCAGAAAGCGTACCACCCTCACAAGCATACGATACAAATGTCACATCGGTTTGATCAGGTGTCAAGGTCAATGTCCAGTCACCTTTTGTACAATACTTTTTACCACTGATTGCACTGGTGACAACAGTTCCTTCTGCAATATCAATTTTACTGATATGCTCACCTGTAGTGACAGCGTACGCTACTTCTCCATATCCTCTGTAGTCATTAGAGCTTGAAGAAGTGCCGAGCGCCTTTATAGTACTTCCATTTGGATAATAGCAATGGTCATAATTGTATACAGAATACACCTCACCAGCAATGGCACCCACGAATTGATTGCCATTAACCACACCTGTATTTAAACAGTACTTAAATTTATTACTACGACTGTTATCCCGACCTACGATACCACCATGATTTTGTCCGTCACCTGATATATTGGCAGCATTTTCGCACGAAGTTATGACAACATCAGAATTCGCAGCGCCTACGATACCACCATAATTGTCATTGCTGACTGAGGTTGAAATGGTTCCGGTTACGGTACAATTCGTGATACTTGTTGATGTGGCAGATCCAGCAATACCACCATGTCCGCTTGCATCGCTTTCCGTTGCACTGATATTACCCCTAACATGGCAATTCTCAATGGCAGTGGACGTCGACGCATAACCTACAATACCACCCGTATATTGTTTGCCCGTAATATTACAATTAGCGAGTATCACATTCTTAATCACTGCATTATAAGCATATCCAAAGAGACCTTGATAGTTACTATTAGGCGCGTTGACAATTAATTTGCTAATTGTCTTGTTATTGCCATCATAAGTACCCTTAAAATATCTGGAAATACCTTCAAAGTATCCACCGATAGATGTATGCGCAGCGGTTAAAGTAATATCGGTATTCTGTTTAAAGGTTTTGCCTAAAGCATCGTGGCCACTATTCACATAGGCAGCCAAACGCTCTAAGTCGCGCTCATTATTGATGAGGTACACCTTACTCTCACCTTCGCCTTCTGTTTTAAATACATAGCCATCCAAATCTTCACCATCCATGACACAGAAAGTGCGTGTTGTGGTTCCCGCGTAACCACCACTATTACCCTCTTTAGCCGTAAAGCTAATCGTATAATCGCCAGCAGCTGCTGGTGCGTTGGACGAAAGCGTCACCGTATAGTCTGTATCCTTGGTCAATTTGCCGCTATTCGTCTTCAGCTCATAGGCCAAGCTCACTTCTTCGCCATTATTATATGGATAGCTATCGTTTAGCCCTGTAATCCAAACAGACTGATAAAATTGATAGCCCTTAATTTCGCGTTTCAAATATAATTCATCAGCTGGAGCCGTATTCGCCACTTGGTAGCAACCATATTCTTTAGCGATGTACTTATTATTTACTGCTATTTTGTTGACGTAATAAAGGCTATTAACTCTCTCATTAGAAAAAATACCATAAGCATTCCTTGGATTCATGTAAGTAATATTGGTATAGGTACCATTCTCCAGACAGTCTTTAAAGTAACTATAACCATAACCATATCCACAAAAACCGCCCGCTCTGCGACGATCGTCGCTACTCGTGTTGATGATTTTACCAGCAAATACACTATTGGTAAAATATAAGTTATTTCGATCGCTATAGCAAATGTTACCAACAAAACCTCCAGCCCAGTCAGCACTGGTGGTAATGGTTGCTTTAACTACACAATTTTTGATGTATGAACTGTTATAATCACCATCTACCCAACCTACCAAACCTGCAGCATATTTGCTTGCAGATGTAATTTGACCTGCAACGGTTAGGTTTTGAATAGTTGCTTGTTTTATAAGATGGAACGGAGCCACACCTTGATTGTTTTTATTATCATCGGTGGCTGTGCTTGTGATATTGGCGGTAAGCGTGTGATTATCGCCTTCGAAGATACCTCTAAAGGGTCTGTCACCACTTTCATCACAAACGCCCACCATGGTTGAAATGGTAATATTGTTGGTTAGTTTAACGTACTTTCCATAATAATCGATACCACCTTCTACCGATCTTGCAAAGAGATTCCAATCGTCAGTAGTATTGATAAGGTAGGGTTCATCTTTCGTTCCCGTACCGCTTATATTCTGAGCAACTTCAAACTGATGAGTCAGCGTACCGCTATAGCCATTGGCGGTATTGCTTGTTACGGTCATTGTGTATCGGCCCACTTCCTTTACTGGACTGGGCGAGAAACTAACGCTGTAATTTTCAGACGACACCGTGTTGCCGTCCATATCCTTCACCGTGGGAGTCACAGTGATGTCTTCGCCTGTATAGGCCCAGAATGTGTTGCACTCAATGCTACCAGTACTTAGGTTTTTGATGTCAAAGACGGGGACTACTTTATCTCCCTTCTTTTCCCAACCCTTACCAAGTTTATTTAGTAGCTCACTATCTGTCATATTGCCAATAGCAGTGCCTTGTTCTTTACCTAAAGGCGTAGTATAATAATTATTGGTATTGACATCACTTTTGTATGCAAAGGTATAGCTATTATCAGTAGCAACTGTCAGCTGTGTTGGGGCAAAGAGACAATTGCTGATTTTCATCGAACTGCTGTTAGAATTACGTTGGCCAACAAATCCAGAACACCCACCAGTCTCAGCTCCTTGCAAACTACCATCAAAGCGGCAATTGTTGATGTTGATATTACTATCATAACTATAGCCTACAAATCCTGCATTGAATGACTTATCGGTTTTTTTAGTGCATACAATATCCACACTGCTCCAACAATTGTAGATATTCAGTGTACCCCATCTGTGATAACCCACAAGACTTGCTACGTAATAACTATTCGAAGTAATCTTACCCGCAATGTGTAATCGTTTGAAAGTACTTCCACCTACATAACGAAATGGAGCGAAGAAGTTCGAGCTACCATCAGTTGTCAGATTGAGCGTCATCGTATGACCATTACCATCAAAGATACCTTTAAAAGCATTGTCGTCATTATTCTTTCCGGCCATTGAGGTAACTTTAATGTCGGCAGTAAGCTTATAGTAACTGTAGCGATAGCTGCCTCCTTTGTCGTTAATATAGCTGACAAAGGTTTCCCAATCAGCGTCACTGCCAATTAAATAGGGGTCGGCAGCAGTTCCGCTACCCGAAAGCGTCCCCTCGTCCGCCCTCGCACCAATGGTGGCGAACATGACAAGTAGCAACGTCATTGCTGCCCTTGCCAAAAAATGAAGTCGTTTCTTTTTCATATTAAACATGTTTTCGTTAAAATTATTTGCAAAAGTATATCATCACTAACGTTTAAAGTGTCCGATTGCTTGTACTATGTGTCCGATTGCCCCCAAATAGTTGTCCGATTGGTACCAATCGGACACTTTTATTAACACAAATAACATGAAATGAAAAGCTGAATAACTCCAAAAAAGCGCCTTTTCATCGCAACTTTCGACAGAAATGAACATTAAGGCGCGCTTCGCGCTTTTTTTTAACATTAATGTTTCATTAATCGACCATTAATCTTTTCATTAATCAACCATTAATCTGTTCATTAACTCAAGTTTCGGATTCAGCCCGCTCATACTAAATCCGAAACTAAAATAAACTATATTCCACGAAAAACGGGCTGCGCGAATCACTTCGCACAGCCCGTCAAATGAAAAAAATTACTTTAACTTACAGGGCTACCTACTCCCTGCAAGAGGGTAAAGGATTGGAGCATAAGGGCAGCTATGCTGCTTACCTCCAGCCTTTATGCTTATCTACATGCAAGATGCGTGTACGCGCACGCACCTCGCATGGTGAGATTAGTCTTCGTCAGCCGACCATGAGTCGCTGTCCCAAGCCTTACCGTTAGACCATACGTCGTCGGTCTTATTATCGTGTGTAGCCTTCTCTGTGATAGAACCGCAAAGAGGCTGCAATGCTTCAAGATAGCAGATTGAAGTGCTTGCGGGAGCTATATATTGTTTCTTCATTGTTACAAACGTTTAATGTGTTTCAGTTAATTACTTTACGATATACTTCTTACCATTCTGAATGTACAAGCCACCCTTTACAGCCTTCACTACACGACGACCAGAAAGATCGAAGATGGGTGCATTGGCATTGACATTATCCGTAGCTACATTGTTGATGGCAGTTACGTTGCCGAAATTCAATGCAATAGATGAGCCCGTTGTATCCATAAAGAATGCGCGGTTGGCAGGGATGGTTGTGGTAGTAGGTTCGAAGAAACCTACCTCTGTTTCATTAGCCTTGTTCTTACCGAATACCAAGTACTTAGCCTGTGCATTGGTGATATCCTTAGCGAGCAAAGTACCTGAGAGAGCACTCTCCACTGAGGCAACATCACCAATTGTCAAGACAGCCTTTTCAGCAGCAGTTTCGCTTACAAGGAGAACACCATTTTTAGCACCAAAGCTTGCAGTTTCGGTCATTACGGTTTCGTTGTTAGCAGGAGCAGCAGCTACATAAGCCTTTGCATCCTTTACAGCGCTAACACCAACGGGAAGATAGGTTGTAGCGTATGACTTTCCATTTACTGCGTTGAGGGCAACTTCTAACTCTGTAGCAACGTCAATCGTCCAAGTTACTTGATCGTAATGACCTTGCTGACCTTCCCACTTGTCAATTCCGCCATTATTTTCCATGTTCATACGACCGTTATCACCATCGCGTAACACAAATCCCTTAGCAGTGCCACTGGTATTTACACTAATGTTGTACAAACCACCTTGAGTTAGGTCGGCTGCCATCGGGGTAACAGCATCTTGACCTTGAGGAGGAGGGGCAACCAAACCACAAAGGTAAGCCTCAACATTTGCATTGTAAAGCTTTACACCTCTATCTTCAAAGGGAATAAACTTCCACAGAGTTGAAGCATTGCTCATCTTTTGGGCATTGTCAACACAAGCACCCATGGTTGCATCAGCTGCGAGAACTTTATTACCTGATTTACAGTTTGTAATTCTGTAATAAGTATTATTCAAATAGCTCTTCATTGATGCTAAATAAGCATTGTAATTGTTTTCTGTCTTTTCGGCTTCCCAAGCAGCCTTTTGTTCTGCACAACTTGTTGCAACACCAGGAATAACCTGATAACGATCTAAAACAATTTGTTTAGAAAAAGTTGCTATATCTCCAGAAACACTCTCTACACTGCTTACAGGAATAAAGTAAAAGGCATTACCTTTAGTACCAACATGTGATTCACCGCTATTCCATGTACCTAATACGCAAAGTGCAGCAGAAACATTTTTATTTGCGTTATTCCACCAATGATCACCATCGCTTTGACCATGGCATTTCACACATATTGCTGATCCATCAAAACTTGATGATACTATATCGAATGTAAGTGCCTTAGCATCCGTAGCAGTTGCATCATACAATTTAGCCTTACCATTAGAAGCAATACCTAAAACTTTTGAAGAGCCTTCGCCCTTATTGTAAAACTTATAACCGTCAGCATCACTTCCAACAATGCACCAAAGTCCTTTGTCTGTAGTTGGCAACGTTTTTACATCAGTACGGAGATCAGTATCACTTAAATTAGCTTCCTCCGTACCTAAATAACCAGCATTAGGATGCCAATTATCTGTCGCAGCCATTCTAATGAGATACCATTGGGTGTTTTCAGCCCAATTTCCGCCTTCAGGTGCACCAGAGATTTTTAAACCCTGCGCACTTGCCGTTACTCCTACAAATGCGAGGAGCAACGAAAGTAAGAAAGTAAATTTCTTCATGCTTTTGTCTGTTTTTGTTAGGTTTATAAAATGTTGAAGTTTTTCAAAAGTTTTGTTCCCTATTAAGTTGAATATGAGCGCAAGCGTATAGGGCGTTGCACACAAAGAATCCACACAGATTAACTACACTTCACGCTGCGTATGTGCTTAATACGCATGTAAGAATAGCATTTTCTGTGTCCGGTGCAAATGTACGCACCATTTGTAAAAAAACCAAACGGGGGGTAAAATATGTTAATATTTCATTCTTTCTTTCTTTTTAGTCATATTCATTCTAAAAAAGCACTAAAAAAGATGCGCTATATGGCTCCATGTAGGAAGCAGGATTGGTCACTTTACTTATGTTTCGGATTTAATAGAACTTGAATTGCTCGGGGCAGCGGATATTCCCGGTTGGTATTTTCCTAATGTCGTGTATGTTTACCCATTTTTCAGCTATCAAGCAAGAATAGGATTTGTTCAATGGTAAACTATAGAACAAGATTAATGGAAAGATTAATGGAAAGATTAATGGAAAGATTAATGGAAAGATTAATGGTCGATTAATGAAACATTAATGTTTAAAAAAAGCGCGAAGCGCCTTAATGTTCATGGTGTCAAATCCGTGCGAAATCGCCGATGAGTTAGCGTCCACTGGCCTGTGGAAACACGTCCACTGGCCAGTAGACATGTTTCCACTGGCCCGTGGAAACACGTACACTGACCAGTGGACGATAACTGATCAGCGATTATTCGACCACCCTTCGGCAGACTTTCGACAACATATAGTCCATATAACCCCTTAAAATTTTGGCATTCGCAAATATTTGCGATACTTTTGCAGTATCTATGAATTTGACATCAATTATACGTCCCGTATTCAATAGCCGACTGCGGGCTATTGAACAATACGACAGTCATGCTGAGGACATTCAGCGCGCTGTACTTGATAGTCTGCTGCAAAGAGCAGCCGACACGGAGTGGGGACAGCGCTATAAATACGCCTCCATTCACTCTTACGAAGAATTTGCAGCTACCGTACCCGTCAACACCTACGAGGAGTTGAAGGGCTACATCGACCGTATGCGCCACGGCGAACGCAACGTCTTGTGGCCCGGACAGGTAAAGTGGTATGCGAAGTCGTCGGGCACAACGAACGATAAGAGTAAGTTTATACCCGTAAGCCAAGCGGGCCTTCACGATACGCACTACCAAGGCGGTACAGATGCCGTAGCGCTCTACTTACACAACAATCCTCTGAGCCGCCTCTTCGATGGTAAAGCCTTGATATTGGGCGGTAGCCACGCGCCTAACTATAATGTAGCCAACTCGTTGGTGGGCGACTTGAGTGCCATTCTGATTGAAAATATCAACCCGTTGGTCAACCTCGTGCGCATTCCGCCTAAGAAGATAGCCTTGCTGAGCGACTTTGAGGAGAAACGCGACCGCATTGCCGAGATAGCTATCAAGAAGGACGTGACCAACCTTTCGGGCGTTCCGTCGTGGATGATGGCTGTCATCACCCGTGTGCTCGAGCTTTCGGGTAAGCAATACTTGGACGAGGTGTGGCCCAACTTGGAGGTGTTCTTCCATGGTGGCGTGGCCTTTACGCCTTATCGTGAGCAATATCACAACCTCATCCGATCGCCCCGTATGCACTATATGGAGACGTACAATGCCTCTGAGGGCTTCTTCGGCCTACAGAACGACCCACTCGACCTCTCTATGCTCCTGATGATCGACTATGGCGTGTTCTTTGAATTTATACCGCTCGATGAGGTAGGCAAGGAGAACCCCACAGTGTTGCCCCTTTGGGCGGTCGAGAAGGACAAGAACTATGCCATTGTTATCAGTACGACGTGCGGCTTGTGGCGCTACCAGATAGGTGACACCGTGAAGTTTACGTCTACCAATCCTTATAAGTTCATTATCAGCGGCCGCACGAAGAGTTTTATCAATGCCTTTGGCGAGGAACTCATCGTCGACAATGCCGAGAAGGGACTGCACGAGGCTTGCCGCCAAACGGGTGCTGTGGTGAACGAATACACGGCCGCTCCCGTGTTTATGAACAACGAAGGGAAGTGTCGCCACCAATGGGTAATTGAGTTTGAGAAGGCTCCAGCCGACATGGCATTGTTCACACGCTTACTCGACGAGGCGCTGCAACGCATCAACTCTGACTATGAGGCCAAACGTTACAAAGACATCACCCTGCAGCAGCTTGAGATCATTCCAGCTCGCAAGGGTCTCTTCAACGATTGGCTCAAGAGCAAAGGCAAATTGGGCGGACAACACAAGGTGCCAAGACTGAGTAACAACCGCGATATTATAGAACAGATCATAGATTTAAACAAATCTAAATATTAGAACATCTGAAGTTTCGGATTTAGCAAGGGCGGGCTGAAAGCCCAATGGAGCACATAGCCC
>ERZ1031467.553-NODE-553-length-11693-cov-5.729679_pt1 | contig 11693 bp, 8 predicted proteins | sample MGYA00517105_ERZ1031467 | MGnify/ENA primary metagenome ERZ1031467 (study PRJEB33719, sample SAMN04261155) | wastewater metagenome | biome: rural village; feature: human; material: feces | host: Homo sapiens | place: El Salvador | collected 2013-01-07 ...
TTGTCTATCGGTTCGACACGAATACTAAAGCGCACCTTTTGCGTCTTTGAACTGGTGCCGATACCGGCCGCAACAGCATTGCTCTCGGTGATAACATGGCGATAAACTTCCTTATCGCCGTTGTAGCATCGTATTTGGAAAAACTCTAACACTTTGGCATCTATCACCTCGTTGTCACTCTCTACGACAAAGCCCACATTCACGGCTTGCTGCCCTTCTTTATCACCATCAAACATCAAGCCGTCTGTGCGTTTCACACCAGTTATGGCCAAGTTGTTGGCCAGACTTAAACCGCCCACGTACGTTGCATAATTGCCATAATCCTTATCAAGGATGTTCTGTCCATTCTCAAGGCCTGATATAGAGACGACAGATCCCGTTCCATCGGGAATGTCCTTGTCCATTAATTCATACGTACCTTGCGCCGCCTCATCAAGATTGACAAAGTCCGTTCCGCAGTGCTCCGTCTTATCGGAATGAAAGCCCGTACCTACTGATAGCGTGACGAAGTCGCAACACCCATCGGCTGCGGTGGCACGGAAGGTATATTCACCCGATTCGTTCATGCCCGTTACGTAGCCAGAAGGGGTAACTTTAGCCGAAGCATCTTTAGGTTGTTGTTCGAGTGTCCACTTTACCGATAGCGAAGGATTGGAGTGGAGTTGAAAGGAGGTTTGCGTGTTACACACATTCGTATCGGGGGTAGGACGAATGTCGCAATGGTGGTCAACATCGGGTTTTTCCTTTACAAAACCATAGTATACCAACATACCACCCAAGTCCACCTTCAGTCCGCCATAAAAGGCTATGCGCGCACCTGAGAAGTCTTGTTTGGCCAAAATCGAAACGGTGCCGTCGCCCCCTGAGGCTACTCCGAGTCCGAGTACACCTGCTGAGAGCGTTTCGGTCTGTATCTTCTTGCCGTCGCGGTTATAAAGCTCTATGTTGATAGCCGAACCGAGTGTGAGGTTCAATAATGCCGCGTTTTTATACTTAAAGCCCACTTCCGACCCTGCACGAAACACTTCCTGTCCCGTGTCGTGTTCACCACCAGGAGCTGTCTGTATCTTCACACCTCCCATATAGGCCAAGCCTACGATTGGAGTAAGTGCAGCACCATTCGTCAAGTCATCGTCTACCAACTTTTCTATTTCACTGCTTACTAAAGGGAAGGGAATACCCAACAAAACGGGGTTCTCGCCCGAAGCTTTCTTGATATAGGCCCCTGGGGCAGGCGTATTCTCAGCCTCGCCATATTCTTTCACACCATTTTCAGTCAGGTAGGTATTATTCTCTTTGCCCACAAAGGCATACTTTATTTTAAGTGCTGTCCCCAAGTCGAGGTTGACACCGCCTGAGGGTTGCAGACATACTTCGTCAAATATCTCCTTTGCTTTAGCCGTCAAGCAGATGCAAGCATCGTCAGAGCCAGGCACTTTGATCAGCGTCAAACTCACGCCTCCGGCATTCTGACCTTCCTCTACGGGCACTGTGCTACCCAACTTGCCGTCGCGATAGAACACCAAACTCATCGCTTTCACTACATCGAGTGACAACACACTGCTTCCCGACGAGGCCACAATACAGAAACCGGCCTCTGTGCCCTCGCCATAATAATTGTTTTTATCGCGCACGCTCACAATCGGATTGACCGTTACGCCAACTTTGAGCACAGCGGGGAAGGTGGCATAATCGGTCAAGTCCTCATTCGTCACGTTGCCCAAACTATCGGCCCAAGTAGCTACACCGACTGCACTTACCAACTTGTTAACGTAGCACCCCCGACCGACTAAAGCTCGTCGATTGGTCAAGTAGCGCCAATTCTTCACCGTGGGTTGATTTTCATTCGGATCGCGGTCGTACCAAATGGTACGACGACCGTCTAATTGTCCGTCGGCCGTGGGCGTATCGTCTGCTCGAGTGGGAAGGGCGAACAATAGTTGGAGGATACATATATATAGAAGAGATAAACGAATGCGTTTCATGATGATACTTATAATTGCTATTCTAACTCCGTCTTTGAGGTGAGTGTGGAGAGCTTACCCTTAAACTGGTAGCGTTGATTGCGACGCAAATAGAACGTATTGTCTACCACGTCGGGCGAGATAATGCCTGTACCCGTCTCGGCCGATGATAGTTCGCTCACTTCGATGGGATAATTGTGGGTATTATTATAACGTGCTATACCACCATTACGTATAAACGTGCGAATGGCCAATTTCGTGGCGGTTGGCAAGAGCCAAGCGGTAAGGGTGACAGTGCTGCCCACGCTGAGTCCACCAGTATTGACAAAGCCTACCAAGGCGTAAGTGCCATTTTTCATTGTAGTGTGAATGGGATTGAAAGGCTGAAGAAAGTCGTCGTAGGTTGATAGTTTTACCGAAGTACGCGTTTCGTTGGCCAAGAGTCCTATCCATTGCAACGTACCTCTTTGGTTATCAATCGTGAGCGTAAGTTGCACCTTTGCCATACCCCGATAAAGCACACCTGACAAGGGGTAGGTAGAACTAATGCTATCTGCAGCATTCTTTTCGTGAAAGTGTATCACTTTATTTCCATTAACGGAGGTACATTGACCATAAAACAATTGAGGAGCGTAACACAACTGATCGCTCAAGGAACGGGTGTTGTGTGTTACAACGGATTGTCCATTTCGGAACTCTTTCCAAGAGTCATGGGCCACGTGCGTAAGGTCTGCTTCAAATTGATCTAATGTAGTATGAGCTGCGAGGTTAAGCGTAAACAGGTTTTCTTCGCCCACATCGGCTAGCAGATGATTGGAAAAGGGGAGGCTGCGCGTCAAACTATAGGCTAAGGCTACGACCCGATAGGCATAACCTTTCATTTTCTTCAGCTGACCATGGGCCGTGAGTCGATGCGCCGAAGTGGTGGCACGACTGCACGTGACGGTTTGATCGTTAGTAGGATCATAGACAAAGTCGGAGTCAGCATAGTCGTCGTCACTGTTATAGTAGGACACATCTTCTTGTGTCTCTTTACAACGAAAGGCTATTATGCGTACCGTGTTGGTTTGTTCCGTCTCTGCTTCACCATCTACAGTGGGATTCATCGGGTCGGTACTCCCCGGTGGTGCAGAACGAGTCGCACGTTGTCCCAAAGTCAAGGTGATAGGTACTGTCGTTGCCTCATCAGCAGTCGCTGGCTGTAGTTCATCGTCCGAGCAGGCCGTCCATAATAGGCAGGACAATAGATATATAATGGTACGAAGTTTCATAATTTTCTAATCATAGTTTATAATCACAGCATAAGTAGGCGACCATTCGCACATTTGCACATTCGCACATTTGCACATTTGCACATTAACCCAAGGCAACCATTCGCACATTTGCACATTCGCACATTTGCACATTAACCCAAGGCAACCATTCGCACATTTGCACATTCGCACATTTGCACATTAAAGAATCTCATACTCATGGTCTTTCTCAAAATTAGGTTCAACCTCTATCACTATATCGCCTTCGGCCTCACCCAAACTTACGGGTTCGTTCTCCTGTTTATTGAGTACCCCAATCGTATAGAAGCAATTTGCGCGAAGCGGATAGACATAGCTGCGCGCCTTCGCCGTACCCAAAGCCACGTTATAGGTCTTATACAAAGTCGTTCCCTTATAGGCCTTGAGTTGTAAGGTGTGACTATCGGTCGCAGTCGGAGCCTCAATCGGCAGTAAATAGCAAGCGGACAATACGCTGCCCACTTGTTTGGTCAAGTGTGTGCCCGATAGAGTTGCGCCTTTTAGGGTCGCATCTGTGACGGGGAGGTCGAGCAAACAGGTAGAGTTGGGCAAGAACTGTGTGCCGTGGTCGGCATAAGTGCCGTCCGAGGTGTCGGGCTGCTTTACGAGAGGAACGTCCGTGTGTTGATTGGAATAGAGGTGGAGTTGGAGGTCGGTCACGTCGGTGGGAATGTCGGTGACGTACACTTGTACGCCCACCACGCGTCGATAGAGTTCGATTGTCACGGCATTGTTGCTCGTAGGATCAACTTGTAAGGTGGCCGTTCCAGCAAAGAGTTCGGCATGTGATAAGTCAGTGGCCGTCCGTCTCATAGCTAACCGCGCCACGGCATTGCCTAAAGTCGTGCCTATAGTAACGGCATCGGGCAGGCCGTAAGCATAGGCTGCGCCCTCGGTCGTATTAGTAGGGTCGTCATCTAAACCTACAGCCAAGAAGGTGTAAGTAGTTGATCCGTCAGGACTAAATTCACTGAGCGGCAAAGCATAGGCCTGTTCGGCCGTAGCTCCTACGGGCTGCGTCCACCGTACGTTGCGGCTCACGATGCAAGGCGCATCGGCCGACATTCCTTTAAATATATAGAGCTGCACATAGCTGACGTGTTGCACATTGTCCGATGAGAGCAATGTGGTGCGCATGCCATGCTGTACAGCAGTAGTTTCAAAACGAAGGGTTAGTTGTGGTGCACAATCTATCACGGGGGCGCTTTCTTCCGCACAACCCATCAACAATACAAGGCAACACATACTAACAGCAAAAAGCAAATGCTTCAGCATAAGATTGTTTATATGTCATTCGTAGCGTTTGATACGCTATCTAAAAAAGCAAAAAAGGCTGTGCTGTGCCACAAAAGTAAGTGTTTGTGCACGGCACAGCCTTTTATATTGTACTTGGGGATTATGAACTCAATAATAATAACTGAACAAGTATAATGTCATTTCTCCCCAAGTTAAAAGAGTTCGCGATTAGTCACCAATTGTCATGCGGTTGATTACCTCCCAGTTATCGTTCACACGGAGGATCATGCTTTGTGACTTATCAAGTGGCTCGGGTTGGTCAGGAGTAGTACCTGGCTTGTGGTCGGTATTGTCCACCTTCTTACCGAGGGTGTACATATGGTTACGGAAGAAGCTGAAGTTTTGTACTGTTTCGGGTACGGTTAATGCTACTCCATCTACGCCTTGACCAGCAGTTTGGGCAGTAGCCATTTCTACCGTCCATGACTTAAGAATTTCGCCACTTGCATCGAGCAACTGCAACTCGAGGGTAGCAGCATCAACAGCGGCGAAAGGTACAGCGAAGCCACCAGCGAAGATAGTACCCTCTTGGTAAGTCTTGTAGCCCTTAGATTCCAATGCATTGGTCCAACCTTTCTTGCCACCCTTAGTAATCAAAGCATCCTTCTCATCAAGGATACCATCATTGTTCATATCGCCTTGAGTAAACCACTCGGCTACCTTGATATCGTAAACGGTATAGGCATCGTTGTCTGCACTACCATTGAACTTTGCGTCCTTAGTAGTTGCGGGCTCTGAACCATTGACTACGTACATGATTTTGTCGTTCGTCGTAGTAAAGCTTGAGTTGAAGTTGCCATAAGTCAACTTCATATTCTTGCTACGTGCTACCAAACGTACATTGGTAACTTTCTTGCCATTTACCTCAACTGGAATAGAAGTGAAGTAACCATAGTAACCTGCTACTTGACGGTGAAGCGTTACGCTTGTGTTAATAGCCGCGTGGTTTTCAAGCAATTCAATGCTTGATTCACCTGCAAATGCCTCTTGAGCTGCCTTGTCGTCAGGCACTTCGGCGGTGAAGTTGCCAGTTACTATTTTACCCTTCGTTGCACTCTCAATGGTGTTGGTGTTTTCCTTGAAGTCTGCTGCGGTGTAACCTACGGCAGTGATGGTGTATTCACCTGCATTCAAACGCTGATCTTTTTCAAGTTTCAACGTGTACTCACGGCCGTGACCATTGTCCGTATAAATGTTTGACTTTGTGTTCCAACCGTTAATGATCGTTTGATAAACCACTGTGTTCGTTGCCTTATCACGAATAACTACGGCTACGTTTTCAATTTTCTGAGCAGGCTCTTCGCTATTCAGGTCACGACTACGCGTTGACTTGTCACCTGTGCTGGCTACAGCAATCTTAATCGTCTGTACGTCGTTGTCGGCAGGAGATACAATGTCGTCACTGCTACAAGCTGCCAATGACATCATACCTGCCAGGGCAGCCACACTCATGAAATACTTTTTCATAATGTTGTGTGTATTAAAGGGTAAGTTTGAGGAGTAAACCCGACAGTAAGGGATTACACAAGCACTTTTTTTGAGCCAAGGTCATTGCTCTTCAAGTTTGCCCAAGGTTATTATTTATGTTAGTTTGTTTCTAATGATTCGGTTTCCTGTTTTGAGATTATGAGATTATGAGATTATAAAGTGTTAATGTTAATCATCAACTCAACTAACCTTATTACCTCGTTTTACACGCCCCTATTATAGAGTGCTACTCAATCACCATATTATTAATCACCTCCCAATCATCATTGACGCGCACGTAGATGTCGTAATCTTGTTTTTCGACAACGTAGACGTAGCGCAAGGCGGTAATTGTGTTACGATAGAGTGTGGTAATGACGGGACGCGGTGTGAGTTGCGGAATTTCATTGCCTTGTTTGTCATAAATGCGTATAGTGACCGTTGTCTTGCCCTTCCCCACACTGGGAGGCAATACGGTATAAGTGGTTACGCCCGTGTGTGACGAGAAATGGCTACGGTTGCCAGTTTGCATCTCGCCGTCGTATGCAAAACTTTTGTCACACCCTTCATAGAGTCCCGTCTCCTTCTTCTGCGACGACGTGGCTTCCCATGCTTCGGGAAGTCCTTCTATACTGATGTCGAGTTTGCTCTTTATACGCCGCAAGAGCAAAGTGTGGTCGGCATGACGTGCATCATAGGTTAAAGTGTCGTGTACCAAGTAGGGATCTTCCGCAGGGTCGTCAAGATTGGTCAGTTCAGGAAATTCTAATCCTTTGGGCATACCCCCCCACACACTCACCACATAACGACCAAAGGGCAACGTGTCGGGCAAGGCAATGTCGTTGCGTTGGCGGTCGGTGGGAGCAAGATAAGCAGCTCGCTCGGCCACGACCTGTCCCGTTTCGGCATTGGTCACGCACCACGAGAGGGTGCTAACATACGTTGACAGAGGACCATTGGTTGGTCGCAACGACTCGGTAGCGAATACGGCAGCATTGGAGTAGTTATAGTCTTCTACGCCTACGTGGAGCGTCAAGGCAGGACATGCAGGCAGGTCGTCATATACGCACGCCGTGAGTAGCAGCAAAGAACTAATGAGACTGAGCGCAATGGTAAAAAAGAGTTTCATGTATGCGCTTGATTGGTTCAATACATATACAATTATACGAGTTACGCCTCCCCCCGTCAACGACTTTCGAAAAGGGGACAATGGGGACTGAACTCAAAGCGCACGCGTCAAATTCTTACAACGCGTCTAAACTCGTTTAATTGAGCAATAAATTCAAGATGAAAAAATCAAACATGTGTAGGAAGTACTTTCTTCATATCGGTGTCTTGACTTCCCAACGGTTTGTGTAGAAGAAAACGTAAAGTAGAAGTAAGCTTACGCCAAAGGTACGTCTACCTATACATGGCGTAGAGCAAAAGATTTACAAAAAGTTTTGACCCACGTGAGGTGTTGCGTGATGATGTGCAATACGCGTATATTTTGTATTAGTTGAATGCGTATGTATGTAACCATTCGCTTTACACCTCAAAATTTAATCGTCAAGTGGCCTTTCAGCCTTAATTCGTTTGCAAATTTAATGAATTCCTTTAATTACCCCCCCTGTAAGGTTAATATACATTAAATACTGGCGATATTAGCTACTTTTCGGGAAAGAAGTGACAATAAAAAGAGATATTAGTGTGTGTGAGGGGGGGGAGAAAAGAGGCTTTCAAATCGCAGTTTAACGTCTCTACCCCCCAAAAAAAGCGTGCCTTATTGCTCATACAGAACAATAAAGCACGCATTATATATATATGGGTGGTTCTAAAAATCAGAATTATTAGAACCACCCATATGTGTGTTGAGAATTAGAAAATTACTTCAACACGCCTAATTCCTTACCTACCTTAATGAAGGCTGCAATACACTTGTCGAGGTGTTCACGCTCGTGCCCAGCTGAGATCTGTACACGAATACGAGCTTGATCCTTCGGCACTACGGGATAATAGAAGCCTGTTACGTAAATGCCTTCTTCTTGCAACTTGGCAGCGTAGACTTGTGACAACTTAGCGTCGTAGAGCATGACAGCGCAAATGGCACTCTGAGTAGGTTTGATGTCGAAACCTGCAGCCATCATCTTGTCGCGGAAGTAGTTAACGTTCTCAACCAACTTGTCGTGAATAGCATTGCTCTCGTCGAGCATCTTAAACGTTTCGAGCGCGGCACCTACAATAGCAGGAGCTACTGAGTTAGAGAAGAGGTAAGGACGTGAGCGCTGACGCAACATGTCGATAATCTCCTTACGACCTGTAGTGAAACCACCCATAGCGCCACCAAAGGCCTTACCAAGTGTGCCAGTGTAGATATCGACACGACCATAAGTATTGAAGAACTCACTCACACCACGACCCGTAGGACCTACAACGCCTGCTGAGTGGCTTTCGTCTACCATAACGAGGGCATCGTACTTCTCAGCTAAGTCGCAAATCTTGTCAATCGGAGCTACGTTGCCGTCCATTGAGAATACACCGTCAGTTACGATGATGCGGAAGCGTTGCTCTTGAGCTGCCTGAAGTTGACGTTCGAGGTCCTCCATATCAGCATTAGCATAACGATAACGCTTTGCCTTGCAGAGACGTACACCGTCAATGATTGAAGCGTGATTCAAAGCATCAGAAATGATTGCATCGTCAGCAGTCAAAAGGGGCTCAAATACACCACCATTCGCATCGAAGCAAGCAGCATATAAAATAGTATCCTCAGTCTTGAAGAATTTAGAAATGGCCTGCTCCAATTCCTTGTGTACATCTTGCGTACCGCAGATAAAGCGAACGCTTGACATACCATAGCCGCGACGATCCATCATGTCCTTTGCAGCTTGAATCAAGCGAGGATTGTTTGAAAGGCCCAAGTAGTTGTTAGCGCAGAAGTTCAACACTTCTTTGCCCTTTACTTGAATAGCAGCCTGCTGAGGGCCTTCAATCAAACGTTCCTCCTTATAGAGGCCTGCTTCTTTAATATTATTCAGCTCTTGCTGAAGATGTTCTTGAAATTTACCGTACATTGTGTGTATGATTTATAATAAGGTTACTTGTCTAAAAATTAGGACAATGCAAAGGAACAGATTTTTTTTTAAAAATAACAGTGTACAAGTTATAAATATCAAAAAAAGATTGCACCTTTGCAACGCATTTTGACGACTGCGCTAAACAAGAACTTTCGTAGCCTGTCAATAAATGTATCAAACGACACATCTAACAAATACGTGCCAACTTCTTTGCGCCCTTTATATACTATATATAAGGACTAACTTGCTTGTTAACTCGTCACCCCGTTAACTCGTCAACTTGTTAACTTGTTAACTCGTCACCCCGTTAACTCGTCAACTCGTTAACTCGTTAACTTGTTAACTCATTAACTTGTTAACTCATCAACTAAAAGAAAGCACGTACAAACCTCTTTTCATACACACGATGAAGAATATTTTGGTGATTGGTGCTACAGGACAGATTGGTTCTGAGCTTACCATGAAGTTGCGCGGCATTTACGGCAACGATCACGTAGTTTGTGGTTACATTCCCAGCGCTGCCCCTCAAGGAGCATTGGCTGAGAGTGGTCCCGCCGAGATTTGCGATGTTACCAACGGTGAACAAATCGCTGAAGTGGTATTGAAGCATAAGGTTGACGCTATCTACAACCTTGCCGCCTTGTTGAGCGTAGTGGCTGAAGGCCGTCCGCAGCTGGCATGGAAGATTGGTATTGATGGACTTTGGAACGTGCTCGAAGTAGCTCGTGAACACGGATGCTCTGTATTCACCCCCAGCTCTATCGGTTCGTTTGGTCCTGAGACGCCTCCCGACAATGTACCTCAAGACACGATTCAGCGTCCACGTACTATCTATGGCGTATCAAAGGTTACTACCGAATTACTCTCTGACTACTACTACCGCAAGTATGGTGTCGACACTCGTGCCGTACGTTTCCCAGGATTGATCTCATACGTTACACTCCCTGGCGGTGGCACTACCGACTACGCTTGCGACATTTACTACTCTGCCGTTCGTGGTGAAAAGTTCATTTGTCCAATTGCTAAGGGTACTTACATGGACATGATGTACATGCCTGATGCTCTTCGCGCTGCCGTAGAATTGATGGAGGCTGACCCTTCTCGCCTTATCCACCGCAACGCCTTCAACATCGCTGCCATGAGCTTCGACCCCGAAGGCGTACTCGCTGCCATTCGCAAGTACAAGCCTAACTTCGAAATGGAATATCAGGTTGACCCCTTGAAGCAAACCAACGCTGACTCTTGGCCTAACAGCCTCGACGACATCTGCGCTCGCCAAGAGTGGGATTGGAAACCTGAATACGACCTCGACCGCATGACGGTGGATATGTTGCAAAAGTTGGAAGAGAAACTGAAATAAGCACCAACTCCGCTAAACGCATCAACGCGAATGTTCGCCAACGCGAACGTTCGCGTTTTTTTGAAAACGCTGACGAGACATTCATATCTTCACATTACGTTTGGCTTTAAGTATTAACGTCTCATTCATCTTTTCATTAATCTTTCCGTTAATCTTCTCCGTTAATATTCTCGCTTATGATATCGACTGAAACGCTAACGCACAATGCTATTGACGTTTTGAAAGCGTTGATACGTATTCCCTCTATTAGTCGTGATGAGGAGGCCGCAGCCGACTTTATATTCAACTACCTTACAGCACAAGGCGCAAACCCCAAGCGCCACCACAACAACGTGTGGTGCGAACAACCAGTGCCAAAAGGCAACCACCCTACCCTACTGCTCAATGCACACATTGACACGGTAAAGCCTGCTGCTTCATGGGTACACGACCCTTTCACGCCTACCATTGAGGACGACCGCCTTTATGGACTCGGCAGCAACGACTGTGGCGGCGGATTGGTAACGCTAATGCAAGTGTTTTTGGCCTTAAAGGACGACGCTACGCTCCCTTATCACCTCATCTTTCTAGCCTCTGCCGAAGAGGAAGTATCGGGCAAGAACGGCATAGAGTCTGTACTTCCCTTATTGCCTCCCATCGATGTAGCTATCGTGGGCGAACCGACTGGCATGCAACCTGCCGTAGCCGAGAAGGGGCTTATGGTACTCGACTGCACTACGCACGGCCGTTCGGGCCACGCTGCACGTAACGAAGGAGTAAATGCCATTTATAAGGCCCTACCTTGCATCGAATGGTTCCGCACCTATCAGTTCGAGCAACAGACAGACTTATTAGGTCCAGTCAAGATGTCCGTTACCATGGTGAATGCAGGCACACAGCACAATGTTGTGCCCGACACGTGTCAGTTTGTAGTCGACGTGCGCGCCAACGAATGTTACACCAACGAAGAGCTTTTAGGCATTATCCGTCAACACCTCCCCGACTGCGATATCCTGCCTCGTTCTACACGCTTGCACTCCTCACACATCGACATCAATCACCCCATTGTACAAGCCGCCATTGCCGAAGGTCGAATTCCCTTCGGTTCGCCCACGCTAAGTGATCAAGCCCTCATGCGCTTCCCCTCATTCAAAATGGGTCCAGGTGACTCTGCCCGCTCTCACACCGCCGAAGAGTTCATCACCCTCAGCGAAATACGTGAGGCTACAGAAATGTACATTAAAATTTTATCTGCCTAATTGGGGGGCGGGTTTGTAAC